>JABAOH010104319.1_pt5 | contig 41016 bp, 54 predicted proteins | sample 7062181 | NCBI WGS metagenome assembly JABAOH01 (sample SAMN14538630, study PRJNA623070) | marine sediment metagenome | biome: marine biome [ENVO:00000428]; feature: marine pelagic biome [ENVO:01000023]; material: deep marine sediment [ENVO:00002113]; isolation source: pool of 5 deep marine... | reverse complement strand
ATGTTTCCTTTCTTTACTGCAACAATTTTTTCATTAAATTTTCCTATACTTTCTACATCAGACCCCAAGTCGGTAACTGAAGGTGCTCTTATGAAAACTCCAGGAAAATTTGGTATGTTGATAGAATCCATAGAGATATCAGCCTCAAATGATTCTCGCTGTCTTCCAAATGAGTTTCTCTCCATCTTAACATCAAGTAATTCTAGCAAGGGCTGGTTTGTATTTCCCACAACTCTGTCACCAGCGGTTTTTGAAAGCAAAATCAGTCCTGCACATATGCCTAAAACAGGCATGCCATTTTCGATTTTTTCTTTCATCTCCTTTAGTGAGCTGTTTACAAGTGAAAGTTGTCCTATTGTAGTGCTTTCGCCTCCAGGAATGATTAGCCCGTCTAGCTTTGAGATTTCCTCAGTGGTCTTTACTTCTTGGACATTTCCTTCCACGCCTAGTTCTTCGAATGCTTTTTTGGTAGAAAGGAGGTTTTCTTGGACATCGCCTTGAATGGCTAAAATTCCAACATTAAGGCTCAGGCAGAACCACCACGATCTTGCATTCTTAATTCAAGGGTTTTGACATCTAGTCCTAGCATTGATTGTCTTTCATCAATCATCTTTTGAGCTTCTTTGACTTTTTCAGGTTCATTCCAAAATGTAGTAGCCAAAACTATTGCTCTTGCTCTTTCTGCAGCGTCATTTGCATTAAAGATGCCAGAACCTACAAAGATGCCGTCACATCCAAGTGACATCAAATATGCCGCATCTGCAGGGGTTGCAATCCCACCTGCTGCAAAGTTTACAACAGGTAATCTTCCTAGTCTAGCAGTTTCCTCTACAACATCATAAGAAACTTTGAAGTCTCTTGCAATTCTAACTAAATCTTGATTATCACCAGAATCGTAAATTGATTTTATTGCACGTAGTTCATCATTGACTTTTTTTATGTGAGTTACAGCTTCGGCGACATTACCAGTACCTGGCTCACCTTTTGTTCTAATCATTGCTGCACCTTCTTCAATTCTACGTAAAGCTTCAGATAGAGATCTTGCACCGTTAACAAATGGAGTTGTAAAATCCCATTTCCAAATATGATGAGATTCATCAGCTGGTGTAAGTACTTCGGATTCATCAATCATGTCAACATCAGTTTCTTGCAAAACTTTTGCTTCATACACATGACCGATTCTACATTTTGCCATTACAGGAATTGTAACTGAATCCATTATGTCTTGAATAATTCTAATACTTGCAGTTCTTGCAACTCCTCCTGCTTTTCTGACATCAGAAGGAAGTTTATCTAAAACCATTACAGAAACTGCTCCTGCTTCTTCTGCTATCTGAGCCTGCTCAACTGTAGTGACATCCATTACTACTCCGTTTTTTAGCATATGTGCAAAACCACGTTTTAGAGTAGAGGTTCCTCTAGTGATGTCATTTGATTCTATTTTTTCATTAATTATTCCAGTAGCCTCTTTTCGCTCACCAGATAGTGGAAGCATAAACACAGTCCCCGCCGAGACTATTTGTACCTATTCACGAATCTCCTTAATCACTTGGTTGAGTTCAGATTCAACCATGGTAATTATTGGAGGAATGAATTTTTCAGTAGCGTTTTGCTCAGGCCAATGGATTTGTTTGCTTACGCCATTCAAAGTAACTTTGACATTTGATTTTTGATATTCAGTTGCATTATCCATTACAGGAAAGGACTCTGATGGAATTGCAACGAACCCAGTCTCTTTGATTAGGGCAGTTAATTTTCGGAGTTTCTCCTCACTTAGCTGAGACTTTATTTCAGGTTGCGGGTATCCTTCCTTGGTAACAGAGTATCTTACTTCTCCATCATTTTTGATACGCAGTATTTCGGTTTTTTTTGCAGCTTCTCTGTCAGTAATTCCAAAATCTATTTTGTTTAATTGATGAATGGTGTATTCTATTTCAATTCTATCATTAGGGTTGGCTGCAGAAAAAGGAATGTCAGGTTTAGTGATTAATGGAACAAGTATTAGCAATGCAACTATTGCAGGTATTGCTCCTGCTACAAGAAGAATTGGTTTAACCATAATTTTTTTACAAATGTAAAATCCAATTTATTGCAAATAAACCTTAATGAAAGTAAGTTAAAATTCAAGTCTTTTTCATTCTTTTTTGTGGGGTCGTAGCCTAGCCTGGTAGGGCGACAGTATCTACAAAGATCACCGCTAAGGGCTCCAGAAGGTAAACTAATCTAAACTGACTCACGGATGATGTAAGTTTGGAGCTGTAGTGACCCGTAGGTCGCCGGTTCGATTCCGGTCGGCCCCACGTCGTAATTTTATTGCTTTTTATTTCTCAAAACATTAAGAGCAGAACCAGCTTTGAACCATTCTATTTGAGATTGGTTGTAAGAATGATTTAGTAAAATTTCTTCTTTGTTTCCATCACTATGAGTCAAAATACATTTGACTGGTTGTTGTGGAGCCAGGTTGTTTAATTCTACTAGACTGATTTTATCATCTTCTTGAATTTTGTCGTAATCAGATGGGTTGCTAAACGTCAAGGCCAATATGCCTTGTTTTTTGAGATTTGTCTCGTGAATTCTAGCAAGACTTTTTGTTATTACTGCTGCACAACCCAAATGTCTTGGAGTCATTGCAGCGTGTTCTCTACTGCTTCCTTCTCCATAGTTAGAATCACCTACGATTACCCATCGCATTCCTTTTTCTTTATACTGCCTTGCAATCTTTGCAAAACCTTCTGTCTGACCAGTGAGTGTATTTTTTCCCTTTCCTACTTCATCATTAAAGGAATTGACTGCACCCAATAGCATGTTGTCACTTAGGTTATCTAAATGACCTCTAAGAGAAAGCCAAGCTCCGGCAGGAGAGATATGATCAGTTGTACACTTTCCCTTTGCTTTTACCATGATTGGTATTTCTTCAAAGTCTTTTCCGTCCCATTGTTGGAATGGCTCTAATTTTTGAAGTCGTTTGCTATTAGGATCAATTAGCACCTCAAGGTTTTCAGAGTTTTCTGGAGGAGCAACGTAGATTCCCTCAGGTCTTTTGAATCCTTCTGCTGGAACTTCAGGTGCAGGTTTTGGTGGTTCAAGTTTGAATGTTGAGCCATCTGCTGCAGTTAATTCATCTTTCATGGGATTAAAAGAAAGTCTTCCACCCAAAGCAAGGGCGATAATCATTTCAGGACTTCCAATAAAGTTTAGAGTATTTCGATGACCGTCATTTCTTCCTGGAAAATTTCTGTTAAAGGTTGTAACAATGGTATTTTTCTCATCATTATCTAATTCTGGTCTTGACCACTGCCCGATGCAAGGACCACATGCATTTGCCAAAACTGTTGCTCCAATGTCTTTTAGTGAATTCATCTGGCCATCTCTTTCGATGGTTCCACGTATTTGTTCAGAACCAGGTGTAACTAGGAGTGGAACTTTGGATTTTACTCCTTTGGCTTTGGCCTGTTCGGCTAAGCTAGCAGCTCTTGACATGTCTTCATATGAAGAGTTTGTACAACTTCCAATCAATGCAACGGAGATAGGATCAATGTATTCTTGTGATTTAACATCATCAGATAAATCAGAAATCTTTCTTGCCAAGTCTGGAGTGTGTGGACCAACAATGTGTGGTTCTAATGTTGTAAGGTCAATCTCAATTATCTTATCAAAATATTTTTCAGGATTTTCTTGTACTTCAGGATCAGCTACAAGTAAATTCTTATTTTCATTTGCAAGTTTTGCAATTTCCTTTCGGTCTGTATACTTGAGATAAGTTTCCATTCTTTCATCATATGGGAAAATAGAACACGTTGCTCCAACTTCTGCGCCCATGTTGGTTATGGTTGCTTTTCCAGTACAGCTAATAGAAGAAGTTCCAGGTCCAAAGTATTCAATTATTGAATTTGTTCCACCTGAAACAGTAAGCTCTTCTGCAACTTTTAGTATGATATCTTTTGGAGCAGTCCACCCGTTTAGCTCTCCAGTTAATTTAACCCCGATTCTTTTTGGATAAAGTAATTCCCAAGGCATTCCTGCCATAGTTTCAGCTGCATCCAAACCGCCAACACCTACTGCTATCATTCCTAGGCCTCCAGCATTAGGAGTGTGAGAATCAGTTCCAATCATCAATCCCCCAGGGAATGCATAGTTTTCTAGAACTACTTGGTGGATGATTCCAGCTCCAGGCTTCCAAAAACCACAACCATACTTTGCAGCTGCAGATTGCAAAAATTTGAAGACCTCGCTGTTTTCATCAAGAGAAACTTTCATGTCTGTTTCTCCTTCGATCTTTGCTCTGATGAGATGATCACAATGTACAGTTGTTGGTAAGGATGTTTGTGGTAATCCAGCTTGCATGAATTGCAACATTACCATTTGTCCAGTTACATCTTGTAATGCAACTCTATCGGGCCTTAGAAAGACATAATTTTTTCCACCATCCAAATTTTTTTCTGGAATTTCTTGCAAGTGTCCAGAAAGAATTTTTTCAGTTAATGTTAAAGGACGGCCTACAACATTTCGATATTTCGTAATATTTTCTTCTAATTTTTTGTAAACTCCAGAAACTAATTCTGGTGTACTTTCAATCTCCACAAAAAATTATCAAATCGTCCTGAATTTATTCTTAATTCAATTTCATCAAAAATTAATCAAATATGCGTGATTTTTCCTTAACAATTATAAGCCAAAAGCGATTCTTTTATTGATTAGCGGAGTTACTATTACAAAGAGGCGATAAGATGGTTAACAAAGGATTTCCTAAATTTGGTATGTCACAAGCTGGGGCATTTGTTGCAGCTTTGAAAAATTACAACTTGCCAGATTTTATTTTAGAATTAGTTGCAAAAGAATGCAAATCTGATCTTTTAGAAAGAGGTAGAATTGATGACAGATTGCAAAGCATGAACGACCAAGCCTTAGAGTTACTTCACAAAGTCTTTGTAGAGTGCGAAGATGATTCTGCTGGTAAATTTGCTCAGTACAGATTCTTTGCTTATGTTTCTAGCATGTACCACAAATGCGAAGTTATTGTTAATGAAACAATCCCAGGAGCAAGTGGTAAGAATCACAAAATCCCTGTTGCTGTAAAAAATAATGGAATGTACATTTCTGTTGCATACAACAAAGCAACTGGAAATCCAGTCAGCAAGAAAGAGACCACACGATTCTATGACATGGTAGATGACATCAAAAAGGGAGACCACGGTACAATGCTAACTGATGCAATCTATGGCTCCTCAGTTGGCTTTAAGGGAGATGCTTTGGTAGAACTGGAGAAATTGAACAAAGCAAGAACACAAGACCCAGAAAACAAACTCGATTTTAAAACAGCAAATTTTGAAAACAATATTTACTCTGTTACCAAGTGTTAAAATTTTTAAAAATTATTGATTTTTGATTTAGTTACAAGGATAATCCTGATGTGTCAATAGTAAGAAACATTGGCTTTTCATCTGTTTTTTTAAAATCGCTTCCATATTGTTCGAAATACAAATTTGAAAAAAGATGTTTTGTCCAGATGTCATGAACTTCATCAACAAATTTTTTGTGATTGAGTTGTCTCAACATTTCATGAGCTATTTCATGTGAAACTGTTGTACAGTTTTTTTCAGCCAAAAACAACGTGTCATTTGGATCTTTTGGGGATTGCCACAAAACCATCCCAAAGTTTTCTGCATGGTATCCCTCACATGTACAATCTGTCCAAAGAGGTTTAAAGTGACACAGATAGAAATGGTAAATGTCCTTTCCTCTTTGTTGATGATCACGAATCAATGTAGGAGTATCTAATCTTTGTAAAAGGCTTCGAGGCTTTGTAACTAATTCATCACATTGAATTTCAAAATCTTTTCCAAACTTTTCTTTAATCCATACCTTGAAAAATTGGCTCATTTTTTGAATATACTCAAATTCTGGTTTCCTTTTTTCAAGATCTTCTTCTTTTACAAGAAAAATGAAGTGTAAAATCATAATAAGAAAAAGGGGTGTTTATGTCTGGCCTTCTATACCCATTAAGGTTAGTGTTGATCGAATCTTCTCAATCTTTCTTATTTTCCAAGTAATTGTCTCACGTAGTTTTTCAACAGTGTCGGATTCAATTTTGGCCAAAATATCATAGGCACCAAAGGTACCATGTACTTCTTTTACACCTTCTAGACCCTTTAATTGCTGAATAATAGCCTCTTCAGAACCTAGTTCACAGTTTATTAAAACATAAGCTGTTGCCATGTTCCGGATTAAACAGAGCGGGTATATCAATAAAGCGCTTGTAGGGGTTTATTTCTGAGAAATTTTAAGAATAGAATCCCAAATTGCTTTTGGGACAGGCATTACAGAAAGTCTAGAAATTCTAAGTAATTCCCAGTCTTTGAAAGATTTTTGTTTTTTCATCTCATCTAAGGTGACTGGTCTATTGAGTGGGTTTTTGTATTTGACATCAACGACAATGAATCTTTTGTTGTCTTCATCAGGATTTGGATATGGTTTTGATGTTACCTCCATTATTCCTACTGCTTGTCTTTCAGTACCTGTATGATAAAACAAAACAAGATCTCCTTTTGACATGTTATTCATGTGTTTTAGTGCAAGATTGTTATGGACTCCATCCCAAACTGTTTTTTTGTCTTTTTTTAATTGGTCAAAGCTATATCCCCGTGGTCCACTGGGTTCTTGTTTTGCTAACCAATAATTTGTCATCTTGAGGATAATTGAAAATTTGGTTTTTTTATTTCTTTAATCATTAATGTTCCCCGGTTCTGACTCGCACAAGATCATTGGTATTTAGCCAAAACCTCCTTGGGTTCTGTAACCGGGGCTGCCCTGAATGTAGCATACCTGGGTGAATTAGAAATCATTGGTATCAATACGATCGCATCATCCTAATCCGTCTGTATGCCTGCTCTTAGGGCGTTTAATTATGGATTTAGTCAAATATTAATCCAGATAGGTAAATTTCAAAACCTACAACTGGTACGCGGATTTTATAATTTTCAATTGTTTTTGAATTGATTTGACCTATTATTCCAACTGTCTTTCCATTTACGACTACTGAGGCAGTCTTGCCTTTCTCAAATGCTTCATGAGATGAGGTCTTTGTTTCAAGAGTTAGATTAAATCCCGTTTTTAGAGCAGATTGCAGAATTGATTTAATCTCTGTAAAATTTGCATCTTTGTGAGCGCTTACTGCAGCAAAGTTAGTTTGTTCTTTGATTGGTTTATCATTAAGAAATACCGTTCCAGTTTCAAACATTTGTTGAGGATAAGCAGAGTGAATATTTCTAGAGAGGTTTTCTAGCAGACCAGGTAAAATAGAGTCTCGCAAAATTGTATGCTCTTGACTTTTTGAGTCAAGTACTGAGATTGTTTTTTTGGGTTCTCTGTTTGTCATTTCGTAAAGGATTCTTTTACTTGTCAAGCTAGAGTTTAGGGCTTCAAGATAACCTAATCCAACCATTGTCAGACTAAGTGACTTTAGCTTTGATGAAACAGGATGTATTGCTCCTAAGGTTTCAGATGGAGAAAGGGTTGGAGTTAGTTTTTCTATTCCATATCCTAGTGCAGCTTCTTCTACTAAATCCATTGGTCCAAAAATATCAAATCTATAAGAAGGAATGATGCATTCAATGTTTTTTCCTTTTACACTTGCATCTAATCTTGATTTTTTTAATGAAGAAATTATTTTTGAGTTATTCAAATCAAGTCCAAGTGATTGATTTATAAGCGAAGGGGCAACAGATAGTTTTCTTGACTCAAACTTTGGTGTAGAGTTTTTTGCTCCACTAATACTGACTGACTCTAAGGTAAACCCGGCTGCCTGAAGAATGATTGCAACTATTGAAAGCATATCTTCAGCATCTGCCTTGTTAACTCCAGTCACTTCTACGAAGATGTTCTTTGTTTTTGGTGTGACAGTAGTAATTGCCGCATTAATTATGGGTGGAAATGAGACAGTTTCACCTTTAGAGTCTTGAATTATTGGAAAAATAGTTGAATTTCCTAAAACATATCCATATTCTTGTCCAACCTCTGTTTTTTGTAAAATCTCAGATATGGCAAGCTCCTTTGATTCGTTTAATGGAATGAATTTGTGATTTTTGTTAGTTGTAGAGTATGTTAATGGGAATTGAATTTTGTCAAGGTCATGAATTCCAATTGAGGATTTTTTTCTCTTTCTTCCAATTCCAAAATGAAGATCTTCTTGCATCGTCATGAATTGTTTAATTATTGTGTCATCGATTTTTCCGTTTTTTGCAACCAGACCAGTAACATAGGGTCGGATTTTAGATACGGTTGGTTTGACATTGATTTTGTAATTGTTTGATTTTTTTATTTTTAATTTTACAGAACCAGTTTTGATTCCCAGTAATCCTTGCAATCCCAGTGATATTCCAAAGTCAGTGGAGTAATCAGGACGGTTTGGGCTATATTCTACTCTAACTAGGTCTTTGTCTTCAGATTCAATGTCTAGTCCTAGAAATGGCAAAGATTCAGAGATTTGTTTTTTGGATACTTTGCCAATTAATTTTTGGAGTCTTGAGTACGATAGTTCTACTACTGGCATTTTGTTGCACTCCTAAGCCATCCTAAATCATTATTGTAAAATTCCCTAACATCATCTAGTCCATACTTTAGCATGGCAATTCTTTCTATTCCTCCTCCCCAAGCCAAAACAGGTTTGTTAATTCCTAATGGTTTTGTAACTTCTTGGCGAAATATTCCCATTCCAAATAGTTCAACCCATTTTCCTAATCTTTCATTGTAAACCATAGTTTGTAAGGAAGGCTCAGTGTAAGGGAAAAATGTTGGCCAGAACTTTACCTTGTTCAAGCCAATTCGTTTGTAGAATTCTCTTTGAATGCCCATCAAATTCCTCAAATTTGCGCCTGGACCTACTACCACGCCCTCAATTTGATTAAATTCTACTAGGTGCTTGTAACTTACCTTTTCATTTCGAAAAACTCGACCAAGAGAAAACACTCTAGCTACATCAGGTTTGTTTTCAGCTAAATGTTTTATTGTAATACATGTTGTGTGTGTTCGCAAGACCATCTTTCTTGCTTCATTAATGTCCCAATAGTATCTCCAACTTTTTTTATGAGACTCTGAAACCTTACGAATTTGTTCAGCATTTCCAATTTGTTTTGCACTCAAACCATCCAAGTAAAATGTGTCTTGAAGTTCTCTAGCAGGATGGTCCTGTGGAGTAAATAACGCATCAAAATTCCAAAAGCTAGGTTGTGCAAGGTTTCCAAAAACTTCGGTAAATCCTAGTGTAACAAAAATTTCTCTAATCTCATCTATGGTATCTTTTAATGGATGGGTTCTTGCAACGTGAACCTCAGGAGCTTTGGCCTCAACATCTATTGCTCCTGATTCAGATTTTGAAAAATCTAATGTTTTGGCATTTTCAGATAAAGATACTTCTCGTGTTTTGGTTGTAGTTTCGATTAAAAATTCTGGCCTTTTTAGAAGTACAGAGAGCTCTTTTTGATCAATTTCATTTTTTGATACAGTGCCACTACCAATCTGTTTGAGAATTTTTTCCCCTGGAAAGGGTGAAGGGAATTTAATAATAGAAATTTTATTTCCTTTAGATTGAATCCAATTATTTTTTTTAGCAAGCCCCATTGCAGGACCAAAAACTGAACCCAGTTGTTTTTGTAATTCTGAAATTTGTTTTGGTTTATTTTTTACCAAATCAAGTAGTCTCTTTTCAGGCAAACCCTTCTCATATGCCTCCAATCCGTTTTTTCCGAGGCTAATATTGACAATTTTTGACTCATTAACTATGGCTATTTCCTTGAGTCGTAGCCACTCGATTCCGCGTCTGACTTGGTCTGCCGATAATTGGGTTAGATTTTCAAGTTTTTCAGGAGTTAGGTTTGATTCCTTTTGTAGTACCGAAATAATTTTTTTTTCTATTTCATGAAAAACTTGGGACAATAGCAGAAAGTTCGAAAAAGACTTTTTAAACCTTAACCTAAGTCAAAATAAATGTCAACAGAAGACTTTGTTGTAACTCCTTGGCATGTTGAAGGCGATATTGATTATGATAAACTAATCAAGCAATTTGGGACTGAAAAAATTTCTCCTGGTATTTTGGACAAAATTAAGAAAATTGCAGGAGAGGATCATTTTATGCTTAGAAGGGGAATCTTCTTCTCGCACCGAGAAATGAATAGAATTTTGCAAGATTACGAGCAAGGAAAAGAATTCTTTCTTTATACCGGTAGAGGTCCATCAGGACATACCCATATTGGTCATTTAGTTCCATGGGTTTTTGCAAAGTGGTTGCAAGAAAAATTCAAGGTCAATATGTATTTCCAACTTACCGATGATGAAAAATTCTATGCCAAACAGGATCTTACTTTAGAAGACACTAACAAGTTTGCATATGAGAACGCACTTGATTTTATTGCACTTGGTTTTGATCCTAAAAACACAAAAATCATAATTAACACAAAAAATATTCAAACACTTTATCCAATAGCAGCTGAAGTCGCAAAAAAAGTAAATTTTTCAAATACCAAAGGAGTTTTTGGATTTACAAATGAAACTAACATTGGAATGATATTTTACACATCTTTACAATCAGCTCCATGTTTCATTGAAGATAAACCAGTACTGATTCCGCTAGGAGTTGACCAAGATCCTCACTTTAGAATTACAAGAGATGTCGCTCCAAAAATTGGCAAGCCCAAGCCAGCCTTGATTCACAATATTATGATACCCGGATTAGAAGGTCCAGGAGGCAAGATGTCAGCCTCTAGTGAAAATGGAACTGTGTATACAACGGACTCTCCAAACGTTGTAAAAAAGAAGATTAACAAATATGCGTTTTCTGGAGGACAGCCTGACATAGACCAGCATAGGAAGTTGGGTGGCAATCCAGACATTGATGTATCTTATCAGTATCTTCGAATATTTTTTGAACCAGACGATAATAAATTAAAATCAATTTATGATGATTACAAATCTGGAAAGATGTTAACTGGTGAGCTAAAAGCAATACTGATTGAAAAAATAAATGCGTTTCTTAAAGTGCACCAGGAAAATAGAGAAAAGGCCAAAGAAAAATTTGACGATTTTTTGTTTGAGAACAAATGAAAATAAAAGTTAGTTGCGAGGACAAATACGAGGCACAAAAATTAGCCAGTCTTATTTTTATCAAAGATTCCAAAGAAACCTACATTACAAAAATTTTGAATGTTATTGAAAACGAAGTCGTAGTAGAGTTAAAGGACAAATCAGCTCACAGTGTGCTTTTGGCAGATGCATCTCAAGTCGAGTTATTTGCTGATTTTATTCAATCAGTGGTTGACAAAGTACACAAGATTATCCAGACCAAAGTTTTCAATAAAGAAATTGAAATTACTAAAGGATAAGCAATTTAGAATATAAAATATCCAAGTTTGAAAACAGACTAAATTTTATTTTTAGAGGCCAAATGCAGCCCATAGAGCAACGAGGCCAACCATTGCAATAAGACAAAGACCTAGTGCTTTGAAATCTCCACTCATACACTAGGGTTGAAATAATTATAATTAAAGTATTAACTAATTCTCAAGTCTGATTTCAAAGGCTATCTAGGAAATCTTTTCTTTTTTTTCTTGTAGGTTTTGGTCTTTTGTTCAGGGGAGGAAATAGGCATTTGAATTGCATTACAATTCAAGCATAAAATTTTCAGATCCTCTTTTGCCAAGGATGGGTCAGAGATGTATTTTCCCCAGGAAGATGCAAATCCACTTCTCTGAATGCTATCAAATGTCTCATCTCTGATATTTTTGAATCCTAATGCTTTTTCATCTTTAAACCCGCAACTTGAGCATGTTTTACCGCCTAAAATTTCAAATAATTTTTCTTTTAAGGTGTTGTAGAATTTTTCCGAACCTCCAGAATAGAAGCTTTCCATCTTTTTTAGAGATTTGATTTTCTTTGATTTTTCTTTGAAACTTTCTCTAGATTTTGGTTCACGTTCTGATTTGGACCACTCATCCTCATCATAGTCTTCTTTGAATTTTGTTTTTCCAAAACATTCACTACAATAAACTGGTCTGTCAAATTTTGGTTTGAAAGGAAGCTCAAAGTCATCTCCGCAATTGTCGCATTGTGTAGAAAATCTTTCTGTTCTTCTGTCATCTCTGGAATATCTTGAACCTCGGTCATCTCTGGAATATCTTGAACCTCGGTCATCTCTGGAATATCTTGAACCTCGGTCATCTCTGGAAGTTTGTGGTTTGTTTTCTCTAAAGCAATCACTACAGTAAACTGGTCTGTCTGTTCTTGGAACAAATGGAATTTCACACTCCTCTCCACAATCAGCGCAGCTAACTATTGTGGGTTGGCCTCTACTATCGTTTCGAGAATTTCTAAATGATCGTGAAGGAGTATCCTTACGATTGTTTTGTGATTTTTTATCAAATCGTCTTTTGCCGGTTCTAACTTTGTGGAATTCCAAGATTCATCATTTGTTGGAATTATCGTATATAGATAGTTAGAGCTTTATTTTGTGCCTAAATCAAATCAAACTAGAGACTTGTCCATTTCTTCACTCAAAATTTCCTGAACTTTGAGAAAGTAGAGTTTTGTAGAATATGGCATCTCGTCCAAATTATTATCAACTGCCAACATGAAATATCTGACGGCTCTTTTTGAGATATCTAGATTAAATTTCATTTTGAGAATTGGGTCTTGATGGACCTTGATTTTATCTTGCAGCCAAGGAGGAGCTATTTCTATTGCTTCACTAATTGTCTTATCATACCAAAAAGCTAGATTTTCAGGCTGAAGTCCTTGCTTGAGGTCTGCTACATTATTATCAAATTGCTTCATCATTCCTGGAATGATTTTCATGCGATTTAATCAAGAAATTTTTTTTTATCTAACTTACTCAAACATCGATAATCATCTAGTCAATTGATAACAAGTTACCTTCATCATCAATTTCCTTATTTCGCATGCGGGTAGTGGAGATTCTATTGCCGTCTTTTGCAAGTACCATAGGAACCACCACAACTTCAACTGGAGGCATTCCTTTTTGGTCTCGTAGCTGATTTAGTACATCTCCTTGATTTGAAGTCTCATCACTAACAACTAGAGCTTGAACTTCCTTCTCTAAAACAGCAGGTCCAAAATCATTGTCTAGTTTGCTGATCTCAAAAGAAGAGTTTGGAAAATTATTCTCAATTGCTTTTACCAAGTTTTCAAATCTTTGATTGTAATTGTTTTGGAGTTTTTTTCCTTTCCTAGAGGCCAATTTATCACTAGTCAAGCCGATGATTACTTTGTCTGAAACCAGAAATGCCTCAGATATTAATTTGATATGACCCTTGTGAATAAAATCAAAGGTTCCTCCCATGGCAACTAGTTCAAATTTTTTCATGATTTGGATAGGAATTATTTGAAAATAAATCTAGTTAAAATTTAGTTTTTGAGAGATGTTTTGTTTCTAAAATGAAATTAACTGGATACTTTCATTAATCCTTCTTTTATCATAAACTGGATTCCTTGAACAAAGGAGTTGTCATCAATGTCTCCATTTGCCCACCATCCTGCATTGTTTTTAACCCAATCAGGGATGTTATTGTCTCCTGAACTGGTTCCTTGTTCAGTTGCAGGTATTTTCATTAATCCTTCTTTTATCATAAACTGGATTCCTTGAACAAAGGAGTTGTCATCAATTTGACCAGCTGCCCACCATCCTGCATTGTTTTTAACCCAATCAGGGATGTTTTGACTGGCATTGTCAGATGGTCCTACATCTAACTCCAAAGATGGTGGATCAATTTGAGTTTGGGATTCAGAACCAATCTCAAACGTAATGATTTCAATTGTTGCTTTTGAGCTTCCATACTGAGCTTTTGCAGTGTACTTTCCTTCTTCAAATTCATCATCAAGAAGTACAGTATGTGAAAATGTAGCATCAGAATTCACCGGAGTCTTTTGAGTAACAACTAGGCTATTTTTTGAATCAAAAATTGAAATTCGTAAACTTCTATCCTCATCATATTTGTTGACAGTTCCAGAAAATGTTACCGAGTCTCCAAGGGCGTATGATTCTTTATCCAAGTAAATTTCTACAGTATAATTTCCAGCACTGCTTTGTGCAGGAGGACCCCCATAACCTAATGCATTTTGTCCTAAAGATAAGACAAGTATGGACATTACAGAAGTTAGGAAAATTTTGTTTAGTTTCATGACCATCCTTTGACACTTCTTTCTAGATTTAAATGGTGAGTAAGAGAAATTGGAAGATTATGACTAGGATTTTTTTTGAAATATGTTTTGAAATTTTGTTTAATTTACAACGATCAATATTATTGGTCCCTTGTCAGCTATTGGAATGTTGCTCCTATCCCAGACAAAGGTTTCAATAAAATATACTCCGCTTCTCTCAGGAATCCAGTCAATTGAGACAGATTGAGGACCAGTTCCAATAAATCTGCCTTCATATTTTCCTAAAAATTCGACATAAGGAACTTCTCCAGATTGCTTTACTTGAGCATAGTAAGTGTAGGGTGTTTCATTTGTTGAAGGATCAACAGAAAATTGAACCAAAGTATTACTTTGAATATTTACAGTCGAACCCACAGTTACCTCTGATATTCTGTTTCCTTCATTATCCACCAAAGCGACGTCTGCAATTGTTACTAGTTTTGTTAGTTGTTGAGGGACATTTTCATTTACTGTGTTGGAATAAAATACATCTGACTCTGCAAAGATTTGAAAACTCACTGCCCTTTGGTCGATTTCTTCGTTAAAGTAAAAATCCAATGATTCGTTGGCTGCAACATCCCCTACTGGTATGGATGCCACTCCTACAACTCTGGGTGGAATAAATGCATCATAAAATGTCAGATAAATAACGGTGTCAGAAATTGGGGAACCGCCATTTGTCAATACCCCTGAAAGTTTGAGATTTTGATCAAGATAGACACTTGAGGATTCAATGGCTAAATTTTGAGATTTTGATGAAGAGGGGGAAAATGATTCTAAGAATATTGAGACCTGAGTGATGTTAGGATTTGCCGTAGCAGACTTTATCATATAGGGTGAGATTCCCAGTTCAGGTATTACCTCAAGAATTGTCCCTCCCCGAACCGTCTCTAGGGGCTCAAGGCCAGTATCATCGTAAAAATTTACGACGATTTGAACATTATCTACTGAGGTAATCTCGTTTTTGTTTTCAACATTTCCAACAACAACGGTATATCCACCCTCATCCTTGTAGACAAAAGGAGATTGACTAGTTAACACAACTGAAAGGGTTGATGGAGTATCTGAAACCTGTGAGAAAGCAGAGGACATTGGAAGTAATGAAATGATTAGAAATAAAGTGAGAAAAATTTTTCGCATATACCCTGCTACTGAAATAATAAATTAATTTTAGAGCATATCATATAGTCAACAAGAAAGGTAACAAGGTTTAACCCAGTTTTTACTAAAAGAATAAGAAAAAGAGATTAAAAAGTAGTAAATTTTACTAGCTTCTCTTTGCAGTAATTGCAATCCAGTAAATTAGACCTGGTGCCAAACCCACGATAAGTGGAATCCAAACGGGCCATCCGTCTGCTGGTGATGCCATAGGGATAGTCGAAAACTAATCCTATTTAAATCCATCCAGTAATCTGAATTTCAGAAAAGATCGAGTGTGTAAGTGGACTGGACGGGATTTGAACCCATGACCCCCCGCGTGCAAGGCGGGTATACTACCAGTCTATACTACCAGCCCACACGAAGATTGGATTTCCTGAGGATTTTAATTGTTGTCTTCTTGGCAAGAATTTTATTTGAAAAATATTTGTGATTTGTTATGGTATTACTAGAATCTCAAGTTAAATTAAAAGCTGGAGACAGTGCTCCAGATTTTAAACTATTAGGCATTGATGATAAAAAACATCAGTTAAGTGAGTTTAAGGGAAAAGATGGAGTTTTGATTATTTTCATGTGTAATCATTGCCCATATGTAAAAGCAAAGTTTGATGCTTTCAATGAATTATACGAAAAATTTGGGGATAAAATTGCAATTATAGGAATCAATAGTAATGATTCTACTGATTATCCCGAAGATAGTTTTGAAAACATGAAAAAAACAGCTACAGAAAAGGGATTAAAATTTGATTATTTAGTTGACGATACTCAGGAAATTGCAAAAAAATATGGGGCAATGTGTACTCCAGACCCATTTTTGTTCAATAAAGAAGGCAGATTGATTTTTCATGGAAGGATAGACAATGCCATGAAACCTGATGATACAGCTACGGAAAAAACAATGGCAATCAATATTGAGAAAATGTTGTCAAATGAGAAAATAGAAAAGGACTTTGATCCTTCTATCGGATGCTCAATCAAGTGGAAGGAAAATTAAACTTAAATGACTCATGCCTAGAGGTTTGGAGAGGGCTCGTAGCTCAGCTTGGCTGGAGCGTTCGACTGATAATCGAAAGGTCATGAGTTCGAATCTCATCGGGCCCACTTTTTATTTTGAATTTTCATAAACATTGTCAGGCCATTGAATAGCATCCTCAAAGTTTTCAGTCTGCAAATCACAGTCTAATTTTGATTTTTTGTCAATTTTTCCGCAAAGTACCAATTTCATTCGTTTGCCGATTTTCCCCTTTATTGGGTTAATTGAATCAGAAAAAAAGTTGAGTCTCTCTATAGAATTTGCAAATACAATTACAATAAGAACTCCTGACTTTTGTTTTTCAATTTTGCTTATCAATTTTTGAAAATCAAGATCAAACAAGACATCGATGGAGGAGGACATATCCCCCAAATGAAATACGGTCCACTCCTTAGAATGAAGGGATGCTGAAGCAGCTTCGGACATCAAAGTGCTCTCTGGATTCCCAGAAATTACTACAACCTTCTTTTTTGAATCTGTGTCTCCAGGAATTTGTTTGAAGATTTGAAGGGAATCAGATATCATATTTCCTAGTAATTTAGCCTCTGATTTGCCTATTTTGCCCTCATCATAGAGGGTATGGACAGACTGAATTGCAGGCAATATCACCTCGATGATTAGCTTGGAGGCGCTTGCATCAGAGTGAAGACAATTTTTGATTAGGGAAAATAATTTGTGTTCATCTCTGTTAATCAGGTGATCAAGATATTGTGGTGCGACCTTAAAGTAATCATCAGGAAAAGAAAATGTTTCTTGGCCGGATTCAAGTATCCACAAAGTAGTATTTCCAATATTTTTTTGGCGAAGAAATCCTTCTGCTGCCAAGACCTTGAGATACTTTGTCATTGTAAGTCTGTTGACATTTAGTTTTTCAGAAATTTCAATTCCAGATAAACCCATTTTAGAGTCTTCAAGAATCTCAATGAGTTTTTGTTTAAGCTCATCAATTTTGTATCCTCGGCCCATAGAGATTTTGAATTATTCTACGGTATAAAGACTAATTTTCATTGATACTAACTTTATCTTGAACAAAATAAAACGTTAAATACAAGGGTACTTTATTGTACGGTAAGAGGAAAGTAAATTGCCGAAAGCTGGATTCAAATCAATAACTGTTTCAGAAAATGTTTATGATAAATTCCAAGAAGTTTATCAAAAGAACAAATCTGACCTTGCAATGAAAGGGGTCAATAGTTTTTCAGGATATGTAACTTACATGTTAGAGGAGATGATGCAAAAGGACAAGACCTTTGCAAGATATGCTCCAAAGATTGAAAAGATTTCTGTTGACGATGACAGAGTTATTCTAAAAGATAATATCAAAAACAGAATCGCCGAAGTTGCAGTTCAAAAAGGAGAATTGTACTGCCAGCTTTGTGAAGAAAAAGATTGTGTACATATTGGCTTTGTTTTTTCACTTCCAGATGTCTACGAAGTCCTCAATGCCAGAGGAATAAAACATCCAAAATAGAGCAGTGGAGGAGGTGGGATTTGAACCCACGAACTCCTGAGAGACAGGATCACCCATTATTTTGATCTTAAGTCCTGCATGTCCAAAAGCATAGAATGCCTTCTTTGGCCAGGCTTGATTACTCCTCCAAACTGGTAAAAATGGCATCGAAATTTAACAGTTTAGAGAAATAGGAGCGAGGATGAAGAATTATAAGTATTTTTTACTGCGTTTCATCGTGCTTCGATAGCTCAGCCTGGTAGAGCGTTACCTTGGTAAGGTAAAGGTCGCGGGTTCGGATCCCGCTCGAAGCTTTAGTAATTTTTAATCAATAATTCGTAATGACCAGTTCTCTTCTTAGAGTCAGAGTTTATGGCTCTGTTTGCCTGTATTTTTTTGATATTCCATCTCCTTTCTTTGAACATTTTTTCAACTTCATTAGAGTTAGAATTTGATAACATCACTTTGCATCCTTTTGAATCAAGATTCAAACAAAGATTTGCTAATCTTTCCAAATCATCAATTGTAAAAGATTTGTGAGTATAACTGGTAAAGTTGGCAGTGTTGCTTACTGGTTGATAGGGGGGGTCAAAATATACAAAATCTCCTTTCTTGGCATCCTTTAAAACCGATTCAAAGTCACGACATTGGATTGATATTTTGGAGGATTGAAGGATTTGACTGACAGAACGGAGATTTTCCTCATTTACAATGTTTGGATTTGTGTATCGTCCTAAAGGAACATTGAATTTTCCTTTGCTGTTAACTCGATATAGACCATTAAAACAAGTACGATTCAGGAAAATCAGACGAGATGTTTTTTCAACTGCACTTCTTGGACTGCTCTCCCTTATAGAATAGTAATAAGACTTTGAGTCCTTTTTGTATTGTTTTTCGTGGTTTTTTAGGGAATTAATCAAATCGTCAATTTTATCTCGGATTGTAGTATAAGTCAAAATAAGGTCAGAATTCAAATCCGAAATTCCACAACTTTGCTGATTTCGTTCTGAAAGTATATGGAAAAGCAATGCACCTCCACCTAAAAATGGTTCATAATAGGTACCCATCTGTTTTGGCAAATTTCTGCTAAGTACAGGAATAAGTTGTCTTTTTCCTCCTGCCCATTTTACAAAAGGTTTTGGAGTAACTAGAAGTTGATTAATCTGCTGTTTCACATGTACTAATCACGATATTGCATAACGTAACTTTAGGCAACAAAAGATCACAATATGTACAATAATTTTTTAGCAAATTCTGAGTGACAAGATATCATCTAGATTAGGATAATAAAATTAAAAGGAAAAGGTTGGGGGTTTAGTCCCACTTTGACCATGCAGCCATCCACCTGTATGTCCAAGTGTTTAGCTTACATCCAAGCGCTGCAAATGTTACACCCAATACTGATCCTGCACCAGCACCAAGGGCAACTGGACTGTTATAGAACTTACCTACCTGCGGTTCTATCGGCGTCATGTATGGTGGTAATGTTGGTCTTGGATATTTGAAGGCCGTTTCTAGTGGGTCTGCCACTGTTATCAGGTTTACCATGTTGAATAATGGTATAGACATTCCTACGAGCACACCGCCCATCAATATCAATGAGTGTTTGTTCTTCTTTGTCGCCCAATATACCAGGTCTAATAACATTCCTGATGGTAACCAAATTGGAGTTACAATGAAGTCGTATGGATATCCGAGTGCAAACCATGCACCTTTTGCTACCCACGTGTAAACTGTCATGATAAGGCAGTAGTATGTAGCTGTTCCTGGAACACCTGTAAATGTAAGGTAATATGTTGCACCTACAACAAGCATCAACGTTTGAGATATAGAGAATACCGTAAACGATGTCCAAGCCCAGTCTGTATAGAAAATGTAGTCTCCTGCGTTAATTGTCAACAGTGTTGAGTTGACTGCAACTACTACTATGAATAAGTAGTGAGTACATCGTCTTAACCAGACCATATTGAGTAGATAAAACAGTCAGTATATAAAATTTTAGAGTTCTATGAAGATCGTTAATTTTGGTTTTAAATTAAAATGAAAAAGAAGTGACTGAAGGATTGACCTTCTAGAATCCGACGAACATTGAGATTAATAATGTACCTACGGCAGTACCGCCTACTGCACCGGCAACTACACCATTACTGTTCTTATTGGAACCCTCTTGCATTACTTTGACACAAAAGATGTATCCAATTGCCTCAATAATTGTCAAAATTATGAACGCAAAGTGACCGCTGTTTGTTGGATATGCCCAAGGATAATAGAAGTATCCTGCTGCAGTACCACCAAAGGTTGCTGCCCATGCTGCTAAGTATGATGCTGTAATCATACCAGTCATGTTTTCGACGCGTTTACCTATCATTCGTTCTACGTCAGCACTGGATGATCCACCGCCTCCGCCAGAACCGAATCCTTTAGGAAGAGTCATTCTAGATTTGTAATATTCAGAATCCTTTTAAGTCTTTCTTAATTGGCGGGCCTAGTACGATCTACGGCTATTAAAAATAAAATAGAAAAAAGAGTGCGTTTGCACTTTTTACCTATGGAATTGATCTGCTGTACAATTTGCCTTCTAAGGCCATCTTGTACATTTCTGCTACGTATGGATTCTCACCTGGAGTTTCTGCTCCTAGTTCAACAAGTCTTGCATATACTCTAACGACATATGCTAAGGCTCCCATGAATGCTACTACAACACCCATGTTGAACATCCAGTGATTTGGTACTGCAAAGATTTCCTCTACAAACCAGAAATGCCACATCTCATTGACTCCAATAGTAAACATGGTTGCAAGATAACCGAGAATTGTCATCTTCAATCCAGTGTTTATTGAATTATTTGGACCTCTAAGAATTGGAATTCTTCTATCATACATTGCAGCTGCTGCCCATCCAAGTGGTAATGTAATGAAGTGGGAGTATAGCCACCAGTGTGCTGGTGTAAATGCACTGTCTCTGATAGAGGTTTGATGTAGAGAACCATCAACGAAGTTATCTACTTCGACTGATGCTGCAGTGGATCCCATAGCAATTACGATGAGCCAGAGTTTCTTTAGTCTCTGAATCTCAACTTCTTTTGGGATTAATGCGGGCATCTGTGCCATGATTGATTAGGTGTGAGTTTGAAATATAAACCAAGAGGTTTCAAATAGAAAAAATTCTTAAAATTTCTAATATTTTTTTTCTGTTTTTAAATTAATTTTCAATATTTAATCATCTTTTTTTGTAATAATTTTATTAAATTTTTTGGGAATTTAATGTTAAACATTGATGTTAAACACTGAGTTTCTATCGATCCTCGTCATCAAGGTAAAGCATATAACCATGTATATTATGTTTCAAACTATTAGGGATAACTATGGTCGAAAAGAAGATTTTCGTATTTGGACTTGCTGTTGTACTCGCATTAGGAACACTTGGTTTCAACTGGGTTGAATCAATACTTCCAAGTGCAGAGGCACACGGTGTCCAAGCACAACTTCAGAGTCGTTTCATCAGAATCGAAGATGAGACCTTCAACAGACAATCTCTACAAACTGGCGAGCTTTTGACAGTTCAAGGGACTCTAATCAGTCTAGTAGAGAGAGACCTTAGAGGATGGATATCCATTTTCTCAGAATCTACTAATGCAGGTAACAGATGGGAGATTCAATCAAGAGACCCACCAGGTAACGTCTTTGATGTTCCAGGAAACGGAGTCGTAGATTACTCAATCTCTGCAATCGCACTTGAGCCAGGTGTATATCACGTACACACACAACTCAACGTCGATAAAGTAGGTCCAGGACTCGGTCCAGGTCAAACAGTAGTTGTTGAAGGAGAACATATTATCAAACCAATTCCATATACCAACATCGCATACCAATCAATTCTTATCGGTGTGGGTTATGTAATCACGTTTGCAACACGACCCTGGCAAGTAATCTAAACACCCTTACCTTTTCCTTTTCATTCTAATCCAATAACAGCTGATGCTCGGCATCGATTTTAACTAAGTTTTATTTTCTAGGAAAAAGAAGATGTTTTGTGCTAAGTTTTAAGATTGAAAAGTTAGATATTTTTCAAAGTTATTTTTTTGGCAAAGTAGAATTCCGAAATGATTTTTACAAAATCAACGTGCAAAATCAGAAAAGGGGTAAAGTCCTAAAACTCCCATTTCCAGTAAAATCAGAAAAGAAACAATTCATAGTGAGATTTACAGGTCCAAACGACCTTTTTGTAGAAGATTTTCTTCCTTATTGTGGAGAGTCTGAATGGTTGGAAATAGATTCAGATGCCATAACCTATTTTTTGGCAGATCATCAGGACAAGCTTGACACAATAGAAATTATGGATGATTAACAGAAACGACTTTAAGTAATCTTCCAAGACAACTCGTATGAAGTGGCCAGGGACTAGTGACCCTTACAAGAGAAAAAGTACAATAAGATTTCTAATAATTACGGCCATAATTGGGGCAGCTGCGGCTGGTGCAAGTATTGGAATTCAACAAGTTTGGGACCAAGAAAATCCCTTAAAGGAACTATGTGTAAATGAAAAAAATCCAACCTTTAAGATCAAAGCAACACTAGAACTAATTGTAGATGGTCAAGAGGCTGAAATTCCTGCCAAAATAGGATTCAATCAGGATGAGACTTGTCATAAAACAATGTATACACTTACAGATGATGGGACCATCTATGCCGAATGGATTGAAGAATATCCCTTTGAAATTGGCCATTTCTTGTGGATGTGGGACTTTCCCCTAAGGGATATGGATCAGTCAAAATCCAAAGTTATCGTAAATGGAAAAGAGTCTGAGCACTTTATCAACCACCCACTTCAGGATGGATATTACTACAGAGCCGAATTTACCTCAAAGGCATACGATGAATCAAAAGACACAGATTTCTTGCCACCACAAAATTAGAAGAAGAAAATTACAAAGTCGTAATAGGTAACCCTAACCGATTTTAAAAATAATGAAAAGAAGAAAAGAAGTTGTTTTACCAGTATTTTCCGTTGTCTGGAATAAGACCGATACCTTCTCTTTCAAAGTGTCTGTCTAATTCATCGATCCATCTCTCACGGTTGTCCTTGTATGACCATCCGTGTACACGTAACCAAAATGAGATAATTCCTAGAAGGAATACTGTGAACATGATGGTACCAAAGATGTAGATCATTACATCGTAGAATAATGGATCATAGTTTGGTCCTAATTGTCCTGTTACTGATGACAGAATGCTTAGGAATGTTCCTACGATAGGAGTCATTGTATATTTTGGCTCAATTTGTGCGATATATACATTTCTGTTATTATCAGAAAGTACGAGATCAGTAGTAACACTAAGGAATGTCTAATAAAATAAGAGAAAAGTAAGGTATTTTTTTATCCTCTGCCCATTGCGGCGTATTTGCCAGATCTGCTTCTGATTAAGAATGCAGCTGCAATCCCACCAAAGACTGCTCCAGAGATAATTGCTGCACCAAATACACCACTTGCATCAAGATATGGAGTTCCTGATCCAGAGGCTGGGTTTGCTTCAGCTGCTTCAACTCTTCTACGTTGAATCTCTAGTGCTTCCTCTAAGGTATAAGAACCGGTTTCGCCGCCTGATCCTACATTACCCATGTATTGAGCAAATGCTACAAAGTTTTCGCCATAGTAACCCATGACCATAACTGTGGCAAGTAAGGATGCTGTTAGTATTACTTTGCTATTCATACCGTTTACCTGTCGTTTTGAAGCCAGTGTACTTATTTAACTTTTGTTCTAATCCCCAAATTTTGAAGAATATGTACGAGATCCGAATAAGTAACGTTTAATTTTGTTCTCCATTTAGGCGCTCCATGGGACGAATGCATACCCACAGACATGGAAAGGCACATTCTATTAGGCCTGCTACTTTGAGAGCACCTTCATGGATCTCACTTGGTTCTAAGGAAGTAGAAGACCTTGTCATCAAGTATGCAAAAGATGGTCTTACTCCAAGTCAGATTGGAATAAAGCTTAGAGACCAACATTCCATTCCTTTGATTAAACCAATTACCAAAAAAAGTGTTGGAGAAATTCTAAAGGAAAATGAATTAGAGTCAGAGATGCCAGAAGACCTTGAAAATATCGTGAAAAAAGCTGTCGGACTTCAAAAGCACCTAAAAGCAAACAAGGGAGATAGAAGAAATGTCAGATCTCTTGAATTGATTGAAGCCAAAGTGCACAGACTTTCAGTTTATTACAAGAAAATTGGAAGAATTCCTCAAACTTGGAAATATAAATCCGTGGTTGCTCAATTAGAGTAATGGCAAAATCCCTTGATGAGTCACTGTCATTTTTCAAAGATAAAATTTCAGATTGTGTAAAATCAGGAAAATCAATTTCTGTTACCACTCACATTGATTGTGATGGATTAACATCTGGAAGCATTATTACAAAAGCCCTAATTCGAGCTGGGGCAAAATGCACTCTTAGAACTTCAAAAGAATTTAGTCAAAATGTAATAGATTCTCTAAAACAAGATTCTCGGGATTTTCATATTGTTACGGATTTGGCAGGAGGTTTTGGAGAAAATCTTGATCAAACTCTGGGAGAAGAATGGTTTGTTTTGGACCATCACCAAATCTCAGAAACTGAGCAAGAAAATCCACGAGTGATTAATGCTTGGAAATATGGTATTGATGGAGGTACGGAAATTTGTGCAGGTGGCATGGCATATTTGGCATCCATGGCCTTAGATGATAAAAATTCAGACTTGTCAGCAGTGGCAGTTGTTGCTGCTCTAGGAGACAGACAAGACCAAGGCGAAAGAAAATCATTTATTGGTAAAAATTTCGAGATAGCAAATACTGCCAAAGAATTAGGACTAGTAGATATTGATCTTGATTTACTTTTAGTAGGAAGAGAAACAAGGCCACTTCCTGATGCTTTGGCATTTACATCTCAGCCATTTATTGAGGGATTGACCTGGAATAGAGATGCATGTTTGTCCTTGCTAAATTCATCAGGAATTCAACTAAAAGATGGTGGAAGATGGAGAGTTCCAGCAGAGCTAAATGAGGAAGAAAAAAGGACGGTAATTGAGGCAATTACAAAATTTACTTCAGGAAAAAATGCCACTGAGATAATGTCAGAATTAATTGGATATACTTACACATTTCCCAGAGAGGACCGAAGGAGTTTCTTACGAGATGGTAGAGAGTTTTCAACGATGTTGAATTCTTGTGGACGAATTAGCAAATCTGGAGTAGGTATGGCAATCTGTATGGGAGACAGAGACAAGATTCTAAGAGAAGGAGAAGAAATTCTTGCAGAATATAGGAGATTAATCAGAGATTACATGAATGTTCTAACTAATGAAAGATGGAGAATGTCAGAAAGTGAGACCTGTGTTATGGTAAATGGAGAAGGAGTGGTTCCCGAAACCATGACTGGTACGATTTCCTCATTAATTGCCGGATCTCCAAAAAATTCTGGAAAGATCGTAATTCTCCGAACAAAAGGTGAAGAAAATACCATCAAGTTTTCCTCAAGAAAATCATTTGGATGTAAAACCCCAATTAATCTAAGTGAGTTAATGAGAACAGGAGCTGAAAAATTTGATGGAATTGGAGGAGGGCATGATGCAGCTGCTGGGGCAAAAATAACTAAAGACAAATTAAATGACTTTTTAGATTATTTAGATGTAAATGTCGTTAACATGTCAGGTTCAGATAAGTCTCAATAACCTATCAAAAGATAGGGCAAATACTGTAAAAAAAGCCCTTGATCCGGATAACGTAAATTTTCCTAAAGGCCTTAGTCTCAGCGTAGAGAATATTGATAACAAGCTTGTGTTTAATTTTGAAAATGAGGACGATATGAAGAAATTGATTTCTACAGTAGATGAGGTTTTGGCCCATATTCAGGTAGCATTGAAGGTGATTGAATAGTGTTAGACCCGAAATTAATCAAAGAAAATCCTCAAGCAATCAAAGAGATGCTAAAATCCAGAGATGTTGAATTTGACCTTAATGGATTGATTGAGGCTGATAAAAAACGTAGAGAATTCATCTTGAAAACTGACGAACTAAGAAAGAAAAGAAATCAGTTTGCCCTAGAGATTTCTCAAAAAAAGAAAGCCGGAGAAGATGCTGCTGGAATTTTAGAGGAAATGAAAAAAGTTTCAAGTGAATTGACCAATCTAGAAGAGGCTCAGGGAGAAATTGAAGAACAGTACATGCATTTGGCTTTGACCCTTCCCAATCTAATACATGAATCAGTTCCAATTGGTAAGGATGATTCTGCAAATAAGGAGATGAAAAAATGGGGACAAATCCCAAGTTTTGATTTTAAGGTAAATGATCACATAGACATTTCTGAAAATTTGGATCTTGTAGATTTAGAAAGAGCAGCCAAAGTCGCAGGGGCTAGATTTTATTACTTGAAAAATGACTTGGTTAGATTAAACCAGGCCCTCATTCAATATTCATTAGAATTTTTGTCAGAGAAGAATTATTCCTTGATCCAACCACCATACATGATTAATCATCAATCAATGTCAGGTGCAGTAATTGCAGATGACTTTGAAGATGTAATTTACAAAATTGAAGATGAGGATCTTTACATGATTGGGACTTCAGAACATGCAATGGCTGCAATGCATTCTGGTGAAATTATTGAAGGAAAGGATCTACCAATTAGATATGCGGGAGTTAGTCCATGTTTTAGAAAGGAGGCAGGGGCTCATGGCCGAGACCAAAAAGGAATCTTTCGTGTACATCAATTTGATAAGATTGAACAGTTTGTATTCACTCGTCCCGAAGATTCTTGGCAAGAACACGAAAGAATGCTAGGAATTGCTGAAGAATTTTATCAAAATCTTGAGATACCACATAGAGTCATGCTTCTTTCCTCAGGGGACATGGGAAAAATTTCAGCAAAAACATATGATATTGAAGCATGGATGGCAGGTCAAAATGCGTACCGAGAGATAGTATCATGTTCTAATTGCTTGGATTTTCAAGCAAGGAGACTAAAGATAAGATTCCGGGATAAAACAAATGAGGATACTCAATATCTCCATACTCTAAATAGCACTTTGATTGCAACATCAAGAATTTTAGTTTCAATATTGGAAAATTTTCAAGATAAAGATGGACACATTACTGTCCCCAAAGTCCTGCAAAAATACATGGGCAAGGCTAACATCTAGTCGCATACCCTTATATTTTGGATTTAAAGGTCGATAATAATTGGCACGTAGAAAAGGTCGAGTAAAGGACAAGTGGAGAGAAAAGAAATGGATTACTGTAAATGCTCCAGATTCATTTAACAACGTACCAATTGCATACATTCCAATTACTGATGATGAAAACGCATCAGGTAGAGTTTTAGAAGTTACATTATATGATATTCTCAAAGGAGATCCATCACAGCATCAATACAAAATTTACTTTCAACTAGACAAAGTTCAAGACGATAAAGCAAGCTCAATCTTCAAACGTTTTGAATACTCTAAAGAATTTTTGAGAAGTCTTGTAAGAAGAGGATCCTCAAAAATAAATTTCATCATTGATGTTAAAACAAAAGACGGATATGTTTTTAGAATCAAGGTTATTGCTCTAACACACAGACAACTAAATACATCACGAAAACACGCCTTAAGACTAATTGCAAGAGACATTATCCAAAAAACAATTCCAGAAATGACTATTGACCAATTCGTGCAGGCAACCTGTTATGGTAAAATTAATTCAGATATTATGGCTGCAGCAAAGAAAGTGATTAGAATAAGACATGTTGGTCTTGAGAAGGTAAAATTAATCAGAACTGCAGAAAAAGAAATCGCATTACTTGAAGCATAATCAAGTAAATCCTGATTTTTACTAATATGGTAAAATTAGATTTAACCATTGATGTGATTATACATGCTACAGAAGATGTGAGTAAATTCTTCGATACCTTTCAAGAATTGTTTGGACTAGAAAAGGATGATTTCTCAATATCAAATGTCACAGGACATTATGATAATCCAATAATCATGTTGCATTCTAAAATTAGCAAAAAACCAGCACAAGAATTCTTAAAAAAATTTTTAGGACTAATAGATAATTCACAAAAAAACGAGATTATTCAAGATATAGAAGAAAGAACGGAAAATTCTACTTTGCATATCCGATTTGATAAGCAAGATTTTATTCACGAAAAAATTTCCTTCAAAGAACAAGATGCAATTAGATTAAAAATTCACACTCCAGTATACAACAAAAAAGAAACGGTCAAAGTGTTCAGGGACCTTATTGAGCAGGTCAACTAAATTAAATAGGAATAAGCCATTAGTATAACTTGGGAATGAGGAGATAACAGCCGCTCCAGTCTGAGCTTTAGCTTTGAAGACGCCGCGACGATCCGACCCGAAATTTTAATCGATCAAAGTAACACGATTCATCATATGCGATTATAGTATTGTTTTAAATACGGATTAACGAGGATTTCTAACATGGTAGATTATGATGTAATTGTAGCTGGAGGAGGATTAACAGGAACTATAGCTGCACAGGCCATATCTCATTACTCTAATCAGAATTTGAAAATTCTTTCCATTGACAGAAATCCCGAAATTTATCCTGGTAGAAAATCCTTGTCTGGTTGGACATGTGGAGATGCTTGTTCCAAAGAAGCGGTTGATTACATGTCCGACAGAATCAAGGTAAAATGGTCAAGCCCTGAAATCGAACACAACGTAAAAGGAGTAATGGCATTTTCTCCTGACAAAGAAACTGCCATACCATTTGATGGTGCAGGCTACATGCTCAATCGTCAAAAATTACCAGAAATTCAAAACGAAAGAGCAAAAAAAATGGGAGTAGATTTTGATTTTGAAATTAATCTAACTGGTTTGATATATGATGACCAGCAAGTAGTTGGAGTTCAAGGAATAAACAACAAAACAAAAGAACCTTACAAAAAAACTGCAAAGATTGTAGTGGATGCTACTGGAGTAACTTCGATGTTACGAAATACCTTGAAAAACTCAACAAAAATTGAAAAACGAATCGACCGCAGAGATTTGGAATCAACTGGAAGATATATTATGTATTTTGAGCCTGGAACAAATGATCTAACAGAATTTGACCCGGATTATTGTATCATACATTTAGATCAAGACATAGCTCCGGGAGGATATGGATGGGTTTTCCCAAAAGGAGATAAAAAAGTCAACATAGGTTTAGGAGTTGAAAAAACACTTTTAGAAAAAAGAAATGCAAGATTAGGAAAAAAAGACAATGTTCAAACTTTGATGGATGAATATCTAACTCGAAATCCAGTTATAAAAAATTCAAAATTATCGCAGGACCCCGAAGACATTAACAATAATTCAGGAATTTTCCAAGTTTCAGTAAGACGACAAAATGATTGTTTAGTTTCTAGCGGGTACATGTTAGTTGGAGATTCAGCTTGGATGCCAAAACCAATTGATGCAGGAGGAATAGGTCCTGCACTAATTGCTGGAACAATTATCGGAAACAATGTTGTGCAAGCTATAGAACAAAATGATGTAACAGAAAAAAATCTTTGGCAATATAATCTTGATTTTATAAAAGAATACGGATACAAGACGGCTGGTTTGGAATTGTTTAGAAGACTTGTGCAAACATTAACCAATGAACAAATTAGCTATGGAATGAAACACTTCTTAGGAAACCTAGATGTTGAATCAATTAGCAAAGGAGAGCACCCAGACTTTTCTGGATTAGGTAAGGTTGGAATGATTATTCGAGGAATAATGAACAAGACAGTTGCTGAGGGATTAAAGTATACATCGGGTCAGAACAAAATGCTTGTTGAGCATTATAACAATTATCCCAAAGACCCATCAGGGTTTGATGAATGGAATAAGACTCTACACAAAACTCTGAATGAATCATATGCCAAGATTGAGTCTTTTGGAAAATAGATCTATCATTAAATATGCTACAGAACAACTAATCTTGCTTGTCTGAATCTTATCTTGATTGGAATAATTCCATCGATATTTTGAATAAAGCGTTTGATGCTAATCTGTTTGTCTTAATTATTGGTCCAAAAGGTACTGGAAAGACCTCACTTGTCAGAGATTTTGCTGAAATAAAGGGGGCAAACCTAGAATCAATCAATTTTAGTTTAAGAACAAGAGAGAGCCACCTCATAGGCACCAAAACCCTAACTGATGGAACGGTTAGCTTCGATGAGGGTATTTTGATAAAATCCATGAGAGAAGGAAATATGCTGTATTTGGATGAAATCAACTCAGCTGAGGCAGATGTACTGTTAAGACTCGATGAGGCATTAGATGACAGAAGACAAATTGGGTTAAAGGAATCAACAGGAGAAGTTGTCAAAGCTAAAGATGGTTGGTTTGTAATTGCGACAATTAACCCATTAACGCACAGCGGAACAAAGGAACTTCCACCACAGTTGCTCAGTAGATTTCCAGTAAGAATCAGTATGGAATATCCACCTGAGGACATTGAATTGCAAATAGTAAAAAAATATGTTTCAGGAGATTTTGATGCAGATATTTTACAAGGGATTAAACTTGCCAACACCCTCAGACAGGCCGCAGCTGTTGAAGAATTGTTTTACGCCCCAAGTATGAGAGAAACTATTGCATATGGAAAATTGCTTGAAAAAGGAACTTCACCAAAAGAAGCCGCCTCTATAGTTTTTGGAAATGTTTACACACAGTGGGGAAATATAGAACACCAAAAGGTAAGAGACATCATCACATCAATGTTTGGTAGCTAGATGCAATCCTTAGAACTACGAAACGAAACTCTTGTGGAAATTGCGACCTTTTTGGTAAGACGATGGTCAGAAAAAGAAAATGTTATTGTAGAGTTTTCAGATAAAGTTGAAACAAAAACTAGACTTACTGAAAATAAAGTGATACTAACACCAATCGAAAAAAGAATCGGTAGTTATTTCCAAAGATATCGACAATTACGAACTNNGCATTTGGATTTATTCTAAATACCTTGGAAACAAGGAGAATTGAGCATCTTGGAAGGAAAATTTGGAAAGGTATGGATGAAGAAATTATTTTTAATTACACCTACACGCTGGTTTCTAGGCCGCAATTACACACAGTTTACGGTAAAGCAAGAATTGTCGAAGCATTTTACCAATACTTTATGTTTGGAGCTATAAAGGGAGAAATCCAATCAAGTCATTATGAAAAAATTCAACAAGCATCAAAGGAAGCAAAAAGAATTGTAGATGAAGCAATTACTAAAAACTATGGAACCGATTGGTTAGAAAAAAAAGTCAGTGAAATAATAAAAATTTTAGATATAGACTCCCTACTTACAGTTCCAGTATCACTTCCATTCATGAAAGCTGGGATGGCACTTACCGAAGAAGAGTTGCTAAAATTTTTGACAGTTGTTTCAAAAAATAAGGAAGGTGATTTTGGAAAGGTAGATCCTAAATCCATTTTAAGAGGAGATAACGTGTATGATGAATACAAAGTACTTTTAGACGAGAATAAAAAAAGTGACAACAAAGGATTAACACCTGAAACCATAGGAGTTCAAATTCCTGCAACAAATAACATTGATGAAACCAAAATTTACGATTTAAGTTTGATTAATAGTTTGAAAACTAAATTCAAGGAATGGAAATTTGGATGGAAAGAACAGCACCTAAGGAGTGGTGATGAATTTGATGAGGAAAGTTACATTGAAGGAAATGAGCCATTTTTCACAGATGTAAAAAAATCAATTAAAACAAAAATTGTGATTTTGTTAGATCATTCTTCTAGCATAGCTTCTGATGCGCTAGAATACAAAAAGGCCACACTTGCTCTTTGTGAAGTTTTATCGTATCTTAAAGTAAAGTTTGCAGTTTATGCGTTTAGTACCCAAAATAGAGAGGTGGTTTGTTGGCAAATAAAGCCTGATAATGTAAAATGGAATACCATAACGGCAAAGAGATTGGCTCAAATTGTTGCCAATGGTTCTACTCCCTTAGCAGAAGTGTATGGGAAAATGTTTCCTATTTTACAATCTAAAAGGCCAGAGATTTTTCTTACATTAACAGATGGAGAGCCATCAGATCCAAATGCGGTTAGAAATATGACTAAATCTCTTAAAGGACTTGGAATTAAGATGGTCGCAATAGGATTAGGACCCAACACAATTAGGGCCACTACAATTGCAACGAACTTGAAGCATTTAGGATATGAAAAAACCTTGGCAGTGAGTAGGTTAAAAGACATTCCTAGCAAAGTTATTAGAATTTTGGATGCATAACTCTGGACAAAAAGTAGATCCTAGCATATCAGATATTTATATGAGAATGAAACATTGGTGAATCCAGAGGGAAAATTTTTGGAAGAAAGCGCTGTTGATAATATTCTACTAGAAAAATTTAATCAAGAAATATGGAATAAGATTCCTCACTTAGAAAATGGTAAAATTGTTAATCCCTCACCTCTAACTGACCTTACTGAAGATTTCAAAGAATGTGCTAAAAGGGAATACAAATTAGATCTTGATGATAAGGATCTAAAGGTTTACGGAAAGTTTGATTCCACACTTATGAGTGGCTCAATAAAAGTGAGGGCTGCAACTCATATTATTCATAATGCAATTACTTCCGGAATACTGAGAGGAGACCAGACCGTTATTGAGGCTACTTCAGGAAATTTTGGAATTGCACTTGGGCAATTATCTAAACTCGGAGTTCCTGTGGTGGCTCTGGTTTCAAGAAAATTACAAGAAGGAGTCTTTAAAGAATTAAGAAATGAAAAAATCCGAATTATGGATTTAGATATGGATATTTGTCCTGCCCCTGGAATGGAAAATCAAGCAAATGAGTTGGCTGCAAAAGCAACTGCTGCAAATGTAAGATCACAATTATCAGAACTAGGATTTAACCCCGAAGTCTTTGATATCAATTTACAAGAAATTGAATCTCTACTTGCCAAGCAAGATATTATTAATTTGGCAAGATTTCTTGCAAAGATTTACGGTTTGTTTTGTCCAAAACAATATGATAATGAATTGAATGTAGAGGTTCATCGAACCGTAACTGGTCCGGAAATAGATCAACAATTACACGAAAAAGGAGATTCCTTGGAAGATTATCAGTTATTTTGTTCATTTGGTACAGGTGGAACTTCGGGAGGATTAAGTCAGTATATGTCTGAAAAATATGGTAAAAAATCAATTCATGCAGTATTTCCTATACCAGGTCAAGATGTGGCAGGAATTAGAACAAAAGCAAAGGCTGAAGGATTGAGCCTATACAAGCCTGAAATTCTCGCATCAGAACCAGAAGTAGATTTTGAAAAGGTCAAAAAACTTTTCAAGTTTTTCGTGGAAAAGGGTCATGATATAGGTGAGAGTTCAGCCCTTGAATTGTACTCTGCCATGGAAATGGCAAACTCTGGTATTGCTAAAAAATTTGTCGTAATCATTGCAGATGGGCTTGAAAAATACAAAAAGAATTTTGAGCAAATATCGAAAAATCAAGTACCAATGAATATTTCCTTAGAGGATGCAGCATCAAGTGTAAATGATTATGATAGAATTATTTGGGTTCATACCCAATATACTCCACGTGAAGAAGGAATAGAAATTATTGCTAATTCATTAGGAGTAGATAAATCAAAAATTTCTATACCCAAGGCTCGAACCATTAATGAGCTACTAACAAGACAAGAAGTCCCAGAAGATCTTAGCAAAGAATTAGAGGGTTCAAAAGGTAAATCCCTGCTAGTATGTATGGCTGGAAATACCTCATTAATGACAGCTCAGGTACTTGCAAGTAAGGGAATTGTTACTCAGAGTTTGAATGGCGGAATAACAAATTTACCTGAAGGAAGAGAAAAACACCCTGGACAATATATGAAAATAGCTACTGAATAATATCTTGAAATGCCTTTCAGTGTCACAACCATTTGCTGAACTAATAATTTCAGGAAAGAAAACTATCGAGTTGAGGAATTGGAATACAAGTTTTCGTGGTGAATTTTTTATTCACTCTCCAATTAAAATTAAAGTAAAAGATTGTAAGAGATTAAAAATAAATAAAAAATTAGTTACCGGTGCAATCATTGGTAAAGCAGAATTATATGATGTAAAAAAATATAATTCCATTGTAGAAATTCGCAAAGATAAAAAATTTCATTTTGCAGGAAATCAAATTCAAAATAAAAAATTTGGTTTTCTTTTAAAAAATCCTAAAGCATTTAGGATTCCAATTCCTTGGAAAGGTCAATTGGGTTTTTTTGATGTTGAAATTCCAAAAAATGCCGTAAAAAATAAGGACATTATCTCTGACATTATGGATGAAGAATTTAGGTATCAGTGGATTGGGCACCACTGAGATTTTCAAAAAATATGCCTAGTATATATAAAGTCAGTATTTAAACTCCCTCGGCATGCCTGAAACAAAACCAATAGTTAGTGTGGAAAATGTAGTTGCTTCAGCATCAATTGATCAACAAGTAGACCTCAATGAAATCACTGAGAAATTTCCAGATACTGAATATAACCCGGATCAATTTCCTGGTTTAGTTTTTAGATTAGCAGCTCCTCGAACAGCGACTTTAATTTTTAGAACTGGAAAAATGGTTTGCACTGGTGCAAAGTCTGAAGAATTAGCCATCAAAGCAGTAAACACTGTGGTTCAAAAATTAAGAAAAGGCAAAATCAAAATAAAAAAAGATCCTATCATTACAGTTCAAAATATTGTAGCTGCAATTAATCTGGGTGGAAAAATTCATTTGGAAAAGGCTGCAAAAACATTACCGCGTAGTATGTATGAACCTGAACAATTTCCAGGATTAATTCATAGAATGTTAGAACCAAAAACAGTAATGTTGTTATTTGCTTCAGGTAAACTAGTATGTGCCGGGGCAAAAAAAGAATCAGATGTATACCGTTCTGTTCACAATTTGCATGCATTACTAGAAGAAAAAAATCTAATGATTTATGATCAGTGACATAATCTTTGAAAAATTTTATGAAAAATGACAGATAATATTGAAAAACAGAAAAATGAGTTTACTCCAGAAAGTGGATTTAATTTAGTAGGAATAGATTATTTTGATAATCCTGATGGACAGTTGTATTTGGTTGAACATTTTGAAATGTATCAAGATGCACTAAATGCAAAAAAAGATAGAAAAAATCCTCAAGAATTTTTAATTTTATACAAAGGTACAGGCGGAGAAAACCTATCTCGTTAAATTAGAAAAGTTCCAAAACTTTACTTTATTTTACAAGTTATTTTATCATCAGGTAATTTTGGATTTAATTTGTGAGTAATGAAACGGGAGATATCATAGATTCAATTTATGACAAAGATTCTGTTTTAACCCCAAATGAGAGATCAAGTCAGATCTTAAGGCAAAGTCCACGTGCCAAATACAAAATCTTTGATGAAGAAGAATTTACTCGGGGAAGAGAGGTTCTTGGGGATTTGATTGTACAAGGAATGGTAACTTCAGGGGGTACTGATATTGATTGGATGATTGAACATAATGGAGGTTTCATAATTCTTGAGTTCAAAGGATTTCATGATGATAAAATCAACATCGCAAGGGGTCAAATGATTGCATATGAGAATCTTCATGAAAAGCTCAACAAGTCCACCAAATGTTTTCTATACATTATTGGGTATGACGATGCCAATTTTTCAAATCCTGATTCAAAAATGTGGGTTTTTGAAATGAATCAATGGAAATCAGGAATTATACCAAAAAACATTTCAGACAATTATCAGGAAAATAAACAAAACAGATTTGTTGTTTATCGTGATTACATGGAAGAAATTAGTGTAGAGGGGTTAAGGAAAATTATTGATTCACATTGGAATCAATTTTGATTATTAATTGAATGAAAATGTGTTAGTAGTTTGTTCTGAGTTGGTTTCGGCCATAACTGTAAATATTCCAGCATCCCATCCTGAACCTCCTGCAAAAGTCAATGTTGTAAATTTACCATCCTTTTTTACTGCAACTTGTTCAGACCATACAGTTTCATCATCTGGGTTTTTTATTACCAAATTTACTGGTTCGCCAGCAGAGAATTCGGAATTTCCACTAATTGATATGATATCTCCTCTTTGATATGATGACAAATCTGTTTGGATTGAGAATGATTGACTAGTTGGAGTTTTAGTAATATTTGGTGTTGAAGAAATGTCAGAAACACCACTCATAGATGCGGCAGCTGCGATAATTACTATAAGAGCTGCAATTCCTGCTCCCAACATTATTTTGGTATTCTTTGAATTTGATTTGGAAACTTTTGGTGGAGGTGAGAAAGTTTGTACAGGTTTAGGTTGGGGTGGTGTTGGTGTAGGAATTTGAACGTCGGGAATTATTTTTTGTTCCTCTGGTTTTTTCTCCATTGCTGGTTTTTTACCTAAGTGTTTCTCAGCTAGTTTTCTGACATAATTTCTTTCAAAATTGCTAATTACTTCATTATTTTGAGCTGCTCGCAAAATTTGTTCTAAAATTCGTTTATCTCCTACTTCTTTGTCAAGGAGGGCTTGAACATCATCTAAAATCGTATCAGGCATTCTCAAATTATTCTTTTATGAGATTGTTTATGAAGTTACCGTGTTATTTCTCAGTATTTGATGGAAAACTGCCTTTTTTCAAAATAATTTTCCAGAAATTGAATTTAAAACCTGGAAAATATCAAATCTATTGTGCATAGATCTTTTTGGCTTGTATTATTACAGTTCTAATGTAATCTTTAGCGGTTGAATCAGTCACACCCATCTGTTTGGCTCTAAGGTAAAGATCTCGTTCTTTGGGGTTTTTCAAATAATATTTTAAAAGATAATTTAGTCTGTGAGAGCGTTTTTCATCGCTTTTCATATTTGGAAATTTCTATTTAGATTAAAAAGTCCAGAGGATAATGAAATAACCAATCAATGTATCATAATCTTCCCATAAAAACATATGATCTTTTTTAAATAATAGGGATTTAGGAATGGAAATGAAACGAGTCGAGGCAACTATTCAAGTCGATAAAGTCAGTGCTGTTTCTGATGCAATTAAAGAAAAGGTGGGAGGATACACCGTTCTTGAAGGAAATGGCCGTGGTTCTGGAAGAAGGCAAACAATGAGAGCAGGAAGAGGTACAGGTACCTTTGAAGCTGAATACAACAAAGTTGCAACAGTAAGTACCATAGTAGACGATTCTCAAGTAGAATCCGTAATTTCTGCAATTGCCGATGCTGCTTTTACAGGAAGTGCAGGAGACGGAATTATAGCAATAGAAAACATAGAAGATGTAGTTAACATAGCATCTAAAAAGAGAGGATCAGAAGCCCTCTAATTATTTTATTTTAAAACCGTCTTAAATGCAAAAAGAAATGTCTTTTATTTTTAAAATTACTATAAGAAATAGGTAAAATGGTAGAGCAAATTCCTGAAGAGTTGTTTCAGCAAAAATTAGATGAAATTTTGTCTGAAAAAGATATAAGATTTGCAGGATTTGTTGGAGTTGAGGGCAATCTCCAAAAGGGAAAATTTAGAGACGATGTAGTTCCGTTTGAAAACGATGAAGAGCAACAGCAAGTATTCAGAGAACTGGCATTAAGAATCTCTACTAGAAAAAAATTTGATTATTCAATGGGGCCAGTAAAGTATTCAGCTTCTAGACGTGAAAAGTTAGTAATGATGAGTTTTCCCTTAAAAAATATGATTCTTCTAATTACTGCTGAACCAAACGTGAATATCGATAGATTAGCATACAAAATTATTCAAATCTTAGGTGAGGATTGGGGCAGTTTTTATGGAGAGTAATTTTATACAATCTATAGATTACAATTGTTTAAAATAATAAAATAATTTCAATAAATTTTTAGAAATAGTAAAAATAACCTAATAAGTTATAATGAAAATATTTTTTGATGGTTATTTCTTTGCAGTATATTTTTGGATGCTCACACTCAAAAAGAAGGATTCATTCTACAGCAATTTTTGAGAGGGGGTTTGAGATTCCAGCTGCATATTGTGAAGATTGTGTAGATGAGAAACATCTTGGAAAATCTAAATGACGATAGTTTTAAGGAAATTAACTTTCTTGTTCGGTAATCACGTTTAGTGTCATACTGGTTCTTACATGAGGTAATGTTCTAATTGCTTTTGTAATTACAGTTTCCAAAATTTTGTATTCTGGAGCTTCAACTTTACAAATTACATCATAATATCCAAAGACAACATCAGCTTCTTTAACTTCTGGGATATGAGTTAGGTTTTTCAACAAATTGTATTCTTCTCCTTTATCACAGTGGATGACAACATATGCTTGAGAGTTATTTTGCCCAAGCATTGCAGTAATTAATTTTTCAGAGGTTTTGAATAATTTTTCAGATTCTGAACGAGTTAAAGTCATTGTGGAATGTATATTTGACATTCTTCTAATATGACTAGTCACAATTTCTTTTATTTTATCTTCAGAGTCTGACTCTATTTTTGCAATAATGTCGTATAGACCTAAAGTTCCATGGGCTTCTTTTACTTCTGATATTTCTTTAAGCGAAGAGATTACTTTTTTTTCTGAACCAAGATCACAATTCATCAAGACATAAGCCTTTGCCACTTAGTCCAACTCCCTACTCTTGACCTTCTATTCCCATTAATGTCAGAGTAGATCTGATTTTTGGAATTTTTCTAATTTTCCATGTTATTGTCTCTCTTAATTTTTCGACTTGGTCTGATTGTACCTTGGCCAAAATATCATATGCACCAAAGGTTCCATGAACTTCTCTTACTCCATCAATTGCCTTTAGTTCTGAAATTACTGCTTCTTCAGATCCTAGTTCACAGTTTATGAGAACATATCCTGTTGCCATCTCTATCTGCTATCTCCTAATTTCATAGAGAATATTAAAACTGGAAATATATAAGTAATAATCTAAATTTATTAAATAACTTTAAGAATAATTAAAAATATACTTAAAGGGTGTAAATGATTTTTAGATTTTGTAGTTCATGAAGTTTTTAGAAATTTAATTACAATATGCAGATTTCATAATTTTTTCAAGTTCTTCAATGTCTCTGGCAAATGTAATTTTGGATCTAAGTTTTGAGCCACCAGATAATCCTTTGGTGAATCTCATTGCCTGACCCTTGATATTTGCAAATTTTATTTTGTAATTTTTTGTAAGGTGCAGGTACTCAAAAAAGGAATCTAATTTACTTGAGAAAGAATATTTTTGGTAGGTGCCATTTTTTAGATAATCATTAATTTGTTCAAACAAAAAGGGATTTCCCATAGCACCTCTACCAATCATAACATAGTCACAGTTTGTTTCATCTAGCATTTTTTTAGCATCTTCAGGAGTGGTAATGTCTCCATTTCCAACAATAGGAATATTTGATATTTCTTTGAGTTCTTTAATCATTTTCCAATCTGCATTACCAGAATATCCCTGACTAACAGTTCTCGGATGAAGAGTAATCATTTGAATTCCTTCATCTTCTGCAATCTCAGCAATGTCTTTGAATAAGTAGCGACTTGCCTCAGTTACTCCAAGTCTAAATTTTAGAGTTACAGGTTTTTTTACTGAACTTACAAGTGTGGAAAAAATTTGCTGAGTAAGGTTTACTTCCTGTAAAAGTGCACCTCCTGCCATCTGTTGTGTTATGTGTGGTGCAGGGCAACCCATGTTATAATCAATAATATCGAAAAATGGCTCAACAATTTTAGCAGCTTTTGCTAGTGCTTGAATATCAGAACCAAACAATTGCACAGAGATGGGTCTTTCTTTTTCAGAAAATTCAATAAATTCTTGTATTGTTTTTTGATTTTCTTTTAGTTGTTTTTCTTTTGCGATTATTCCATGGATACTAGTAAATTCAGTAACAACTAATCCTGCTCCAAAATTTTTGCATTGGAGCCTCAAAGCTGGGTCACTTACGCCTGCCATAGGGGCCAAAAAGGCTTTACTAGAAAACTTTGGAAGCATGATTATTTTTTAAATTTCTGGTATATTTACTGTATCAACTTGAGAGAAAATTTTTTAGAAATTTTATCTGTCGGGACACCCGTCCTTGTCACTGTCACCATCATAGTCTTCAGGTTCTAATGGACACATGTCGTTGTTATCAATTATATCATCCAAGTCAGCATCATGTTTGTATCTGGACTGTTCAGGGATAATATCTGGACAACCGTCTTTATCTTCAAATTTATTCCAGGTTTCTTGTTCTTCTGGACACTCATCAACATCATCATTTAATCCATCCTTATCGGTATCCATTGGTCTTGTTGAAGTTGGAATATAATCAGAACAACCATCATAATCAACATATCGATTCCAAGTTTCCATTTGATTGGGACATAAATCCATAACGTCTGGAACTCCGTCATTATCTGAATCAGCTAAAGTGGTTTTAGAGTCGGGACAGCCATCTTTATCTTCAAAATTGTTAAAAATTTCTTTTTCAAAAGGACACAAATCAAATTTATCTTCAATTCCGTCTTCATCAGAATCCATTACAAATACAACCAAGGTATCAGGGCAGCCATCATCATCTTGATACATGTTAAAGATTTCAGAGACTTGAGGACAAGCATCTATTGCATCTGGAAAACCATCTTGATCTCTGTCTACAGGAGAAATATAATCATCAGGACACCCATCAAAATCTAAAATTCCATTTTCAGTTTCTGGTTGATTAGGACAATGGTCAGTATAGTCATCAAATCCATCGTTATCAGTATCAGGTAATCTTGATGAATCAAAAATTATCAAGTTATCCGGACAGCCATCATAATCTTGATATCGATTATAATTTTCCTTTAATTCGGGACATTGGTCTAGATGGTCTTCTATACCATCATAATCTTGATCATACCAGGGAACAAAATTAGATGGACATCCATCGATTTTTCCTTCGTTGTCTTCTTTGAGATAAGGACATTTGTCCATTTCATCTAGGACTCCATCCTGGTCAAAATCATCAGATTCAGCAAATACAGTATTGGTGGCAATTCCAATTGTTGCTACTAGAAAAATTAAAAATCCAAAAATCAACTGTTTTTTCAATTTCATTTACCTCTAATAATCAGGACATCCATCATGATCACGGTCTCCGTCATAGTCTTCAGGATCTAATGGACAAGAGTCTTGATCATTAATTATGCCATCTAAATCATCATCGTGAACAAATCTTTGTTGTTCTGGTGCAGTATC
>JABAOH010170474.1_pt1 | contig 41092 bp, 31 predicted proteins | sample 7062181 | NCBI WGS metagenome assembly JABAOH01 (sample SAMN14538630, study PRJNA623070) | marine sediment metagenome | biome: marine biome [ENVO:00000428]; feature: marine pelagic biome [ENVO:01000023]; material: deep marine sediment [ENVO:00002113]; isolation source: pool of 5 deep marine... | reverse complement strand
GAGCACGATGTTGCGCAGGCTGCGGTCGTTCATGTCCATCACCCGCCGCCACACGATGGTGCGCGGATCGATGTCGAGTTCGTTGCCCTGGAAAATGTGGTTGTCCAACATCGCCGCGATCAGGTTGTTGGCGGCGGTGATGGCATGGAAATCACCAGTGAAATGCAGGTTGATGCGGTCGGCCGGCATGACCTGCGCATAACCGCCGCCAGTGGCGCCGCCCTTGACGCCGAAGCAGGGGCCCAGCGAGGGCTCCCGCAACGCCAGACAGGCCGACTCGCCGATGTGCCTGAAGCCCTGCGCCAGGCCGATCGAGGTGGTGGTCTTGCCCTCCCCGGCCGCGGTCGGCGTGATGGCGGACACCAGCACCAGGTGCGGACGGCCGGGGCCCGGGCGCGGTTCCGCCAGGGCGTCCAGGTGTACCTTGGTGATCAGGTCACCGAACGGGATCAGGTGACGCGCCTCGATGCCCATGCCCCGCGCCAACTCGGCGATGGGCAACGGCTCGGCCTGGCGTGCGATTTCGTGATCNNCGTGATCAGTCAACATCAGCGTTTCGTTCCGGTCTGTATTCGTGTCCAGGTGATCGGCCGCGACTGCGGCTCACTGCAGCAGGGCGTAGGGCAGAAACTCGACGGCCTCGCCGCGGCGAATGTCCCGCCCGGCGCGCTGCACCACCAGGCCGTCACCCCACACCGCTGACCTGAGCACGCCGCTGCTCTGTTGAGGATAGCACTCCACGCCATCCGCGCGGACCCGCGCGCGCAAGTATTCCTCGCGGGGGCTGCCAGGATGGTCGAACAGAGCGGCCTTCAGGACCGGTGGCACCGGGGTGACCGCCAGGCCCTGGCAGGCCAGCAGGTACGGCCGCGCGATGATCAGGCAGGTCACCAGCACCGAGGCGGGATTGCCCGGCAGCCCCAGCAGGGGCGTATCGCCGACGCGTCCGAAAGCGAACGGCTTGCCCGGTTTGATCGCCACCTTCCACAGGTCGATGGCCCCGAGCTCGGCCACCACCTCCTTGATGTGGTCTTCCTCGCCCACCGAAACCCCGCCGGAGGAGACGATGACGTCGGCTGCCCCAGCGGCCNNACGATGCCGAAATCCCGCGCCTCGAAGCCCCAGCCGCCAATGAGGGCGTCGAGCAGATAGCGGTTGGAATTGTAGATCTGGCCCGGACCCAGGCTGCGCCCGGGCTCCACCAGTTCGCTGCCGTTGGAAATGACCGCCACGCGCAGCGGGCGATAGGTGCGCACCGCGGGCAGGCCGAGCGAGGCGAGCAGGCCGACGGCCGGCGCATCCAGCCGCCGGCCCGCCGTCAGCACCCGCTCTCCGGACTGCATGTCCTGCCCGCGCGGGCGAATGTTGGCACCGGCCAGGGGGCACTTCCGGACCTGCACCTGCCCGTTCTCGGCCACGCAGTGTTCCTGCATGACCACGGTATCGGCGCCTGCCGGGATCTCGGCGCCGGTGAAAATCCGCGCCGCGGTCCCGGCCACGAGCGCGGTCGGCGCCATTCCGGCGGTAATGCGCTGGCTGACGGCGAAGGCCCGGTCGGCGTGCTGCCAGTCCGAGTGGCGGAAGGCATAACCATCCATCGCGCTGTTGTCGGCGGGAGGCACGTCGCAGGGCGCGACGATGTCCTCGGCGAGAACCCGGCCCGCCGCCTGTGACAGTTCCGTGGCCTCGGGCGCCGCCCGCAGCTCGGCCTGCGCCAGCAGCGCCGCCACCGCCTCGGCAACGGTCCGCATCAGGTCGCCCCGCCGGCACCGGTCTGGCTGACGAAATTACAGGGCCGGTGCCGGGCATCGAGCTGCTCGCGCAGGATGCCGTTCCAGCCGGTGCGGCAGGCGTTGGGCGAACCCGGCAGGCAGAAGATCAGGGTGCGGTTGGCCAGGCCGGCGGTGCAACGCGACTGCACCGTGGACGAGCCGATCTCCGCGAAGGAGAGCTGGCGGAACAATTCGCCAAACCCTTCGATGGTCCGCTCGAACAGCGGCGCCACCGCCTCGGGGGTCGAGTCCCGCGCCGTCATGCCGGTGCCGCCGGTGGTGATCACCACGTGAATCCCCGGATCGGCCACCCACCCCGCCACCCGGGACGCGATCTCTCCGACGTCGTCGGTGCAGATCCGGCGCTCGGCACAACGGTGACCGGCGTCGGTCAGCAGCGTTTCCAGCGTATCGCCGGAGCTGTCGTTCTCCCGGGTGCGGGTATCCGACACGGTCAGTACGGCGATGTTGAGTGGTATGAACTCCGAGAGTGCGTGCGCCATGTACCCGGCCTGCCCGATTGCGGGCGCTCATCTTCAATCGGCGGTCCCTGCCCCGTCAAGCAGATCTTCCGCCTGCCGCAGGTCGCCGGGCGTATTCACATTGAAAAAGGGCGGCGGCAGCCGCTGCGGCCAGTCGACGCTCGCGTGCGGCAGGCGCTCGACCATGTGCCGGAGCCCTCCTCCGCCCTGCTCCGCCAGCATCCGCTCCACGTCCGCGAACACCTGCCGGTGCCACAGCGAGAAGGTAGGCTGCAGGAAATCCCCATAATGCGCCACGCTGACGGGCCGGCCGCTCGCGCGCGCGGCCGCATGCAGCCGCGCGGCCAGGTCGGGGGGCAGGAAGGGTGCATCACAGGGCGCCAGCAGCAGCCATTCGCCGAGGCCATGCGCGAGGACATGGCGCATGGCCGAGCACAGTCCCGCCAGCGGGCCGCGCTGCCGGCGTTCCGCATCCGGCACCTGCTCGAGGCCCAGGAAGGCGAGGCGTTCATCGACGACCTGCACGCTCAGCAACAGGGGGCCAGCCTGGCCGGCCAGGCGCCCGACAACGTGCGCGATCAGCGGTTTGCCCTTCAGCGGCGCCAGCGCCTTGGGGGTCGCCGCCGAATCGGCCCGGAACCGCCGGGAACGCCCTCCGGCCAGCACCGCCGCTACCGGCTTGACGCCACCCGCGCCGCTCACGTCGGTGGCAGTTTCCCCAGGGCTTCCCGCACCTCGGGCTGCAGTCCCTCGCCGCCCGCGGCTTCGTGCGCGATCAGCATTTTGCGCATGGACGGCGCCCAGAAGCGAGTGAAGTGGTCGGCGATCCGCTCCGCCGGGTCGGCGTGAAAGCTGAAGTTGGCCGCAATCTGGTTCGCCATGCGAACCAGCGATTCGAGTTCGCCGCCGGTCATGTCACCCTGCCTCCCGCCTGAACCGCTACTGCCGTGGCCCGATCATTGTGCCGCTCCGGGGGGTGGCTGCCAAGCCCGGCCGCGCCGGGGGTGGGTACCCGCGCGCGTGCGTTGCTGCGAGTTCTTCCGTTGGTGTCGATTCCGGACAATTTTGTGGAGCGCGTTTTGCCCAATGATGTACACTTTGATGGTCAATGGGCGGCCCACAGGTTGCGCACCTGCGCAGGCCGCGAAAATCAAGCTCAGTCCAGACAACATAACGAGCGGGGGCGATACCATGAAGCACAACACGAACACTCCCAGGGAATTCTCGCTGCAACCCAGGCCGCTCACGGGCGCGATCAGGCGGGGCCTGGCCTACGGCACGGTCGTCGCGGTGAGCTCTGCCGTTGCCACCTCGCCGGTGCTGGCGCAGGAGCGGTCGGAACGGCTGTTGCTCGAGGAGGTCGTCGTTACCGCCCAGAAACGCGAACAGAGCCTGCAGGACGTGCCGCTGGCGGTGACCGCGTTCAGCGCGGACAAGATCGACGAACTCGGCATCGGCGATTTCGCCGACTACGCGCTGCAGATTCCCAGCCTGTCCTTCAAGAGTTTCGGCAACCCCGGCGGTGCGACCATCTATATGCGCGGCGCGGCGGACGGGGGTGACGGCAATGCGTCTGGCTCGACGCCCAGCGTGGGCCTGTACCTCGACGAACAACCGGTCACGGCCATCGCCTCGAACCTGGACATCCACATTTACGACGTCGAGCGCATCGAGGCGCTTGGCGGGCCGCAGGGCACCCTGTTCGGAGCCAGCTCGCAGTCGGGCACCGTGCGCATCATCACCAACAAGCCCGACCCCAGCGGCTTTGCGGGCGGATTCGACCTGGAGGGCTTCGGCACCTCGGGCGGGGATCCCAGCTACTCGGTGGAGGGCTTCGTGAACGTGCCGCTCGGGGAGCGCGCCGCCCTGCGCGCGGTCGCCTGGTACATCGACGAGGGCGGCTGGATCGACAACGTCGCCGGCACGCGCAACTACCAGCTGGAGGGCGGCTACGGCTACAACCCGAATTTCTTCGGGCGCACCCGCACCATCAACAACGATCACCTCATCGAGAGCGATTTCAACGAGCTCGAGAAGGTCGGCCTCCGCGCTGCCTTGCGGGTCGACCTGAGCGAGAACTGGACCGGTACCGTCGGCGTGATCACGCAGGAGATGGAAACCGAGGGGGTGTGGGAGTATGACCCGACGCTGAAGGGCCAGGACCGCATCCAGCGCTTCAACCCCGACACCCAGGAAGACGACTTTACCCAGACTTCCCTGACCATCGAGGGCAATTTCGACAACTTCCAGCTGGTCTACGCGGGCGCATTCCTGGACCGTGAAGTCGATTACCACTCCGACTACTCGAAGTACGGCGAAGATGCCTATTTCGTCCCGTACTATGCCTGCGACTACTCCGCGAGCGGACCGGATCTCGACACCCAGTCGAACACCGATTGCAGGAGCCTGGAAGAGTTCTACACCGAGGACAACGACTACGACCGCACCAGCCACGAATTGCGGCTGGTATCGACCGGCGACAGCCGTTTCCAGTACACCGTCGGCCTGTTCTACGAGGAAGCCGAGCACGACTACTTCCTGAAATGGATTCAGCCCGACATGTCGCCCACCCTCAGCGTACCGCCGTTTAGCGACCTCTATTTCCGCACCGACCAGGTGCGCAAGGACGAGCAGCGAGCGGTATTTGGCGAGNNTCCTTCGACGAGGACCACAAGGTACGCGGCGTCGTGGGCTGGGGTCCGGGGGTGTACTGTCCCGACCTGGCGACCTGCCGTGACACCAACGCGGATTCGAAGACCAGCACCAGCGACACCATCTACAAGGGCAACCTGACCTGGCGCGTGGCCGACGACAAGATGGTGTACTTCACCTACTCGGAAGGCTACCGGCCCGGCGGCCTGAACCGCGACCCGGGCCTGCCGTCGCAGGCGTGGGTGCCGGACTACCTGACCAACTACGAGTTCGGCTGGAAGACCACCTGGCAGGACGGGCGCCTGCGATGGAACGGCGCCGCCTACTTCATGGACTGGGATGACATCCAGTACACCGTTTACAGCTTCTCGCTGTCGGCATGCTGCGGCAACGTCTACAACCTGAGCACCGCGGAGATCAAGGGATTCGAGACCGACGTCAGCCTGCTGGCCTCCGATGCCCTGATGCTCTCGGCGGCGGTGGCCTACAACGAGGGCGAGACCACGGATGATTTCGTGCTGCCCAACGGACTGTTGTCCGTGCCCGATGGCACCGAGCTGCCCAATGTTCCGGAATGGAAAGGCAATGTCTTTGCCCGCTACGAGTTCAACCTGAGCAACCTGCCGGCCTACTGGCAGCTGACCATGAGCTACACCGGCGGCTCCTGGAGCGAGATCGTTCCCAGGACCCGCTTCAAGCAGGACTCCTACACCATCGCCAACTTCCGGGCTGGCGTGAAAAAGGACTCGTGGGGCGTGGATTTCTTCGTCAACAACCTCACCGACGAGGTGGCGGAGTTTTACGTCCAGCCACGCAATTACGAGCCCACGGTCGTCACCAACCGGCCGCGGACCTATGGCGTTCGCTTCTACCAGCGCTTCTGACCCTGCGCGCCCGAAGCAGCGGGAGGGGTGGCCTGGCCACCCCTTCTTTTTTGCGGGGTGCGCCCCTGGGGGGTGGGTGAAGCGGGGGCACCGCGGCTGCCCGCCACCCGGCTCGGCCGAGATGAAAACGCCACCCGCCCGGACAGCCGTCCGCTAGAATCGGGCTGTGCATACCAAAGAACCCAAGGTGGTGGCCGGCGGCAACCTGGAAAGCGCGGTCCACGCGGCCCTCGCGGCCCTCAGCGCCGGGCGGCATCGGCAGGCGCGCGCGCAGGCGGAGCAAATCCTGCTGCTGTACCCCCGGGAGGTGAACTGCCGGTTCATCCTGGCCTCCGCCAGCCGCGCCGAGGGGGACCTGTCGGGGGCCGTGGAACGGCTCGAGGCGCTGCTGCGGGACGCCCCGGATTTCGCCCTCGCCCAGCAGGAGCTCGGTTTCGCCCTGGCGGACGGGGGGCAGCTGGTGCCCGCCATTGCCGCCCTGCAGCGCGCCGTGCGCCTGCAACCCGACCTGGCCGCCAGCTGGAAACTGATGGGCGAATTGTTCCTGGTGGACGGTGACGAGGCCTCGGCCGCGGAAGCCTTCAATCAGCACCTGCTGGCCGTCGCCGAGGATCCGACACTGATCCGGGCCATTCGCAGTTTCAACCAGGGCAAGACTGGCCAGGCCGAGCGGCTGTGTCGACAGTTCCTGCACGAGCACCCCACCCACGTCACCGCCATCCGCCTGCTGGCGGAAATTGGCCTGCGGGTTGGCGTGCTGGTGGATGCCGAGCGGTTGCTGCAACGCTGCCTCGAGCTGGCGCCCGATTTCGACCTGGCGCGCGTGAGTTATGCCAAGGTGCTGAGCCGGCGCGAGAAGCTGGAGCAGGCGCTCGCCGAGGCGGACCGCCTGCTGGCCGCGGAACCGGAGAAACCGGCCTACCTCGCCCTGCGCGCTTCGATCCTGGTGCGCATGGGGGATTTCGAGCAGTCCATTCGCTGCTACGAGCACATCCTGAAGCGGTTTCCGGAGCAGCCAGGCATCCTGCTGAGCTACGGGCACGCCCTGAAGACGGTCGGCCGCCACGAAGCGGCGATCGAGGCCTATCAGGGGGCCTATGGCCTGCGGCCGAGTTTCGGCGACGCCTACTGGAGCCTGGCCAACCTCAAGACCTACCGCTTCAGCGACGACGAGCTGCAGGGCATGCGCGCCGAACTCGAGCGTCGGGCGGGTACCCACGAAGATTTCTATCACCTGTGCTTTGCGCTCGGCAAGGCGCTCGAGGACCGCGGCGAATACGACGATGCCTTCCGCTACTACGAGCTCGGCAACGGCATCAAGGCGCGCCTGACGGGCTATGATGCCGACGACATCACCCGCTTCGTGCGGCGCATGCGGGCCGCCTGTCCGGCCGAGCTGTTCACGGCGAAGCAGGGCCAGGGCTGCCCGGCGCCGGATCCGATCTTCATCGTCGGCCTGCCACGCTCCGGGTCGACCCTGCTGGAGCAGATCCTGGCCAGCCATTCGCAGGTCGACGGCACCAAGGAACTCATCCAGATCCTGGCCATCGCCCGGCGTTTGGGGGGCAACAAAAAGAAATCCGACCCCTCACGGTATCCCGATAACCTGGCCGAACTCGACGCCGAGACCCTGCGGGAGCTGGGTGAGGAATACATCGACCGCACGCGCGTCCAGCGTGGCCAAGCGCCATTTTTCATCGACAAGATGCCGAACAATTTCCTGCACATCGGCCTCATCGCCCTGATCCTGCCCAAGGCCAGGATCATCGACGCACGGCGCCACCCGATGGCGGCGTGCTTCAGCGGCTTCACCCAGCTGTTTGCGCGCGGGCAATCGTTCACCTATGGCCTGCAGAACATCGGGCGCTACTACCGCGATTACGTGGACCTGATGGACCACTGGGACCGGGTGCTGCCGGGCAAGGTGCTGCGGGTCCGCTACGAGGACATGGTCACCGATACCGAGCCGCAGGTGCGCCGCTTGCTGGAGTATTGCGGGCTGGAATTCGAGGACGATTGCCTGCGGTTTTACCAGACCGATCGCGCGGTTCGGACCGCGAGCTCGGAGCAGGTGCGCCAGCCCATCTACCAGGGGGCCATCGCCCACTGGAAGCACTTCGAGGGCCACCTCGACGAGCTCAGGCAGGCGCTGGGCCCGGTGCTGGACCGTTATCCTCCGGATTGACGCCCGGCTGCGGCCCGAGCGCTTCCCGCAGCGGCTGCAGGTGCGCCGCGTAATGTTTCCAGCGCCCGACCGCGCGCCCATGGATGGGCTGGCGCACCTGCGCGTCGCTGGGCGAACCCACCCCGCGAGCCCGCCGGTGGGGTTCGAGGCACGCCGGGTGGAACGCGAGCCCGCAGAACGCCAGCAAGCGGCGCACCTGCGGCTCGGTATCCCGGACCAGCGCCTCGTATTTCACATGGTGTATCCGCCCGGGCAGCAGCGTTTCCCAGAACGCCATCAATTCCCGGTAGCACCGGTAATACCGGCCCAACGCAGCCAGGTCCGCGGCGTAGGCGTGGCCGGTGTCGAAATAGTGCTGGAAAATGGACAGGCAGGTATCGAGCGGGTCGCGCTCGACCAGCACCAGGCTCGCACCGGGCAGCACCGCGGCGTACAGGCCAAGGCGCAGGAAATTGTGCGGCAGCTTGTCGGTGACCCGCCGCGCCCCGCCGGCGCCACGGCGCAAGCGCTGCAGGTAGGTGCGTGCGCAATCCGCCAGCTCTGCGGCGGCCACCGTCGTGATGCCCTGCGGGAAGGGCGCGCCGGTGTGCGCCTCGACCGTGTCCACGAACACGCGCGCATGTCCCACCTCGCCCGCCGCGTGCACCTCCGGGTGGCTGGCCAGGATCTGCTCGACCAGGCTGGTGCCCGACCGCGGCATGCCGACGATGAACACCGGCGTTTCGTCCTCCACGGCATGCCCGGCACAGTGCTCCAGCAGCGCACGCCCGAGGCCGCGGCGATGCCGCTCGAAGAACGCCGCCGGGTCGCCCGGCGGCCCGCCCATCGCGCGGCAGTGCAGCGCGTTGCTGTCACGGAAGCAGGCGAAGGCGCGATCGTAATCCTGCTGTTGCTCCCACACCCGCCCCAATGCCAGGCCCAGCAGGACCCGGTCGCGGCCCGGTGTGCGCGGATCCGCCCAGGCGGCCTGCATGCGCTCGACCAGGGCCGCGCCCAGCTCGGGCAGCGCCATCAGGGAGAGCCGGTAACAGGCCTCGCCGTGAACCGGCTCCTGCCGTGCAGCCGTTCGATAGCAGGCCACCGCCCCCGCCAGGTCGCCGGCGGCCTGCAGCAGGGTGCCCCGGGTGACCTGTGCGTCCGCGCTGCCCGGATCCAGCGCCAGCGACCGCGCGATCGCCTCGCCCGCCAGCGCGGGTTCCCCGAGCGCCTGGTATGCCAACGCCAGCATGGCTGGCGCATGCGGGTGGTCCGGGGCCAGCTCCGCCGCACGCAGCAGGCATTCCCGCGCCCGCTGTGGGTGGCCGGCTTCCAGCAGCACCGTGCCGCAGTTGACCAGCGTGGGGAAATGATCAGGCCGGGAAGCGGCGGCCCGCTCCAGCAGCGGGGCCGCCAGGTCCGACCGGCCGGCATCGTGATACAGCATGCCGAGTTCGTAATTGGCCGCGTAGTGCGCGGGCTCCGCTGCCAGCACTTCGCGCAGCAAGGCTTGCGCCCGCTGCGGGTGCCCCTGCTCCCTGAGCCTCGCAGCCCGGCGGCAAGCCTGCATGGCATCGTTGGGCTGCTTGCCCTCCATGCCCGCCAGCCTAGCGGGCCGCGGCGCCCGGCGCCAGCCTCACCGGCCGCGGCGGTTCAAGTCGCCTCGTACTCCCGCAACAGGGTGCGGCTGATGATGTGGCGTTGTATTTCCGAGGTGCCGTCCCAGATCCGCTCCAGCCGAGCATCGCGCCACAGGCGCTCCACCGGCAGTTCCTCCATCAGTCCCATGCCGCCGTAGATCTGCACGGTGCTGTCGGCGGCCCGGCCGAGCGCCTCGGTGGCGAACAGCTTGGCCATGGCGGCGTCCTGTGGCGTCATGCTGCCTGCATCCGCCTTGCGGCAGGCGTGCATCACCAGCAGGTCGGCGGCCTGCAGCTCGGTCGCCATGTCGGCCAGCTTGAACGAGGTGCCCTGGAAGCGCCCGATCGGTTTGCCGAACTGCTTGCGCGTAGTGGCCCACTCCGCGGCCAGGTCCAGCAGGCGCTCCATCTTGCCGCAGCACTGCGCGCCGACGTACACACGACCCATCTTGAGCCACTTGTCCGCCAGCTCCAGGCCGCGGCCCTCCTCGCCGAGGATCTGGCCCTTGCCGACCCGCACGCCGTCGAACGAGAGCTGGTAGGTCCGGTAGGCCCGCTGGCTGGTGCATTGCGGGCCGAGGGTGAACTCGAAGCCGGGCGCGTCACGGTCCACCAGGAACGCCGTCACGCGCTTCCGCGCTCCGCGTTCGGTGCGGTCTTCGCCGGTGACCGCGAAGACGATGGCGAAATCCGGCGGGGTGTGCGCGCTGATGAAATGCTTGAAGCCGTCGATGACGTAATCGCCCCCGTCCGCCACGGCACGGGTCTTCATGGACAGGATGTCGGAGCCGGCGCCGGGCTCGGTGAGCGCGAAACACTCGTGCTTTTCGCCGCTCACGCAGGGTTCGAGATAGCGCTCCACCTGTTCGCCCTCGCACGCCAGCAACAGCTCCGTCGGGCGCGTGACGAAGCCGCTCAGGGCCCAGCCGGCCTTGCCCAGCTCGCGCTCCACCAGCCCCATGGTGGTGTAATCGAGCCCGCCGCCGCCGACCGAGGTCGGCAGGTTCATGGCGTAAAAGCCCATCTCGAGGGCTTTTCGCTTGATCCGCTCGCCGATCTCCGGGGCCAACTGGCCCGCCCGGTCCGCCTCCGCTTCGTGCGGAAAGATTTCCTGCTCCATGAACCCCCGCAGCGAGTCCAGGATCATCCGCTGTTCGTCAGTGAGCTGAAAATACATGTCGATCTCCGGCATTCGCCTGGCTCCGGCACCGCGCCAATGATGGAAGATCGGCCCCGGGCTGTGTTACAAATATTCGACATTAACGAAAGCTTTTCGCCACCACGGGGCCCGCGCGCGGCTCCCCCGGCGCGGCGTCGAGAAGTGCTATGCTCAGCGGGCCAGCATGCCCGGGTGCCACACCATATGGCCATGAAACATCGCCCGAACCTCTCCCCGCGGCGCCGTGAATTCGCGGCCCGGGCGCGACCCGCCACGGCGCCCGGAACCGGCCCGCGGTGAGCGACGCGCCGCACAACCCGGCCGAGTGCCTGGGACTCGTGCTCCTGCCCCGGTTCAGCATGTTCAGTGTCTCGGCGCTGCTCGAGCCCCTGCGGATCGCCAATTACTGCCGCGGCGAGACGCTCTACGCCTGGGAATTTCTGTCCGCGGACGGCGCCGATGTGCAATCCAGCACCGCGATGACGCTGCGAACCCGGCGGATCAGCAAGGACGATGCGGGTTTTCGCTGGGTACTGGTATGCGGCGGCTGGAACACGGAGCGCTATGCCTCGTCGGTCCTGAATGGCTGGCTGCAGCACCAGGCGCGCCGCGGCGCAATCCTGGGCGCCACCGAGACCGGCAGTTACGTGCTGGCCCAGGCGGGCCTGCTGCAGGGTCACCAGGCCACCATCCACTGGCATTGCCTGAACGCATTCCGCGAGCGGTATCCCGGCATCGAGGCGCGTGATGCGCTGTTCGTGCTCGACCGCCAGCGCATGACCTGCGCGGGCGGTGCCGCCGGCACGGACATGATGCTGCACGAAATCCGCCGCGCGCACGGTGACAAGCTGGCCCAGGAAGTGGCCGACCAGCTGGTGTTCGCACCGCTGCGCGAGGCCGGCCAGGCGCAGCGCAAGGCCCGTGGCCGGCCGCAGCCCGCGATTCCCCCGGCCCTGCAGCGGGCGATCGAGCTCATGGAACAGAATGTCGAGAAACCGTTGCGTATCCCGCAGATCTCCCGCCGGCTGGGCTTCTCCCAGCGCAAGCTGGAGCGGCTGTTCCATCGCCATTTCGGGTGCTCCGCGGTGGCTTACTACCGCAATGTGCGGCTGCAGGAAGCTCGCGTGCTGCTCACGCACACCGACATGTCGGTGCTCGACGTGTGCATCGCCTGCGGGTTCGCCAGTTCGTCCTATTTCAGCAAGATCTACACCCAGCAGTTCGGCCTGCACCCACGCGATCACCGCACCGCGTGGCCGGACGAGGAGCCGGCGCCGCGCTGGCCGGGCATCGGCACCGGCGGGGCGGCCGGTCTCTGAGCGACGTTGGTCGCGGCCTAGCCGTCTTCGGCCCCGGGCGCCGCGCGGTCCAGGGCCGCCAGCACGCGCTCGGCGGTCATCGGCAGTTCGTACAGGGGCTGGCCCACGGCGTCTAGAATGGCGTTGCGGATCGCGGGGGCGGTGGGAATGATGGGTGATTCCGCGATCCCCTTGGCGCCCAGCGGCCCGCCCACGGGCTCCGGGAATTCCAGTACGTCCATCTCCAGGGCCGGGATGTCCAGCGCCATGGGGATGACGTAATTCTCCAGCGACGGGTTCAGCGTGCGCCCTTCGCTGACCACCAGCTCCTCGGTCAGCGCATAGCCGATACCCTGGGCCAGGCCGCCCTCGATCTGGCCGTACACGCCACCGGGGTTGATCATGCGCCCAGCGTCGTGCACCGCGACCAGACGCTCCACCTGCACCTGTCCCGTCTCGCAGTCGACCAGCACCTGGGCGACCTGGGTGCAGAACTGGAACACCTCCTGGCTGAAGCGATAACTGGCTTCCGGGACGTCGGGTGGATATTCGAAATGGCTGACGTGCTCCGCGTGCAGCGGGTAGCCCCAGGCGCTGGCCCGCTCGGCCAGCTCGCGGACCGTCAGTCCGCTGGGCTCACCGTCCGCCCAGACTTCGCCCGCCCGCAGGTCGAGTTCGGCCTGGTCCCGGCGGAGCTTGCGCGCCGCCAGGCCAAGCAGGGTGGCGCGGATCGAATCCGCCGCCGCCAGCACGGCGTTGCCCGACACCATGGCCTGCCGGCTGGCGCAGGATGCACCGGCATCGGGCGCCTGGGCGGTGTCCGCCCGCACCACCCGCACCGCGTCGTATTCGACCCCGAGGCGCTCGGCAGCCAGCTGGGCCATCACCGTCACGATGCCCTGTCCCATGTCCGCCGCGCCGCTGCGCAGCACCACCGAGGCGTCGCGGTGCATCTCCAGCACCACGCCGGCATGGTCGCCCAGCCCCCGGCCCAGGCCCGAGCCCTTGAGGATGGTGGCCATGCCCCAGCCACGGCGCAACTGCGGCGCGGGTTGGCGCTCCTGCGCCGTGCGGCCCTGCCAGCCGATGAGTTCGGCGGCCCGCCGCAGGGACGCTTTCATGGCATCCCCGGCCCGCACCACCACACCCGTGTACATCCGGGTCCCGGTCTCGACGCCATTGAGCAGCCGGAGCTCCAGCGGATCCATGCCCAGCTCGCGCGCCACGTCGTCCATCTGCGATTCGTACACGAACGCGGCCTGCGGCGCACCGAAGCCCCGGAATGCCCCGCTGATCGGGTTGTTGGTGCGCACGCCGATCTTCTCCACCTCCAGGTTCTCCACCCGGTATGGCCCGCCGATGAATTCACCGAACTTGTTGACCACCTCGTAGGTGGCGTTGGTGTAGGGGCCGGCATCGGCGATGGCGCGGGCCCGCACGGCCAGGATACGACCATCGCGGCTGGCGGCGGTGGCGCATTCGACCGTGATCGGGTGCCGCTTGACGTGCGTGAGTATCGATTCCCGCCGGTCGCGGATCAGGCGCACCGGGCGCCGCGCCGCATGGGCCAGCAGCGCGGCGTGCATCTGCACGTGCGCCTCGTCCTTGCCGCCGAAGGCGCCGCCGATGTATGGCGTCACCACCCGCACCCGGCTTTCCGGCAGGCCGAGGGCGCGCGCGATCTGCATGCGGTCTCGGTGTGGCGCCTGGCAGGACGAGTACACGGTGAGCACGCCCTCGTCGTCGAGCTGCGCCACCGCGCCCTCGGTTTCCAGGAATGCGTGTTCCGCCCAGCGCGTGCGGTAGGTGTTCTCGACCACGACGTCCGCGGCCGCGAAAGCGGCCTCCACGTCACCGGTGCGGTAGACCTCGCGCATGATGACATTGTCTTCGCCCGCCACGATTCGCGGTGCGTCCTCGCGCATCGCCTCCAGCGGGTCAAACACCCCCGGCAGGGGTTCGTATTCGACCTCGATCGCGGCCAGTGCCGCGGCCGCGGTGCGCTCGTCCTCGGCGGCCACCGCGGCCACCGCGTCGCCCTGGAAGCGCACTTCGTCCTCCGCCAGCAGCGGCTGGTCCGGCTCGGCATACAGGTAGCTGTTCTCGCCCGGAATGTCGGCATGCGTCAGCACGGCGTGCACGCCGGGAATGGCGCGCGCCTTGCCCACGTCCAGGCGGGCGATCCGGGCGCGCGGGTGCGGGGCGTACAGCAGCTTGCCCGTCAGCAGGCCCGGCAGGCGGATGTCCGGGCAGTAGCGGGCATCGCCGGTGACGATCTCCGCCGCCCCGGGCGCGCTCACCCAGCGGCCGACCACGGCTGGCGCCGTCATGCCGGGCCCTCCCCGCCCCGCATCTCCGCGGCCGCCTGCTGCACGGCTTTGACCACCGCCTGGTAGCCGGTGCAGCGGCAGAAATTGCCCGCGATGGCGGTCAGGATGTCGTCCCGCGAGGGACGGTCATTGGCTTCCAGCAGAGCGACGCAGGACATCAACATGCCCGGCGTACAGAATCCGCACTGGAACGCCCAGGTCTCGCCGAAGGCGCGCTGCAGGGGGTGCAGTCCCCCCGCGGCCGCGAGCCCCTCGACGGTGCGGATGCGAGCCCCTTCCGCCTGCGGCGCCAGCACCATGCAGGCATTCACCGGCTGCCCGTCCATGATCACGACGCAGGCGCCGCAATCGCCGGAACTGCAGCCATCCTTGGTGCCCGTCAGGCCCAGTTCCTCCCGCAGCGCCTGCAGCAGGGTGCGCTCCGGCCCGGCCTCGAAGCGGGCCTCCTGCCCGTTTACGGTGCAACGGATTCCGCCCTCAGCCATGAGCCGCCGCCTCCCGCGATGCCGACCACGCGGCCTCCAGGGCGCGCCGCACCAGCACCGGCACCATGCGTGCTCGGTACTCGCGGCTCGCGCGCGGGTCGGAGATGGGCGTCGCCGCCCCGCCCGCGAGCCCGGCAGCCGCGCGCAGGCGGCCTGCATCCGGCGCGTGTCCCTGCAGAGCCTCCTCCGCGGCCGCGGCGCGCACCACCGTGGGCGCCACCGCGCCCAGTGCGATACGCGCCACCTGCACCTCCCCGGCCGCACCCAGGCTGAGGCGGGCGGCCACGCTGACGACCGAGATGGCCATCGAGCGCCGCTGCCCGAGCTTGATGAACTCCGCGCCAGTGCCAGCGGGCGGCAGCGGCAGGCGCACCTCGGTGAGGATTTCGTCCGGGCGCAGCACCGTCTGGCCCGGGCCGGTGAAGAATGCTGCGAGCGGCAGCTCGCGCCGCCCGTCGGCGCTGTCCAGTATCACGCACGCGTCGTAGGCCAGCAACGGCGGCACCAGGTCGGCGGCCGGCGAGGCATTCACCAGGTTGCCGCCCAGCGTGCCCCGGTTGCGAATGGGCGGTCCGGCGAACTCGCTGCAGGCCTGCCGCAAGGCCGGCAGGTGCGCGGCGACAAGCGGGTCGGCCAGCAGCTGGCCATGGGTCGCGTAGGCGCCCAGCCGCAACGCGTCGCCGTCCAGCTCGATGGCGTCCAGCGCCAGTCGGCGCAGGTCGATCAGCAGGTCCGGGCGCAACACCCCATCGCGCATGCGCAGGATCAGGTCGGTTGCACCCGCCACCACCCGCGCGTGCGCGCCGTGCTCCGCCTTGGCGGCCAGGGCATCCTCGAGCCGCTCCGGGGCCATGTAGGACATCTCGCTCATCAGGGTTTAGTGCAGGTTTTCATGCGAATTGTCAAGGGCGGGGCGGGCCAGGCACACCACTGCGTCCACCGCCGCCACGCCCGCCCCCTGCGCGCCCACCAGCAGCGGATTCACGTCCAGTGCCAGCAGTTCGTCCCAGTGCGCGAGCGTGAAGCGGGCGATGCCCTCGATGGCGTCGATCAATGCCTCGGTGTCGGCCGGCGGCGCGTGGCGGAAGCCCTGCAACAGCCCGGCCACCCTGAGCGAGCCCAGCGCCTCGCCAATCATGTCCCGATCGACCGGCAGCAGCAGGCTCACGCTGTCCGCCAGCAATTCCACCATGACGCCGCCGGCGCCGATTACCAGCGCCGGCCCGAACTGCGGATCGCGCTCGACGCCCACGATCAGTTCGACCACGGGCCCGGACACCATGCGTTCCACCAGGAAGGCCGGCGCCCCGCCCGGCATGTCACCGAGGGCCGAGCGGATGTCCGCCACCGCCTCGCGCACCTCCCGGGCGCTGCCCAGGTTGAGCCGCACCGCCCCCAGCTCCGATTTATGCAGCAACTGCGGCCCCAGCGCTTTGACGGCAACCGGGTAGCCGAGCCGCTCGGCGGCCGCCGCGGCATCGTCTGCAGCAACCCGCTCTCCGGCCGGCACCGGCACGCCGAACTCGGCGAGCCGGGCCTTGCTGTCCCATTCGTCCAGATAGTGTCCCGCGCCCGGCTCACTCCCGGGGCCCGCGGCCAATCGCGGCAGCACGACCGCGCCGGAGCGCGCGGCGCTGAACGCATGGTAGCCGGCGGCGGCGGCATAGGCGGCCAGCCCATCCTCGAAGCCCTGCAGGGGGACCACGCCGTTGGCCAGCAGGTGCCGTCGGATCTCATCCGGAAGCAGCTCGCTGATGGTGCTGAGCACGAAGGCCGGCATGCCGGTCTGGCGATGCGCATCGATGAATGCATCCAGTGCCACCCGCCACTCCGCGACCTCCCCGGTCACCGCCGCATCCTCCACGCTGGGGTGATCGTAGATCAGGAACGCCGCATCGTGCTCGCCCGCGAGGGCGGTGGTGAAGCAACGTCGCTGGGCGATGCCGTCGCCCCAGATCGAGGTGTTGTAGTCGAAAGGGTTGGAAACCGTCACGTAGTTCGCGAACTGCGCGTTCAGGTCGGCCAACTGGGCTTCCGAGAACGGGCGCATCACCAGCCCCTGGGCGGCGGCCAGGTCGGCCATGATGGCGGCCTCACCGCCCGAGCAGGACAGGCTGAGGACATTGGCGCCGCGCAAGGGCCCGGCCAGGTCCAGGACCTTGAGCGTTTCCAGCAGGCGGTTGAGCGATTCCACCCGGATGATGCCGAGACGCCTGAACAGGGCATCGTGCAGGCGGTCGGAGCCGGTCAGCGAACTGGTGTGGGTGCTCGATTGCCGCGCGCTGGCAGCCGTCTTGCCGACCTTCAACACCACGATGGGCACGCGCTGCTCCAGCGCCCTGGCCGCGGCGCGACCGAAGCGGTCCAGGTCGTCGATGCCCTCGATGTACATGCCAATGGCCGTGACCCGGCCGTCATCGAGCAGCGCCTCGATCAGTTGTCCCGGTCCCAGCACGGCCTGGTTGCCGGTGCCGACGACGTGGGTGAAGTTGACCGAGCGCCGGTTCATGGTGAGGTTCATGGCAATGTTGCCACTCTGCGAAATGAGCGCCACCCCGCGCTCCACCGGCTCGCAGCCGAACAGGTACGGCCACAGCGCGCAGCGATCGACGAAGTTCAGCAAGCCGAAGGTGTTCGGTCCGATCAGCGGCATGTCCCCTGCTGCTGCGACCAGGTCCCGTTCCAGCGCCGCGCCCTCGGCGCCCATTTCAGCGAAGCCGGCCGCGTAGCACACCGCACCGCCGGCGCCCGCCCGCGCCAGGCGTCGCACGATGTCGACGGTCAGCTGGCGGTTCACCGCCACGTGCGCCGCGTCGGGCACGCCCGGCAGTTCCTCGACGCTGGCATAGCAGGGCAAGCCCTCCATGCTCCGGCGCTCGGGGTTGACCGGCCAGATTTCCCCGCGGTAGCCGAGCTCGCGCGAGCGACGGATCGCCATGGCGGCAATGGTGCCGCCGACAAAGGCGATGCTGCCGGGTGAAAACAGCCTGGAAAGCCTCGATCTGCGCGATGTCACCGGTCACGCTCCCCGCCGCAGCGACAGATCATCATTAGTGATTCACGCGGAGGTTTGTTGCTAGTATTCGACACGAGTGCAATATTTTCGTTGCCGTAGCCCGTCGGGCGCACGGCCGCGGCAGCCAGGCTGCACAGGTAAATCGACATGTCAGAGCACATCCACGTGAGCCGCGATGGCGGCGTCCTCGAAATCGTCATCGACAAGCCCAAGGCCAACGCCATAGACATCAAGCTGAGCCGGGCGCTCGGCGAGGCTTTGGTCATGCTGCGCGACGATCCCGGTTTGATGGTCGGCATCATCACGGGGGCCGGGGACCGCATTTTCTGCGCCGGCTGGGACCTGAAGGCGGTGGAGGCCGGCGAGATGTCGCTGGACAACTGGTGGGAGGACGACTACGGCCCCGGCGGCTTTGCCGGCATCACCGAACTGTGGAACCTGAACAAGCCGGTGATCGCGGCGCTCAACGGCATCGCCCTGGGCGGCGGCTTCGAGATTGCGCTGGCCTGCGACCTGATCATCGCCGCCGAGCATGCCGAACTGGGCCTGCCGGAGATGCCGCTGGGCATCGTGCCCGATGCCGGCGCCATCCAGCGCCTGCCGCGTCGGCTGCCGTACAACAAGGCCATGGAGATGCTGCTGCTGGGCGAGCGCATGGGGGCGGCGGAGGCGGCCTCCTACGGGCTGATCAACGCGGTGGTGTCGCTGGAGCAGCTCATGCCGACCGCCCGCGACTGGGCGCAGCGCCTGGCCGGCGTCGCACCCCTCGCGCTGCAGTCCGTGAAGGAGATCCTGCGCGCCATCGAGGGCGATACCGTGCAGTCGGCCTTCGATACCATGCGCACGGGCGATCTGCCGATTTACCGTGCCCTGCTCGGCTCGGAGGACGCGCAGGAGGGCATCAGCGCGTTCGTGGAGAAGCGCAAGGCCGATTTCAAGGGCCGCTGACACCCGCATCGCTTGCCCGGCGCACACGGGCGGACGAGGGCGGCGAGGAGTACCTGAGCATGCATTTCGAGGGCATCGCACCCAGCGACGTCAAGCGGATCGCGACCATCGGCGCGGGACCCATCGGTGCCGGCTGGGCCGCGTGGTTCCTGGCGCGCGGTTATGACGTCACGGCCTACCTGCACGATCCGGGCGAGGAGCCCGCTTTGCGTCGCCTGATCGACACCGCCTGGCAAAGCCTCGAGGCGCTCGGCCTGGCCGACGGCGCCTCGCGCGAGCGGCTGACGTGCACCTGCGACCTCGCGGCGGCCGTCGGGCAGGCGGACTTCGTGCAGGAATCCGCGCCCGAGGATCTCGCCCTCAAGCAGGCGCTGTACGCGCAGCTTGGCGCGCTGACCCCGGCCCGCACCGTGATCGCCTCCAGCACCTCCGGGCTGCCGATGACCGATATCCAGGCCCACTGTCCCAGCCCGCAACGAACCGTGGTCGGTCATCCCTTCAACCCGCCGTACCTGTTGCCGCTGGTCGAGGTGGTGGGCGGCGCGCAGACCGACCCGGCCGCAGTCGAGTGGGTGATGGCCTTTTACCGGGCCGCCGGCAAGGCACCGCTGGCCCTGTCGCGCGAGATCCCGGGTTTCATCGCCACCCGCCTGCAGGAGGCCATGTGGCGAGAGATTCTGCACATGGTCGCGCACGGCGAGGCGACGCCCGAGCAGATCGATTTTGCCATCGTCAACGGCCCCGGCCCGCGCTGGGCCATGATGGGTCCCTGCCTGACCTACCACGTGGGCGGCGGCGAGGGCGGGATGGCCTACTGCCTGGACCAGTTCGGCCCGGCGCTCAAGCTGCCGTGGACCCGCCTGGAGGCCCCGGAACTGACCCCCGAATTGCGCCAACGCCTGATCGAGGGCGCCGACCGGCTGGCCGCCGGGCGCGGTTACCAGGCCCTGAACGCCTTGCGTGACCGGTGCCTGGTCGCCATCCGCAAGGCCGTCGCCGAGGTGGTGGGCGGGTCCTGAGCGGCGCACCCGGCGGCGCGCCCGGGCTCACAGCCCGTGGCGTTTGCGGGCCGCGCTGACTGCCGCCCTGCGCTCCGCCGAGTCCAGCATTTCGCGGCGCAGGCGCTGCCAGGCTTCCGGATCGAACCCCTCCTCGTCCAGGGCGTGCAACAGCTGCTTGGTAGCGGTCATGGCCGACCGCACATTGGCCGCCGCCGTGCTGGCCAGGCGTTGCGCCAGTTCGTGACTCTTGCCATCCGCGAGCGCCGAGACCAGGCCGGCCCGCCGCGCCTCCCGGGCGTCCAGGCGTTCACCCAGCACCATCAGCCGGAACAGCGCATCGAACGGCAGACGCCGGCGCATGTGCCGCAGCGACTCGGGGTCGTAAACCAGCCCCAGGCGCGTGGCCGGCACCTCGAAGAACGCGTCGCGCCCGGCGATGCGGAGATCGCAACTCAGCGCGAGCTCCACGGCGCCGCCCATGCACGGCCCGTCGATGGCCGCGATCACCGGCACCGCCAGCGCGCGGATGCGCTGCGTGACGGCCGCGATGGCCGCGTCGATCGCCACATCCTCGCCGGTGCCCGTGAGGTCGGCCAGGTCGGCGCCGGCGCTGAACACGCCGCCCGCACCGCGGATGATCACCGCCGCGCTGTCCCCGGGAACGTCCTGGTCCAGCGCCTCGCCGAGGCGCGCCAGCAGGGCGAGGGACAGCGCGTTGCTGCGCTCGGGACGGTTCAGCGACAGGGTCGCCGTTTGGTCCTCGCAATGCACCCGTACGGGATCGCTCATGCCCGGCTCCGGAGTCGGCGGTGGGCGTAGTCTGGAAAGTGGCGCTCTGGCTGCATGCTGGCGTTCGGATCCGGTGGGACTGCGGGCACTCTAGCAACAGTGGCCGGCCCGGCGCAATGGTAGCTCGCCCGGTCCCGCGCTGCGCGCCCCGGCGCGAAGCCCGCGCTGTCGAAAACGCGCCCGACCAGGCGTTTCAACTCGTTCTGGCGCAGCAAAAATCTTCCACTTCTGTCGAATACCAGCAACAATCGGGCCGCCGGATCACTAATCATGTACGCGTTTCGCGACGGGCCCGAGGGTCCGCGCCGGCGCGCAGGACCACAGATCACCTGGAGGTGTCCCCCATGAAAGTTGGCATGTCCCTGGGCATCAGCCCCCGTGAGCCCATCGCGCACACCGTCGAGGTGGTGCAGAGCGCCGAGCGCCTCGGCTTCGATAGCGCCTGGATCGCCGACGTACAGCTGTCCATGAAAGACTGTTTCGTGGCCCTCACCCTGTGTGCGGCCAATACTTCCAGCATCGTGCTCAGCACGGGGGTGACCAACCCGGTGACCCGCCACCCCACCACGCTGGCCAACGGCTTCACCGCGCTCAACGAGGTCAGCCAGGGCCGCGCGGTCATCGGTATCGGCACCGGCTGGACCGGCGTTTACTCGATCGGGCTCAAGCCGGCCCGCATCGCCTTCATGGAGGAAGCCATCAACCAGATGCATACGCTGTGCGAGGGCGGTGAGGTCGAGGGCGCGGACGGCAAGCCGTACCGCCTGGTGACGGCCGCCGGCCGCATCCCGATCTTCGTGGCCGCCAACCAGCCGCGAATCCTGGAGATGTGCGGGCGGGTGGCCGACGGGGTGATCCTGATGGGCGGCGCCAACCAGGCGTTCACGCGCTGGCAGATCGACCATGTGCGGCGGGGCGCGGAAGCGGTCGGCCGCGACTTCGGCGAGATCGAGCTGCACCTGTGGGCGGCCATCGGCATGGGCGAGGACATCGAGCAGTCGCGCGACGATGTCAGCCACTGGGCGGCCTCGCAGGCCGAGACCTTCAGCAAGTGGCGTGAGCTGCCCGATTTCATGCGCACCTACCAGGCCGACTACGACAGCGCGGCGGCCGCGTACAACCGGCTCGAACACATGTCATCCCACGCCGCCCACAAGCGCACGGTGTCCTCGGAATTCATCGACTGGGTGGCGCTGACCGGCACGCCCGAGCAGTGCCTGGAACAGATCCGGGCGCTGGGGCAAACCGGCATCCACGGCGTCACGCTCGCCTTCCGGGCCGGGGCCGGGGGGCGTGAGGCGCGCATGCGGGAAATCCATGACGGAATCATCCGCCATGTAAAATAGGCCGCCATGATCCCCACCGGAAACATCTGCAGAGCGGCCCACGCGGAAACCCTGATCCTGATCCACGGCCTGTCCGAGGAGCGCCACGTGTGGGCGCGCCAGGCCGACGACCTGATGCGGGATTTCGACGTGCTGGCGTATGACGTGCGCGGGTTTGGCGCCAGCCCCACCGGCGACGGCAACGGCACCGTGGAGCAGCTGGCGGACGACCTGGCGCAGATCGTCAGCGCGCTGGGCTGCGCGCCGGTGTGGCTGGTCGGGTTTTCGATGGGTGGCGTCATCGCGCAACGCTTCGCGCTGGACTTTCCGGACCGGGTGAAGGGCCTGGTGCTGATCGCCAGCTCCTGTACCGTCGGCAAGGCCGGGGTGGCGTTCTTCGAGGACCGCATCCGCCAGGTGACGGCGGGCGGAATCGAGGCTTTGCGCGAGCTGAGCCAGACCGACAGCCGGGGCTGCCTTGCCCCGGGACACGATGAACTGGCCGAGGAATACCGGGTCCTGCGGACCGCCGCCGTGCGCGACCCGGCGGGCTATCTCAACGCCTGCCACGCCATGCTGCGCCTAAATGCCCATCCCATGGCGCAAGAACTCGGCCGGATCGACCGGTCGACCCTCGTCATTGCGGGGGAGCTGGATCCCTATTGCCCACCGCGCGCTTCCGAGGCCATCGCCGCCGCCATTCCGGATGCGGAACTGGAGGTGTTCGAAAACACCGGCCATTGCCTGCACTGGGAGCAGCCCGAGCGCACCAACCGCAGCATTCGCAATTTTGTCCTGGCCCACGGCTGAACCGACATGAACGCTACCGACCACACACCGCTGATCTGGGAAACCCGGGGTGCGGTGGCCATCGCCACCCTGAACCGACCGCAGGCCATGAATTCCTTCGACATGGAGCTCATGGAGGCGCACCGGGCGCGCCTGCGCGAATTCGAAGCCGACGACGACCTGCGGGTGCTGGTCTACACCGGCACCGGCCGCGCATTCTCCTGCGGCATCGATATCAAGAAGGCGCCGGATTTCCTCAACCTGCCGCCCGAGGAGCGCACCCGCTACTGGGTCACACCCAATTCGCTCGGCATCAGCAAGCCCACCATCGCCGCCATCAACGGCTACGCGCTGGGCGGCGGCTTCGAGCTGGCGCTCGGTTGCGACATCCGCATCGCCGGTGAATCCGCGAAGATGGGGCTGCCGGAAGTGAAGCTCGGCGCGCTGCCGGGCGGCGGCGGCACGCAGTGGCTGCCGCGGCTGATCGGCATGGGCGACGCCTTGCTCATGATGCTGACCGGCGAGCCGGTCACGGCCGCGGAGGCGCTGCGCCTGCGCATCGTGCAGCAGGTGGTGCCGGACGCGGACCTGCTGACGGCAGCGCTGGGCGTCGCCGAGGCCATCTGCGCCAACGGCAAGACCGCCGTGCGTCTGACCAAGGAGGCGGCCATGAAGGGCATCGACCTGGACGCACCGGAGGCCCTGTGGCTGGAGGAAACCTACTTCGCGCGCAACCGCGACGAGGCCGCGGACGAGATTGCCGAGCGCGTGCGCGCGTTCGCCGAAGCATCGAAGAAGAGGAACTGACCATGGAGCTTGCACTCGGCGGCCGGACCGCCATCGTCACCGGCGGCGCTTCCAACATCGGCAAGGCCATCTGCGAGGGCCTGGCCCGCGAGGGGGCGAACGTGGTGGTGGCCGACGTGGACGAGGCCCAGGCGCGGCACACCGTCGAGGGCCTGGAGGCGCTCGGCGTGGGCGCGCTGTTTGCCAGGACGGACGTCGGCGACCGCGAGCAGGTGGTCGCCATGGTCGCCGCCGCCCGCGAGCGGTTCGGCCCGGTCGACATCCTGGTCAACAACGCCGGCTGGACCGCCAACGACCTGTTCGTGAACAAGAGCTATGACGATTTCCGGAAAGAAGTGGACATCAATTTCTGGGGACCGATCCACTGCATCAAGGCCCTGGCGCCCGCGATGATCGAGCGCGGCTACGGCAAGATCATCACCATCGGCTCGGATGCCGGGCGCGTCGGCGAGTACAACGAGGCCGTGTACGGCGCCTGCAAGGGCGGCATGATCACGCTCACCAAGGCGCTGGCGCGCGAGTTCGGCAAGCACGGCATCAACGTCAACATCGTCTGCCCGGGGCTCACGCTGCCGGAGAATCCGGACGATGCCGGCACCGGGAGCCTGTGGCACGAGGGCAGCCACCAGAGCCGGATCTTCAAGGACCCGGAGGTGCTCAAGAAAGTGGTCCGGCACTACCCGCTGCGGCGCATTGGCACGCCGGCCGACATCGTGCCCACCGTGCTGTTGCTCGCCTCCGACGCCGCCTCCTACATCACCGGGCAGTGCATCAGCGTGTCCGGCGGCTACGCGATGTAAACTCTGGCCATGGACTTCAGGCTCAGCGAGGAACAACAGGCCATCCACGACGAGATCGGCCGCCTGTGCGCGCCGTTCGACGACGACTACTGGCTCGAGCACGACCGCTCGAAGACCTTCCCGCACGACTTCCACCGCGCCATGGCGGACGGCGGCTGGCTGGGCATCGCGATGCCGGAGGCCTATGGTGGAGCGGCCCTGGGCGTCACCGAGGCGGCCGTGATGATGCAGGCGGTGGCCCGTTCCGCCGGCGCCATGAGCGCCGCCTCGGCCATCCACATCAACATCTTCGGGCCGCACCCGATCGTGGTGTTCGGCAGCGAGGAGCAGAAGGAGCGCTGGCTGCCGGGGCTGATCCGCGGCGAGCTGAAGTGCTGTTTCGGCGTGACCGAGCCCGATGCCGGCCTCAACACCACCGCCATCACCACGCGCGCCACGCGCAGCGACGGCGGCTACCGGGTCCACGGCAAGAAGGTCTGGACCTCCACCGCGCAGGAAGCCGACAAGATCATGCTGCTCACGCGGACCACGCCCCGTGAGGAGTGCGCACGGCCCACCGAGGGCATGAGCCTGTTCTTCACCGACCTCGACCGCGAGCACTGCCAGGTGCGCACCATTGACAAGATGGGGCGTGCGGCGGTGGATTCCTGCGAGGTGTTCATCGATGGCCTGCCGGTGCCGGACGCGGACCGCATCGGCGAGGAAGGCCGCGGCTTCGAGTACCTGCTGCACAGCCTGAATCCGGAGCGCATCCTGATCGCGGCGGAAGCCATCGGCATTGGCCGCAACGCGCTGGAGCGGGCCCGCCGCTATGCCCGCGAACGGGTCGTGTTCGACCGACCCATCGGTCAGAACCAGGCGATCCAGCACCCGCTGGCGCAAAGCTGGATGGAACTGGAGGCCGCCTGGCTGATGACCCTCAAGGCCGCCAGCCTGTACGACGCCGGCCAGCCCTGTGGGCTGGAGGCCAACGCCGCCAAGTACCTCGGGGGCGAGGCCGGCTTCGAGGCCTGCACCCGTGCGGTCATGACGCACGGCGGCATGGGCTACGCCAGCGAGTTTCACGTCGAACGGCTGCTGCGCGAGGTGCTGATCACGCGCCTGGCACCGATCAGCCCGCAGCTGATCCTGTGCTACATCGCCGAGCGCGCCCTGGACCTGCCCAAATCCTACTGAGCCCCGCGCTACCGCTCAGCGCGCCTGCAGTTCGCGCCACTCCTCGCTCAGCTGCGGGCGGAAATCCGGGTGCGCGATCTCGATCAGCGCGCGGGCCCGCTCCGCCACCGGCAGGTGGCGGACGCGGCGCGCGCCGAACTCCGTGACCACGTAGTCGATGTCCGAACGCGCGCTGGTGGCGGCGGTGCGCGCGTCGAGTGCGGCCACGATGCGCGAACGCGAGCCGCCGGCGGCGGTGGCGCCCAGCACCACGATCGACTTGCCGCCGGGCGACAGGGCCGCGCCGCGCATCATGTCGGGCGCGCCGCCCGGGCCGCTGACCTGCCGCCCATCCAGCGACTCGGCATTGACCTGCCCGAACAGGTCGACCTGCAGCGCGGTGTTGATGGACACCAGCTTGCCGAGCCGGGCGATGGTGCCCGGGTCGTGGGTGTAGGCCACCGGTCGCACGCGCAGCTCCGGCGCCTCGCCGGCCCACCGGTACAGCGCCTCGCTGCCCAGCACCACCCCGGTCACGATGCGCCCAGGGTCCAGTTCCTTGCAGCGCCCGGTGAGGTTGCCCGCCTGCGCCAGGTGCATGATGCCGTCGGTGATCATGCCGCTGTGGCAGCCGAGGTCGTTTTTCCCGCCCAGCGCCGCGAGCACGACGGCGGGCGCGCGGCCGAGGCCGACCTGCAGGCAGCTGCCGTCCGCAACCAGTTCCGCCACGTGGCGCCCCAATGCCGCATCGCGCTCGGAGGGCGCAGGCGCCGGCAGCTCCGGCAGCGCGCGTTGGCATTCGACCGCGTAGTCCAGGCGCCCGGCGGCCAGTTCGAAACTGTCGGCCACGGTCGGCTGGCGGCGGTTCACCTCCCCCACCACGGTGCCCGCGCGGTCGATGACCGCCGGCAGGAAATCCGCGCACAGGCCGAGCCCGACGGGCCGGCCGGCATCGGCCGGCGGCACCTGCACCAGCGCCACGTCAATGGGCGGCCCGTGCTCGAGGTAATCGTAGATGGCGCGGTAGCCGAGCGGCAGGAAATCGATGCGTCCGGCCGCCAGCGCCGCCCGGTTGCCGCCAGTGGCGAAGAAGGCCGTGCAGCGCGCCCGCTCATGCAGGGCGGACAGGTCGAACTCGTTGACCCCGGGCAGGAACACCGACACGAAGCGCACCCCCTCCGCGCGGCTGCCCTCGGCGGCCAGCGCCGCCAGGATGCCGGCCGGCTCGGCGGTCGCCCCGGCCACGAACACCGTCATGCCCGGGCGCAACAGGTCGGCCACCCGGTGCGCGTCGATCCAGTCGGTCACGGACCTGGCGCTCAGGCAGCGGCCAGCGGTGGGCGGCGATGCGCCCAGGGCACGGCCTGTTCCAGCTGACCCGCCAGCCCCAGCAGCACGCCCTCGCCACCGAACCGGCCGGTGAGCTGGACACCGATCGGCAATCCTTCCTCGCTCCAGTGCAGCGGCAAAGAAATCGCGGGGTGGCCGGAAGCATTGGCGACCAGCGTGAAACCGGTGTAGTGCCCGAGATGCTCGATGTGCTGCATGCGAATCTCGTGGTGGTAGGCGAAATAGCCCAGCGGCGCCGGCGGCACCACCAGCGTGGGAGTGAGCCACACGTCACAGCGCTCGAAAAAGCGGGCGAAGTCGCGACAGCAGGCCTGCAGCCCCTGCCAGGCCAGCAGGTAGTCGGCCGAGCTTTGCTCGAGGCTGTGCTGGTACATGCGCCAGGTCACGGCCTCGAAATCGGCCTCGGCGGGTTCCCGCCGCAGCGCCCGCGACCAGTGCCGGATGCACCAGCCGAGGTAGCCGGTCATCACCTGCCCGAACGACTTGAACAACTGCTCGCTGGCCACCTCGGGCGAGGCTTCGACCACCTCGTGGCCGAGGTCCTCCAGCACCCGCGCGGCAGCGGTCGCGGCCGCCGCGCACTCGGCGTGCGCCGCCGCGCCGGTGAGCGCCACCGTGCCCAGGCCGATGCGCAGGCGCCGGGGCCCGCGTTGCAACTCCTGCACGAACGGGCGCCCGTTGGGCGGCGGCACGGAAGGATCGCCGGGCACCGGCCCGCTGGTGGCATCCAGCAGCGCCGCGCTGTCGCGCACCGAGCGGGTCACCACGTGGTCGCACAGGATGCCGCCGGCGACGTCACCCAGTTGCGGGGCATAGCTGTTGCGGCCGCGGGTGGGCTTGAGCCCCACCAGCCCGCAACAGGAGGCCGGCACGCGAATGGAGCCACCCCCGTCGCTGGCGTGCGCCGCCGCCACCAGGCCCGCGGCCACCGCCGCGGCCGAACCGCCGCTGGAGCCGCCGCTGCCGAGCCGCGGGTTCCAGGGGTTGACGGTGGGGCCGAAACACTCCGGCTCGGTGGTCGGCAGCAGGCCGAACTCCGAGGTGTTGGTCTTGCCCACCACCACCAGGCCGGCACGCCGGAAGCGCCGCACCAGCTCGCTGTCCCCGGCGGCCACGTAACGCCCGGCCACGAACGCCGAACCGTCACTGCGCGGCGTGCCCGCGGCGTCGGCCACCAGGTCCTTGAGCAGGAACGGCACGCCGGCGAAGGGGGCGCTGCTGTCCAGGGCCTCCAGCGAGCGCGCCGCCGATTCGTCCAGGCGCGTGACCACCGCGTTGAGCTCCGGGTTGAGGCGATCGATGCGGGCCAGCGCGTGCTCCAGCAGTTCCGCCGGGCGCAGCTCGCCGCTGCGCACCAGGGCCGCCTGCGCCGTGGCGTCGAGGAATGCGAGCTCGCTCATCGGCGGCGCGGGCCGTGATCGACCTGCAGTGACCGGGTGAGCGAAACCGCCATCGCCACGCCCACCGCCAGCAACGGGACCGAGGCGATCAGCACGCCGGAGCGGATGATCTGCAAACCGCCCACCGCCATCATGACCACCGGCAGCAAGCCCAGCACCCCGGCCCAGAACAGCCGGTTCCAGCGCGACGGGTTCTCGCCCTCGCGCAGCTTCTGGGTGGCCGTGGAGGCCAGCGTGTAGGACGCCGAATCGTAGGTCGTCGCGACCGAGATCAGGCTCACCACGGTGAACACGCCCAGTGCCACCCCGCCCAAAGGCAGCGTGGAGATGACGTTGACCACCGTGATGTACATATCGCTCTGCGCCAGCGACTCGGTCACCGACATCCGGTTCTCCAGCTCCAGGTACATCGAGTAGTTGCCCAGGATGAAGTAGAAAATCCAGCAGCCAAGGCTGCCGAAGGCGATCATCGAGAGCACCACCTGGCGGATGGTGCGCCCGCGCGAGATGCGCGCCACGAAGATGCCGATCGGCGGCGCGAACGCGATCCACCACGCCCAGTAGAAAATCGACCATGATTCCACGAAGCCGGTGTTGGCCACCGGGTCGGTCCAGCTCATCATGCGGATGAAGTTCTCCGCCATGAAGCCCAGGGTGCTGACGCTCGACTTGAGGATGAACAGCGCCGGGCCCGCCAGCAGGATGAAGGCCAGCAGCCCCAACGCCAGGATCACGTTCAGGTCGCTCAGGCGCTTGATGCCCTTCTCGATGCCCTTGTAGACGCTGAGCGCGAACAGGCCGATGCAGACCGCCATCACTCCCAGTTGCAGGCCGAACGAGGTCTCGATGTCCAGCAGCCGCGCGATGCTCGCGGCGATGGTCGGCGCGATGACGCCCATGGAGGTGCCCGCGCCGCCCACCAGCGCGATCATGACCGCAAGGTCCACCATGCGCCCGGTCCAGCGGTTCTCGCCGTCCGGGCCCAGGATTTCGTGCAGCGAGGTGCTGGTGCGCAGGTAAGGAATGTCGCGCACGTAGAAGGAGTAGGCGATGGCCACGGTCGGCAGCGCGTACAGGCACCAGGCCGTGACGCCCCAGTGGAACGGCCCGTAGGCGCTGGCCCACTCGATGGCCTCCAGGGACCGGGGCTCGGCCCCGTACGGCGGATGGTCGTAGTAGAACGCCCATTCCACCCCCGACCAGACCAGCAGCGAGGCGCCGGTGCCAGCGCAGAACAGCATGCCCGCCCAGGAAAAGGTGGAGAAATCGGGCCGCTCGCCGCCCAGGCGGATGCCGCCGTAGCGGCCGCACACCAGCCAGCCCAGGAAACCGATGGTCGCCAGCCCGAACAACTGGTAGAACACCCCCAGGTTGGCGGCGATCCAGTCGTACAGGTCCGAGACGTAGGGCTCGGCGCGCTCCGCCAGGACGATCAGGGGCGTGCACACCGCCAGCACGATCAGCACCGCCGAGAAGAACAGGACGCGGTCGATCTTCTTTTCTTGCATCATGCGCCGTGCCGGCCGGGCTTCATGCCGGGCGGCGTCCGTGACGGCTGCGGGGTCTGCGCGGCCTCATCCGGACGTGCGCAGGCCCAGTTGCTGCCGGGCCTCGTCGGGCCCGACCACCCGCGCACCCAGCCGCTCGATGATTTCCACCGCGCGCCCGACGAGTTCCGCGTTGCTGGCCAGCACGCCCTTGTCCAGGTACAGGTTGTCCTCCAGCCCGACCCGCACGTTGCCGCCCAGCAGCACGGCCTGCGCGACCATCGGCATTTCCATGCGGCCAATGCCGAAGCCGGCCCAGTTGGCACCGGGCGGCAGCGCGTTGCGCATGGCGATCATGCTGTCGGCATCCGCCGGCGCGCCCCACGGAATGCCGAGGCAGATCTGGAACAGCGGCGGGCTGTCGATCAGGCCCTCCCGGATCAGCTGGTTGGCCATCCACACCTGGCCGAGGTCGAACACCTCCATTTCCGGCTTGACGCCCCATGCCTGCAACTGGGCTGCCATGGTGCGCAGGAAATCGGGCGTGCTGATATAGATCTCGTTGTCGCCGAAGTTCATGGTGCCGCAGTCGAGGCTGCAGATCTCGGGGCGCAGCCGGTCGACGTGGGCCAACCGCTCCAGCGGCCCGATGTTGTCCGTGCCCGGCCCCGGCAGGGCGGGGTCCTCCTCGCTGGGGAACCAGGCGCCCCCCATGCCGGCGGTCAGGTTGATGACCACGTCGGTGTCGCTGGCCCGCACGAGCTCGACCGCTCGTGCGAACAGCTCCACGTCGCGGGAACCCTGGCCGGTTTCCGGATCGCGCACGTGGATGTGCACCACGGCCGCTCCCGCCTGCGCGGCGGACACGGCCGCCTCGGCGACCTGTTCGGGCGTGACCGGCACGCCGGGATGTTTGCCGACGGTGTCCCCGGCCCCGGTCACGGCGCAGGTAATGATCACGTTACGGTTCATCGCATCCTCCGCAAGTCGGCCCGCCGGCGCGGGGCCCTGGCCGCATTATAGAGGCTGGCGCGGCGCCGGCGCGCCACGGATTGGGGCGCAAGCGCGCTTTTTCGACAGGCCCCGAGGCATCCGGGCGGGGCGGCGGCCTCACGCCGGCCGCGTCCCGTCCCCGATGCGCTCGGGAAACGTGTAGATGTTGTGCCGGCCGGGGCGCGCGAAACCCACCAGCGTCACGCCCGAGCGCTGGGCGAATTCCGCGGCCAGCGTGGTGGGCGCGGAGACCGCCGCCACCACCTCCATGCCGACGGCGGCTGCCTTGTAGACCATCTCGTAGCTGGCGCGGCTGGAAACGACGAGAAACCCCTCGCCCGGCTCGAACCCCGCCCGGGCCAGGTGCCCGATGAGCTTGTCGAGGGCGTTGTGCCGGCCCACGTCCTCGCGCAGTGCGCGCAAACCGCCGTCGCGGTCGAACCAGGCCGCGCAGTGCACGGCGCCGGTCTCCACCTGCAACGGCTGCTCGGCCGGCAGCGCCTGCAGCGCGCGCTGCAGGGCGGCATGCGTGATGTGCACCTGAACTTCGACCGGCGGCGGGTAGCGCATGGCCTGCTGCAGCGACTCCGCACCGCACAGCCCGCACCCGGTGCGGCCGGTCAGGTTGCGGCGCTGGGCGTCCAGCCGCGCAAAGCACTCCGTGCTGATGGCCATGGCCAGCTCGATGCCCGTCTCGCGGGGAACGACGCGCACCGAGAGCAGGTCCGCCGCCCGGTCGATGATCCCCTCGGTGAGGCTGAAGCCCAGGCCCAGGTCCTCCAGGTCGGCCGGCGTGGCCATCATGACCACGTGCGAGCGGCGGTTGTAGGTCAGCGCCACCGCGACCTCGCTGGCGATGGAATCGTCGCGCCGCGCCGCCCGGCCCGCCTCCCAGCCGGTCACCGCGAGCTGGCGCGAAGTCTTCACCGGGGTGCTGAACGGATCGCGATCAGGGGTCCCGGCGGCCGGTCGCCCGCGCCCGCTCGAGCAGTTCTTCCTGCTGCTCGGTGAAGGCGCCGTAGTGGCGCTGCCATTCCGAGGGTTGCGTCACCCGCGTGACCTGCACCGCGGTCACCTTGTACTCGGGGCAGTTGGTGGCCCAGTCGGAATTCTCGGTGGTGACCACGTTGGCGCCGGTCAGCGGGAAATGGAAGGTGGTGTATACCACCCCCGGCTGCACGCGCTCGGTGACCACCGCCCGCAGCACGGTGTCGCCGGCACGGCTCTCCACGCCGACCCAGTCGCCGTCCGCGACCCCACGCTGCTCGGCGTCGTGCGGATGCATTTCCAGCAGGTCCTGGTCCACCCACTCGGAGTTCGCGGTGCGCCGCGTCTGCGCGCCGACGTTGTACTGCGACAGGATGCGCCCGGTGGTCAGCAGCAGCGGGTAGCGGCGCGTGGTGCGCTCGTCGGTCGGCACGAAGCCGGTGATCGCGAAATAGCCCTTGCCGCGCACGAACTCATCCACGTGCATGGTGGGGGTGCCCTCGGGGGCCGCCTCGTTGCACGGCCACTGGATGCTGCCGAGGCGGTCCAGCTTCTCGTAGGTCACGCCGGTGAAGGTCGGCGTCAGCCGCGCGATCTCGGCCATGATCTCGGCCGGATGCTCGTAATCCATGGGGTAGCCGAGCGCATTGGACAGCAACTGGGTCACCTGCCAGTCCTCGCAGCCCGCCAGCGGTTCCAGCACCTTGCGCACCGGCGAGATGCGCCGCTCCGCGTTGGTGAAGGTGCCGTTCTTCTCGAGGAACGAGGAGCCCGGCAGGAACACGTGCGCGAAGCGCGCCGTCTCGTTCAGGAACAGGTCCTGCACGATCAGGCACTCCAGCGACCGCAAGGCGTGCTCGACGTGCTGGGTATTGGGGTCGGACTGCGCGAGGTCCTCGCCCTGGCAATACAGCGCCTTGAAGTGGCCGCTGATGGCGCCGTGGAACATGTTGGGGATGCGCAGCCCCGGGTCCGGCTGCAGGCTCACGCCCCAGGCCTGCTCGAACAGATCCCGCACCGCCGGATCCGAGATGTGCCGGTAGCCGGGCAGTTCGTGCGGGAAGGAGCCCATGTCGCAGGAGCCCTGCACGTTGTTCTGGCCGCGCAGCGGATTGACGCCGACGCCCTCGCGGCCCAGGTTGCCGGTGGCCATGGCCAGGTTGGCGATCGCCATCACCATGGTGGAGCCCTGCGAGTGCTCGCTCACGCCGAGGCCATAGTAGATGGCGGCGTTGGGCGCTTCGGCGTACAGCCGGGCGGCCGCGCGCAGCGTCCCGGCCGGCACCCCGGTGACCGCGGCGGTGGCCTCCGGCGAGTTCTCCTCGCGCAGGATGAACTCGCGCCATTGCCCGTAGGCGGGCTCCTCGCAGCGCGCGCGGATGAACTCCGCGTCTTCCAGCCCCTCGGCGATCACCACGTGCGCCATGGCATTGGCGAAGGCCACGTTGGAACCGGGCAGCAGCGGCAGGTGGTGCTGCGCGCGCACATGCGGGCCGTCCACCAGCTCGATGCGGCGCGGGTCGACCACGATCAAACGGGCGCCCTCGCGCAGGCGCTGCTTGAGCCGTGAGGCGAATACCGGGTGTGCGTCGGTGGGGTTGGCGCCGATCACCATGATCACGTCCGCCTTATCCACCGAGCTGAACGCCTGGGTGCCGGCCGATTCGCCCAGCGTGGTCTTGAGGCCGTAGCCGGTGGGCGAGTGACACACACGCGCGCAGGTGTCGACGTTGTTGTTGCCGAACGCGGCCCGCACCAGTTTCTGCACCAGGTAGGTCTCCTCGTTGGTGCAGCGCGAGGAGGTGATGCCGCCGACGCTGTTGGGGCCGTGCTCGGCCTGGATCTCGCGAATGCGCCGGGCGGTGAAGGCGATGGCCTCCTCCCAGCCCACCTCGCGCCAGGGCTCGTCGATGGCATCCCGGATCATGGGCCGCGTGATGCGGTCGGTGTGGGTCGCGTAGCCCCAGGCGAAGCGGCCCTTGACGCAGGCATGGCCCTCGTTGGCCTTGCCGTCCTTCCAGGGCGTCATGCGCACCACCTCGCCGTCCCGCAGCTCGGCGCGGAACGCGCAGCCCACCCCGCAGTAGGCGCAGGTGGTCAGCTGGAAGCTGTCCGGTACGCCCTGCTCGATCACCGTCTTCTCGTTCAGGGCCGTGGTCGGGCAGGCGTCCACGCAGGCGCCGCAGGACACGCACTCGGAATCCATGAACGGCTGGTCCTGGCTGGCGCTGACCTCGGAATCGAAGCCGCGCCCGGACACGGTCAGTGCATAGGTGCCCTGCACCTCCTCGCAGGCGCGCACGCAGCGGTAGCAGACGATGCACATGGAGGGGTCGAAGCTGAAGTAGGGATTGGATTCGTCGCTCGCCACGCCCTGGTGGTTGGCGCCGTCCATGCCGTAGCGGCTGGCGGTCACCCCGAGTCCCGCGGCCACGTCCTGCAGCTCGCAATCGCCGTCGCTGGGGCAGCTGTCGCAGTCCAGCGGGTGGTCCGAAACATACAGTTCCACGACGTTGCGGCGCAGCCGGTCGAGCGGCGCGGACCGGGTGCGCACCACCATGCCTTCCTCCACCGAGGTGGTGCAGGAGGCGGGATAGCCCTTGCGGCCCTCAATCTCCACCAGGCACACGCGGCACGAACCGAAGGCCTCCAGGGCGTCGGTCGCGCACAGCTTGGGAATGTCGACGCCGGCCAGCGCCGCGGCCCGCAGCACCGAGGTCCCCGCCGGCACCTCGATCCCGCGCCCGTCGATCTCCACCCGCACCGCGTCACCAGCGACACGGGCCGCGGGCGTGCCGAGGTCGGCCTGCGGCCGGTAGGGCTCCAGTCGGATCAGTTCGGACACCGGGCGCAGCTCGTCAGGCTTCCGGGCCCAGCCCGAAATCCTCCGGGAACTCCCGCAGCGCGCTGCGCACCGGGTAGGGCGTCAATCCGCCCATGGCGCACAACGAGCCCTCGACCATGGTTTCGCACAATGCCTCCAGCACTTTCAACTGCTCCTCACGCTGCTGATTATTCCTAATCCTATCAATGATTTCCATCCCGCGCACCGATCCGACCCGGCACGGCGTGCACTTGCCGCAGGATTCCACCGCGCAGAATTCCATCGCGAAGCGCGCCTGCTCGGCAAGGTCCACGGTGTCGTCGAACACCACGATGCCGCCGTGGCCGAGCATGCCTTCGATGGCCGCGAAGGCCTCGTAGTCCAGCGGCGTGTCCCACTGGCTGGCGGACAGGTAAGTGCCCAGCGGGCCGCCAACCTGGATGGCGCGCACCGGCCGGCCGCTCGCGGTGCCCTCGCCCCAGCCCTCGACCACCTCGCGCAGGGTGACGCCGAACGGCACCTCGACCAGCCCGCCGCGACGGACATTGCCGCCCAGCTGCGCGGTGAGGGTGCCGCGCGAACGGCCGGTGCCGAACTGCCGGTAATGCTCCGCGCCCAGCGCCAGCACGGTGCTCGCCGCGGCCAGCGACAGCACGTTGTTGACCACCGTCGGGCGCTGGAACAGGCCCTTGATGGCCGGCAGCGGCGGCTTGAACCGCACCAGGCCGCGCTTGCCCTCCAGGCTCTCCAGCATGGACGTCTCCTCGCCGCAGATGTAGGCGCCGGCGCCGAGCCGCAGCTCGATGTCGAACGCCCGCGCGCTGCCGCACAGGTCCGGGCCGAGGTAGCCCGCCGTGCGCGCGGTTTCGATGGCCTGCGTCAGGATCCGCAGGGCCCGCGGGTATTCCGAGCGCAGGTAGATGTAACCCCGCTCCGCGCCCACCGCCAGGCCGGCGATGGCCATCCCCTCCAGCAGCTGGAACGGATCGGCCTCCATCAGCAGGCGGTCGGCAAAGGTGCCAGAATCGCCCTCGTCGGCGTTGCAGGCCACGTATTTCCGGTCGCCCTCGGCGTCCCGCACCGTCTGCCACTTGATGCCGGTCGGGAACGCGGCGCCGCCGCGGCCGCGCAGGCCGGACTCCCGCACCGCATCGATGATCTCCTGCGCCGGCATGGCCAGCGCGTTCTCCAGCCCCCGGTAACCGCCAGCCGCCCGGTAGTCGTCCAGCGACAGGGGATCGACGACCCCGGCGCGGGCGAAGGTCAGCCGCTGCTGCCGCGCCAGCCAGGGAATCTGCTCCACCGCCCCCCGGGCCAGCGGATGCTCGCAGGGCCCGGGAAAGCCGGCATCGAACAGGCTGCCCACCTCCGCGGCCGTGAGCGGCCCGAAACCGTGCCGTCCCTGTTCGCTGTCGGTTTCGATCAGTGGGTCGAGCCAGTAGGCGCCGCGCGAGCCGGTGCGGACCACGCTCAGCTCGACGCCCCGCACCGCGGCCTGTGCCGCCAGCTCCGCGGCCACCTCGTCCGCGCCCAGCGCGCAGGCGGTGGTGTCGGCGGGGATGTAGACCCGGGCGGTCACGGCGCTGGTCGCTGCCGCTCGGCGAGCAGCGCGTCGAAGCGCTCGGGCGTGACGCGCGCATGCACCTCGTCGCCGATGCGCAGCGACGGCGAGCAGGCGCAATTGCCCAGGCAGTACACCGGCTCCAGCGAATAGCGGCCGTCGGGGGTGGTGCCCCCGTAGTCGATGCCCAGCACGGCCTTGGCGTGCGCCTCCAGGGCGCGCGCGCCCATCGCCTGGCAGGCCTCGGCACGACACAGGTGGATGGTGGTCTCGCCGCGCGGCGCGGTGCGGAAATCGTGATAGAAGGTGATCACGCCGTGCACTTCGGCGCGCGACAGGTTCAGCCCCGTGGCGATGAGCGGCACGGCCTCGGCCGGGACATGACCCAGGCGTGCCTGGATCGCATGCAGCACCGGCATCAGTGCGCCCTCGTCGGCCGCGTGGCGCTGCAGCGCCTCGGCGACGATTCCGGTGATCGCGTGATGGCCGGTATCCATGCTCGGTTCCGATGCAGCCCGCTGTCGGGCCCCGCTGGGACAGGTGCAGATATTACCCCGTGGCCCGCCAACTCACCACCTCGGGGCCCTGCAGCCGGGCGCGCGAGCGGCCAACGCCCGCGCAAAAAAAAGCCGGGGCCCGAACGGCCCCGGCTCGATGCGTTGCAGCCTGCCTCAGAAGCCGGCCGAAGCCCGCACGTACCAGAGGCCGCCGTTGAACCCGAACGGGGAGGTGATGGAATCGATCACGCCCAGGAACTGGAACACGCCGTCCTGCTCCTTGTCGGGGAAGGTGTCGAAGATGTTTTCGCCGCCCACGGCCACCGAGAAATTCTCGTTGATCTGGAAGCGCGCTTCGAGGTCGACCAGGATCTCGCTGCCGTAGGACGACGCGTCGGAGGCGTCACCCGGGCTGAACAGGCCGCCCGTGGTCTTCCAGCTGCCGTAATGGTTGAGGCGCAGCAGGCCGTCGAAGAAGCTCCGCGAGTAGTTGAAGCTGAGGACGGTGTTGCTCTCCGGCACCTGGTTCTCCAGGTCGAACTTGCGGCTGATGTTGATCGTGTTCTCCTTGATGTTCTTGACCTTGTGGTCGTTGGAGTTGTGCCGCAGGTCCACGTTCAGGGTGCCGCCGGCGAAATCCCAGTAGCCGCTGACGGTGACGTCGAAGCCGCTGATCTCGGAATCGAAACCGTTGCTGAAGTAGCTGGCGGCGCTGCCCAGCAGTATCTCGGCGTTCGGGAAGCCGGCAGCGATCAGCTTGTCGACCGCGGCCTGGTCGACCGACTTGTCCACCGAGCCGATGCGGTCGTCGATGGAAATGTCGTAGTAATCGACCGTGATCGCGATGTTGTCCGCCGCCTCCCACACCAGGCCCACGGTGAAGGAATCCGACTCCTCCGTGCGCTGCGGCACCGCCCCGAGGGCCACCGCCACCGGGTGGTCGACGGGGTAGAAGCCGCTGGGGATCAGGTTGCCGTTGGCATCCGCGGCCGTGGTCAGGTTGAGCGTGTTGCCCTGCCCCGGGGTCGGCACGCGGAAGCCGGTGTTGGCCGTGGCGCGCACCGCCAGGCGGTCGGTGAAGGCATAGCGCCCGGAGACCTTCCAGTCGGTGGTGGAGCCAAAGTCGTCATGGTCCTCGTAGCGCAGGGCCACGGCGCCGGACAGGCGGTCCGTGAGGTCGGTTTCCACGTCGATGTAGGCCGCGGTGCTGTCCTTCTCCCACTTGCCGGCCTGCTCCGCGGTGAAGCCCTGGAAGCCATCCGAGCCCAGGCCGAACACGGCGAAGGTGGGGCCGATGTCGGTGGAACCCGCATCACCCTGGCCGATCTTGTAGGTCTCGTTGCGCCACTCCAGGCCGAAGGCGATGTTGAGCGGCGAGTCGTCGAAGGTCTTGACGAAATCGACGTTGATGCCGCTCTCCTCCTGGGTCAGCGTGCCCGGGTTGAAGGTGGTCGGCGACAAGGCGCCCAGGCTGGGATTGATGGAACCCTCCAGGCGGTACTTGATCTCGTTCTCCGCGGTGCGCACCCGCACGTTCCAGTTCAGGGTGTCGCTGTAGTCGCCACGCACACCGGCGACCGCCGCGAAGTCCTTGATGTCCGCTCCGAACAGCGGGCTGTAGCCGCCGGGGAACTGGGTGTGGATCGGGTTCAGCAGCACCCAGCCGGTGGGGCTGGAAGCGTCCGCGGTGATGTAGTCGGCCGGGTTCAGGCCCGCCGCCAGGATGCTGTCGAGCAGCGACTGCGGGGCCGGGTCGGGCAGGAAATCGCCGTTGCCGTCACGCATCAGGGTCGAGCGCGCGGAAATTTCGTATTCCGGGGGCAACACCGGCCCGCGGTAGAAGAACCCGCCCAGGGTCTCGTTGTCCATGTAGCTGACGTTGCCGAATACCTCGACCGTGTCGCTCACGTCGATGCCGGCATTCAGGAACAGCTTCATGGCCTCGATGTCCGGGTCGCCCCAGCGCTGGCCGAGGCCGTTGTAAGGGGTCACGTCCGCACCCACGATGTCGGCCACTGCCGCTGCATCCGGGCGCGCCTGGCCGCGCGAGGTGATGTCCGAGGTGGAGTATTCCGCGCTCACGCTCAGGAAGCCGTTGTCGCCCAGCGCAAAACCGGCATTGCCGTTGACGTTGACGCGCTCGCCGTCGCCCTCGTAATACTCGCCGTACTGGGCGTTCAGCGTCACGCCGTCGCTGTTGTCCTTGAGGATCACGTTGACCACGCCGGCGATGGCGTCCGAGCCGTACTGCGCCGAGGCGCCGTCGCGCAGCACCTCGACGCGCTCGATGGCGCTGGCCGGAAAGGCCGAGAAATCCACTGCCTGGGAGCCCTGGTTGACGGTGCCCAGCGGCGCCAGCTGCAGGTTCACCAGTGCCGAGCGGTGCCGGCGGGTGCCGTCCACCAGCACCAGGGTCTGGTCCGGTGCCAGGTTGCGCAGGGTCACCGGGCGCACGAACGCGGTGCCGTCCGCGATCGGGAAGCGCTGGGTGTTCAGGGCCGGGGTCAGTTTCGACAGCGCGTCGGTGAGGTCGGCGGTGCCCTGGTAGGCCAGCGCCGAGCCGCCGATGACGTCGACCGGCGACAGCGTCTCGGTGGGCAGCTGCCCCACCTTGCGCGTTCCCGTGACCACCACCTCTTCGAGTTGTTCGGCCTCTTCCGCTTCACCCTGCGCCGCGGCGTTGACGGCGACGCCCAGCGTGAGCGGGAGGGCCAGGAAGCCCAGAAGGGCGCGCCCGATCGGACCAGCGCCGTTGCTTGCTGCATGCTTGTAATTACCCATCGATTCTCTCCTCAATGAATTCAAAACACGACCCCGCCACGACAGCCGGCATGCCACACGAACCAGTGGAGTGTCGTTTTTATTTATACTCGATGCGAAAACAGACCCGAATATAATCGCTTAACGTGCATTTAACAACGTCCAGCGCGCCCTACGGGCGGAGCCGAAACGTGCCGAGGGGATGAGGCGGACAGCGAAAATCCGGCCCGCCAGGCTGGCTGAGTGCGGCGCCATCCAGGCCCTGATCGATGCCTCGTCGCGGGCGCTGGCGGCGCCCCACTACGCGCCGGAGGTGGTGGAGGCCGCCCTGCGCGCCGTGCTGGGCGTCGATACCCGCCTCATCCAGGACGGCACCTATTTCGTCGCGACCGTCGAACAGGCCATCGTCGCCAGCGGCGGCTGGAGCCGCCGCAAGACGCTGTTTGGCAGCGACCGCGTCGGCGGGCGCGACGATGAGCTGCTCGACCCGCGGCGCGATGCGGCCAAGATCCGCGCCTTCTTCACCCATCCCGATCACACCCGGCAGGGGCTCGCCACCCGGCTGCTGGAGCGATGTGAGGAGGCCGCTGCGGCGGCAGGTTTCCGGCGCCTGGAGCTCGGCGCCACGCTGTCCGGCACGGCGTTTTACGCCGCGCACGGCTACGCCCCGGGCGCGCCGCTCGACTACGAGTGCGCGCCGGGCCTGCACATGCGAATCGTGCCGATGTCCAAGACGCTGCGCGCATGAGGCCCGCCGCCCCCCGCGCTTGCACCCGGGCCGCCGGGTCCTATACTGCGGGGGGTCTGAGGAGCGGGCACGCCGGGCGCGTGCGGGGCCGGTCGATGCGATGAAAACGGGGCGTGCGATTGCACTGCTGGCCGCCGCGCTGCTGGTCGCGGCCTACAGCCTGCTGACCCGCGACAACTTCCACGCGGTGGTGCCCGGCGAGGTGTACCGCAGCGCGCAATTGAGCGGCTCGGCGCTGCAGGCGCGAACGCAGGCCCACGGCATCCGCACCGTGATCAGCCTGCGCGAGCCGCGCCCGGGCGAGGGCTGGTACCGCCAGGAACTGTCGGCGGCGGAGGAACTGGGCATTGCCCATCACGACGTCGGCATGTTCAGCACCGCGCCGCGCGTGGACCAGCTGCTGGCCCTGCATGCCCTGCTGGAGGGGGCCGAGCGACCGCTGCTGGTGCATTGCCGCGGCGGCTACGGCCGCACCAGCCTGGCGGCGGCGATGGCCGCGCTGATGGCGGACGGGGCCGGGCCGGCGGCGGCACAGGAGCAATTGCACTGGCGCTACGGGCTGGGCCGCGACGAGGGCCCGGGGCGGGCCTTCGTCGAAGCCTATCGGCGCTGGCTGGCGGAGACGGACACGGCGCATTCCCCGGCCGTGTTCGCGCGCTGGCTCAGCGAGGACTATCGCGACCCCACCGGCAACGTGCATTTCCTCGTCCACCCCATCGCGGACCAGACCTGGTACCGCCCCGATGGGGGTTACGCGGAAGGCGAACGCTTCGTCATCCGCCGCGCCGAGCACGACTACCTGGACCTGGACGGCTGGGCCTTCGACACGCGGCGGCAGGGTCCGCTGCAAGGCTTGACGCTGCGCATCGGCGAACGGGAAATGAGCGAGGTCTACTACGGCCTGTACACGCCGTGGCTGGTGGAGCAGTTTGGTACCGAGGCCTATCGCTATGCCGGCTGGGCGGCCAGCCAGCCGCTGGACACGCTGGCGG
>JABAOH010006136.1_pt1 | contig 41137 bp, 34 predicted proteins | sample 7062181 | NCBI WGS metagenome assembly JABAOH01 (sample SAMN14538630, study PRJNA623070) | marine sediment metagenome | biome: marine biome [ENVO:00000428]; feature: marine pelagic biome [ENVO:01000023]; material: deep marine sediment [ENVO:00002113]; isolation source: pool of 5 deep marine... | reverse complement strand
GCCAAGCAGATGATAGAGAATCGTCGTTCGGCCCCTACCAGCATCCAGCAAATCGGGGGATTCGTTGGTCATCTGCTCTTAGTATTACACGGTTTGGGCCTTGGAGCCTGTTGGATGTCCGGACCACTCATAGCCAAGGGAGAGATTGAAGAAATCCTGGGGATTCCACAAGGGGAGGATCTGGTGGCCTGCATTCCAGTGGGTTACCCCGCCGAGAAACCACCTGCGAAACCGAGGAAGACAGTAGATGAACTTGTGGTATTTTCGAGATAAGAGAGCNNTGACCCTTCGGGTTTCGACCAACACATGAGATTCGATCCATTTCAGACAACCTTACCCTCAGGTCCCCGCTCAATGAGCTCCACAATGATCGCCGGTGTATCGAAGTAAGCCCATTTAACCCCGGTACGCTCACCACTCATAATCGGCTCGATCCCAACTTCCTTATACGCCTGTGTCCACCTAGCAAGGTCCGAGATTTCATACCCTAGATGGTGGATACCCTCTCCGTGCTCATTCATAAAGTCTTCATAGACGGTCTTTCCCTCCAGAACCTGAATGAGCTCATAAACGATGGTTCCCGCTCTCGCAAAGGCTAACTGCATTCTAAAGTCTCCGGGTTTACCGCGATAGCGTCTGTTGAAATAATCTGGTATCAGTTTCTTAAAGGATTCTAACCCGAAATACTTTTGGAAATTTTCCATGGTTGTCTCAATATCCCGAGTCACATACCCGATATGTGTTGGTTCCGGAAGAATCAATTTCTCAACGCGCTCTTTGCTTTCCATCGCGTGCTCCTCCGTACTTCAATGTGGGTATTCTTCAACGTTCAGACGACGTCTTACCAACTCTGAATCAATTGCGGAAAACTAGGATCCCCCCCAACGCTTTCTGGGACCACCGCGTTCAATCAACTCAAAGATGACTCCACCGATCTCTTCGGTATCCAGGTAAGCAAAGGCACGATCCGGGCCCCTTCCATTCTGAAGAACTCCGATGCCCAATTTCGCGTAGGCGTCCAAGCGTTGGTCGAAATCACCGTAGACATCGAACCCCAGGTGGTGTAGCCCTTTCCGCCCCGCCTCCAGAAAGTCTTGGTAAATTGACCGGCCATAAAGGGGCTGAATGATTTCCACCTCCATGTCCCCGAGTCGGAAAAAGGCGAAGGCGCAGTTAAATCTCTCGGGGTCTCCCCTGTAGTACGTCTCCTCGTAACCCAGTTTCTCAAAATCCGGGAACCGCAGGAAGGGTCCAATACAGAGCTTTTCCTGGTAGTACCCAACCGTCTCTTCTAAATCAGGGACCACAGTACCAATTTGGGTGACGGGTGGGAGTTGGAGAAGCTTGCGAAGTCGGTCTTCTATTGTTCGCATTGTGAAACTCCATTCCTACTCGATGTGACTAGAATTTGATTGCACCGCCGCAAACACTTAAGCATTGACCCGTGACATAGTCACCGAGATCGGTAACCAGGAATTCCACTACCTTCGAGATGTCATCGGGCTCAGCCATCCTGCCCAGGACTATCTCGGATAAGAATTTTTCCCTCCACCCTGGAATACTGAACACGGTTTTTTCCAGGCGTTGTGTGCTTACGTAAGCTGGAGCAACACAATTTACCGTTATACCGTAAGGTGCCATCTCTTGCGCAAGGTATCTCGTGTAGGCTATCACCCCAGCCTTCGCCACACCGTAGGAAGCGTATACTCCTCCCTGTTGCGCCTGAAGAGCCGCCTGGGAGGCTGTGTTCACGATTCTACCCCATCCCTGAGCCTTCATCGGCTCAGTAGCTTCTTGACAGCAGAATATGGTCCCCAATAGGTTTCGATCTATTGTGGCCCTGAGGTCTTTCTCGGAGACGGTAGAGGCAAAGCTCTGGGACACTTCGCCGACCAGTCCGCCGGCATTGTTGATTAAGATCTCGATATGTCCAAATTCATCCAGCACGTTTTTGAACATAGCCTCGACCTGATTTTTATCACCCACATCGGCTTCGATGCCGATACATTTGACGCCCAAGGCACGCAATTCGTCCACGACGGTTGAGGCAGAAAGCTTTTCCCCGAACTCCTTATATGATTCAAGATCGACGTCGTTGACCACGATATCGGCACCTAGGTGAGCGAGGCGCAACGCATGGGACAGGCCAATACCTCTTGCCGCTCCAGTGACTAAGGCCAATTTCCCCTTAAGTTTCTCTTTTGGTCCCACGGACACGCTCAACCCCCAGAGCTCTTTGCTTACCGGTGGTATCGCCGAACGATATCCGGTATCAATACATATTCTTGATTGAACATATCCGGCAAGCCTTATGGGTTCATCCTCGACTCCGTCGCCACCTCCCCACTTACTAAAGGGACTTTGAAGGGACTGCAAGCGGTGACATAACATCCTCATAGGAGGCTTTGAGCGAGGTAACCACATCCAAAACCGTTGGCTCACCACTCATGAGAGCCTCTGCCAGTGCGTCTCCCAACTGCCCAGGTTCCGCAACCCGCATCCCTCGACAACCCATAGCTCTGGCAATTGCAGCATGATCCATATCTGCCAATTCAGAAGCGATGACCCGGTCCTGTTGACCATGCTTTACCCAGCCGAGAGCACGGTTGTTTAAAACCACTGTTACAATGGAAAGACCCTCCTCGCTGGCAGTCATTAACCCATTCATCGCCATGGCAAACCCGCCATCCCCGCAAACTGCAATGACCTGGCGATCCGGATATATAAGCTTGGCTGCCAGCGCCGCGGGTATGGCATAGCCCATTCCGCCAATTGAGGCCGGTGAAATGAATGTTCCCGCGCGCCTCGTCTGAAAAAAATGGGTCATGAACAGTCTGTTTTCACCGGCATCGCAGGCAACGAAGGCATGATCCGATATGGCCTTACGGATTTCCGCGATGATACGCTGCGGAAGCATAGGCACCTCGTTGGAAGCAAGCTCGGGCGCGTTAAAGAAACCATGCTTCATTCTGGCTTTCGCTACCCGCTCTATCCTTGACGTAAGGGCTTCTTGGGATGGACCTCCTAAAACTCGAATGGCCTCCGTTGTCTGAGATAAAGCAACGGACGCATCACCAAAAAGGGCATGTTCGCAGGGAAACGTCCACCCTACATTTCTGGGCTCAATGTCAATCTGAATAAGAATCTGGCGCCCTGGATCAAGGAGCTCAGGGTTCTCGCTCGCTGTGTCGGTGGGCGAGAGCTTTGATCCTACCACAAGTATCACATCGGCCTCGGCGACAAGGGCATTTGCCACCGGTAACCCAAAAGTGCCAAAAACCCCGAGGGCCAAATCGTGAGTCTCGGGGAAGACCCCTTTGCCAGATGCCGTTGTGGCCACCGGGGCCCCGATCAATTCTGCGAGGTTCTGCAACTCAGCATAAGCCTTACTGATACGCACACCGTTTCCCGCGATAATGATGGGTCGTTCAGCCCCAGACAGTGCCCGTGCAGCAGCATCCACTTTTGTCATATCAGCAGATAAGGACATCCCCCGCAGGTAGTAATATTTAGTGGGATACAATCGCGGTAGGGAGTCCGGCCCCACGCTGCCCTTGAGGGCCCTGCTATGATAGAGCAAGGCAACGGGACCACATTCCCCAGCCATTGCATGTTTGATGGCGAGTTGGGTACTCTGTACGGCCTGCACGGGTTCATGGAGTTCCATGGTTGTTTTGGTCACTCCGGCAAAGCTTTGCCGTGCATCCCAAGTCCCATATTCGCCCGTTCCGGCCTGATAGGGAGCGTGATGGGAGAACGGTGAGTTATCGGAAAGGTCTGCCATCAAGAGCATTGGAGAACTGCCAACGCAGGCCTCAAGCGCCCCGAGCAGTGCATATGACAGGATGAATGCACCCTGCCCTATGGCGACGCCAGGTTTGCCGGTCAGGCGTCCGTATACTTCGGCCATGACACCAGCGAGCGATTCTTGGCGCACGAGAACAGTGCTGATGGTTGCCCGATGATCATAGAGGGCATCAAAAATGAGCCTTGCATCCCCACCTGGCATACCAAACACCATGTCAATGCCCGCTTCTTCGAGGACACGTGCTATTGCCTCGGGCACTGAAACCTCTCCTTGGAAAAACCTCGTCGTAGTCACCGCTCATCCTCCCCTGTCCTAAAATAACCATCTAATTTTCGCATTCTCCCGTTTAAACTATCCGGCAATCCAACCACCATCTACGAATACAACTTGGCCGGTAACGTAGTCTGAGGCTGAAGATGCGAGGAAAACCGCCGCGCCGGCAAGATCATCAGGTACTCCAACTCTTCCCAGCGGAATCCGTGAGAGGACCCAGCGATACCCCTCTTCGTCTCGAAAAAGCCCCTCAGTCAATTGGGTCCGATAGTAACCTGGGGCAATGGCATTGACGTTTATGTTATATCCCGCCAATTCCAGCGCCAACGTTCTGGTCAAAGAAGCAATTCCCCCCTTTGTTGCCGTGTAGACTGAAATATTACGGAGTCCAATGCGACTCCCCAAAGAAGCAATATTGATGATTTTTCCCTTTTTTTGTTTCATCATTTCCTTCACAACAGCCTGAGTGAGGAAGAAAACAGCCCTCAGGTTAAGCTGAACAACATCATCGAACTCCTTCTCGGTAATCTCGAGAAACTGTTTTCGGACAGTCGTACCCGCATTGTTCACCAATATGTCGATCCTTCCGAACTCCTCCAGAACGGTGCTGACGAGCCTTCCTATTTCTCCTTTTTTGGTCAAATCAAGGGAGAGGGGAAGAACTCTCTGTTTGCTCTCCGCGATAATTTCTTGAGAAACGCGCTCGAGCTCATGAGGAGACCGGCTCACGATAACCAAATCCGACCCGGCATCGGCAAGGGCAAGGGCAATGCCATGTCCCAATCCTCTCCCCCCGCCCGTAACAATGCTCACCTTTCCGTCAAGGGAAAATAGGTCTTTTGAGCGTCTCATGGTTAAGAGGCCCCCTCGTAAATGTGTTACATTCAATCGATAGGATAGAGCAGATACTTCAATCCCACTCCTTTTTCGAAAAGTCGAAATGCCTCCTCCCACTGATCGAGGGGAAGCTCTCTGGAGACCAACGAAATGAGGTTTACTTTCTGTTCTCTCAATAAATCTATCGCTTTCTCCCACGTTCTTCGGTTATGGCTGAATGACCCCCTGATATCGACCTCCTTGTACGTGACGTCGTCATAATTGAACTCAATGGGGCGCCCAAAGAGCCCCACTTGAATGATCTCCCCTGCCTTCCGTACCTCCAGAAGGCAGTCGTTTAACGCACCTGGAGCCCCAGAACATTCAAAAGCCGCATCTACTCCCATTCCGCCCGTCAGCTCATGAATCAGGGGATGTATATCACGTTGGTCAATCTGAACGCAATGATCTGCTCCAATCCGTTCCGCTAGTTTGAGCCTTTCCCCATCTCGCTGAGTACCTGAGATGACGACTGTCGTTCCCACCGCCTTTGCAACCTGAAGGACCAACAGGCCGATCGGACCCGGTCCCGTCACAAGTACCGTCTGTCCCGAGTCTATGGAGCTCATTTCCATAACCGCATGTATGGCACATGCCAAGGGCTCACAAAGCGCTCCTTCCTGAAATGAAACGTGATCGGGGAGCCGATAGAGAGCATTCTGACGCGTGGCCACAAAGGATGCGAAGCCTCCGTCCCTCCCAGATCCATAGCCCTGTCTTTCTTCACATCGCTGCGTTTGGCCCGACCTGCAAAATTCACAGACCCCGCAGAAATCGGCAGTAGACTCCACAGTAACCCTATCCCCCACCTTCCATCCTTGTACGTTCGTGCCCAACTCATATATGACAGCGCTGAACTCGTGCCCCAGGGTAACAGGGGGACGCGCCTTTGGATACAGATCGTGGAGAATGTGGATATCTGTCCCACAAACACCTCCATATTTGACCTGTACGATCACCTCCCCTTCTGATGGGCGAGGCGGATCAACATTCACGAGGTCCACATGACCAGGTCCTCGACGGAGCTTTCGCAGTGCTTTCACCGATTGGCCAACCCTTTTGCGTACCGCAACTTCGTATAGAACCCTTCGCGAGGGGTTCTTCAGATTGATCCGAGCTTAGATCGGTCAATAAGAACAGTGCTAATGATCTAATGCCGTGTTGCCTCAAAGTGGCTCGTTCGGATAAAGAATCATTGAAGGGTGGGCTTGCTTAACATCCGCAGATTTCCTATTGCTTACGTGTGAGCCTACATTCTACGTTTTTGTTCCGGATAATGGGATTATATTCCTAAGTAGGCTTCTTTTACCTGGGGATTGTCTAGAATCTCCTTCGCCTGGCCCTCCAGGGCAACGCTCCCATTTTCGAGAACGTAAGCTTCATCGGCTATAGAAAGTGAATGGAAAACGTTTTGCTCAACCAGAAGGACGGTGATTCCCTGGGCGTTGATTTCCCTTACCGTTTCAAAGACCTGCTTCACCAAGAGAGGAGCCAGACCGAGGGAGGGTTCATCCAACATGAGAAGTTTTGGTCTCGCCATGAGTCCCCGCCCTATTGCCAGCATCTGTTGTTCGCCCCCACTCAACGTGCCCGCCAACTGGTTCTTTCTGTCCAATAAAATCGGAAAGAGCTCGTAGATGAATTCAAGGGAGTCCTGCATTTCTTTTCTGGCTCGGGAGGCAAAGGCCCCTAACTCCAAATTCTCCAGTACCGTCATATAGGGAAAAAGAAGTCTGGCCTCCGGAATTTGAACAAGTCCCAGCTCAACGATTTGGTATGGAGGAAGATTTTCTATTCTCCTGCCCAGAAATTCGATCGTCCCGGATGAGGACCGAAGAACCCCCGAGATGGTATTGAGCGTAGTACTCTTGCCGGCTCCATTTGAGCCAATAATCGAAACGATCTTCCCTTCTCTTATTTGCAGGGAGACATTTCGGAGGGCCTGAACGTCACCATAATAGGTACTGATATTCTCCAGGTTAAGCAAGATATTCCTCCCCCAGATAGGCATCGATGACCCTCTTATCCCGAGATATCTCCCCCGGGGTGCCCTCGGCTATCTTCTCCCCATGGTGGAGAACGATTATCCGATGGGAGAGGGTCATTATTGCCTTCATGACATGTTCAATAATGAATAGGGTAATCCCCTGATGAGAAATTGCCTGGATAATCTCGATTATCCCCTCGGTTTCCCGGGGATTTAAACCCGCCACCACCTCATCTAACAGGAGAAGCTCAGGCCTCGTAGCGAGTGCCTTGCCAAGTTCGAGCTTCTTGCTATCAGCGATGGTCAAGCTGGAGGCCAAGGAATTGCTATATCCCAATAGGCCGATAGAATCCAGCACCTTCATGGCTTCCTTCCTTGCCTCACGTGCTCCTCTTACCCGAGAAAACGCACCAACCATCACATTCTCCAGAACAGTCATATTTTTGAAAGGCTTGACCAATTGGAAAGTCCTTCCAATATGGTTTAGACAGACCTTATGGGGTGGTTTAAGACCGGTGATTTCCTCACCTTTAAATTCTATTCTTCCCGAGTCGGGAGGCAGGAATCCCGTGATTAAATTGAAGATAGTGGTTTTTCCCGCTCCATTGGGCCCGATTAGACCGACAATCTCCCCTTTTTTGATCTCAAAACTTACATCCTTCACCGCGGCCAATCCCCCAAAGTACTTCGTCAAAGACTCAGCCTTAAACAGTGGGGATTTCATCTCTTCATCCGCAGATCCCGGATCCTCAGGATCTGTAGTGTCAGTTTTAATGGGATTGGAATCGGTCCCCTCCGCTGCCAAAGCCGGCTTGGCACCGGGAAGCTTCATCAATAACGGCTCGTACCAAGTCCTCAACCAGCCGGCTACTCCGCGGGGGAAATAGATGACCGCCACTACCAAGACGATGCCATATACGATGAAGTTGAGTCCAGCGGAAATACCCCCCAGGTAGCCTCTCAAAAGTACATCGAGGGGGATTAAGATAAACGCCCCTATGATGGGGCCGATCACGGTCCCGAGGCCTCCAATTATAGTCAGAAGAGCGAGTTCAATGGAAAGGGGCAGGGAAAAAACAGTATCAGGATCAATAAACAGGAGATACTGAGCATAAAACGTACCCGCAACCGCGGTGAAGAAGACACTGATTATTAATGCAATAAGTTTACAGCGGGCGGTATTGACTCCCAGAGTCTCTGCCGCATCTAGATCCTCTCGAAGGCTAATCAGATAGAACCCGAATCGGGAATTTCTGATGATATAAGAAACGAGAATTATGAGGAGCATCAAGCCAAGAGCAATATAAGCATAAGGGATTTTCCCCCGGAACATAAAATTCCCTATCTCCGGCTTGAAGGGAATTAACAAACCTACCCCGCCCTGGGTCAAACCCCTCCAATAAGAGGCGACATGGCGAAGCACCTCGCCAAAAGCTATGGTAGCCAAGGCGAAAAAGTGGCTCCTCAACCGAAAGCAGGGAACACCAATTCCGATAGCTACGAGAATCGCTAAGCCAGCCCCGGCGAACATCCCAAGCCAGGGAGAGAGGCCAAATTTCAGCCACAAGAGCGTTGAGGTATAGGCACCTATCCCGAAGAAGGCAGTGTGACCCAGAGAGATCTGGCCGGCGAATCCTCCCACGAGATTCCAGGCTGATGCCAAGGTACCCCAGAAGAAGATCATAAGGATAAGGTCTTCGTAAAAGGGATTCCGAGGCAGGATAGGAAGGACGAATAAGAATACCACCAGGGCCAATGGGAAGTAGAACTGGGGATGAAAGGGATTCCGAGAAGTTTTCCTTGAATTGAAGCTCAACTCCATGGCTTATTTCCCTGGATTTATGCCCGACCGAAAAGTCCCGTAGGTCTCAACAGGAGTATGAGGATAAATATGACGAAGTATACCGCCTCCTTGAGATGGGGCGAAAGGAAAAACCCGCTGAAAGCCTCCACCAAGCCGATAATGAGGCCACCGATGAGGGCACCGACGAGGCTGTTATATCCTCCCAATATGACCACCACGAAGGCGATCAGTACAAACAGCGCCCCCACGGTAGGAAAGGCATAATAAATGGGGATAAGAATCGCCCCTGCTGCTCCCACACAGGCTATACCAATGCCGAAAGCAATCTTATACGTCCGGTATATGTCAATCCCCATGAGCATGGCAGCCCTTTTTTCCTGGGCAAGTGCCCGGATTGCCTTGCCGGTATACGTTCTCTTGAGAAATGTAAGCAGGGCAGCTATTATCGCCAGGGCAAGAATGAAAGCCACCAAGCGGGGAGTGCTTATCATCAAGCCGCCCAATGATAAGGTAGAGTATGCAGTCCTCACCGTTCGATAATCCGCCTTCCAGAAAAAGAGGGCGGCATTCTGCAAGACCAGTGATACCCCGACCGTAGCAAATATCTGATTAAGGGGAGGAGCGTGGATTATGGGTTGAATGATGATTCTCTGGACGGCCCACCCTATGACGAAGAAGGTCGGAACTACCATGAATAGGCTAACATAGGGATCCACGCCGTAGAGCTGAAATAACCAGTACGATGCATACATGCTCAGCATCAAGAATTCACCATGGGCGAAATTGATGATCTCCACTACCCCAAAGATGAGGGTAAGCCCAATGCTGATCAGTGCGTAGATTCCTCCCAACAACAACCCATTAATAATCAACTGCAGAACCGTGGTCGACATTTCTCACCTCAGGGAACGACCCCAAGAAATTCAATCGGGAAGAAGGGGGAAACCCCCTTCTTCCCTTCCATTCCTACAGTCCTACTTTACAAAACTGGTCTCGCCTTTGGCTCTCTGCTCCCAGGTTGGCAGGGGAATCAGAGGTTTCTTCACGCCGAATTCCTCCGGATAGACTACCACCATCTCTTTCTCCTGCCACTGCATCAAAGCAGGATGAGCCAAGAGATTCTGCCCAGCAGCCGGATGCACGGGAGGAGCGAACTTCACCCCGAAGCCGAAAATGGTGCCTCCCTTCGGTATGTCCACCTGGAGGGCGGCTTTTCGCACAGCCTCGGGATCGAGAAAGCCAGCCCGGGGGAGAACCTCTTCGAAGAGCACACGAGCTCCCACGAAACCCAGGGACGCATGCGTAGCGGGGAAATGTCCAAATTTCTTGTTAAATTTCTCCCGAAATTCCTTCAAGACCGCTTTGGTTTTGAATGCCAAAACGTCCGGGTTTATGCCAATGGCTGGGTCTATGTTGAAGATATAGTTGGCCTCCTCGCCAAAGGTCTTTGCCCAGTCTGGCATACCGTGACAGGCCCCGGTGCCGATGAAGGCTTTTACATTGAGATTCGCCTCCTTTGCCTGACGCCAGAACAACAGTCCATCTTGAAGGTAACTGGTGGCGATAATTGCATCGGGCTTTCGGGCTTTAAACCTCATCACCACGGGTGAGAGGTCCACGGTTTTGTGGCTGTAGCTGTCGGTAGCCACCACATTCATTCCCAGTGCCATAGCATGCTTGGCTGCATTACTACCCACTGTGGTCCCGTAAAGAGAATCCTCAAACATAATCGCTACCTTCATCGCCTTAGGGTCTATTCCCAACTTGGGGGCTAGCACCTCCTTGACAAAGTCTGCCGCCATAGTACCAAATTGACCAGCTCTGGGACATGTCCTGAAAAGATATTTGAAACCCCTCTCCGTAATGGGATCAGCAATTGCCCCCTCTTCCCAATAGATGACCTTGTTTCTTTCGGTAACCTCGCTGGCAGCGTAGGATCGAGAACTGGAATACGTTCCAAAAATGAGCTTCATTCCCTCTACGGAAATGAGTCGCTCACATTCGGTCATGGCCTTCTTAGGATCAACCCCATCTCCCTTGACCCATTCAATCTGCTTCCCCCAGAGACCACCTTTCTCATTTATGATATCCGCCGCGACAGTAGCCCCGTTAAAAGTCTCCTGGCCAAGCAGCGCCAGAGGGCCGCTGAAGGGAAACAAGGCTCCTATCTTCAAATTCTCGGCGGCGCTCACTGCAGGAGAAATAAATAGTACACACACTAACAGTGACGCCACAAATGACCCAATTGTTCTTTTCTTCATTTCTTGACCTCCTTTCATTACTAAAAATCTCATCATAATTTTCCTCATTTCTTCACCTCCTTTTCGGTCTATATAGCCTTGTCTAAAATTTCCAGACCTCACCTCCTCTCCCTTCCAATGAGAATCCCCTGTTTCTTCAAACCAAATAACGTTGAAACCCTCACACCCATGGTTCGATTTTCGCCTTTCGACCGGTTTAGCTTTATCGAGGACTAAAATACAAATAGCCTCCAAGGAAGTACAAAAACCCCTCGGAGGCTACATATTGGCACCTTCTGGAAACCTTCTCTCATTGCCCACCCCAGAAGGTTGGAGTTATGAATTTCTCGAAATCATAATAATGGACCTTTTCCTTATAACATAGTGGGATTTAAAGTCAAACTTTTTTTTGAATTTGGCCTAAAATTATCAGCATTTGCCGTTCTTTTCCGATCTCCTTGAGGGTTTATCCCCCATCATCTCGTCTGCTCCCCTGTGGTCTTGATTCTCTATTTCATTATAAAACCCGCGATTGTTCAATGACACCAATTCTGATTTGCATTTGAAATATTGTATGCATCGCGAACCGGAAATCCACAAATTCAGCCAGAAACAAATAACATCTATCATTATCTGTATGAGTATGCTATGAGAGTTTGAGGGAAGGGGAAGATAATACCTGATGAACTGCAAGCCGTTCCCGGCTTTGCGCTAAGAAAGAAATGGAGGAGGTTCAGGGATGAAAGAGATTCTTGCGATGAAGGGTGCAAGAGTTATTGTTGAAATTTGTGCTTCTATCAAAAAAGAAGAAAAAGTACTTATCGTGACTGATTTCGAGGCGGTAAGCAGTGCACAGATCCTGGCTGGAGTTACCTATGCTCTTGGTGCCGATGTGGAGATGTCTGTTATGATTCCCCGAAAATTTGATGGTCAGGAACCCACTGTATGTGTTGCTACAGGCATGAAGAAAGCAGAGGTCATCCTGATACCCGTAAGTAAATCCATATCCCATACAGATGCAATTAAGGACGCCCTAGCCGAAGGAGCCAGGGTGCTTTCCCTTACTGCTTCATCAGTGGAACTAATAGCTTCGGAAGCATACAAAGCGGACTTTAAAAGGCAACGTCCTGTGTGTGAAAAAGTGGCACAGTTGTTTACTCAAGCAAACGAAGTTACCATTACAACTCCCGCAGGGACCAATCTCGTGGCCAGCGCAAAAGGGCGCAAAGGCAATGCTCACAGCTGTATAGTGGATCGTCCTGGACAGTTTTCTGCTGCTCCCAACATTGAGGCTAATTTTTCCCCAGTTGAGGGCACGATGGAAGGAATTTTTTTTGCAGACGCCAGTATCCCCTATCTTGGTATAGGCCTCCTTTCGACTCCCATTCGGTTTACGATAAAGGATGGAAAGGTTGTGAAGATAGAGGGAGGAAATGAGGCGGATAGGCTCAAAAATATCTGGGCGGAACAACGTGACCCGAATGTTTACAACGTTGCTCAAGTGGCGGTAGGGCTGAATCCTGAGATAAAAGCCCCCATAGGGAGGCTTGGATGTAATTATGATGAAGGGGCCTTCGGAACCGCTCATATTGGAATTGGAACGAGCTCTATGCTTGGTGGGGAGGTGAAAGCATCTACGCATTTTGATGCGGTTATGACCAAGCCGACGATAAAACTTGATGGAAGGGAACTCTTGAAAGACGGGGAACTTCTCCTCTGATCTCCTTGGGGAGTTTATCTGGGCATCATACCCGTTGAATTCCCTTGATCCTAACCCTCCATCTCATCCCGCTCGCGGGTATATCTTCCCCTCACTCCTTTCCTATTCAAAAAATCCCACCTCCAAATCCATCTCAGCCGAATTTCGTTCAAAAGGAGATTTTCAATTCACATTCATTTATGGTAATAGAAGTGGGTGAGGATTGTTCCCATTCCCAAAGCCTGAGAAGGGGGGCGATATTCGTATCTCATGTACCGGGAGAGATTAAATCCATTGACTTGTTGCGTTTTAAACGACAGACAAAGGAGGAGAAAAACCATGAAGGGAAAGAATGCGTTAGGATTTCTATTCATAATTCTCACAGTTCTCAGTCTGTCCTTGTCATTTCAGGGGCCGGCGGCTCATGCCGAGGTTACTCAACTCTCCATGGGAACTGCTACCGTGGGAGGTATCTTTTACAATATAGGGATGCCTGTGGCCCAATGTGTCAATAAGGCCTTGCCGAACGTCAACATCACGGCGGAAATAACCCAGGGTTCCACTGAGAACATCCGTCTCATCGGCCAGAAGAAGATCCAGCTCGCAGTGATTACCCCCATGATTGGGAATTATGCGCGAACCGGGGTCAGAATGTTCAAGGGAAAACCGGTCGATTTGCGAGCGGTAGTCCGTCTGGTGCCCAACGCCAATATCTGGGCGGTACTGGAGAAATCTAAAGTCAAAAATTTCTCCGAGCTGAAGGGAAAAAAGGTCGGAGTAGGCCCCGCCTCAGGAGGTCTTGGCGTCGTTGCCAGAACCCAGCTAACCGCTAATGGGATTAACTACAAAAAGGATATTAAACCCTACTTCCTGGGTGCCGGAGAGATGGCTGAGGCCCTCAAGGATGGGTACGTTGAGGGGACCATCTTGACCGCCGAATTGGCCCAGATGGTAACCTCTACACACAAAATCAGGATTCTTCCGTGGGACGAGAAGACGGTAGACGCGTTCTTAACGAAGAATCCCTATTACGCGAAGTATACCTACCCTCCCAATTATTTTAAGGGCGTCGACTACCCTGTCCTGACGGTTGATAACGGGGTACAGTTAATCTGTCAGAAGGATGCGGATGAGGATTTTATCTATACGCTGGCCAAGGCGATCGTTGAGAACTTAGACTGCGTAGCGAAAATCTATGCGCCCGCCAAGGCCATCACCCCGGAATGGGCCGCATCAGAACTGGCGAATCCCTTTCACCCCGGCGCGATTAAGTACTTCAAGGAGAAGGGTATCTGGAAGAAGTAGGGCTCTCTCTGGAGGGGATAATGCAAGACGAACGGGAAGCCAAGGAAAACCAATCCAGGATTCGGTCAGTAGTGGGGAAATGGATCGCCATTGCTTTTTCCGTCTTCGTGATCTATTCCATGGCGACCTTGAGGATCCAGGAGCTTCAGCAGCTCAGTTTTTTCCTCGGTTTTGCCCTGGCATTGGCCTTTATTCATTATCCCCTCCATCCAGGAAGGCCTGATTTCAAGCCATTTATCGTGATCGATTTCATACTGGCTGGCCTAAGCTTTTCCCTCGGATCTTATATCCTGTACGATTATTGGGAGTTTATCTTCCGCGTTGGAATTCCCACGAAATGGGATATTGCCTTTAGTTTTTTAGCCCTCGTTCTCGTCCTCGAGGCCACCCGACGCGCTGTCGGGTCGCCCTTACTCATCATCGTCCTTGCCTTCCTCCTCTATACGTTCTTTGGCCACTTGCTGCCGCCTCCCCTTTCCCACAGGGGATATGGCCTCGAGAGAATTACCACCACGTTCTATATGACGAAAAACGGGATATTTGGTGTTGCGTTAAGGGTAATGTCCAATTTTATCTTTCTTTTCATCGCCTTTGGTGCCTTTTTCAGCATAAGTGGCGGTACGGAGTTCTTTATAGATTTGGCCAGATCAATTTTCGGGAAGCTGAGGGGGGGGCCTGCTAAGATTGCCGTCGCGGTCAGCGGAATGATGGGGACGATCTCGGGGAGCGCGGTGGCCAACACCGTCACCACAGGCACCTTCACCATACCACTCATGAAGCGGATCGGGTTTGAGAGCCATGTCGCCGGAGCAGTTGAGGCCACGGCCTCTTCAGGGGGGGCCCTCATGCCCCCGGTTATGGGAGCAGCAGCCTTCATCATGGCTGAATTCTTGGGAATTCCCTATATTACCATCTGCAAGGCGGCACTCATCCCCGCCATCCTCTATTATCTGGCCATCTTCAGTATCGTCCATTTCTATTCATTGAAGATTGGGATTCGGGGATTGCCCAAAAGCGAGCTCCCGGACATCAAGGCTGTTTTCCGCAAGAAATGGGTGTTTGTCATCCCACTGTTTGTATTGATTTCGGTATTAATTGTCGGGTACTCCCCTCGGGTAGCCGTCCTGTATGCTATTGCGGCAACCATCGTCATGAGCTTCTTCAAGAAAGAGACGAGGATTACCCCCTCCAAATTCCTGGATGCCTTGGCCAAGTCCGGATTTGATTCGGTCATGGTCTCCTGTGCTTGCGGTGCCGCTGGAATCGTGATCGGGGTGGTTCTTTTGACGGGTATGGGGACGAAAATTACCACTTTTGTTCTCCAAGTTTCCGCAGGCTCTCTCATCATCGCACTGCCCTTTGTGATGCTGACATCCATCCTCTTTGGAATGGGTCTTCCAACAGTCGTCTGTTATGTCCTTTTGGCCGCAACGGTGGCCCCTTCGCTCGTCGAAATGGGGGTTGTTCCCCTGGCAGCTCATCTGTACATTTTTTACTTCGGAATGCTCTGTATGGTGACCCCTCCCGTTGCCTTTGCTGCCTATGCAGGGGCGGCGATCGCCGAAGCTGATCCCATGAAAACGGGATTTTCGGCATGGACGTTTGCTTTGGCAGGGTTTTTACTGCCGTACATGTTTGTTTACAATAAGGCCCTCTTATTGATGGGATCCGTACCGGACATTATCCTGGCGATCCTCACCTCACTCATAGGCATCGTTTGCCTCGGAGCGGGTATCATCGGTTACCTTCTGAGGGAAACCCGGTTCTACGAGCGATTATTTTTGTTGATGGCGGCCTTTTTGCTCATCAAACCTGGATTGATGACGGATCTCCTCGGGCTTCTGTGTGTGGTAGCAACAATCTACCTCCAACTAAGAAAATCTCCACGCTTGATGCCTGGCAGGACAAATCCATGATGCCCTGGCCGGAATCGTGGGAGGTTTTCTTCTTCCAGAACCTATGGTGAATTTGATTGAGTATACGGTGGGATCCAATGTATCCGAATAAACAAGGAGGGGGGATATCATGCCGCCGGTGATTGATCGGGATAAGTGTAATGGATGCGGAATCTGCGACGAACATTGTCCTTTAGACGTGCTCTATATGGAAAACGGAGCGGTTGACGTACGATATCCCGACGAGTGCTGGCACTGCGGGGTGTGCCGGCAGGACTGCCCAACAGGGGCGGTAACCATTGAATTTCCCCTTATCATGCTGGCCGTGTGAAGCCATAGCTTTATTCGTATCCCCCATGGATCGTAGAGGAGGCTGCATTGAAGACGGGACACGTTTATCAGATTGAGACCGATGTGGCTATTATCGGGGGCGGAACAGCAGGACTCAACTCTGCCATGGCTGCAGCCGAAAGGGATCTCAAGGTTCTCGTAGCCGATAAGGCCAATATTGCCCGCAGCGGGGCCATCGCGGGAGGTATTGACCATTTTTTTGCCTACCTTGAGACAGGTGAGCCGTGGGACACCCGAGAGGCGTATCTGAAATACGTGGGTCGTGTTGCGCGGGGGGCGGCCAACCTCAAAATCCATGAAGCGGTCTACTGCGAGGAACTAAAAGCTGCTATCCAACGGGTAGAACGCATCGGGATTTCCCTGAGGAATCCGGCGACCGGAGAATTTCACCGGACCCAGGCCATGGGGCAACCCGGCCCCTACGCTATCAATTTCAATGGGAAAAGGCTTAAGCCGGAAATGGCTAGTGAGGTTCGAAAGCTTGGCTGTCAGGTACTGGACAGGGTGCACGTTACCAATCTCTTTCTTCACGAAGGGGAGTTTGCCGGATTCACCGGGTTCAATATCCGCACGGGTGATTTTTACCAGGTTCGGGCAAAGGCCGTCATCATCTCCACCGGCAACACCAATCGAATGTTCAAGGCGCAGACGGGCAACCCCTTTAACCTGTGGTACTGCCCGGCCTGCACCGGAGATCTGCACCGCGGGGCTTTCGATGCAGGGGTCGAGTTGGCGAACATGGAATATGTCCGTTTGACCATCGTACCGAAAGGGTTCAGCTCCCCGGGATTCAACGCCTTTTTTGGCATGGGCGCGCACCTGGTCAATTCCCTGGGAGAGCATTTCATGGAGCGCTACCACCCCATGGCCGATCTGGCACCACGGAATTATATGGTCTGGGGTGCCCTTCAGGAGATCAAAGAGGGACGGGGCCCCATCTATATGGATTGCCGGCATTTGAGTCAAAAAGACCGGGAACATCTCTTCACTACCTTGGGGTATGACAAGGATACCCTGCCGGACTTCTTGAAAAAAAAAGGATACAACCTGGAGGGGACCATGATCGAGATGACGGTCTCCGAGCCCATGCAAGCACGCCCCTCGGAGCTATGCGGCAGCGGAATCAAGATCGACCAGAACTGTGCATCCAACATACCCGGTCTCTTTGCATCTGGAGATTCATCCGATCAGATGGGCTGTCTGCACATGTGCGTGGCCGGGGGCTATGCCGCCGGGAGACTGGCCGCTGATTACGCAAGCAAGACCAAGCACCTCAGGCCCCTTGATCCTAAGGAAATGGCGGATGAAAAGGAAAGGGTTTTCAAACCACTCGGGAAAAAGAGAGGGATGCCTTACTGGGAATTCGAGGACATTGTCCGGATCATCACCACGGATCACTTCGGCCCCGTCAAGACCGAGAACAGCCTGAGGAGCGCGATGGCCAAGCTCGACAAGCTTGATGCTGCACGGGCAGACCTCAAGGCCGACAATTTACATGAGTTGATGCGCGTTCACGAGGCCATGAACATCCAGCAGGTGGCCAAAATAACGGCTACCGCTGCTTTGGCCCGCAAGGAGACTCGATTCCCTCCGTATCACTACCGGGCGGACTTCACCGAAACCGATGATGAGAACTACTGCGGCCTCATAGTGGTGAAGAAGGGCCCGGACGGCGAAGTCACTACCCGTTTTGAGCCTCTCTCCTATGAATCATAAATGAGCTTTGAAAGGTAGATCTGGGGTTGAGAATTGATCCTTTGGCAAGGATAAATAAACCCGTTTCCCTCGTTTTTCAGAGATCTCTCGAACTTAAACTAACAAAAGGTAATGGTAACTATGTTATCAGGATATGCCGGAAGTATAGCATGGGTCGATCTCACGGAGAGGAACGTCAGAGTTGAGGAATTAGGAGAAGGGATCGCCAGGAAATATCTGGGTGGCAAAGGTTTGGGTGCCTACCTTCTCTATTGCAGCCTCAATCCTCACATCCATCCTTATGATCCCGAGAATAAGCTGATCTTCGTCACTGGTCCGCTTACGGGGACTACTTTTCCGGCCGTCTCGAGGTCAGGGGTAATAACCAGGTCGCCCATGACAGGAACCTTCTTGGATTCCTATTCAGGGGGGTTCTTCGGCCCCCACATGAGATACGCTGGATACGATGCCTTGGTTATCACGGGGAAGGCAAGCAGGCCCGTTTACCTTCTTATGGATCAGGGAAAGATCTCCATCGAGGAGGCGGATCACCTCTGGGGACTTTCCACATCCGAAACCGAGGAGAGACTGAGGAATGAGCTGAAGCGAAACAAAGGAGAAAAGGTAAGCGTTGCCACCATTGGACAAGCAGGAGAGAGACTTGTCCGATTCGCAAATATCATAAACGAACGGCGAACCTATGGGAGGGGCGGTGCCGGTGCAGTGATGGGCTCCAAGAATCTGAAAGCCCTTGTCATCAGGGGTGATGGGAGCATTCCGATCGCTGATCAATGGGGTTTTGAGGAGATCGTAGAACGCTGTCGCGGGAAAATTGCCGAACATCCTTTAACCAAGAAAGGAGGGCCTTTTCCGAGAGTAGGAACCATGATGACGGTTGATTTAACCCAGGAAACAGGGACCCTTCCAACGAGGAACTGGCAGGAGAATACATTCGACCACGCCCAGGAGATCAATGGGGAGGCCTTCTTGCGGCATCGCCTTCGCCCTCGGGCTTGCTTTGCATGTCCTATTGGCTGCAGTCGGGATACCAAAGCGCTGGTTGGTGGTGTCGAATACGTCACAGAGGGGCCTGATTATGAAACGATCTATGCATTTGGATCCAATTGTGAGGTCAAAGATACGGAGGTGATCATTGCAGCGGATAAGCTCTGCGATGAATACGGGATGGACACGATCTCTTGCGGCGGCGTTATTGGATTTGCCATGGAGTGTTTTGAGAAAGGATTGATCTCCAAGGAGGAGACGGAAAGGATCGATCTCTCATTTGGCAATGGAGATGCCGTTATCGAGCTCATCCGTCTCATTGCGAGGAAGGAGGGGATTGGACAGGCTCTCTCCGAAGGGGTAAGAATTGCATCGGAGAGGATCGAGGGTTCCTCTGCCTTTGCTATGCATGGTAAAGGCCTTGAGCTCCCCGGATATGACCCTAGGGGGATGAAGGGTCAAGCTTTAACCTATGCTCTAGCGGATAGAGGGGCGTGTCACGTTCGCTCAAACACGATACGAACGGAGCTCCTGGGCATTCCCCAGGTTACCGATCGATATGCTTACGAGGGGAAGCCCGCAATGGTCAGGGACCTCCAACTAAGTTACGCGACCTTCGATTGTCTGATTGCTTGCATATTTGGGGCCTTTGCCATTACGTTGGGGGATTATGCAGAGGCTGTAACTGTTGTAACCGGTTGGCCCATGACACAGGAGGAACTGCGGTCCACAGCGGAGAGGGCATGGAATCTTACGCGGCTTTTCAATGTGAGGGAGGGATTCACGAGAAAGGATGACATTTTACCCCAAAGGCTCTTTACTCAGGCCTCTACAAGAGGGCCGAGCGAGGGCCAGGTGGTAGATAGAGAATCCTTTGAGAGGATGCTCGATGAGTATTATCAAATTGTGGGCTGGGACAGGTTTACCGGAATTCCCAGGGACCAAAAATTGAAGGAGTTGGGAATAGAAAAGGTTGAGTGAGAAGGATTTTTTCACAGCGGTCACAAAAGAGGTAGACTTGATGAGCCTCTAATAGAAATGAGAGATTAATCAAGGAGTGACACTATGAAAATTGATATTTTTAACCACATTTTTCCCAAGACGTACTTCGAAAAAATGATGGAGGTGGCTCCGACCCATAAGGACATGGGAAAGCGGGTTCGGGGCGTTCCCGCCCTCGTTGACCTGGAAGACCGATTTCGTGTGATGGACCAGTTTGACGACTATGCCCAGGTAATCTGCTTGACCTCCCCTCCCCTGGAAGCGTTGGCCGGCCCAGAACTCACGCCGGAGCTGGCTAAAATAGCGAACGACGGCCTGGCCGAATATGTGGCCAAGTACCCGGATCGGTTTCCCGGATTCGTGGCCTCCATGCCCATGAATAATCCTGATGCGGCCCTCGAGGAAATGGACCGCGCCGTCAAAGACCTCAAGGCTGTGGGCGTTCAGTTTTTTTCCAACGTAAACGGTCAGCCACTTGACCAACCCGAACTTCGGCCGCTGTTCGAAAAGATGGCCGGCTTTGACCTGCCCATGTGGATCCATCCGGCCCGAGGGGCTAATTTTCCGGACTATCTCACGGAAGAGAAATCCAAATATGAGATCTGGTTTGTATTCGGCTGGCCCTATGAGACCAGCGCAGCCATGGCACGCCTCGTCTTTGGGGGCTACTTCGACCAATTCCCTAACCTCAAGATAATCACGCACCACATGGGTGGGATGATTCCCTATTTCGAGGGCCGGGTAGGTACGAGCTGGGAACAACTGGGTAGCCGCACCTCCGACGAGGAGTACACCACCATCCTCAAACAGCTAAAAAGGCCACATCTCGAATACTTCAAGATGTTTCTCGCCGACACTGCCCTGTTCGGATCGTTCTCAGCCACAAAATGCGGTCTTGAATTCTTCGGCGTGGATAATGTCCTGTTCGCATCCGACTGTCCTTTTGATCCTGAAAAGGGGCCGGGATATATCCGGGAGACAATTAAGATAATAGACGAACTCCCCATCGCCGAGACGGAACGGCAGAAGATCTATGAGGGAAACGCGAAGAGGCTTCTGAGGTTATAGGAGACGTGCTGGTCGATGTTGTGAGATGGTTCATCTATCGGTCTCGGTGCACTTCAATGGATAGCTCATGGTATTGAGCCCAGCTTACTACGAGGAGAATAGAGGACAATGAGGGACAAAATCATGAAGAGCACGTGTGGTCTCTGTTATGCTGGTTGTGGGGTCCTTATATACGTTGAACAGGGAAAGCCAGCAAAAATAGAAGGCGATCCCGACAGTCCGGTGAATAAGGGCGCATTGTGCGCAAAGGCACTGTCCTCCCTTGAACATCTCTATCATTCTGAACGTCTGAGATACCCGCTGAAAAGATTGGGAAATCGGGGTGAAGGCGATTGGCAGAGGGTTTCATGGGATGAAGCATTGGAGACGGTTGTTGAGAGGTTAAAATCCGTTAAGGAGGAATCTGGAGCGGAGTCGGTTGTCTTTGTTCATGGGGCCGCGAAAGGGCTTCAAGAGACATACCTGAGGAGGCTTGCCAATGTATTCGGTACCCCCAATGTAGCATCGATGGGATATGTCTGTTTTTTGCCCCGGAAATTCGGATCAGTGACGACCTTCGGCTTCAATCCCATTCCCGATTATGACTATCCCCCCAAGTGTATGGTCGTATGGGGTTCCTACAAATCCAAAATAGCGGAATATCAGAAAACCCTCGAGGCTCAGGAGAAGGGCGGAAAGCTCATCGTAATCGATCCGAGATATACCGAATTTGCTCAAAGGGCGGACACATGGGTGCGACTGCGCCCCGGCACCGATTTGGCCTTAGCATTGGGTATGATAAAGGTTATCCTCGATGAGGCGCTTTATGAAAAGCCATTTGTGGAAGAGTGGACGGTTGGCTTCGATGAGCTCAGAGGGCACGTCAAGGATTATCCACCGGAGAGGGTGGAGAAAATCACATGGGTGGCAAAAGATGTAATCATCGAATTGGCAAGAATGTATGCCACCGAAAGACCTGCATGCATTCAGATGGGAAATGGTCTCGAGCAAAACATAAACAGTTTTGGGACAATTCGGGCTATCTCCATTCTAAAGGCCTTGACGGGAAACATATCGGTCCCTGGCGGTGAAGTTTACCAGGCCCCCCTGCCCATGCCTGACAGGTATGCGCCGGAGTTGACATTGGACCATATGCTTCCCGATGCAAAGAAGGAGTTGAGGTTGGGGTCGGATAATAAATTCCTCCCCTTCTATCAGTATGCTCACCCTCCGACGGTCATAAAGGCTATGATAGAGGGAGATCCGTACCCGGTAAGAGCGGCCTACATTCATGGGGCGAATCCACTTTTGACATACGGTAATGCTCAGGAAACGTTCAAGGCCTTTATGGGCTTGGATTTCTTAGTTGTAGCAGATCTTTTCATGACGCCGACCGCAGCGCTGGCAGATATTGTTTTTCCCTCGGCTACCTATTTGGAATTCGACAGTATTGTCAATCCTCCTTATTATCCGATTGCCCAAGTCCAGCAGAAGGTCGTCCAAATAGAGGAATGTTGGCCGGATTTTCGGATATTGAACGAGATGGCAAAGAAGATGGGCCTGGGGGATTTCTTTTGGGAAGACGAGCGCAGTTTCTTGGACATGATCTTAAAGCCCATGGGGATCAGTTTCCATGAATTCAGGGAAATGGGAGCAGTATCAGGAAGTACGGAATATTACCATTATGAATCGAAGGGTTTTAATACGCCTTCAGGAAAAGTGGAACTCTTCTCCGATCGCTTACGGGAGTGGGGTTTTGACCCCTTTCCCGTGTACCGAGAACCCCAGGAGACGCCGTACAGCGATCCGGAGCTGGCAAAGGAATACCCACTGATTTTCACCTCAGGGAAGTGCGAATATTACCGGCACTCCGGAGGAAGGCAGATAAAGACCTTAAGGAACCGTCATCCTGAGCCCATCGTATATATCCACCCGGAAACGGCCGCTAAGTTAGGAATAGAAGAAGGGGAATGGGTTTGGGTGGCCACAAAGAGGGGCCGCATAAGGCAAAAAGCCTTTTTTGCTGAAGAGGTAGATCCCAGGGTGGTTGGAGTGGACTATGCATGGTGGTTTCCGGAAAAAGGGGCGGAGGCCCAATATGGATGGAGGGAATCAAATATAAACATCCTTACGGACAATAAGCCACCATTTAATAAGGAATTAGGAAGTACCAACCTCCGAGGAATCCTCTGCAAGGTATATGATGAATAGATCTGTCCTGATATTGCCACGGTGACCTATTCATCTTCTGTGCCTTTCATAGTTCCCTTCAAGGGATCCCTAAAAATTAATGGGCAGTTCCCCGGTTCTGACCTTTCTGTCTTCCAGCCTAACGGTGACCCATTTCTGCCATTTTGGTGGATCGACTTCTGGATTGGCAAGAGGAAGGTTGAGGTATCGATTACAGACACATGTCCTTCTCTTCTTCCCTGATACAAACATCGAGGATCTTTAGGGCTTCATCAATTTCCGCTTTTTCGATAATGAGGGGGGGTGCAAACTCAAGGGCTTGCCCCATCATTTTAATAATCAACCCCTTCTCTTTAGCCCGATTGATAATACTCGTTAGTCGGTCCAGGGGAAAAGGGGCTTTGTCTTTTTTGTTCGTTGTCAGATCGATAGCCGTCCATAACCCCTTCCCTCTGACCTCACCTACTGTTGGATGGGATTCAAGGCTTCGCAAACCCTCCAGGAAATAGATCCCCATCTCGTGTGACTTTTGAATGAGATTCTCCCGTCGCATGATTTCGATATTCTTGAGGGCTGCCGTACACGAAACGGGATGATTTCCATAGGTGTGAAGGTGCTGAAAAATCTCTATGGGTTCCATGACCTCATCTGTGCATCCGACCCCTCCCAGGGGAACGTAACCGCTCGAAATACCCTTTGCCATGGTCATGATATCGGGTTGGATATCGAAATACTCGACTCCGAACCATTTGCCCGTCCTCCCAAATCCACAGATAACCTCATCGATAATGAGGAGAATCCCGTTCCGATCGCAAATGTCACGGACAATGTTCCAGTATTCTTGTGGAGGGGCCAATGCTCCAAACGCTTGCTGAATGGGTTCTCCAATAAAGGCTGAAATGTGTTCGGGATCTTCGAATTCGATAATCCGTTCGATGTCCTTAGCACAAGCCAGATTACAACTCGGATAGGTCAAATGCAGCGGGCATCGGTAACAGTAAGGAGACTCCACAAATACTGTTCCCGGCATAACGGGGTCCATGATCTGCCGCATGGGCAACACTGTGCCCAGTACGCTCAGTGCCCCCCCCGTGACACCGTGGTAGGCCCCTCTTCTGGAAATGACCTTGTATCGCTTTTTGTTCCCCTTATAATGATGGCAATGCTTGGCCAATTTGATGGCCGCCTCAACCGCCTCTGACCCGTCGCATACAAAGGTGAACTTGTTTATCTTCCCGGGTGCGATTTCCGCCAAGACTTCTGCAAGTTTCATTGCAGGCATATTGGCAAAGTGCATGGGGGTGAAATAAGGAAGCCGGCATATCTGATCGTAGACCGCCTGAGCTATCTCTTTACGCGCATAACCCACATGGACCGGCCGGGTAACTCCGGAAGTGAGATCAAGATAACCCTTCCCGTCTTGATCGAAAACCCGGATACCTTCGCCCTTTGTCATGACGGTAATTCCTTCTCTCAGCTTTTCCCTCGCCGTCCGATGCAAAATCAGATGAGACGTATCATCCATTATCTTTTTCTTGGCCTCCATCTTTTCGCTCCTTTCAAAAAGGGAGTATACCGCTTATCCCATTCTCCTCCGATTGAGGTCCCTTTTCCACTTATTGGCCCGAAGCTACGATACACCCTCTCGTTCACTTCAATGGTGTCACCGTACCACGAGGAAGATCCCTCCCCTCCACCTCCACCCAATACATACCGGAGAGCTCGGGAAGGAATCCTTATTGCCGAGGAGGCCAGGTTGGCCGTGGCGACAAGTACTGCTCTTTCAGCCCGTCCAGGGTAAATTCTTTGGACTTGCAGAAGTTGATTACACGGCGCTCCCAATCCTCGACGAGCTGGGCGGCTTTGGGTACGTCTCTCGCGATCTCCAGGGGAATCGAAATGACGCCGTGCTTGTCGCCCTGGATCAGGTCTCCTGGCTTCACGAGCAGACCACCAACCTTAACCGGAATGCCAACTTCCACCAGATGCACGTAAGCGTGGGAAACGCTTACACAACTCGAGAAGAAATGAAACTCCCTTTCCCTCACCTCATCGAGATCCCGTACGGATCCGTCTGTGACCGTGCCGGCACACCCCAACGCCTTGTGTATGTTGCATTGCACCTCGCCCCAGAAGGAACCGACGACGGGGTTGTCTATGTCGTGGATCACGGCCACTCTCGGTTCCGGTATCTTCTGGATCTCATCCCACCAGTCAAGCGGTTGAATTCGTCGGCCCTCCGGAGAATCGGCGCTTATGACGGCGGTGACGGCGTAGCCAATCATGGGCTCGAATTCGGGAAAGACGCACTTGATCGCGGGGAGCATGAATCCCTCGTTGCGGGGCCGAATGTTAAAGAGCTCGATGGCATTGACGATCGCGCACGTCGGCCAACGGCGTAACGTCTCCAGCTCTTCTGTGCTTAAGTAGTCGGACATCTCTCACCTCCTCTTTTTTTAATAGCTCCTGTGGCTTCAATCCGGGCATGATTAATTGAGAAGCCACGTCAATCTCTTTCACCGAACTCTTAGGCTTATGCTGGACCGATCTTATAATCTCCTCGATAACTTTGTCAAATATAATCGATGAGAACATGAACCACAGTTGACAGGATAGTTGACAAGAAATAGAGAAGGTGCTAGGGTTGGTCAGATCACTTGACCACCTTCCCTTATTCCCTACATGAGAAGTAAGAGATTTCAAGAAAGGAGAGAGCTAACGTGAGTTTGGATGTACTCTTCAGCCCCTTTTCTATCGGAATATTAGAGATGCAAAACCGGATTGTGATGCCCCCTATGGCGACGAATTATGCTACCCCGGAGGGCTTTGCCACGGACCGACAGACCGCCTACTATGTGGAGCGCGCACGCGGAGGCGTGGGCTATATTACCGTTGAGCACACGGGTATCCTCCAGCAAGGCAAAGCAAGCCCGAATATGCTGCTCATCAGCTCCGATGAACATGCTTCGAGAATCGAGAGTATGGTGGAAGCTGTCCACGGGGCAGGCGGAAAAATCTTCGTACAGATTAATCACGCAGGAAGACAGACCTCATCCGCGATTACGGGATCTCCCATTGTTGGGCCTTCCCCAATATCTTGTCCGACCCGAAACGAAATCCCCCACGAACTGTCAATGGATGAAATCGAGGAGATTATCGAGGCATTTACCTTGGCCGCCCAAAAGGTCAAGGAGGCTGGCGCCGACGGCGTTGAGCTCCATATGGCCCATGGGTATCTCATCTGTTCCTTTCTTTCTCCCTTTTCCAACCGAAGAACGGACCAGTATGGACGCGATCTCCAGGGCCGAACCATGTTGGCTCGGGAGGTCCTGAAGTCGGTGCGCAACCGGGTAGGTCCTGACTTTCCCATCAGCTGTAGGTTGAGCGGCGACGAGTACGTGGAGGGGGGTCTCGGGATAGAGGAAACAAAGCAGATCGCTCAAATATTGGAAAAGGAAGGAGCCGATGTCCTCCACGTATCGGCCTGTAACGCCGCCTCGGGCTACCTTAACCACCCACCTTACTATGTGGAGGAAGGTGTCTTCGTGCATCTGGCGGAGGCGATCAAGTCGGTAGTGAGCATCCCGGTTATTACGGTCGGGAGAATCAGAGATCCCGTCATGGCTGACGAAATTCTTCGGGACCGAAAGGCTGACCTCGTCTCCATGGGTCGAGCTCTGATCTCAGACCCCCACATGCCCAAAAAGGCGAAAGAGGGACGACTTGACGAAATCAATTCGTGTATGTCCTGTAATCGCTGCATTCAAACCCTGAGGAAAGAGGCGGTTCGCTGCGCTGTCAATCCGGAAGCAGGCAATGAATATCGATTCAAAATCTCCAAAAGCGATCGATCCAAAAAGGTGTGGATTATCGGCGGGGGCCCAGGAGGTCTCAAGGCAGCCGAAGTGGCAGCATTGAGGGGACACCAGGTGACGCTCTTCGAGAGGGATGAGAAGCTGGGCGGTAGGTTGAGGCTTGCCGCTATTCCTCCAAAGAAAGCCATCTGGAATGACTTTCTGGATTACCTGGAGAGGAGAGTCAGGGGGCTGGGGGTAACCCTCGAACTGGGCGAAGAATTCACCATCGATTTGTTGGGGACTACCGAACCCGATGCGGTGATCGTGGCGTCCGGAGCCCTGCCGCTCTTTCCCGATTGGAAGGGAATGGATGAGAGCGGCGCCCTTTCCGTCGATGCTGCTTTGACTGGAAAAGGAAACGTGGGAAAACGGGTCCTGGTAGTCGGGGCGGGCGGCATCGGCTCAGAGCTGGCTGACTACTTGTCGGAGATGGGGAAACAGGTCACCCTGGTTGAGATGTTGGAGGAGATAGCCTTGGATCTCGTTGCCCACTTGAAACACTACCTTTCACAGAGGCTCGCGGCAAAGGGGGTTACCATCCTCACCTCCACTGAAGTTAAGGAGCTTGGAAAGGGTTTTGCGCTGGTGGAGGACGCTTCGGGGACGAAAAAAATTGATGGCTTTGATACCATCGTGCTGGCCGTGGGATCGAAACCGGACGACCGGATTGCCAAAAGCCTTGATGGAAAAATACAGGAGCTCTATGTGATCGGCGATGCCTCCGAGCCAAGGGAAACCTTGGAAGCCGTCTATGAAGGAGAAGAAATCGCGTTGAAAATATGAGTCGACTCCTACGATATGATCAATTTCTCATGGGAAAGGAGGTGAACAGGGAATAACAATGGAGAGGGGGTGATAATAGAAGACGAACACAAGGAAATGAGATGTGAACCTCCCTTTTTTGACGGGAGCATAGTCTCGGATTGAGTATTACGTCCGAGAAAGGAGGGTGGGGGATGAACCGTAAGAAGAGATACAGAGCAGTTATTACATCAGTTTGTCTATTTCTCTTGATTTTGGGGGGTACAAGCCTTGCTGCACAAAAAGTCGTCAACGTGTGGCATACCGAGACAAACCCCCTATCCAGGAAGGCGGTAGCCAATATCGTTGAAAGGTTTGAGAAGCTCCATCCGGATATCAAGGTGGAGGCAGAGGCCCTTGCGTGGGGGGATCTGGAGGGAAAGATCATGGCCGCCCTAGCAGCGGGCTCACCGCCCGAGCTCTCCCATGGTCAGCCTATCACCTGCGCAGCACTGCAGGCCAAGGGTTTGCTCCTCCCCCTGGATGAGGTGGTCAAATCCATCGGCGAGGACAACATCTGGGATCAGATAAAGAAGGTGGGAAAATTCGGGGACCATTACTTTGGCCTCGTTCACGCCGCTGGTACCTCCCTGTTGATTTATCGGAAGGATCTGGCCAAGAAGAAAGGCCTGAAGAACCCCAAGACATGGAAAGATCTGCTCCATAATGCAAAAGAGCTTACCCTGGATATTAACAAGGACCGGAAGACCGATATCTACGGCTTGACCATTCCTGGTGACAATCTGTTTATCAACATTCTGCTCGGGGAACTGACAAAGGCCAACGGGGGCATTCTATTCGATGATAAGAATCGGCCCCAATTTGAGGCCAAATCGATGATCGAGATCCTGGAATTCCTCAAGGAACTGACCAAGTATATGCCACCCGGCTGGGAGGGACATGGTTACAGGGCCACCTTTGCCAACATGTATGGCGCAAAGGCAGCCATGATGTACCAGGGATACGGGAGAGGTGCCTCGTTGATCGAACAGTACGCACCCAAGCACATGACCAATACAAATTACTATGACGTCTGGATAAAACCCCATGGACCCAGCGGTCCAAAACCTGCCGCCCAGGTGGATGAGGAGCCATGGATGCTGTTTAAGGGCTCCAAACACCCCAAGGAGGCCATCGAATTCCTGAAGTTCTTTTACCAAGATGACAATTACCTCGAGTACATCCAGACGGTACCCATTCACTTCTTCCCCGTTACCAAGTCCCTCAGGAGGAGCAAAGCTTACCAGGAGACCCCCATGATCAAGAAATGGAAGGGGTGGCTCGATGTCCAGGAGTATTATCTGGATAACGACCTGGTCAAGCCAACGCTCGTGATCGATTGGAAGGATATGGAGACCAAGCCCTACCTTATGGAGATCCTTGGCTCCGGGATACTGAAGGATATGGTCATGGAGGTAACCAAGGAAAACGTGCCTCCCCGAAAGGCCACCGCGAAGGCCCAGAAGAGGGCGGAGGAGCTCGTAAAGGATAAGGGCTACGCCAAATGGTAATCTAGTCAGAGATAGTGCCGGGAGTATTTCAGTAAGCTCCCGGCACTATCGTCACAACTGAAAAAACGAATAGGATGAAAAGGTGAAGGTGAGCTCTCAAATAAAGGGAATCATCCTGATCACGCCGTCGGTTCTCCTCATCTGCGCGTTATTGGTCTATCCGGTGTTATACGGGGTATGGCTCAGTTTTTTCAAGAAACACTCCTTCTTTCCGGAGCAGAAATTCGTCGGTCTGGCGAACTATATCTATTTGATGAAAGACTCGGAATTTTATATGAGCCTCTGGTATGGGACCTTCTATTCCGTCAGCACCATCGTCCTTCAAATCGTTATCGGGGTCATCGCAGCATTAATCCTCAATGAGGCATTTCGCGGCAGAAATTTTGTACGGGGCGTGGTCCTCTTTCCCTACATGATCCCCACAGTGGTGGCCATCATGCTCTGGAAGTGGCTCCTCAACGATCAGTTTGGGCTGGTCAACTATCTTCTGCTTGCCGTTGGGATCATTGGAGATCCCCTGAGCTGGATGGGGAAAGACCACATCATGACGTCTCTCATCATCATCAGCGTGTGGGAGTTTTTCCCCTTCGTTGTGTTGAGCGTTCTCGCACGTTTGCAGACGGTCCCGCCGGTTCTCTATGAGGCCGCCACGGTAGATGGAGCCGGCGCCTGGAGCCGCTTTATCCACGTGACCCTTCCCCAGTTGAGAAACGTCCTTTTCGTGGTCATTCTCCTCAGAAGCATCTGGATGTTCACCAAGTTCGACACCGTGTGGCTCCTTACTCAGGGTGGCGGTGCGGAGAAATACATCAGGACCCTCCCCGTCTTTGCCTATATGAGGACCTTCATGTACTATCAGGCGGGTCTGGGATCAACCCTCGCGGTAATCATGTTTGGGATCTTGATTGCTTCAACAGCGATCTACTTCAAGATGTTCAGGAGGGAGGAAGGGATTTGAAACCGAACAATGCCTTTCTATCACTACGGGGACAGGCAATTTACTGGTGCGCTGCCGTTCTGCTGATTTTTACGGCATTTCCCTTTTTCTGGATGGTATCCACCTCCTTTAAGCCCTTGAGAGAGATATTCGTCTCTCCCCCGAATTTTCTTCCTAAGGACTTTACCCTCGCCAATTTCGCCCAACTCTTCGAGCAAACCCGTTTTCTGACCTATTTCAGGAACAGTGTTTATGTCTCAACGTTGACCGTTATCTTCACCATGGCGATTGCATCGGCCGGGGCTTATAGCCTGACCCGTTTTAAATTCTATGGTCGCGAGAAGATTGCGAGCCTCATTCTCTTCACCTACATGTTTGCCCCCATCATGATCGTTATTCCCTTTTACGTGTTGATTAAAAATATAGGCATCCCCAATACCCATCTTGCCCTCATCATGGCCTACACCGCCTTCTGCCTCCCCTTCAGCCTGTGGCTCCTGAGAGCTTTCTTCCAGAGTATCCCCCTCGTTTTGGAGGAGGCAGCCTTGGTGGATGGTGCAACTCGTTTCAGGGCGGTCGTCCATGTCATTCTCCCCCTCGCCCTGCCAGGGATTATTGCTACGGCGATCTTCACCTTCATTTTGGCATGGAATGACTATATCTTTGTCAGAATTCTCATAACGTCAGATAACCTTAAGACCCTTTCCGTTGGCATCGCAGATCTCTATAACGCAACGGTAATTGACTGGGGAATGATCATGTCCGGGGGGATGTTGATCACCATACCGGTGTTGGTCTTTTTCATCTTCATCCAGCGGTATCTGATTGCCGGATGGGGTACAGGCGCGGTGAAAGGCTGACCGCTAAAGCATGAATCGTAGGAGGTTAGAGGTTTTGAAAAGAGCACAATCCAACAGGGGGGTATTCTTTCCCATCAAAACCACCAAATATCTGACGAGGTCTACAAACAGCTGGTTTCCCTGATCAGCAATGGTCAGTTTAAACCGGGAGAAAAGCTCCCTTCCGAGAGGGAAATGGCATCCGATCTCGGAGTCAGCAGGCAGTCCATAAGGGAGGCCCTTTACCGAGCAGAAATCATGGGTTTGGTCGAGGTCCGCCAAGGAGAGGGGAGCTTCGTGCTGTCTTCCATCCGCGAATCTTTGAAGCCACCGCTGTCGGTCTTGCTCGAAGAGGAAGCGGGGAGGATATTTGAATTCTTGGAGGTTCGAAAGTTGATCGAGGGGTGGTGTGCGGAGAAAGCAGCTATAGCGGCTACGGCAGAGGATCTGGAAGAAATAGGGGGAATATTGGTAAGAATGGAGGGGCTTGTTCCAGGGGAGAGGGAATGGGAGACCGTGGACATGGAGTTCCACCTCTCCATCGCAGCTGCTACCCACAATGTTATTGCGATTCATATCATGGAGGCGCTCAAGGACAGTTTTGGTTCCTTTTTCAGATTTCGGAAGGTCTTTTCACGACCCGAGAAAAAGGACCTTCCTTGGCAACACCACCATGAAATCTACAAAGCTATCAGCCAAAGGGATCCATCCCTTGCAAAGGAGAAGATCGTAGACCATCTGAATTACATCGAAAATAAGATAACCGAAGAGATGGAGAAGATGCAAACATGAGGGAGGTTGAAGGCATGAGGCTCAAAGATAAGGCAGCACTCATTACCGGTGGAGGAAGGGGTATCGGCGCAACAACCGCCCACCTCTTCGCCGAGGAGGGGGCAAGAGTTGGAATCCTTGATATACGAGACGAAGGTTTGAAAGACGTTGCAGCCAAAGCCAAGAAGAGGGGATTTGAGCTCAAGACCTTTGTTGGAGATGTCTCCGAGAAAGATCAGGTTGAAAGGGTGTTGGAAGAGTTCATCCAAGCCTTTGGGCGCATCGATGTCTTGGTCAACAATGCGGGGATAGCCATATCCAGGCCTTTTCTGGAAAAGACCGTCGAAGATTGGACAAAAACACTGGGAATCAACTTGATCGGGGTATTCCTGTGCGCCCAAGCGGCAGCGAGATACATGGTAGAACAGAAGTCGGGAAAGATTATCAACATCTCCTCAATCCGCGGGATCGATCACTGCGGCCGGGAGGGAATCATGGACTACTGCGCTTCTAAGGGAGCAGTGATCAATTTAACCAAGACCATGGCCAAGGAGCTGGCACCCTATATCAATGTCAATACGGTCGCTCCGGGACACACAAATACCGAAATGACAAAATCACTGCCCGATGAAGTGAGGCGGAACATGATCGAGGGATCGTATCTCAAACGATTGGCGGAACCAGAGGATATCGCGAAGGCGATTCTGTTTTTGGCCTCCAGTGACGCTGACTTCATTACCGGTCAAATTCTCTTGGTGGACGGCGGATTTAGCCTGAAATGAATTCGACCCGCTTCCCGAAGACTTCCTTACTTCCCCCTCGTGATCGAATCTCTGGCCTTTCTGATGCATTCCATGGCATCTTTTGCGACGTAATCAGCCGCAATCTCATCGGCAAAGGACTGGGTTACCACAGCGCCTCCTACGAAGATCTTTACACCCTTCCGGATTCCATTATCTTCAAGCAACTGGATCACACTCTTCATACTCGGCATGGTGGTCGTCAAAAGCGATGACATGCCGACGAAATGCGGCCTGATCTCCATCGCCTTCTGAAGAAATTTTTCATCGGGCACATCGACTCCGAGGTCATAGACTTCAAACCCGGCACTCGTGAGCATCATGGAGACGAGGTTCTTTCCGATATCGTGGAGATCCCCTTTCACCGTACCGATGAGAAACCTCCCCAAATTCCCTTCCTTGGAAGCCTTCATCCGGGGACCGAGGAGCTCCATGGCCCCTTTCATGATGTATGCGGCAAGACTGAGTTCACTCAGGAAGTACTCCTTCCTTTCGTATTTTTCGCCAATTTTATCCATGCCCGGCGAGAGTCCATTTCTCACAATTTCAAAGGGGGGAATCTTCTCATCCAGGGCCCTCTTCACTGCGTCAACCGTGCCCTGGATATCCAATCCCTCCAGCTTGAGCGATATATCTCTCAACCTCTCGGAATTCACCTTTTCCTCACGCTCCTAAACCGGGATATCTTCCGTATTTCTTTGCAGCCCTCACCATGGCCTTTACATTCTCTTCGGGTGTCTCCATGGATGGCCCACCGCCCAATGATAGGATATACCCCCCTCCAGTGCCTCCGATCCCGATGCACCTCCTGCAATCCTCTTCCACCTGCTCGGGTGTTCCCCGGAGCATCACATCAACCGGGTCCACATTACCCATGAGGCAGACCTTCTGGCCGATCCCCTTTTTTGCCGTTCCAATATCCGTGGCCGGGCTGAAGTTGAATACCTGGAAATCACACCGGGCCAGCAAATCCAGGATATGAGTTGAATCGGCGTCGTTGTGATAAATTTTGAGGAGGCCGTCAAACTCGGAGAAGATCCGTTTGTAGGCGGGAAGTCCGAATTTCTCGAAGAGGCCTGGCGAGAGAAACGAGGCGTTATCATCCGGTACGTAGATTCCGATGGGGTTATCGATCACTTCTAATTGAACCTTGAGCCAGCGGATGGTCGTCTCCGTGCACACGTCGATCAGCTTCCCGGCGACGTCCGGCCTCACCGTCAGATCAACCAGAAACTCCGTGTGACCTCTCATGTATGAGGCGACCTGAAAAGGACCTCTCGCCACGGCATAGAGGTATTGGATATTTCTTGGTGCATGTTTTTGCATATAGCAAATGGATTCAAGCACAAAGGGCATAAGCCCATCTGCCTTCGGGTCAGGGAGTTCAAGCCCTATGATGTCTTCTGGGTTCTTAAGTAACTCTCCCCTTACATACGGGACATAGTTTTCCGGCCAGAAGATCCTTGAGCCAAAGGCGGAGGGTTCTACCACGATACCGTAATCAGCCCACAATCCAGGGAAAAAGACGATGTCGGGGAAAAGTCTCATGGTGTGAAGGCTTGCATCCAACATCACCTTGGGATCGTGAAAAAACTGGAAGACTTCGATTCCATAGAAACGGGAGAAGAAACGGGCTGAAGTGAGGAGTGACACAGGTACTTCATCCGGTTCTTCCATGCGGGCAGCTGCAAGAAATCTGTCCAGGGGAATCATGAGAATTCTCACCCTTTGCGATTAGATAATTTCCCTATCTAACCTTCCGCCATGTCTCGGAATCCGTCAAGGGAAAAATGAATCTTCTGAGGTTCGAGGACTTATTCCCAAAGCCATCGGCTGAGCGGAGCCACGCCGTCCCATCCATTCACACTTAGCATCATTAATGGCCAAATAATCTCATTCAAATCCAAACAGTTGTTCAAAATGCAAGAAAATAGGAGCAATTCCAAGGAAATCTAAGATTATGGAAGATTTTGAAAGTTTTGAATTGTAGAATAATTAGATCATAGTTTGAAAATGTATATATAAGTAGCTTATGATGAGAAACCAAAAGGTTAGGTAAATAGAATTTTCGATAAAAGAATGAAACAACGTTTTTATTCTTTCTCGATTTGTGATAATAAAAGAAAAGAGTTGCCGAAGGGCTAAACCGTCCGTGAGGGTGAACGGAAACCCAAAAGGAAGGGGAGATGAAGAGGTGTCTATTAGATGGCAATAGGACCTCTACAGAATCCTCGAACCGGAAAAATCATGTGGACAAATCGGACAATTAAAATCAATGGGAACAAAGAGGGAGGTAAAAAATGGCGTTTAGTCAAAAGAAATCTGTAGGTCTTTTGGTGGTACTTTGCTTATTATTTTTGGCATTTGGTTGTGCCCCAAAGGCATACAGGGCACATCAAGAACTTGAGGTGCGATCTAAAGGCATAAACAATCCTGGGTTTGTAGCTCCTGATATCAAAATCTATGAACTTACAGCAGGTGGGGTGCGAGAACTAAGAGATGATTGGTGCATAAAAGGCGAAGAGAATGTACTAAGAGAAACTACAGAAAGGCTTACAGAAAAGGGAGCTGAAATAAAAACCCTGACGATAGATAAGGATATTGAAGAAGAAATGAAAGATATCCGAGCTCTCTACAGAGCTGTAAGCGATAGTATTAACCTACATACGTATGGCCCCTATTTATTTCCTGAAAAAAAGAAACATTTTGAATATTCCATCGGCTCTGTTGAGAGGATTTTACAGAAATTTGGATCAGATGCTCTAATCTTTGTCTATGGTTCTGATGAAATATCTACAACGGGGAGAAAGGCATTACACGCAGCTGGTATCATCGCAGGGGCTTTTACTGGTACTGTTATCACGCCAAGGTATGCAATTACAAGCGTAAGCGTTGCTCTAATTGAAGAATCAGGCACGATTCTCTGGTATTGCATTAATAGTAAGGGGGGATATGACCTTAGAAAGCCTGAAAGTGCATCAAAGCTTATGAAAGCTGTCCTCTCCAATTTCCCGAGGTTAGGGAAATGAGATACGCAGTATTGACATTGCTGTCATGTTTTCTTGTTGCCGGCTGTGCGACAACAAGTCTTCCCCCTGTAGCAACTGGCCATTTTATGTTTGAAGATGACGAGAGGAGGTTATGGCTCCGTTCAGAGGAGGAACAGGAAGTTTTGAACAATAGTGGGCTTATATACGAAGATGAGGGGCTTGAAGTTTACGTGAACGAAATTGCCAAGAAAATACAGCCTTCGGAGACCTTTGAACGTATCCCGTTTAAGATAAAGGTAATCGAAAATCCATTCCTCAATGCCTTTGCCTTTCCCAACGGGATCGTCTATGTTCATACGGGGATACTTGCGAGAATGGAAAACGAGGCTCAACTTGCAACGCTTCTTGCTCATGAGATGACACATTCTACGCACAGGCATGCAGTGAAACAGTTCAGGAAGGTCAAAAATATGACTGCGTTTCTTGCTACTGTTCAGGTGACAGTAGGTGGCTTGGGTGGTGGCTATGGAGACCTTGCAACTTTGCTCGGAACAATAGGCACATTGGGTGCCGTGACTGGTTATTCAAGAGAGCATGAAACTGAGGCAGACATGGAGGGCCTAAATCGAATGATTGAGGCAGGCTATGATCCTACAGAAGCGCCCAAGCTTTTCATACACCTCAAAAAGGAACTCGAGGAAGAAAAGAGAAAAGAGCCATTCTTCTTTGGAATTCATCCGAGGCTTAAAGAGCGCATAAAGAATTATGAAACCTTTCTTAAGACCAAATACCAAGGACGAAGTGGGGGCATCAAGAACTCAGAGATCTTTCTGGAGAAAATACACAGAATGATACTTGATAATGCCCGCCTTGATTTAAAGATAGGGAGATTTAAAGTGGCCCAAAGGGAAATGGAAAAATATTTAACTATAAGACCCAATGATGCGAAGGCATATTGCTTTCTAGGTGAGATATGCAGGCAAAAGGGAGAAGAGGGTGATACGAAAAAGGCAAAAGAACACTACCAAAAGGCTATCTCTATTGACCCATCGTATCCACCCGCCCATAGAGGGATAGGCTTAATATACTATAAACAGGGAAAGAGAACCCTTGCTAAAAAGTGTTTGGAACGATACCTATTTCTTTCACCACAGGCATCAGACAGACCGTACATACAGGAATATTTAGAACAATTGCGGTGAAGGAGGAAAACGATGAAAAGGTTTTTGCTGATACTTTTACTGTTTGTAGCAGGTTGTGCTCCATGGGCGAAGGTCGGGGGGCTATACACGTCAAAACCCCATAACTTCTCTGTCGAGCTACCTGCAGGATGGATGAAATTTAACACAAGAGAACGCCTGTATACAACAAGAGATGGGGTTCTTCTACAAAATATCATAATAGAGAGGCTAAATATAGAGAAACCATTGGAACATACAAAGAAGAAATTTTCCAAGGATATGTTGCCTCAAGAGGTGGCGGAGGTAATTCTCGATAACATTAGCTCTGACCAAACAGTCTTAAACTTTGAGGTTATAGAAAATATCCCAGTAAGGATAAGCGGCTTCCCTGGATTTAAAGTGGTATTCACATATAAGAATAAGGATGGCTTGAGGCTCAAAAGCATCTTGTACGGGTTTATTGATAATGAATGGTTTTATGGTATCCGTTACACCGCTGCTCTCAGATACTACTTTGATAAGGATCGTAAGACATTTGAGAAGGTCTTTGAGAGTTTTAGGCTAATCAAGACAGCGTGAGACACCTTAAGGTTAATTTCATTGGCCCATCAGGTAGTCTAAAACGAGAACGTCCTCTTACTTTTCTTTGTCTTCCCTTTCTTATCTGTCTCCCCTACCTTCTCAAGCCTCCGATTTTCAAGCTTCCTGTGTCAAAAGCAATTATTGATCAATAGGGAAATAACCGAGAAAGAGGCAAAATCAATATTTTATGATGTATTAGATAGACTGACCTCCATCCTCGTTGTCCTACATTTCAATCGCAATTCATCAAGGCCAGAGGATTTAAGCCAAAGCTCGTCATCGATCTGAAAATAAAGGCCATAGAGGATTTGCTACGGTCTTTGAACCTTCTATGGGAAGAATCATTCCACCGAAGATCCTTCGGGGGCTGGTTCAGCTCTGGATAATTTCCATGTCCAGGAGAACGTCGCGCAATTGAGCCCTCTTCTCCTCGCTCAAGGGCTGTATTGGCTTCCTACATCGACCTCCCGGTAACCCCATCATGGTCAAGGCCTCCTTCACCACCACCGGGAACGTTCCCAACCCAAATGCACTCCGCAAAGGCGCCAATTTACGCTGGCATTCCTTGGCCCTGTCATAATCACCTTCTTTGCAGGCCTGATAGATTTCCACAATCAGTTTTGGGGCCACGTTTGCCGTTGCGGCGATAGCGCCTGCCGCCCCGTAGGTGAGGGCCCCGTAAATCAAGCTATCCCTTCCCATAATTACCTTAAAATCGGGTGGACAGAGCCGGATCATCTCCGCCACCTGGGTGAGATCACCGGAGCTGTCTTTGATCCCTGCAAAGTTCGGCACCTCCTCTGCAAGCCGAGCGAGGGTGGTCGGGGTTAAGGCCACCCCGCCCGTCCGCCCAGGATTATTATAACAGAGGACGGAAATCTTCACGGATTCGCAGATGGCTTTGATGTGCTGATAGAGCTCATCTTGACTGGGGCTAATGAAAAAGGGAGTGATGATGGAGACACAGTTGGCCCCGGCCTTCTCAGCGTATTGTGAGAGCTCGATGGATTCCCTCGTGGTGATGGCACCTGTATTGGGCATGACAAAAACTCGGCCCCGGGCTTCTTCCACGGCAATATCAATGAGCCTTTTCTTCTCCTCATTCGTCAAGCTGAAGAATTCCCCCTGGCTTCCCACCGGAAAGAGGCCGTGGACACCGCTCTCGATCAAGTAATTCAGAATCTTTCTGAATCCCCCTTCGTCCACATCTTCCTTCTCATCAAAGGGCGTTACAACCGCCGGAATGATTCCCTCAATTGGTTTTTCCATGATTCCCTTTACCTCCTTTTCGCGTTCCAATACTCAATAGTGCGGTTCACAAACTCTCCCAGGGATAGAGGCATCAATACATATCTGGGCCTTCTCCGCGGGACGTCCAGCTGGGTCAGGACAGAGCTTCCCTCGGTGAATATTTCGTGCTGAGATCGGATTCTCTATTCCTCGATTCCTGCAAGCCTGCTGGCACACCGTTTCTTGTAATCCATGTCGGATTCTCGGAAAATGGTAATTCGGTGAGCCGCCGCGGACCCACCCCCGTGGATGTCGGAGATCGTGTCCGCGCTCTCGAGGACCATCTTCTCAACGAGCCGAAACATCTTGATGCGGTTCATGGTGGGAATATCGGCAACCCCTTTGAGATACTTCTGGATGAGGGGCCCGATTTCGGGATTCTGCAAATCCTTATCCGAGGGCAAGTCAGCCACATATCCACCGGCCACATCTACCAGAAGCCTCCCCGCCTCAGCCATCTCCTTGCCCTCGTGGATCTTGGACGCGTTGGCAAGGACCGGATCGATAAAGTACGTTCCGGAGGGTTCCTTCTTCCCCTCATAGGATGCCGCAAGACTGCAACCGTAAAGGGTTTCCGCCCGGTGAACCATATCAACGATCTTCTCCCTGACGTGGCCTACCCTGCTGGTTCCATTGTATTCCGCCATGAGCTGGGCCGCCCCGGTCATGGCATCGATCTTGCCCGCTTTGCAACCGCCATGGGATTGGCGGTGAAATGCGGAGAAGCGGCCAACGATCTCACCGGCAAAATCCACCTCACCGCACATGAATACCCGCTCCCAGGGAACAAACACATCGTTGAATATGAGGGTTGGACAGTACTTACTGTAGCGAATATTTCCGCAATCCACGCCTTCCAACTCGCGGGTGTCCAGGGAACTCCTCCCCACGATGTGAATGAGCCCCTTGGTGTCCGCGGGAATCGCGAAGGCCACCGCGTAATCCTCATCCCCTTTGCGAAGGGCTCGGGTGGGGAGAACAATGATCTCATGGGAGCTCAGCGATCCGGTCTGATGGGCCTTGGCTCCCCGTACAGTGATGCCCTCTTTATTTTTGTCGACTACCCGCAGATAGAGATCCTTGTCCTCCTGTTCGTGAGGGCCCAGACTCCTGTCGCCCTTCACGTCGGTGACGCTGGCATTTCCCGTCAAGTCATCCTTCTGCATGTACTTCAGGAAGTCAATGAATCGATCGTGGCAGTGGGTTTCGTATTTGCGGTCCAGGTCGTGCGTCACAATCGACAACGCCGCAAGGCAATCCAAACCCGTGCACCGCTGAAAACAGGTCCCCGTATACCCCCCGAGAATCCGATTGAGCTTCACCCGCATCACGAGATCCTCAATGGAGCAGGGAGGCAGGGTAAACCGATTAACCCGCTCCCCCGTAAAGGGCGATACCGTTGTAATCATGTCCCGATACTCGTCCATCTCCGCCAGCTCATAGGTCGCCCCTGTCGCGTTGATTCCGGCAGAGATCCGGGGATTATCCACTGGATTTTCGATCTTTTTCCCGAACATGTATACCGTGGGTTTGAGCTGCTTCAGGCTTTTGATATATTCCTGCTTCGTCTTTAGGGCCATTGTCTCCTCCTACGTTGGGCTGAATTCCAACCCTCGTCGAAAGGCCTTGAGGTTGATGTCAACCTTGGACTTGGGGACGGAAGAATGAATCGCCTCTTCCATCGCACCGGGAGATACGATTCGAGTCGTGCCTATGAGAGCCCCCAAGATTACCAGATTGGTCACAATGCTGTTGCCTATTTCCTTGCTGGCAATGCTCGTTGCCGGGATCTGAATGAGCCTGTATCCATTCCGGGGAGGATCCTGGATCATGTCTGAATCGACAATCAACGTTCCCTCCGGTTTCAACTGGGAGAGATAGCGGGTAATTGCCTGAGGGGCTTGGGCCACCAAGATATCGGGATGAACCACCCGGGGATACACGATCTCCTCATCGGAAATGATGACCCAGGTGACCGCCGCTCCCCCCCGCAGCTCTGAGCTGTAGGATTGAGTCTGAAGGGCCTTTTTGTTATCGAACACCACAGCAGCCGTCCCCAGGAGCGTACCCGCCATGAGGCTCCCCTGCCCCCCCACTCCAGCGATGATTAGATCCGTTCTCATCCTTCCCCCCTCACCTTTTTCTTCAATCGGGCCACTTCCTCGCACAACTCGGGCTTAACGGTGTCGACGAACTCCCCTGTCACAATTTTATCCTCAATCTCCTGGGGGCTCATCTCACCCGCTTTCTTGACCGAAATGGATGTTTCCCGGTACATTTCCAGCATCTCCACCGCCCCACCAGCCCCTGTCTTGGCCCCGAATTGGACGGGGCACTGGGAGATCACCTCGACAAAGGCAAATCCCTTCTTCTGAATCGCCTTCTTAATGCTTTTGGTCAA
>JABAOH010057099.1_pt1 | contig 41204 bp, 17 predicted proteins | sample 7062181 | NCBI WGS metagenome assembly JABAOH01 (sample SAMN14538630, study PRJNA623070) | marine sediment metagenome | biome: marine biome [ENVO:00000428]; feature: marine pelagic biome [ENVO:01000023]; material: deep marine sediment [ENVO:00002113]; isolation source: pool of 5 deep marine... | reverse complement strand
CCATTGGGACAGGCAGCGGCACACAAACCGCAGCCTTTGCACAATACGGCATTAACCGTTGACACTATCCGTCCTTTAGTATCTGTTTCCATGTCTATTGCCGCAAACGGGCAAATCATTTCACAGCTTCCACACCCGCTGCAAAGGTGCGCTTCGGTTATGGCTGTGGTGGCCTCAAGAAAAACTTTACCTGCGGTCATGGGTACAGCCGCTTTTGCCGCCGCAGCCATTCCCTGGGCAACCGCCTCGCGGATGTTTGCCGGGAAACGCGCCGCACCGGCAACATATACCCCATCAGTAGCAAACTCAACCGGCCTGAGCTTCATGTGCGCTTCAAGAAAGAAACCATAAGAATCAATGGGGACCTTTAACATCCGGGCCAGCTCCACGGCACTGTCGTTGGGAACCAAAGGAGCAGCCAGTACCACCATAGACGCTGGAAGAGTTACCTCTATTCCTGCCAGGGCATGGTATACACGTACCCCGGAAACCTTTTTATTGCCCAAAACCTGGGGTGGGCGCTCCGGGTCGTAGCGGATGAAGCGAACACCTGCCTCTTGCGCCCTGCGAAATGCTATTTCCAATTCTGCGCCATAGGCCATCATGTCACGCTGAAGCACAGTTACGCGGGCAGAGGGACAAATTTCACGAATATAGCGGGCATTTTTAATGGAAGTGCCGCAGCACAAACGGCCGCAGTATTCCCGGCCAGGGGTCCTGGCCCCGGCACAATTGATAAACACCACATCAGTAAAACGCTTTCTGCCGCGCACCAGGGCCTGCTCCAGGTTCCGCTGCGTCATCACACCTTCTAATTCTCCAAAACAATAAAGCCCTTGAGGCTCTAGCTCCCGTGCGCCGGTTGCCACAATCACCGTGCCCACAGAGAATTCTTTTTCTCCCCGCGGGGTATTGGTACGGATATCAAATGAGCCGATAAATCCGGAAACATCCCCTACCGTGCTGTTATAATAAATCTTTATGTTTTTTAATTCCTTGACTGCGTTAATAAGGGTTTCCACTAATTGATGTGCCGGACGGTCGTCTGGCAGGAGTTTCCATAATCCGGCCGGGATACCGCCCAGTTTATTGGTTTGTTCCACCAGGTGAACCTCGAAACCCTGTTTACCAAGATTCAGGGCGGCGGTCAGGCCTGCCGGTCCTCCCCCGATAATTAATGCTGCCGGTATTACGTTGGTGGAGGCCACTTCCAATGTCACCAGGTGCGCGGCTTTTCTGACGCCAAGGCGAATAAGTTCCCTGGCTTTGTCAGCAGCGGCCTCCGGTTCATTCATATGAATCCAGGAGCAGTGCTCCCGGATATTAACAAACTCGAAAAGATAGCGATTTAAACCCGCCTCTTCGCAAGCGCGGCGGAATAGTTCTTCGTGGGTTCGCGGTGTGCACGAAGCCACCACCACACGGTTTAAATTAAATTCGCTTATTTTTTTCTTAATAGAAGACAAACCCGCATCCGAACAAGAGTATAAGTTGTCCTCTGTGTATTTTACATTGGGCAGCGATTGAGCATATTCCAATACGCTGTTCACGTTTATAACCCCGCCGATATTGGATCCGCAGTGGCAAATGAAAACCCCGATACGAACGTTACTCATGGATAGTTACCCTCTGAGCAGTTCTGCTGCTCGTCCGGCCGCCGCCGATGCCTGTACCACCGAATCAGGAATATCCTGCGGCCCCGAAGCAAACCCCACCGCAAGCACACCGGGACGAGTGGTTTCCACCGGTGCAGCAAGTGCATCCGGTACTTGAATGAAACCTTGAGGGTTCAGCTCCACACCAAGGGTCCTGGCAAGATCGATTGAACTGGCAGGCACAAGCGCCTGGCAAAGCACCACCATATCGAAGGTATCGGATTTACTTTCCTGAGTGCCGGTGTCTTCGTATATCACCCGCACATCCCCGGTTTCTTCGACTTCTTCCACCAGGGCCGGCCGGGAACGAATATAGGAAACAAAGTACTCGTTTTGAGCACGGGCCACATACTCCTGGAATGTCTTGCCCGGCGCACGAAGCTCAGTATAAAAAATCGTACTCCTGGCTTCCCTATCATGTTCGTTGGCAAGAATGGCCTCTTTAGTGGCGTGCATGCAGCAGACCGCCGAACAGTACTCGTGGTAACGAATATCCCGTGAACCCACACACTGGATAAAAGCGATCTTTTTCGGGGCACGGCGGTCCGAAGGACGCAGCACATGCCCACCAGTCGGCCCGGATGCGGAAAGAAACCGCTCGAATTCAAGCCCGGAGACAACATTTGCCACCTTCCCGGCACCGTACTCTTCAAGAACCGCCGTGTCCATGGGATTAAACCCGGTTGCCACTACCACGGCCCCCACCCGGAGAGATAAAACCTCGTCTTCCAGGTTGTGATTAACAGCATCTGCCTGGCAAGCGCGTACGCACTCCAGGCACTCGCAGCATCCAGCACAGTTCAAGCAGCGCTCCGCTTCCTGCGAAGCAGCCTCGCGGTCATAACCGAGTTCCACTTCTTCAAACGATTGCACCCGCTCCTGCACAAGAAGCTCCGGCATCTCAACCCGCGGGACCTCCTCGAACCGTTCCAGTTCCTCAATTTCAAGCCTCNNTTGAAAAAACTGCCCCCCCTGGACCCCCCCGCAAAAACTTTTCATTGGGGGTTTCCATGTAATGTTGGATTGCTTCTGCCGCGCGATTGGCAGCGGCAATAGCATCGACAGCGGTTGCCGGGCCGGTGACTACATCGCCTCCGGCAAATACTCCTTTAAGATTGGTTGCGCATGTCTTGGTATCGATGATAATCGTACCCTTAGGAGTTGCTTTGAGAGTGGAATGTGGGCCGAGAAAACCGAGATCAGGTGCTTGGCCGATGGCCGGTACCACCATATCGCATTCAATATAAAATTCCGATCCTTCGATGGGAATCGGCCTTCGTCGCCCGGAACTGTCCGGTTCACCGAGACGCATTCGTATAGCCTCAATCCCGGAAACACGGCCTGCCTTGCCAATGATGCGAACCGGTACCGCCAGGAACTCGATTTGAACTCCTTCTTTATCAGCCGCATCCACTTCAAATGAATAAGCCGGCATCTCTTTGCGGGTACGGCGGTATAGGATGATCACTTTGTGCGCACCGAGGCGAAGTAGTGTACGCGACGCATCGATGGCAGCGTTACCGCCGCCCACAACAACTGCAACTTTACCAATAGATACCTCTTCTCCCAGGCTGACCCGGCGCAAGAGGTCCACCCCATGGTTAACACCTTCCAGGTCTTCGCCCGGAACACCAAGTTTTATAGATAGATGCGCACCAGTGGCAATAAATACAGCTTTGAATCCTTTTTTAAACAAGTCGCGGATTCCTTCCGGTCCGCTGATAGGCGAGGAGGTTTTTATCTCAACGCCGAGATTGCGGACGATATTAATTTCTTCATCCAGTACTTTTCGGGGCAGGCGATAATCGGGAACGCCTACGCGGAGCATTCCCCCTGCTTCCGGCAGTTTCTCAAATACGGTCACAGGATACCCTTTGCGGGCAAGGTTATATGCTGCGGTCAGTCCTGCGGGTCCGGCACCGATAATGGCAACAGGTTTTTGTTTTCGTTGTTGGCGTTGGGTTTCATCTACTGTGATGGTGGGGATGTGTTTTCCAAAGTCTGCGGCTGCGCGTTTGAGTGCAGCAATAGCGATTGAATCTTCTTTTTCGCGGCGCATGCACACGTCTTCGCAGGGGCGTGGGCAAATGCGGCCCAGGGTCCCGGCAAAAGGCATGGTTTCATGAATAACCGCCAGTGCCTCGTCGTATTTGCCAAGCTTGATAAGTTGAACATACGCCTGGACGTTGAGATATGCAGGGCAGCCGTCCTGGCATGGTGACGTGCCGCGCTTGGTAATGGCAAACACGTTAGGAACAGACTGGGGAAAGGGTTTGAATACGGCTTTCCTGTTGGAGAGGTTCATCTCGAATTCGCCTGGCAGTTCAACCGGGCAGGCAGTGGCGCAGTCGCCGCAGCCGGTACATTTTATTTCGTCGATGTACCGTGTATGTTTACGAATAGTGGCGGTAAAATCATTGATTTTCCCTGAAAGGTTTTCAAGTTCTGCGCAAGTCAGGAGTGTGATATTCGGGTGTGATGCGCACTCGATCATTTTGGGAGCCAGGATACACATGGAGCAGTCGTTGGTAGGGAAGGTTTTGTCTAATTGGGCCATGCGTCCGCCCACAGAGGGTGAACGCTCCACAAGATAGACATGAAAGCCCAGTCCGGCAAGGTCGTTAGCTGCCTGGAGGCCGGCTACGCCGCCGCCGAGAACGAGTACGGATTTATTACCACTGGTTTGGTTCAACGTCAACAACTCCTACAATGCCTGTTCATGATGTTTCTCTTTACTATATTATTCACTTTCAACCAGATTATTTTCTGAGGTACTTTTAGAATACTAGAGATTATAAAATTATTGTTCTTTTGTCAAGGCTATATTCAAAAGTTTTTGCGGGGGGTCCAGGGGGGCAGTTTTTTCAAAAAGCGCCCCCATGGCCGCCGGAGGCAAAAGAGTTCTTATATGAGTTCAGGATGGACAGACGAAACGTTTTTTAAGTTCTATCTTATTATCTGTCCATCCTGCATATCGGATAGGATATCCGCACGGAGGGCAATAGTTTTTTTTAGATTGCCCGTGCGGTAGGAGAGATACATCCGGATCTTTTGTTGGTACATCGCTGTTTTTTGCTGTTACATTTCTATTTTTGGGAGAAGCATTTGGATTTTCAGTAGACTCATTTATATTTTTAAGAGAAACATTTGGATTTTTGTTAGGTACATGTCTATTTTCAGGAGGAACATTTGGATTTTTTGTTGTTACATTTCTATTTTTTGGAGAAACATGTGGATTTTTGGTAGATGCCTTTCTATTCTTAAGAGATACATTTGGATTTTTTGTCGAACCATCCGGATTTGTTTTTCATTCCTCTTCTTCCTGGGCAAATACCTCGAAACACGCCATCAGGCAACGTACACCACAGTTCCGCCTGTTCCTAAAAAGTCTGCGCTACCTTATTGAATGACTCCTTTCACTCGGTGCTTTTAAAAATAATGAAACAGTCCTGACGGGTCTCATCTTGCGTAGGAACGGTATCAAAATCCCGTAGGAAAATAGTCAAATTGCGTACGAAAGTAGTCAAAATCCCGTAGGAAATAAGAAAAAATGCGTAGGAAAAGAGTCAAAATCTCGCAGGAAGGGTCTCAAATTGCGTAAGAAAGGTGTCAAACTGCCGTAGAAAGGTGGTCAAAGTGCCGTAGGAACGGGTCAAACTGTTGTAGAAAAGGGGGCAAAATCTTGTAGGAAAGGGGTTAAACTGCCGTGGGAAAGGGAGGCAAGTTGAAAAAAGGGACCAGGGAAAAAAATCTTTACTCTATTTGGATGAAGGTAAGCAACTCCTCAACCGGATGGGGCAGATTTTCCATTTCTGTCGAACTATAAAAAGGTTCCTCATCATCTTCCGGTTCATAACCACATTTTTCCATAACACCATACAGTAAACGGTAATCACCTTTTTTCAAATACTCCCGGTTTTCTGCCAGTAAGTTCAATAGGGAATCGTCAGCTTCTACATCTACTTCATCTTCCTCTTCAAGGTCATCCTCATCATCATCCCAATCGTCGTCATAATCATTATAACCGTATTGATTCTCATCCATGAATAAACCCGGGTCCATGCGGCAATGAATCGATACCACCACCCGGTTCCCTTTAGAATAGATGTCAACTCCCATATCATTGATATCGTTGTACTGGAAACCTGATATTTGATTGATGGTCTTTTGATCTGTATCGAAAGCCATTGCCAGTGTCCACCAGTCATAACTTTCCGTATACATGACATCGTAATAGTTCTCCACCAGCGGCTCCCACCCACCGGGTAGATCATTCCAATCGCCGTGATAAATAAAACTCACCCTGCGTTTTGTCGGCATTGCCCGGCTGGATAGACCGGACACCTGTTTTCTTTCAGAAGCAGTTAAGACTTTATCCACAGCAAGGAATTCATAAGATGTTGAACTGTGGTCTGCCTGAAAACCTTTTCGGATGCTTAATATTTTCATTTTTTCTTTCTCCTTTTCGGTTTTTTCTTTTTCGGTTTTGGTTTAATCAGTATATTCTCTTTATTTATTTTTGTATCTTTTTTAATCCATTCCGGGTAACCCTCTAAATCACTATCCAGACCAATCCATTCGGCGATTTGTTCAGCAGTGGCGAGAGGAAATCCCCCGGATGTGTATCCAAAATCCAGGGATCTGCCTGTTTTCCCCAATTGGGGTAATTCCGGTATAATGGGATCAGGGCATCCCGGGTCTCCACCCACGGCATCTGCGGCAAAAACACGGCAGCCACCGCAAGCGGTGTTTACACGACAAATCCCACATTTACTGTGTTTAAATGGTTTTTTTGTACGAAACAAACGGTACTGATGCAAATTCCTGGCCTGGTCCCACAGCACCTGCGGTTCATAGTCCAATAGATTTCCAGAATAACAGCGTGGGTGAACCAGTTGAGAACAAGGGTATACGGAACCATCCGGGGCAATGGCTAAGATACGATCGGCAGCAACACAGCCTTTAATACCCAGCTTTGCAGCCAATGAAACAGGCAAATGCCGCTGGACAAAACTCATAGAGCAATCCACTCGAATGGTTAACCGGGGAATTTGCCGGAGAAGATCGTTGATTTTTATATGTAATTGTTTCATTTGTTGAAAGGTGGGATTTTCTGTATTCCACTGTTCGATACGTTCCGGCGGTTTGTAGCGAAGTAGAACAACCCGGCTGATCCCAATGTTCATCAGTTGCTCCAAAATGAGCTCCAATTGTGGAATGATTGATTTTGTTAAGACCAGGTTGACGCCCGGCACTACTCCTGCATCTTGGATGAGAGCTGCTGTGGTTTGAAGTTTTTTGATTAACTCCCTGAATCCAGCGCCTGTACGTTGATCCGGAAGTATATGTGCCGGTAGTCCGATATTCAATGCAGCAACTGAGCCAACGATAGATTCTAAAAGCCGGGGTTCCAGGTGGTACTTGCCGGTGGTAATATGCACTGAAAGACCGGCAGCGGATGCATATTGAACCAGGTCCGGCAAATCCTCCCTGGCAAAGGGTTCACCTCCCCCAATTGCCAGTTGAAACACCCCCCACTGCGCCACCTTTTCAATAAGTTTCAAGGCTAAAGGGGTATTCAGCTCATTGGTAAGAACAGGAAACCGCCGGGTATAACAATGTGGACATCCTGCCTCGCAGTGGTAAGTAACTGCCCAATGTACTGTTTCCGGCGCTGAAAGCCAGGAATATTTTGGTATTTCCGATGGTCTTTGGTAATTCAGGGCCTGTGCTCCAGATCTTCCCTCTTTTATTTCAATAATATTCAGTTTAATTAATTGGTTAATGGTTTTAATTATCGATGTACCCTGCCCTTTTATCACATTATTTTGAGCCAGCAATTTTACAAGTTCATCGATAGGAGTGGTCCTATCTTTTATCAAATAGAGAAAATGAAAGGCTGCTTTATCCACTTCCAATGTTGTCCCGGTGCGGGGATCATAAACCAGGCCCCCAAAAAATTCTCTTCGCAAACGTATACCTGGAATAAGATGGATATGTTGCAACCCTATGGGTTCGGGAATATTCATTTTTTTTGCCAGGTAAGAATATAATCTTTTTACACCTTCCTGTCAACCCAATGTGGACAAATCTTCAACAATATGTTAATATATTACAACAAAACATGGCTATAAAGAAAAAATATCAACAAATAACAGCAGGATTAAAATTAATGCATTTTTTATGGAGGATACGATGACGACAACACAAAAAAAGGAAGATTTACCAAAGATTACTCCTTCCAGTACCAAAAAAGAGATGCTGGAAGCGTTTAAAGAATTGAAAAAGAAATTGACGGAAAAAGCTGAAACAGAATTAAAACCTGAAAAGAAGAAAGAAGAGAGGCATGCGGCAGAGGTGATTCGAGCAGCAGACGTTCTTACCCCGGAAGGAACCGTGGCAAAGATCAACACATTGAAAATCGAGATCGGGAAAATGCTCTCCCAACTGGCGGATAAACTGGAAGAAGAAGCATCCAATTATTTGAAAATCAAGGAAAGCATCGAGTTAAAGCAAAAGGAGTTAAAAGAGATCTATGATATCGAGAGTTCAGCTTATGCTCTGGCAGCTTTGCTGGAAGCCCAGAAACAAAAAAAACAAGAATTCGAAGAGGAACTGGCAATAAAAAAAAATACGCTGGAAGAGGAAATTAAACAAAAAAGACTGGAGTGGGAAAAAGAACAAAAGGAGCATGAACAGGCGTTAAAGGAGCGGGATGCTGAAGAAAAGAAATCCAGGGAGAGACAGAAGGAAGAGTATGACTATAATTTTAAACGGGAGCAGCAGTTAAGTCATAATACCTTCAAGGACCAGAAGGAAGAAATGGAAAGAGAGCTCGCCTCTGCCAAAGAAGCCTTTGAAAAGAAAACGGCTGAAACGGAAAAAAGCTTAAATGAAAGGGAAGAAAAGGTCAAAGAGCGAGAAAAGTATGTGGATGATTTACAAAAACAGGTGGATGAATTTCCCGGGCAATTGGAAACGGCTGTAAATAAAGCAGTCAAAGAGGTGAGCGAACGATTAACCCTGGAGGCAAAGAAAAACGAGGAATTATTAAAAAAGGAATATGAGGGTGAAAAGAATGTCTTGAAGACCAAAATCGAGGGCCTGGAACATACGGTGGCGGAGCAGAACAAACAAATTACGGACCTTTCGGCAAAGCTTGAAAACTCCTACGGCAAGGTGCAAGATATTGCTGTGAAAGCGATTGAAGGGTCGTCGGCGTCCCTTCGTTTTAGTGCGATTGAGCAGCAGTTGTTAGAGAAAAAAGCCCCGCAGCCCCAGGAGCCTAAGAAAGAATAGGCACGAAACCAGTTGGCAATTGGCAAATGACTCGCGATAGAGCCTTTGACCGGGCTATCTCTGTGTTCTCTGTGGTCACAGGTTTTAATTAATGCGATTAAATTCTTGTTTTTAAATCCAATGCCTTTTTTTGTGCCATGGACTGTTTTTGTGCTGCCTCTCTTTTCTTGACCATACTGAGTTGATCAGCATCCACATAATCAATTGCTTTTACGTCACAGAACCGGACACATTGGGGTTCGCCTTCGCAAAAATCGCATTTGATGACCTTTTTCCCCGTGACATCGAAAGCCATGGCGCCGAAGGGACAAACAGCCACACAGGTGCGGCAGCCAATACAAACATTATAATCCACCTTCACATAATCCAGGTCCTGGTCACGGGAGATCGCTTTCACCGGGCAAATAGCCAGGCAAGGGGCATCCTCGCACTGTTGACACGACATGGGAATATACAAACCTTCCGACTCCCATTTTATAACATTGATCCGGCTTCGTGACGGATTGGAAACACCTTCATGGTTTACCGAACATACGAGCTCGCAAAGCCTGCATCCGGTACATTTTTCGTGGTCTATCATCAGGACTTTCGCCATTGATTTTCTCCTTTTAAATGCATAAACAGATTTAAAGCAAATGAGACGGCTCTTTATCCAGGCCAAGCCGTTTTAATGTTTCCGAAGTGGGGACGCCATTTTCATCCCAACCATGGTGCTGATAGTATTCATCAATCATTTTCTTAAACTTTTTCCTGTCTATTTTGGCCCCGATAACGTCGGGTGCCCCGCGCCGGCAGGGTTCATCAAAATACCGGTGATTGAGCATATCGCCCTTTTTTAAATCTTCTCGTTGTAATCCTTCCCTGAGATTAAACAGTCTTTCTATATTGTTGCATCGTTCTGCTATTTCCCATATCTCCTCGGGGGTCATCTCAAGCCCGGTATTATAATAAACGACTTTGGGCCAATCTTCGAAATGGGGATGTGTAGCCCCAAGGAACACCGTATGATACTTGCAAATCCCCAGGCAATCCACCGCCATGTAACAGTTTTCCTGCCAGAAGACCATCCAGGCCTTACCCACATATGAGGTGTGTTCTGAGCTCAACGGCCCATCATAAGGAATGGGGGTGCTGTAAATCTTCCTCAGGACCTCTTCGGGTAAATGGTAAAGATCAATGGCAGGCCGGCTCCTCAGGTGGTCGGAACCCCGGGAAGCGGTGGCTATATTAAGGGCCAATGCCGGAGTTGCCCTCTCGTCCGAGTGCAGGTTGCTCATGCCTTTCACCTGGATAAGATAGTCAAAAGACTTCTTACCTATCTTCTCTGCTGCCGGAATTCCCCCATCTGCCAGGGTGTCTCCAAGCCAACCCGTTCTAAAACAAATGCGGTGGACCATCTCCAGGAGTGCCTCGTCATTGCCGAATCGTAAATCTAAACCATCGGTCTCTTTGGTGGTGAGAATTCCCAATTCGTAAAGTTCCATGGCCCAGGAAATCAGGCTGCCGGTTTCCAGGTTATCCATGCCGTACTGGTCCACCAGGTGATTACCGGTTAATACGGTTACTGCACTTTTGCAGTCGGGTTCTCCTCCAAACGCACCCTGGGACGTATATTCCGGTCCCTCATCATACTTGCCCGCATAAGGGCCAGAAGGAATCCTGTACTTGGCACGGCAGTGAACCTGGCAGCCAAAACAACTGGCCATATGATAAGGACCCATGGTTTCCTCGGCGATTTCATCGAGCCGTTCCGGTTCGATATCATCGGCATACTCGCACTGGTTATACTGGAAATTCCTGCACCTGATACCCCCCCAGGAATTGGTTGCCCCCCAGATAAACGGTGTCCCCAATATTCCCTGGGTTTGACTGACCTTGGAACTAACGATCTGATCGATGAATCGTTTATTGTAATTCAAGGCATCAACAGGATGGGCGATTTTTATATCCATGGTACCTCTGGCAGCGACTGCCTTAAGGTTTTTTGAACCCATTACCGCCCCCATTCCCGTTCGACCGCCGGAATTTTTTATACCCGTCATGACATTGGCAAATCGGACAAGATTCTCACCCGCCGGACCGATAACCGCACTTTTGATTTCCTCATTATTAAGTTCCTCTCGAATCGCCCATTGGGTTTCCGTGGTGGTTTTGCCCCACAAGTGACCGGCATCCCGTATCTCTATTTCCCCGTTATGGATCCAGAGATAAACCGGTTTTTTTGCCTTGCCTTTTATGACCAGGTGATGAAACCCGGCCCAGGCCAGCTCAGGGGCAAAGAATCCTCCCATATTGGTGCTGCCAACCATCCCGGTGAGGGGAGACTTGGCCATAAAATGAGTCCTGGCGGTGGCTGAGGCACATGTTGCTGTCAGGATACCGCCGCTGATCAGGAGAGTATTTTTCGGTCCCAACGGGTCACAGCCTTTTTCCGTATGATTGTACAGCAAATAAGCATCAAGCCCCCTGCCGCCAAGGTATTTCTTGCGCATCTCCAGGGAGATCGGTTTAACTTCTATCTTACCGGTAGAAAGATCAATATATGCTATTTTTCTATCTAATGCCATGTGACGTTTCCTCCGTTTTTGCCTTTGCTTCTTCAGCTAGTTTTCGGTTTTTATTCCATACCGGTCCCCGTATCCGGGGAAAATCAGGTCGAATCCAGGATACACGGAACTCCATCCCACATTTGGGACATTTGATATGTTCCTCCCCGGGATTGGGTTGAAGTCTCTCCATGCAGCTGGGATTATGGCATCTAAATTTACCATACGTTCTTGTTTTACGCAGACTTTCAGCGCCTGACAACTTTTTGTCATCTACAGCCATGATTACCTCCTTTTTCGTTTAGCCTCCGGCAACCAGCATCATTATTGTTACTTGATCGCCATCGTTAAGGGTTTTATTCATTTGATCTCCACGAATCCATTCTTTTTTATTCAAAAGTACTTTAAAGGTTCTATCCAGCTTACCGGACTCATCGAGAAGAAAACGGCGTACGTTTTGTCCATACCTGTTACCGACTTCATTCATTAAATCCTCGATGGTTTGCCCGGGAAAATCCAATGAAAGTGATTTGCTGCCGATGGTTTTAGTAACGGTTGGCATACTAAGAAACTCAAGGTTTATTTTCATAATTGATCCTTTTTTCTCGTGTATATTGTCTAACTTAAAAAATATTATACCATGATTGCTTTTATGATATCAATAATAATTTCAGAATAGTCCCGGGCTGCGGCAAAATGTAATGATGAATGGTGAACCGGTATTATTGTCATGTCTACCCCCAAAAGACGTAAAATCAACCGCCCGAAGGGCTATAAAAAGTTTTTCGGGGGTCCAGGGGGCGGTTTTTCAAAAGAGCCCCCTGGCCGCCGGAGGCATAGGAGATCAGGATGGGCAGGCTTAATGTTTTTTGAGCTCACAGATATTACTGGCCATCCTGTAGAAAAAATGCCTGGTAGTAGATCCGCACGGAGGGCAATAGGTTTTCCAGAGTGCCCGTGCGGTAGGAGAGATAAGGTGCCCTGCGGGCAAGTTTAAATCGCCTGTGGCGAACGGTTATAAAGCCAGTGGGTCAGAGATTTTTTTCAATTAACCTCCTTATTAACAAAACGCCGATTATTACAAGCAAAATAGTTAAGCTCATTTTAATTTCCCTCCTTTTCTCAACTCCTCCGGGCCAGCTTGTTTGCCAGGATGGAGATTAGGCCGCCTAGCATGATGTAACCCAGGATTACTTCTAGCATCACCCAGAATTGAAGCCAGTCGGTTTTTGGGACGATATCCCCGAATCCCAGGGTAGTAAAAGTCACGATGCTGTAATACAGGAATGAAAACACCGGGATTGTCTCGCTCACGTGTACGGTCCTGAAACTTGCTGCATTTCCTTGATAAGCTGAATAGAAGATCGCAGCGAAAATAACAGCAAAAAGTATTGACCATAACGCCCATCTTAAAATACTTCTCCCACAGTCGGCAAACAGACACCAGAGGAAATGTAATTTAGGATGTTTTTCTTTGAAACGTAAAAGGTACATGTCATCTCGTATTTTTTTGGCTATGAGTGGGTAATTTACTACTGTAGGTTCCCCAAGAAATAGCCAAAAATTGTCAGGTAAGAATTCCGTCTTGTTAGAATATTTAAATTTCATCTTGTTTTTTTCGATAAATTCAAATAGACCATATACGTCATAGAAAGTTGTATTTCTCATGTTACATTCATCAGGATTTGTATATTTAATTTCATAAAAAGTGCTCTCTCCAGTGAATTTAGCATGATTAAAGTCAGCTTTTTTATAGAATCGGGCTTCGAAAAAGTTAGCCTTTCCAGAGAATTGAGTTCTGTTAAAGTTAGCCTTACCAGAGAATTGAGTTCTTTCAAAGTCAGCCTTACCAGAGAATTGGGTTTCAATAAAGTCAGTGTTTTTAGAGAATTTGGTTCGGTTAAAAGTAGCCTCTTTAGAGAAATGGGCTTGACTAAAATAAGCCTTTTCAGCGAATTTGGTGTCCGAAAATATAGCCTTTCCAGAAAATTTGGCTTCCCTAAATATAGCCCATATAGAGAATTGGGCTACCCCAAAACTAACCTCTCTGGAGAATTGGGCTCCGATAAAGTTAGGTTCACCAGAGAATTGAGCTCCGTTAAAGTCAGCCCGTCCTGAGAATTGTGCTTCTCGAAATCCAGCCTTTTTTGAGAATCGAACAAAGCTAAAATCAGCCTCACCAGAGAATTGGGCGTAATTAAAATAGACATCTTTCTTAAATTCTACCCTTTTAAATGAAATGTCATCAGGAAAAACAAATTCGCTGAAATCATATTTTATTCCATGCTTTTTTTGCCTTTTAAATTCCTTATCAAATGCATCTTTGAACTCTGCTTTTTTTCCTTCAATATTTTGTGAATGGAAGATACAATGTTTATGGTCATACAGGGTTCTACCGCAAAGTTTTTTGGTAATCCTACTTTTATAATCACAAGTCCTTTTCTTTTTTTCCTCTTCACCAGTCATCAAACTCCTCCTTTTTGGGCATTTCTGTTATATATCATTTTAAAAGGGAAAAGTCAACCAGGAATAGGGACGATATGGGAGGGTATCCGCTATTCCTGGGCAACGGTCCACTTACAGGGAATCACCGGCAGACGCGGATACCTGGGCAGCTTTACCCAAGGTTGACAGATTCTTTGTTCTATGTTATAAACAAAATGATGATTAAAAAACACAAATTTCGTATGATAATAGTTAGATTATTGTGATGAACAGTTCAGATGACCAATACAACGAGCGAATTGTAGTAGCTTCGATTGATCTTCTTGGTATTCGTAATATCCTAAAGCGGCCTTCCGGAAGCAAAGACGCGATTACCCAACTTGAGTACTTTTGGAAGAATGCTGCGCTCAAACCACTATATAATAATGAATCCTGCAAGTCTTATGACATAATGCTATATAAGCATGGGTGGTATTTTGGTGATACTATTTATCTCTTTGGTTCTCAAAATGACTCAATTGCAGATCAGGTTTGGAAATTGGTTGTAAAGTGCGCCTCTATAATTGCCGTAGGTTTTTATAGAAATAATAAATTTCTAGCCCGAGCCGGAATATCAGTAGGCGATCTTCGGGTAAAAAGTATTTCTACGCCTAATGGTCGCCATGAATTGCGAATTGGCACGTCCATGGCCAATGCTCAAAAACTTGAATCTATACAGGATTGGGTCGGTGGTGCGTTAGATAGTGATATACCAGATATAGAATCAGAATATATTATTGATTATCCTGTCCCCCTAAAGCCTTCAACTAAGGCGGTTTATCCAATTGCTATCAATTGGGTCGAATTAGCGAAACAATTCTTTTCGGATCGAAATCAGCTTGTCTCAAAAGTCTCCGAGTGTCATCGCTGGATTGGCGGTGCAGGTGAAAATGAGGAAAGAAAGATAAAGAACACCATTGATTTTATTTCTGCAGTATGGTGACAAATTGTGCTGTCGGTCTAGCTAAAATAAATGCAGTACTTGACATTTTGACATTAGCCTTTTCCATTTTGTCGATAAAGGCCGGGAATGTATTCAATGGAAGGGATCGTATATTGAATTACAAAATTACCATTTTCTCTTTCTTAATTCCCTTTCCAACCTTAAAGGAGACCCCCTCTCACCATCCTATCCAAGAATTCAAATATCCATAATATTGGAAAATCAAGATATCGTTATGGTGGTGTAGGGAACGTAAAACGGCTTGCCTGTTCCTCCAAACTTGGGGATAGTTTCATCATGTCCAGGTAGGAGCAAACGGTAATTCGCCCTTGCCTCATGCATCATACAATAATACCGTGCTTATCCGTGCCCGCCCTTAACCCCGCAACCCGCAACGCTAGGCAATGAAAAACGGACATTTTGCTCCAAACAAAGGCCGGGGATCGGAAAATTGCGTAATTCTTGACACCTCTATCCGGTTCAGGTATCATATAGTATGATTCAACTTGAATTATTCCAGGAAACCCCAACGAAATATGAGCGGGTGGCAATCCACCTGTTCAATGACAGCGATATAGAATTTGAAGAAGCCTGTCGCATGCTGGGTGAATTGAAGAGGAGAATGTTAAGAGTCATGTAAATATACAAAAGAATCGGCGGATGTCTCATCAATTTATATTGAAATAAGAAATTCCTTATTAGGGGCTTTAAAAATTTATTTCGTCTCCCCCAATCTGTCAACAGTTCAAAAAATTTTTTTCGCCGCAAGCTCAGAAGAAAAATTTTTTCGGGCTATCGCCCGCGTGGTGAAGTTGACAGATTGACCGAGCCGAAATCTTTCCCAGTTAAGCCCCAAATAAGGAAAAAAAATTTTATTGAAGGATATAAATGGTTGAAAAAATCGACAGTCAAAAAATCCTTTTAGGTTATTTATCCATTACTTGCTTTCTTTCTTTATTAGTTTTGTACTCTTCGATTTCTCTGGCGATGGCGTTTTTTTCATTTTTGAGAATACTCTGGAATTGACCCAATACCAACAACTGGACAATGGGTGAATATTCAAAGTACCTGGCACCTTCACCATTCTTTTTATTTTTAGCCGCGAAGGTATTTACAATGCGGTTATATAGCGAAGGGCTGCGAAGAAAAAGCTGTCAATAACCAGGACGGAGGAAATCGATGCAAGGAATCGAAAAAGAGTTAGAAGAACTCAGGCTCATGGAAGACGAATTAAAAAAATCTGATAAATTCTTAAAATGGGAAATCCCCCTGTCCCCGGACAATTTGTAATGCATCCCAAAGACAATGTAGCTGGGAAAAATGATATTGTAGTGGGGACAAATGACATTGCAGCGGGGAAAAATGATATTGTAGTGGGGAAAAATGACATTGTAGTGGGGAAAAATGACATTGTAGCGGGGAAAAATGACATTGCAGCGGGGACAAATCATATTGTAACGTGTTTCCATGAACTTGTAACGGTCCTCAGTCGAATTGTAACCTTCCCCAGCGAAGGAGAGGTTATTGTAAAGATTGTGAGCGAAGCGAACTATGTTCTAATTTCCCCCTTTGGGAGCTTGCTCTCTCCTACCGCACGGGCACTCTGAAAAAACCTCTGCCCTCCGTGCGGATATACTGTCCAGTATTTTTATCTACAGGATGGACATAAAATAAAAAAAAGAAAAAACTTAAAAATGTCCATCCTGAAACTCCTATAAAACTCTATCAGAACTTTTTTTTTGCCTCCGGCAGCCAGGGGGATTCTTTTCGAGAAAACCACCCCCCTGGACCCCCCGCAAAAGNNAAAACAAGTTGAAGATTTCCTGGTCCGAAGGACCTTCTGAGACTCCCCTCTCCGAGGGGCGGCAGGCGTTTTATACTCACCCGAAGGGCACCTATTGATTTTCTTTAAGTTAGAAAATTGACAAGAAACTATTGGGCCGCCCAGCTCTGCAGTTCCGTAAGGAGTGAAACGTTTTCCAGCTTTCCGGCCCACTGCGCCGTGACATAGGCGATGGGGGCCTTGATGGCGGGTAGGGGATTGGCACCCGGGGTCATTGGTGCTACTTCAGTCTCGAGCCAGGCGAGCAAGGAATCGAGGGTATTGAAGCGGCCGGCCTCCAGCGCTTGCTTCAGCTCGATCAGGGTGTGTTCCTGAAAATGAATCTTATTGTCCAGGTCGATGATGTCCGGCAGCAGCAGGGCCGCCTCGTCCAGGGAGAGTTCGATCCTGTTCAACAGATCATTATAGAAGGCCTTGGCAAATACTTCGGTCTTCTCCCTGAGTTTCCGTAGGAGCTCGCGGCCTTTACCCGTGGGAGTGTCTTCATGGGGAAGCAACTGGCAATAGAGCTTCAGCTTGGGTTCCGTACCCGAGGGACGAATCGTGACCACATAGGAATCCAGGAAGAACTGCACCACGTTACGGGGGAGCTTCTCAGTTTCACTCAGGAAGGGTCCAAACATGTCCTGGTCCCAATAATCCACCACCTTATGTACTCGTTGGCCTCCGATGGCTTCGAAGGGCTTCTCACGGATGGAATTCATAATCTGGTCTTTCTTGAGCATGCCGTCGACGCCGGTCATCATGATGGAACGAGGCATGGTATCGTAGCTGCCGACCTCTTCGAGGATCTTGGCATAGTAGTCCAGGAGAGTGCTGCCCCCATGATGAAGCCGCTGTTGGAGCGCGGCCAGGTACATACAAGCCGGCGCGGAATCCTTGTCGCGGATCGTAGGAATAACGGCGATGCCGTGGCTTTCCTCAGTGGCAATCACCAGGTCTTCGGAGGAACACTTAATAGCTTTGTAATGGCCGTTGTCGTCCAGTTGCTTAAGGACATCGGAGAGGTACTTGAAACCTACCAGCAGGTCATCTACGATCCAGGAGTTCTCCGCCCTGGCTACTATGGCGCCCAGCAGCTTGGTGGTCACGAGGGTCTCGATGACCAGCCCCCTCATCCGGGGGCCCTCGGGATCGAGCATCAGGTAGTAGGTCAGGACAGCGGCGATCTGGTCCCCATCGAAGTGGTACCAGGTACCGTCTTCAAGCTTGACTTCGAGTCCCACTCGGTCAGCGTCAGGATCGCTGCACAGGACAATGGAGCTGCCGATTTCGTCAGCAAAGACCTTGGCAGGTTTGGTTGACTGGGGAACCTCCGGATTCGGGGCCTTGAGGGGGATCGCGTTGAAGGTGCCGTCAGGTCCCTGGCCAGGGGGAACCTGGAAGTGGAATCCGAGACGTGTGAGGATTGTTCCAGCGTTGGTAAGTCCACACCCGCACAGCGGAGTGTAGACAATCGGGGGATCATTCGGTTGGGGTTGGTATAGGTCGCCGAACATTGTTTTATAGGTTTTGAGGTATTTCTCGTGGTACTCTGCCGGCACACCCCGGATCATTCCTGCCTGCCTGGCTTTTTCGAAGTCCATCATGCGGACATCTCGAACCGCGGCCATGGCATCGCTGAGATGCTGGTCCTGCGGCGCCACCGGCTGGCTTCCGAACTGGTCATACACTTTGACCCCGTTGTCATCCGGTGGGTTGTGGGAGGCGGAGAGATTGATACCGCCGATTGCCTTCAACTCATTAATCAAGTAGGACAGCATCGGGGTGGTCATCAAGGCATCGTCGTTATCAGGTTCGTTGATATAGGTGGCGATACCGTTGCCTGCATAGACTTCGCAAGCAAGGCGAGCCAGCGAACGGGAGGAGACCCCCAGCAGTGGATGATCACTGCCCAGGAATTTATAGATGCCGGCGATATCATGGAACACGCGGACATCGTTGGCCACAACCACAGCCATGTCCCGGCGATCGGGAAAGGCTTCGCGAAGATGGTTGCAATGCCCTTGTACGGTCATAACTACTGTGGTAAGGGTTAGCTCCGTACCCCACAGGCCCCCTTCGACCTCCCGTACCGAAGGGCAACTCTTGCCAGAAAACCTCGATCAAGAGGTCCAGGTAGTCCTCGCGCAGGTGTTGGGCGAGGACCTCGGGATAGGTAAATGGCAAGTCACCGCTCATCCAGAGACGCAGCCGGCGTGCCGCCTCTTCCCCCAAATCTCCAAATTGCTCCGCCAGCAGGCCGCATATATGGTCCAGGGATTCAGGAACGTTCATATTTTTTTCTCCAGTCGCGATGCCTCCTCTTCCACAAAGCGGAACAGAAGGACTGATAGGGAAACAGATAGGAAAAATCGTCTTTTTTCATAGGGGAATATATTAGAGGAAATAGTGGAGAAAGTCAAGAGATAATGCATATTTTTTGATTATTTTTTTTCTTTTCCAGGTGGGAGAAACGGTGGTGGTGAGCGACTTTACAACTTTTTCCCCATAATCCAATCGGTGGAAAGATGAATGGTAAAAAAACATTTCCGGTAAAAGACAAAAAAACGTGTGTGCTGCGTGGAAAAATGAACTCTTCATCCGGATTTATAAGCAGAATCAACCAGTATTTTATCGATAACCTCAACATTCTTCTCAATAAAACCAGGTGCCAACATCTCCTGGTGAACTCCATAACCTTCGTAAACTATCTCCCGGTTACGGGTGAAATCTCCCCAACCGACTAATCCCTCCTTGCCTTTTTTATCTTCCGCCTGGATAAGATGAATCGTGGCATTGACTTTTCCACGGAGTTCCAGGCTGTCATGATAACGAATGTATTTTTTTACTGTATCCATTATTTTTTGCTTCATGTGTTGAAGGCCCAGGTATTTAATACCTTTTTCAATGCCCTGGTAAAATTCAGCAGTCTCTTCTTCCTTCTCTTGCTCAGTCTGCCGCGGCACACGGGTGTAGGTGTCCAGGATGATGATGTCAGATACCATATGCCCTGCTTTTTCTAACAGTTCAGCCGCCTTGACACACAATTTTCCTCCCGATGAATACCCCAACAAGATGTAAGGCCCCTCAGGCTGGATTTCCCGGATGGCATCCAGGTAGATTTTCATCTGGTTTTCACCTTGTTTTTCGATATAGTTGAAGGCATAAAAACCATAATCCTCCAGCAGGCGGGCCAGTTCCGTATAGGCAATACTATATCCCACTGCCGGGGGAAAGGCGAAAATTTTTCCAGGTTTTGCCGAATTGAGTAACGTTACCGTTTCATCTTTGCTTTCTACAAATCTGTTTTCCATAAGAACCGGGGTCAGGTCCCTGATGGCGGGGGTTTTAAATATCTGCACAACAGAAATATCGATATTAAAGGTCTCATGGATTCGAGATACCAGTTTGATGGCTTTTAGAGAGTTTCCACCCAGGGCGAAAAAGTCATCCCGGATGCCAACTTTCTCTACTCCCATTAATTCCCGGTAAATACAGATCAATTGCTCTTCCGCTTGATTTCGCGGGGCTTCATATTCCCCGGTGCCGCGGATTTCAGGTTTGGGCAGTGCTTTCCGGTGGATTTTCCCGTTGGGGGTGCGAGGTATCTTTTCCATTTGTACAAAAGCGGATGGAATCATATATCCAGGTAAAAACCGGGATAGATACTCTCTAAATTCTCCCTCTAATGCTCCTGTCAAACCGGGATCAGTAACAATATAAGCACACAGGTATTTATCGCCGCTATCCGCTTCCCGGTCAATGACCACTGTTTCTTTTACGTATTCATGGTGCAGGATATGGTTTTCGATTTCTCCCAGCTCTATCCTGAATCCCCTGATCTTGACCTGAAGGTCCACCCTACCGATGAATTCAATATTGCCATCCGCTAACCACCGAGCCAGGTCACCAGATTTGTAAAGGTAGCTCATAGCTGATAGCTCATAGCTCATAGGGAGAACTCCAGAACTGCCTGCTTTCTTCTCCCTCCTATCAGCTATGAGCCATGAGCTATGAGCTAAAACAAATTTTTCTGCGGTTAATTCCGGTCGGTTCAAATACCCCCTGGCTATCCCTATTCCAGCAATACACAATTGGCCGGGGATACCAATAGGCACAAGATGATCATCCATGTCTAGTATGAGGACTTGCGTATTGGACAAAGGTTTTCCTATGGATATAACCGTCCCCGGTTTTACATCACGGGCGACAGTGGCTGCCACGGTGTTTTCCGTGGCTCCATATTCATTCACAACCTCCAGGTGAGGAAGCAATTGTTTGCTCTTTTCAACAACGGCGGCCTGGACGTTTTCACCGGCCAGGGTCACGATTCGTAAACCTGACAATACTCCAGGTGAGTTAGAACAAAGCTCCAACAGCGATGCATAAAGCGACGGCACACAAATAAAATGAGTGATTTTATGGGAAACAATAAGCTCTTTTATACGAAAAACATCACGGGCTTCTTCATCAGTCGGCAGCACCACCCGCGAACCCGATACAATGGGCGTAAAGAAACTGGTAACAAATCCATCAAAAGAAAAAGAAAACAATTGAAGCACACCATCATCCACTGTCAACCCATATTCCTGCTTCCGCCAGTAGATGGTATTGAATACACCGCCGTGTTCCACTAAAACCCCTTTGGGTTTACCCGTAGAACCGGAGGTGTAAATGATGTAGCATAGGTTAGAAGGATTTAAATTCGAAGCACGAATGTCGAAATCCGAAACAAATTCGAAATTCAAATGTTCAAAATTCAAAACAATGCCTGGTGTTATCTCGTTTCGATCATTTGAATTTTGGTAATTTGGATTTGTTTCGGATTTCGATATTCGAATTTCGGATTTTATTTCATCTGCATTGTTCTTTAAAAGTACCCTGGTATTACTATCATGCAGCATGTATTGAATACGTTCCTCTGGATATTCCGGATCAATGGGCAAATAGGCACCGCCTGATTTCAATATGCCCAATAACCCGATTATCATTTCCACAGAACGTTCCATCATTATTCCTATAATATTGTCCGCCAGGACGCCTTTTTCCTTTAATAAATGCGCCACTTGATTGGATCTTTTATTCAATTCACGATACGTTATATGTACCTCCCTATGCATCCATGCATCCATGCATCCATGCCCAATAACAGCAAGCCGATCCGGGGTGCGGTCCACCTGTTGGTCAAATAACTCATGGATAGTTTTATCCCTGGAATAGTCTGCTGCCGTGTCATTAAAATCAACCAATATCTGCCTTTTTTCCTCTACTGAAATGATATCAAGTGAAGATAACCGTTGCGTTGGGTCTTCCTTAATCTCATTCAATATGCGTTTGAAATAATTAATAAATCGCTTTATTGTTTCTAAATGATAAAGCTTCGTGCAATAATCAACGCTAAAATATAAAACACCTTCCACTTCTGACCCCTGGAAGATTATATCAAAGTTGGCCTTGCTCTCACCCATATCGCTGATGTCATCTATACCGGCCTCCTTTATTTCTCCCTGGAAGTCGGACTGGTTTAAAAAGTTGAACAATACATCAAATATGGGATTCCGGCTGGTATCTCTTTTGACGGATACGTTATCAACCAACTCTTCAAACGGGTACTCCTGGTTTTCATACACCTCTAATGTGCGTTCTTTTACGTCTTTTAAAAAGTCGCTGAATTTCTTTTCTCTTTCTGGATAATTCCGCATCGATAAGGTATTGACAAACATGCCGATGATATCCTGGAGATCGGCATGCCGCCGTCCCGCCATCGGCGTACCAACGATGATGTCTTCCTGCCCACTCAGCCTGGATAACAGGACATTCAAAGCAGACAATAAAACCATAAATAACGAAACACCGGTTTTCCTGCACAGTTCTTTTAAACCATGGGTTACCTCTTTATTGATAAAAAAACATAACTGTCTGCCTTCATAACGTTGAACCGGGGGTCTGGGATGATCGGCAGGCAGGTTTAAAATTGGTAATTGGCCGGAGAACTCTCTCAGCCAATACTTTTCTTGGATTTCCATGATTTCTTGCTGTTGGCTGCTGTTCTGCCATTGTGAATAGTCCTTATATTGGAGTTTTGGCAGGGGAAGTTCTTTTCCCGCATATAAAGCGGAAAATTCTTGTTCCAGTATCTTTTGCGATGTACCATCGGATATGATATGATGCATTTCAATCACCAATAGGTAATCAGTTTGCCTGGTTTTGATCAATCCCACACGCATCAAAGGTGCTTTCGATAAATCAAACGGTCTAATAAAATCCTTAATAATCCCCTCTTGAGAGGGGTGCCCGAAGGGCGGGGTGTGTTGTTCAATCTCAAATTCCACTTCATCATGAACCTTCTGAACCGGTTCATCATCGATCATATGGAAACCGGTGCGCAGGCTTTCATGTCTATTAATCAACTTTCTAAAGGTTTCTTCCAGGCGTCTTTCATCTATTTCTTTTACAAAAGGGAATATATGCAGCATGTTGTACCGGGTACTTTGCAATTCCATCTGCTGGATGATGTAAAGCCGCTTTTGCGCAGCAGAAAGGGGATAATACTCTTTTTCCTCTGTTTTTTCGATGGCTGAAAAGCTGCTTGTCGATGCATTTCGAATATATTCAGAAAGTTTCCTGGCGACCGGATTTTGAAACATTTCTGCCAGCGGTACGTTTACATCAAATTCCCTATGAATCGTTGATATCATGACGGTGGCTTTTAACGAATGACCTCCCAGTTCAAAGAAATTATCATCGATGCCTATTGGAGTATTTATGCCCAATACCTCCGACCATATTTCGATTAACTTCTCTTCTATTTTATCCCTGGGGGCGGCGTACTCCCCTTCCAGGGAACCGGCACCAGGTTCCGGCAAAGACCGGCGGTTTACTTTGCCGCCGGGGGTTAAAGGAAACGCCTCCATCATGACAATGTGCATGGGTATCATATAGGAGGGAAGCGTTTCCGAAAGAAAATTTCTCAGTGATTCGGCTGGTAGGGGTTTTCCTTCCGAGACAACATAGGCACACAGGTATTTTTCTCTTTCTGCATCCTCCCTGGCAATTACAACCGTCTCCCTGACTTTTTGATGCTTTAATAAATGATTTTCGATTTCTTCCAGTTCGATGCGAAAACCCCTGATTTTAACCTGCAGGTCTTTGCGGCCGACAAATTGAATCTCGCCATCTGAGCGCCATTTCGCCAGGTCTCCTGTTTTGTAAAGGTAGCTCATAGCTGATAGCTCATAGCTCATAGGGAGATCTCCAGAGCCGCTTGTTTTCTTCTCCCTCCTATCAGCTATGAGCCATGAGCTATGAGCTAACATAAATTTTTCCGCTGTCAATTCCGGGCGGTTCAAATACCCTCTTGCCACACCGGCACCGGAGACCCATAATTCCCCTACCACGCCAACAGGTAAAAGATGACGGTTTTGATCCAGGATGTAGGCCTTCATGTTGGATATAGGACGCCCCAGGGTTACTTCGGCATCGAGACGGCATGCCTGGGTCAATGCGTCTACTGTCGCTTCCGTGGGGCCATACTGGTTGTAAAGGCGGTATCCCTGCCGGAGAATATCATTTTTGAGTTCCTCTTCCAGGACCTGACCACCGGATAAAACCACCTGCAAACAGCGGGGCTTTTCCCAACCCCTGAATAATTGTTTTAATAGGCCGGGAACAAAATTGATAATATTGATTTGATTTTCCATTATGTACTGACGCAGCGCATCGATATCCAACACTATATCCTTATGCACCAGGTAAACCGCGGCACCGTGCAGGAGCGGACTGAAAACCTGGTTCACACTGGCATCAAAGGTATAATCGGATAACTGGAGTATGTTCACTCCGCTTTGCAGCCGGTACTGTTTCCCAAACCAGCACACCAGGTTGACGACATTCCGATGCTGCACCAGCACGCCCTTGGGAGTACCCGTGGTACCGGAAGTGTAGATGATGTAGCATAGGTGAGTAGGTTGAGTAAGGTGAGTAAGGTGAGTGGGTTCTGCATCTTCGTCCTCTACAATTAATGAAGATAAATCGATCACTTCAGTTCCCCCACTTACCTTACTCAACTCACTCACCTCCCTCAACAAAACCTTCGCTCCACTGTCCTTTAACATGTAGTCGACACGTTCCTTTGGGTAATCCGGGGAAATGGGCAAGTATGCCCCACCGGCCTTTAATATGCCTATTAAACCGATAATCATTTCCAGGGAACGCTCTATCATGATGCCCACAACGGTGTCCGGACCGACACCTTTCTCTCTCAATAGATATGCCAATTGATCGGATTTATCATTTAGTTGATGGTAGGTGATATGTACCTGTAATTTTCTTTCTTCGTGTAATTCGTGGGTTCCACCTATAATCGCAATATGGCCGGGGGTTCTTTTCGCCTGTTCTTCAAATAATTTATGAATGTTTTTATCCTCGGGGTAATCGACATCAGTGGCGTTAAAGGTATATAAAATTCGCTTCTTTTCTTCGTCTCCTAATATATCTACCTGGTTTAACTTCTTAGCCGGTTGTGCCAGGAGAGCGGATACTATTCGTTTAAAGTCTCGGCTAAACCGCTGGATGGTTTCGGGTTTAAACAGCCTGGCAGCGTACTGGATGGAGCAGAAGAGGGTCACCCCGGTATCGATGACACCCAGGGTTAGATCGAACTTGGATACGGGATTCTCGGGTTCATAAAGGGTTTGATCCGCACTCCCTGTTTTCGGGCCTATTGCTCCCGGGACATCGATGGTCTGCATGGAAAACATGACGTCGAACAATGGATTGCGGCCGGCATCCCTTTTGACATTTGCTTTTTCCACCAGGTCTTCAAATTGATAATCCTGGTTTTCAAAGGCTTGCAATGTATTGGTTTTAACTTCTTTTAGAAATTCTTCAAAGGATTTTTCGCCTGAGGGCTGGTTTCGAATCACCAGCGTATTGACAAACATACCGATAATTTTTTCCAGGTCCGCATGCCTACGTCCTGCAATAGGCGTTCCCATAATAATATCTTCCTGTCCGCTGAGTTTGGACATTAAAAGAGCAGCAAAAGCCAGCAAAACCATATAAAGGGTGATTCCTTTTTCCTGTGCCAACCGCTTCAAGTCCGATGTTTCTTCATTCCCGATGTCAAAACCAAGGGTCCCGCCGTCAAAACTCTGTACCGCAGGCCTGGGGTAATCCTGCGGCAAATTCAAAACCGGTATTTCACCCGCCAATACCTGTAACCAATAAGATTTCTGTTTCATTACGCTTTCTCTTATTTTTCGGCTGTTCTGCCATTGGGCAAAATCTTTGTACTGGATATACAGGTCTGGTAGAAGGTGACCGCTGTAGAGAGAGTTGAAATCCCGGGTCAATATTTCCATGGACAACCCATCGGAAATAATATGATGCATGTCCACCATGAGAAGATGTCCACCCTCGCCTCTTTCTAATAATCCTATCCGCAGTAACGGTGCCTGAGATAAATCAAAGGGTCGGACAAAGGGCGGGGTATGTTGCTCGATCACGAATTCTACCTCATCATGGACCCGCTGCACCGGCTCTTGGTCTACCATGATAAACGATGTCCTTAGACTCTCATGCCGGGCAATCAACTGCCGGAAAACCTGTTCCAATTTTTCCTTATCAATAACTGCCGCGGCAGCCAATGGAATCACCTGGGGCATATTATATGCGGTATTCTCTACCTCCATCCGGTGCAGTATATACAACCGCTTCTGGGCTGAAGATAAGGAATAGTATTCTCTTTTCTCAACCGGTTCGATAGAGATAAATTGTTCTTTGACGGTGTTGTTTATACAGCGGGCCAATTCCCTGACGGTCGGAGTTCTGAAGACTTCTGTCAGGGGCAAATGAACATTAAATGCTTTTTGTACTTTCGATACCAGGATAGTTGCTTTTAAGGAATGACCGCCCAGTTCAAAAAAATCATCATTCATCCCCACAGGCGCATGCAAGGGGTCTCTGCCTAATACTTCCGCCCATATGCCGGCCAATTGTTTTTCCATTTCATTGGCGGGCGGAACATATTTACCACTCTCACGGCCTTGCGCTTCAGGCATGGGTAATGCCCTGCGGTCCAATTTACCGTTGGGTGTTAAGGGTATTTTTTCTATGGGAATGAAATGAGAGGGGACCATATAATCCGGCAGTATTTGGGACAGGAATGCGTTCAATTCTCTTGATATTTCAGGGTCTTCACTAAATAATTCTTCGTTTTCTTTATTAAGAATAACATAGGCACAGAGGAACTTATCCTGCTGCTGCTCTCCAAAAGCCAACACCACGGTTTCTTTAATTCCCGGATGGCTGGCCAGCTGCGTCTCAATCTCTCCCAGCTCGATCCTGAACCCCCTGATTTTGACCTGAAAATCAACCCGCCCCAGGAATTCAATATTACCATCCGCTAACCACCGCACCAGGTCACCGGTTTTGTAGAGGCAGCTCATAGCTGATAGCTCATAGCTCATAGGGGGGTCTCCAGGACTACTTGCTTTCTTCTTCCTCCTATCAGCTATGAGCCATGAGCTATGAGCTAACATAAACTTCTCCGCTGTTAATTCCGGGCGGTTTAAGTATCCATTTGCTACACCATCCCCGCCAATGTACATCTCACCCGTTACATTCACCGGGCACAAATTCAAACTGCTGTCCAGCACCAGGAGATTTAAATTCGCCACCGGTCCACCGATAGGCACACTGGAAAGATATTGGAATTTATTATCATCCTCCTGGAGAATTTCTAATGTGTTGGTAATAATAGTGGCTTCAGTGGGACCATACATATTAAACACCCGGCAATCCGGGTTTACTGATTTAAAACTCTGCTGAACCAGGTCTTGCGTTAATTTTTCCGCCCCCAGGAATAAATACGTTAACGTTTCCAGCCGCCGCCCAACATCGACAAAATACCGGTAATGGCTGGGGGTCGCATGCAAAACCGTTATCCCCTGTTTATTTATAAAGTCGANNATAAAGTCGATACACATCTCCGGGTTCAAATGCGGTTCTCCAGGGACCACAACCAATCCAGCCCCTGTGGTGAGGGTAATAAATATCTCCCACACCGACCAGTCAAAATAATAAGAAACATTTTGAATGGTACGATCCTTCGGCCCCAGTCCCAGATGGTCATACCCCCAATGCAGCAAAGGTGATAGATTGGCATGGGTAATGGGTACACCTTTGGGTTTCCCGGTAGAACCGGAGGTAAAGATGACATATGCCCAATCTCCGGGAACCGGTTTTCTTTCCGGGTCTGCCTCCGGTATATTTGAATAACGATGATATTCATCGATATATAAATAATCCTTAAAAGGATTATTGTCTTCATCGATGAGATGAGTTAATGTCAAAACCAGTTTTACATTGCATTCCTCCGCCATATAGGTAGTCCTTGGTGCCGGTGCAGAGGGATCCAGGGGTACATAACCGCCACCTGCTTTTAGAATTCCCAATATTCCGATAATCATCCCGGGAGACCTGTCTGCAAGGATTCCCACCAATTCACCCGGTTTGATTCCTTTTTCAACCAGGCAATGTGCCAGTTGATTGGATTTTCGGTTTAATTCCCTGTAAGTTAATTGCACCGTTTCCTCAATTTTTTCTTCTTTGCCAACTACAGCAATGCCGTCAGGCGTTATAGATACTTGCTCTGCAAATAATTCATGGAGGGTCTTATCGTCCGGGTATTGTCCAACAGCGGCATTAAAATCCTCTAATACCTGTTTCTTTTCTTCCCCGGATATGATCTCGATTCCCGCTATTTCTATGCCGGGATTCTCTATGACCGCGGCAGCGACCTTTTTGAAATATCCAATAAACCTCTCAATTGTCTCTTTTCGAAATAGTTTACTGCAGTATTGAAACAGGAAATATAATTGTTCTGCCTGTTCACTGGCTTCCAGGACCAGGTCGAACTGGGAGGTGGTTTTTTCCAGTGGTAAGGGAGCGACGTTCAAATTCATCCCGCTGTCCCGGTTATTTTTATATCCCGGTACCGGCATTTCCGGGGCTGGTTGAGCGATGTTTTGCAGGACAAATACCACGTCATACAATGGATTTCGACTGGTATCCCTGGGAACCTCCAGTTTTTCCACCAGGTCTTCAAACTGGGAGTCCTGGTTTTCAAAAGCCTTTAAGGTTTTTTCTTTCACCTCGCTAAGGAACTGGCGGAAGGTTTTTTGCGGTGATGGATAATTACGCATGACAAGGGTATTGACAAACATACCGACGATTTGTTCCAGGTCGGTATGCGGCCGGCCGGCGATGGGGGTCCCCACCTGGATATCTTCTTGTGCGCTGATTTTTGATAAGAAAATATCATAAGCCGCCAGCAGCACCATGAAGAGTGTCGCCCCTTGCACCCGGGCAATTTCATTTAATCCCTTTGTCTCTTCAACGGTTAACCCGGAATGGACGGCACCTCCTGCAAAACTCTGGACCAGCGGCCTGGGATAATCAATAGGAAGTGCCAGTACAGGTATATCCCCACCCAGTTCCTTTAACCAATACGCTTCCTGTTTTTCGATGAATTCCCGCTGCTGCGGGGAATTCTGCCACTGCGAATAGTCCTTATATTGAAGACGAAGCAACGGCAGTGTTTTATTTTTATTTCCATACAACGCCGCGAATTCACCCAAAAGAACTTGCTGCGAAACACCATCAAAAATAATATGATGCATATCCACCATAAGTATATATTTATCTCCAGGAATCCCCTCTTGAGAGGGGTGGCCGAAGGCCGGGGTGTGTATCAACCCCACACGCAGCAGAGGCGCCCGGGATAAATCAAATGGCCGAATGAAGTTTTTTATCAAATTCTCCTCTTCGCGTTCCTTCGCGTTCTTGGCGGCTAAATCATAATATTCTATTTCAAATTCTACTTCTTCATGCATCCTCTGTACCGGTTCGCCCTCCAGCATCTCAAAGGATGTCCTGAAACTTTCATGCCTTTCGACCAATAACTTAAATATCTGTTCCAGGCGTTCTCTATCAAGCTCCCCTGCCAATAAGGTCACCATGGAGAGGTTATAACTGGTGCCCAGGGTCTCCATTCGATCCAGCACAAATAATCGTTTCTGGGCTGATGATAATGCATAATATTCCCTTTTTTCCACGGAGGGAATGGAGACATAACTGCTCTCTTCGCTTCCAGTTATGAACTGTGCCAGGGTTTCGACAGTGGGACGGGTGAAAAACTCATTTAACTGTACCCTTGCGCTTAATTCTTTATGAATTTTTGAGACCATGGAAATGGCTTTTAAGGAATCGCCGCCCAATTCAAAGAAATCATCGCGGATACCTATTTTTTCAAACCCGAACTGGTGTTTCCAGATATTGGCGATGGTTTGTTCTATTGGTGTGCGTGGGGGGGTGTATTGGGTAGAAAGGTCAGGTCTTGCCCGGGATTGGTATTGGTACAATGATTCCCCTGGTACCCCGGGAGAATCGTTTCTGCGCAGCGACCTGAGCTTCACCCACTGGTCTATGCGGGTTTGAAGATTACCGGCCGATACCACCACTTGACTAACCGGAGAATGGACTAGCGTTAAAATACGTTTAAAGGTTTCGACTCCTTCATCAGGGGAGATCATCATATCTACCGCTGATGCCCCCAGTGATGACGGAGAATAACTGTCAACTTCCCGGGCAAAACCCCAATCAGCCCAGTCCACACTGATCCAGCGTACTGGACCGCTGCGGTTGGCAAAATGGGCAAAGGTATCCATGAAAGCATTGGCTGCTGAATAAGCAAAAAAACCCAATCCCCCTAATATGGGTGATAAAGAAGCAGTCAATAAACAAAAATCCAATTCCTTATTTTTAAATAATTCGGCCAATATCAATGTTCCCTTTATTTTGGGACGGAATTGTTGATTCAATTCTTCCTCCCCTACTTCATCAACAGGGCAGAGAGTGGATTTAGCATTGGTGACGCCTGCGGCATGGATAACACCGTTAATGGGGCCGAAGGTTTTTTCCGCTTCCCGGATGACTTCTTTCATGGCTTCTTTATCGCCTGCATCAGCGGCAAGAACCAGGACTTCGCCTCCTGCGGCTTCTAACTGGCGAATTTTTGCGATTTTACGACTAATACGATCAAGCGTATCAAGGGGATGCTCAGTCAGCCAGCGCTCCCATTCCTCCCTGGCGGGTAAAGGAGTTGCACCGGTAAGAATCAACCGCGCCCGGAACCGTTTAACTAAATATTCAGCCAATGTAAAGCCAATATTTCCAGTCCCACCGGTAACCAGGTAAACTCCTCGATCTCTTAGCTTTAACTGCCCCGGCCCCCGGGCCGGGGCCTCCAACCGAACCGGTTCATAGGCTTTAATCCAGCGATAATGACTGCGATAGGCAATATCCGTATCAGTGGAGTCAAGGTCCAGCAAAAATTCATTGACTAAACAACCTGCCAGTATTTCTTCCTGGGGACTTCCTTCTGCAGGAAGCTCTATGTCCAGGCAGCGGCAAATGATATACGGATATTCCTGGGGAATGACTTTAAGGGGGCCCAGAACCACGGCTTTTTCCGGGATTAATGTTTCATTCCCGGTAACTTCCTGGATGTTGGTGGTCACCACATCGATGCGAATTTCCCCGTCAAAATCTTGCTTCCCGATTGCTTTAGAAAGGTAAAGCAGGCTGTAAAAGCCGGATCCAATCGTTCCTGATCCAGGGTGATTATCATTATCATTGTCTGTAACATTCCAGGAATGAACAACCCGGTTGGGGAATCTCCCCTTTTGGTTCAACACTGTAAACAACCTGTGGTAATCGTCACTGCTGTGGGGGTCGATCACAAACGCATCATCTCCTTTTCTCTTAAATGTATCTCCTTTCTCTACAGTAATGACCGAATGGTCTTGCCTGATGCCCGCGGAACGTACTTGCCCTACCAATTGCTTCACCAATGGACATTCATTAATAAACATGAGAAAACATAAAGATTCCTGCATGCTTTCCTGCGAAGGAACCAAAGTAGAACTGATCCACCGGGGAAAATAAAACCAATCGGCGATATCTTCCTTGCGAATCGGTTGAGGCGGTTGAGACATCCGGGATACCTGGGATAAACCTTGTTGTTGGGAGAGGGTTCCCTCGATCCAATACCGCGGTCTCTCAAAGGGATAGGTGGGCAAAGAAACCCGGCGGCGTTTCTCTCCCGGATAAAAATCCTGCCAATCTATTTCCTGTCCATGAAGCCATAATCGGCCGATTCGAATCAATCCCTCTTCATCCCCGGTGGGTTCAACCTTCAAGGGCACATCACGTTTCTCCGCCGGTAAACATTCATGTGTCTCTCCGCCTCCAGGTGTGGTGAGTGCTTCAATGGCTTCCGCTGCGGTAGAACATACTGTCATCCACCGGTGATTAAAGGATTTTCTCCCTACCTGTAATGTATATGCCGTATCTGCAAAAGTTAAACCAGGATTTACAGGATTAGCAGGATTGAAAAGATTTTCTTTTAAATAATTCGCCAGGTTTTTCCTCATATTATCACGTGCGGTATGGGTTTTAGCGGAAAGAAGAATCAATCGAGGACGCCCTGCTCCCTGCTCCCCGCTCTCTACTCCCTCCTTCCATTCCTCTAACACCACATGGGCATTGGTACCGCCGATGCCAAAGGAGCTGACACCGGCACGCAGCGGATAAGGTCCGGGGTTCCATTCAGTCAATTCCGTATTTATATAAAACGGACTGTTTACCAGGTCTACTTGAAGATTGGGGACTTCAAAATGCAGGGAAGGAGGAATTTGTTTATGCTTTAATGCCATTACCGTTTTTATTAAGCTTATTGCACCGGCTGCGGCGTCTGTGTGTCCGACATTGGTTTTCACTGAACCGACAGCGCAAAAGCCTCTTTTCCTGGTATTAAAGGCCTGTTTTAATGCTTCCAATTCAATGGGATCACCCAGCACTGTCCCGGTTCCATGGGTTTCAATATAAGTAATGCTTTCGGGTGGTATCCCGGCTTTGCGAAAGACGCTGGCAATGGCTTCGGCCTGTCCATCGATGCTGGGGGCTGAGAATCCTACCTTGCGAGCGCCATCATTGTTGGCTGCCGATGCTTTAATAACAGCATAAATATGATCCCTGCCTTCAAGGGCCTGTTCCAGGGGTTTCAACAACACTACAGCGGCTCCTTCTCCTCCAACAGTTCCATTGGCACCACTATCAAACGCCCGGCAGTGACCGTCCGGGGATAACACCAATCCCTCCTGGTACAGGTAACCGCTCTTTTTATCAGCCGAAAGGTTTACTCCCCCTGCTAAGGACATCATGCAGTCACCCAGCAAAAGCGCATTACAGGCAGTATGGATGGCTGCCAATGACGTAGAACAGGCAGTCTGCATAAACATGGCCGGCCCTTTTAAGTTTAACCTATAAGAAATGCGGGTAGGAATAAAATGACTATCCGTCAGTTGGTGAGATTCAAAAATATCCATCACATTGTCCTGCTCAAATAAATTCACCTGCAGCTCCCAGACAATATTTTTGGAGGCCCCGGCATACAAACCAATGGGCTTATCATAAGTTTCCGGGTTATACCCGGCATCTTCCAATGCCTCCCACACACATTCATGGAACATCCGCATCTGGGGGTCCATTACTTTGGCTTCCTGTGGAGTATAATTGAAAAACGCTGCATCAAATTGATCTTTTTCCTCCACGATTGCCCGGGCTTTTACATAATCAGGGTTGTCCAGCAATCCAGAAGAAACCCCTGATTCCACTAATTCTCCAGTAGAAAAAAACGAGATAGATTCGATACCGTTGGAGAGGTTTTCCCAGAATTGACGGATATTCTTTGCCCCGGGAAACCTGCCAGCCATGCCGATAATCGCAATATCGGTGTTGACCGGTGTCTCCTTCCCGGGTCGAGATACTTGAGTTTCCTCCACCACCCCTGGAAGTTGAACGCCAGCACCGTTTTTCAACTGCAGCAAATATTTTTTGAGTTCGGTGACGGTTGGGTATTTAAACAGGTGAACCACCGGTATTTTTACTCCCAGTGCATTCGATAATTTATCATTCACCTGGATAATTTTTAATGAATTACCACCTAAATCAAAGAAATTATCACGAACCCCAACCCTGTCCAGGTTTAACACCTCTTTCCAGGTATCGGCAATAAGCGTCTCCATATCGTCCTTTGGTGCCACATAGGTGGAATCCAGGGTAATATTAGAAATATCCAATGCCGGCAGTAATTTGCGGTCTAATTTGCCGGTGGCAGTCATGGGCATGTTTTCCAATTTTATAAAGTACGACGGAATCATATACGGTGCCAGCTTCCCGGATAAAAACGCTTTCAATTCCGATACGGTAAGATTCGAACCGGGTTCACCGGCGGGTAAAGCAGATATCCAATAGGCACATAGGTACTTATTGCCATCCTCTCCCCGGCGGGGCACCACCACTGCTTCTTTGATTTTTTCATGTTTGAGCAACTGGCTTTCAATTTCTCCTGGCTCGATCCTGAATCCCCTGACTTTAACCTGGTGGTCGATCCTGCCCAGGAATTGGATATTTCCATCCGCCAGCCACCGAGCCAAATCACCGGTTTTGTAAAGCCTTCGGCGACCAGGGGCGCTTTTTGAAAAAACTGCCCCTGGACCCCGCAAAAACTTTTCACTTGTTAACTCCGGGTTGTTCAAATATCCTCTTGCCACGCCGTCACCACCGACAACCAACTCCCCGGCAACCCCTATAGGAGCCAAATAACAATACTTATCAACAATATAGACGGTGGAGTTGGCAATGGGTTTCCCAATGGGTATGGGTATATTTCCCGGCCATTCCTGGTCAATCAAAAATGTGGTGGAGAAGGTAGTATTTTCTGTAGGGCCATAACCATCGATAAATTTCAACCGGGGTAACCTGCATTTTACCTCGTTGGCATGAACAGGGGGCATGACATCCCCTCCCACCAGGAGATACCTCAACCCTGCAAATATCCCGGTATCAATGCTGGCTAACTGGTTAAACAGAGCTGTGGAAATACAAATAACTGTAATATCATATTTGCGTATCACTTCTTTAAACGTTCCATGGGATAACATGTCTTCTTTTCTAATGATATAAAGGCCCAACCCATTCAATAACGGCCCCCATATTTCAAGTGTGGATGCATCAAACTCAATCGCTCCTGTCTGCAATATATGATCATTCTCCTGGAACGCGATATAGTTTGTATTTTTAACCAACCTCATCACATTCCGATGCTCTACAACNNAGAGGACATAGCATAGGTGAGTAGGGAGTCCTTCGCTCAGTTCGCTCGGTTTAACCACAGCAATTCCCCCACTCACCTTACTCACCTCAATCACCAAAACCTTCACATTTCCTTCTGCCATCATGTATTTTATCCGGTCTTCCGGGTATTCCGGGTCAATAGGCAAATAGGCACCACCTGCCTTCAATATTCCTATCATGCCAATAATTATTTCCACGAAACGCCCGATCATGATGCCTACAATTGGACTCGTGTCAGGACCAACACCTTTCTGACGCAGCAGGTGACACAACCAATCGGCCCTTTCATTTAATTCCCTGTAAGTCAGGGATAAATCTGCGGCCCCGGTAAATCCGTCTTCCGCCTGCGTACCCACACCATAAGCCGGTCCTGTAACCGCAATACGGTCCGGGACTCTTTCTACCTGCTCCGCGAATAGTCCATGGATGGTTTTATCCCTGGGGTAATCCGTCTTTGTATCATTGAAATCAAATAATACCTGCCTCCTCTCTTCAGCGGTTATGATCTCTATCTCACTTATCGGCTGTTTTCGATCCTCCAATATCGAAGCAATAACCTGGTTAAAATATATTGTCAATCGTTGGACTGTTTCTTTCTTAAACAAAGCCGTACAATACTCAATGGTAAAATGAATTCCTTCACCGGTTTCTACCCCCTGGAACATCAAATCAAACAACGATGCCCTTTGTTCAGTAGGATATGGTTTTAATGTCAACCCGGGTATTTCTATATCAGAGACTTCCATATTTTGTAGGGCAAACATGACATCAAACAACGGATTACGACTGGTATCTCTCTCTTTCACCACGTTATCTACCAGGTCTTCAAACTGGTAATCCTGGTTTTCAAACGCTTCCAGTGTTCTCTGCTTAAGTTCGTTTAAAAATTCAAGAAATGTTTTCTTTCCTTTTGGTTCATTACTCAAGGGAAGTGTATTGACAAACATCCCGATGATCTTTTCCAAATCAGTGTGGCTTCTACCGGCAGTGGGTGTCCCTACCACGATGCATTCCAGTCCGCTTACTTTTGCCAGGAATACATTAAATACAGCCAACAATACCATATAAAGGGAAGCACCCTCCTCCAATGCCAGCGTTTTTAATTGTTGAGCTTCATTTTTTGCCAGGGAAAATCCCAGGGCATTTCCTTCAAAACTAGAGATCCCAGGCCTTGGGTAGTCGGTGGGTAAGTTTAACACCGGGATTTCGTCTGCAAATTGATTCAACCAGTGGGATTGCTGGTGCTTCATTATTTCACTCCTCATCAGGCTTCTCTGCCATTGGGAATAATCTTTGTACTGGATGCGAAGTCCGGGTAACTCTTCTCCCCGAAAAAGGGTCATGAAATCGTCTATTAATAATCCCATGGAGGTTCCGTCCGTGACGATGTGATGCATGTCTACAATGAAGATATGTTCATCCCCGGATGTTTTGATTAACCCGGCACGCAGCAGTGGTGGTTGCGATAGATCGAAGGGCCGAATAAAATCCTGGATCAAACTCTCCTCTTCGCGTTCCTTCGCGGCTAAATCATAGTATTCAATTCCGAAATCAACCTCGTTGTGTACCCTCTGTACCGGTTCACCATTGACCATATGAAATGAGGTCCTTAAACTCTCATGGCGATGAATCAATTTCCTGAAAGTTTCTTCTATCATGTATTTTTCAAGTCCACCTTCCAGGGTGAAGACCGCATAACTATTATAGGCTGTACTTTCCGGGGTCATTGTCTTCAAAAGATACAATCGCTTTTGGGCCGAAGATAACGGGTAATATTCTTTGTCTTCGGCAGCTTCTATGGAAACGTACGTTTCTTTTTCTCCTGCTTCAATATACCGGCTTAACTCCCTGATGCTGGGTTTTATAAAGAACTCTGCCAGCGGGATTTTTACATCCAATACTTTATGAATCCTGGATATTAAAATAGTTGCCTTTAATGAGTGGCCGCCCAATTCAAAAAAACTGTGGTCAATACCTATCATTTCTTTTTCTATTCCCAGTACTTCAGACCATATTTCTACCAATTTTTTTTCTACTTCATTTCGCGGTGCCGTATAGTCTTCTCCGATTTTAAATCCAGGCTCCGGCAGTGCCTTACGGTCCAATTTCCCGTTCAGAGTTAACGGGATTTTTTCTAATTGAATAAAATACGAAGGGACCATATATTCCGGTAAGTATCCTGACAAATATTCTTTCAATTCGGTAATAAATATTTCATTGTCATTTTCAGTAACAAAATAGGCACAGAGGTATTTATCTCCCTTTTCATCCTCTTTTGATATCACGACCGCTTCCTCAATGCCTTCATAACCGGGCAGGCGGTTCTCTATCTCTCCCAGTTCAATCCTGAACCCCCTTATTTTAACTTGATGGTCGATGCGCCCCAGGTACTCCAGTTCGCCATCCGGCAGCCAACGCGCCAGGTCACCGGATTTGTAGATTTTTTGCCTCCGGCGGCCAGGGGCGCTTTTTGAAAAAACTGCCCCTGGACCCCGCAAAAACTTTTCATTATTTTCTTCGTGCTCCTTCGTGTCCTTCGTGGCTTCGTGGTTTATAAAATCAATAAACTTCTCTGCCGTTAACTCCGGGCGGTTTAAATATCCCCTGCCAACTCCCTCACCGCTGACGCACAATTCCCCGGCTATTCCAATAGGCTGCAAATTCAGGTGTTTATCTAACACATAGGTACTTAATGTGGGGATGGGCTGACCAATATTGCTAACATCAGACTCAATATCGCGATCCCCTATCTCTTTAAACGTAACATGTACAGTGGTCTCTGTGATCCCATACATATTAATGAGTTTCGTTCCCGGATACTTTGCCTTCCATTCTTTCAACTTTCCCGGGCTTAACGCCTCACCGCCAAATATAACATAACGAAGATTTAAATCCTTGTTGGAATTTTTTGATTCCAGGTTCACTAACGCATAAAAAGCCGAAGGGGTCTGGTTTAGTACAGTTACCTGGTGTTCTTTTAATATTTCCAAGTATCTTCCCGTATCCCTGGCTGCCATTTTAGGAATAATGATTAATTTTCCTCCATACAGCAGCGCACCATACATCTCCCAGACAGAAAAATCAAAACAAAACGAATGGAACAATGTCCATACATCCCGGTCATTAAACTCAAACCGGAATCGATCATTGACCATCAAGCGGACCAAATTCCCGTGTTCGATCATCACCCCTTTGGGTTTGCCGGTTGTGCCTGAGGTATAGATAATATAAGCAAGACTGGTTGCAGGTTGAAAGTTCATTGACAATTGACAATTGGAAAGATTAGAGGATGTCAATAGAATTTCAGCACCACTATCATTTAACATATAATTAATCCGTTCCTCCGGATATTCCGGGTCGATGGGTAAATAGGCAGCACCTGCTTTTAATATACCCAATATGCCGATAATCATTTCCACAGAACGTTCCATCATAATACCTATAATATTGTCCGCAAGGACGCCTTTTTCCCTTAATAAATGCGCCAATTGATTGGATTTTTGGTTTAATTCACTGTAGGTTACAGCATGCTGTGCCCCTACAATCGCAATATGGTCCGGAGTTCTTTTCGCCTGTTCTGCAAATAATTCATGAATTGTTTTGCTTTTCGGGTAATCTGCCGCCGTCTGATTAAAATCAAACAGCACCTGCTGCCTCTCCTCTTCTGTTATTATTTCTATTTCTTTCACTGTGGTATCAGGATTATCCAGGACCTGTTTTACGATTTCTTTTAAATGCAGCCCTACTCTCTGTATAAATTCCTTCTCATATACGCGGGAATTATAATTAAACCTCACAACAAACAGAGCCTGAGGGATGATAATGACATTAAAATCATAATTGGTTTGATTATACTGCTTTATATCTTGTATTCCGAATTGGCCATCAAGTCCCTGTCCCCCGCCCATGCCTGCATCTTTTACTTCTTCCTGGACCGGTAAATTTTCAAAAGCCATGATATGATCGATCAGGCTTCCTTTTAATGCGGTTCTCGACTGGATATCCGCCAGTAACAGGTATTCATAGTTTTTCGACCGGGCTGTTTCTTCCTGGACTTTTGTTAATAATTGGACAACGTTGTCTTCTGCCCGGCTTTTAATTCGTATAGGTACGGTATTGAGAAAGAGTCCCACCATTTTCTCAATGCCTTTGATTTCCGGCGGACGGCCCGATACCACGACACCAAAAACAACATCATTATTATTGGAGTATTTCTGCAGTAATATCCCCCATAACGTTTGAAAAACAGTATTTACCGTTACCTGGTTCTTCCTGGCAATGGTATTTAGAGCCCGGACCTCTTTTTCATCGATGACCATATCATATTCTTCCAATTGATAAAGCTGATCACCGGGCTGCAATTTGGGTAAACCCGCCTGCTGTTCATACCCTGCCAGGTAATTCTTCCAATATTCAAGCCCTTCCTCTTTATCCTGCTGTTCCAACCAATTTATATAGTTTACATAAGGTGTTACCGCCTCCAGTTCCGGCGGTATCCCTGCTTTTAGCGATCGATAAACCCGGATCAGTTCTTTATAGATAATCCCAAGACACCAGCCATCCATCAATATATGATGAAAACTCCAAACAAGTGCATAAGCATCCACTCTTATTTTAAATAGAGACGCCCTCATTAAAATGTCCCGGGTCAAATCAAATCCTTTTTCTTTGTCTTTTTCTGCAAATTCTTCCAGGTAAGTATTCTTTTCTGCTTCACTCAAATGAGAGATATCTTCAAAATATGATTTAAAATTTCGCTGCTTTAAAACAAATTGCAGCGGTTCTTCCAGCTTGTCAGAACGAAAGATAGTCCTTAAAATATCATACCTGGCAAAAATGATGTCAAAACTTTGCTGCAGCAAATCCCTGTCTATATCTCCCTTTATCTTGAAGGTCATTTGCTCAAAATAAGCCCGGGAATGCTCATTTTGTAATGCATGAAACAGCATCCCGCTTTGCATCGGAGATAATGAGTATACTCGTTCTATTCGTTTCTGTTTATTTGAAACCATTGAACACCTCTTGATTTTTCTTTAGTCTAAATCGCTGAATTCCTCTTCGTATTCCTCGAGTTCTTCTTTTTTCAAGCGAGAGTACTCCAGGCGGCCCGGAGTTGAAGAAGGCTCTCCTTCTCCCACTTCCCGGTGGATGGCAACACATTTTGCGGATTCTTTGACGGTGGGATTCAAAAATAGATCGCTAACTTTCAATTCCAATCCGTATTTCCTCATCCTGGCAGTCACCTGGATCGCTTTAATGGAATCTCCACCGATTTCAAAAAAGTTATCATTGATACCTGGCTGGGGAATACCCAACACCTCTTGCCATATTTCCACCATTTTCTCTTCAACTTCATTGGTGGGTGGTTCGTATTCATCATGAGCCCCGCTCGAATCCAGGTTCCGGCAGTGCCTTTCGATCCACTTTACCATTAGCAGTTAAAGGGACTTCATCGATTTTCACAAAATACCGGGGTACCATATAGGCGGGTATTTTCCCGGATAAATAATTTTTTAACTCCGCGATTTCGAAGGTTTCCCCGCCAGGAGAGTCAGTCAAATGGGACAAATGGGGAACCACATAGGCACATAAATATCTATTCCCCGTATTATCCACGCGGTCCGCGACAACAGCTTCTTTGACCTCCGGGCGGCTGGCTAAACAGGATTCGATCTCCCCGGCCTCAATACGGTAACCCCTGATCTTGACCTGGTGGTCCACTCTGCCCATAAACTCGATATTTCCATCCGGCAGCCAACGAGCCAGGTCACCGGTTTTGTAGATTTTTGAGGAACTATAGGTCCTATAGGACTTATTGGACCTATAGGAAACTAAAACAAACTTTTCTGCTGTGAACTCCGGGTTGTTAAGATAGCCGCGGGCCAAACCATCTCCGGCAATACATAATTCTCCAGGCACTCCCACCGGCTGTAAATGATTCCACCTGTCCAGGATATATACCCGGGTATTGGATATGGGCTTGCCAATGGGAATATTTGGCTGATGATTGTCTACAGCATAACTGGTGGTCACTACGGTACTTTCCGTGGGACCATAATTGTTCACCAATCGATAAGACTGTTGGACATATCCCTGTAATTTATCTCCACCGGTAAGCAGTACCTTTAATGAAACAGTGGAAGAATTGGTAAGCATAAATTGCTCACACACCTGGGTGGGCAAGAAACAGA
>JABAOH010004392.1_pt1 | contig 41256 bp, 36 predicted proteins | sample 7062181 | NCBI WGS metagenome assembly JABAOH01 (sample SAMN14538630, study PRJNA623070) | marine sediment metagenome | biome: marine biome [ENVO:00000428]; feature: marine pelagic biome [ENVO:01000023]; material: deep marine sediment [ENVO:00002113]; isolation source: pool of 5 deep marine... | reverse complement strand
GAGGGCAAGTCCCCGCTGCGGAAATTTGCGTCGTCGGCCGTTTGACGGTCGTGTGGCAGGGTCTGGTGGGAATATTCCTGCGGGGGAGGAAGGCTGCGGCCAGGTCTCTGCCTGGCCGATGCAATTTGCCGATGTCGACTTGCCGATGAATTTGCTGGTCGGGCAGCGCCGCGGATAGGTCGATCTGCCCGTCGCTGGCCCCCCTTTGGTTCCTCAAGCCGTTTGCGGTTACCTCCCCCGCGCGGCGCAACTTTCTGATCATGCCTACTCCTTCCGCAGCTTCGCCCCACGATTCGGCTGATGTACAGCAAAGCGATCCGTTGGCAGAAGACGCCACTTTGTCTGCGAGGCATGGCATAGCACCGCGCCTGTTGGTTACCGTGGCGACGTACAACGAGATCGAAAATCTGCCGCGACTGGTCGCAGCAGTCTTTGCTTACGCGCCGCAGGCCGATTTGCTGGTCATTGACGATAACTCGCCGGACGGCACGGGAGAGTGGTGCGACCGGCGAGCGGCAGAAGACCCGCGGCTTCGCTGCCTGCATCGCTCAGGCAAACTGGGGCTCGGCTCGGCCATCGGGGCCGGCATGCAATACGCCATCCGGCACGGCTACGATTACGTGTTGAACCTGGACGCCGATTTCAGCCACGATCCCCAGTACATTCCCGCTTTGCTGGCAGGCATGGATCGCGACGGCCAGTCGGCGGTAGACGTCATGATCGGTTCGCGATATGTTCCCGGCGGCGGAATTCAAGGCTGGCCATTGCACCGGCACTTGATGAGCCGGGGTGTGAATTGCTATGCACGCTGGCTGTTGTCCCTGACACCGAAAGATTGCAGTGGCGGATTTCGCTGTTACCGCACCTCCCTCCTGGCTCAACTCGACCTTTCCACCATCCGCTCGTCAGGTTACTCCTTCCAAGAAGAAATTCTCTGGCACTTGAAACGGCTGGGCGGCCGTTTCGACGAAGCGCCGATCGTGTTTGTTGATCGCCAGCAGGGTACGTCCAAAATTGACTGGCGCGAGGCGCTGGCGGCGTTGCGGATCATCTTTGGGCTGGGGCTGCGCAACTGGACCGGACACTAACGGCTGCCGCGGGACCCTTGCCCTGGTCGACCGGCCGGCTGTGGGAGTGTGCCCCAAACGCACAGTCTGTCACAAGACCGCGAAAAATTTCGCCAGGCTGGACGGTGCCTCGGCCGCCGCGGGAATCGCAAACCGGCCCGAAACGTGAGAGCTGCCGGCTGCCGGTGGGGCAGCCAACTGACGGTATGCGATTTGCATCATAAAATACTGAGCAGCATGGGTTGTGGTCGCTCGGCTTTGGGGAGATGAGTCATGTGGGTGATGGAAGGCCGCTGCGGGAGCCAATCGGAGGAGTTCAAAAAGTGGCTGGTGTGGTTCGTGGTGGCGTTGTTGCTGGTGGTGTGGGCTTTCGAGGCCGCCGGTGCGGCGGATGAGAGTCCGGAGGAAACGGAGAGGGTTTATATCGTCAGCCTGTGGTATGGTCTGTTTCGGGCGGCGGAGTATCCTGGTGGTCCGCCGTTTGTGGAATTGGGCAGCCACGTTGACCCGGACACGATCGTGGGGGTTATCGAGCCCTTGATGCCGAGCCAGGTTTCCAAAGTGGTGGCGGTTCCGGCGGGCTACAAGGGGACGATCACGCGTGTTATCATTCGTGATGGGGAAGTCGTGAGCATCGGTCAACGGCTGTTCGAAGTGCTGCTCGACCCACCCATGCCGCGCCACACGCCCCCGCATGATTCCCATTCGCGATAACATTCCGCCTCGCACCACGCCGCTGGTGAACTACACCTTGATCGCCGTCTGCGGCCTCGTCTTTTTGGCTCAGCGGAACGAGTTATCCCTGGTGGAACGTTACGGGATGATTCCCCAGCGGGTTATGGATCCCGGTCGGGAAGTGGTGATTCCCGAGCGTCGCCAGGTGTCGACGCAGTTTGGTATGCGGATTGTGGAGGTCGATCATGTTGTTGCTCCGTCGGCCGTTCCGCCCTGGCTGACGTTGCTGACTTGCATCTTCCTTCATGGGGGTTGGATGCACTTTCTGGGCAACATGTGGTTTCTTTTCATCTTTGGGGACAACGTCGAAGATCGCTTGGGCCATGTCGGCTTCCTGGTTTTCTATCTGGCGTCAGGGATCGCGGCCAGCGCCGCGCACTTGGCGACCAATCCGGGTTCGCCGATACCCACGATTGGCGCCAGCGGTGCGATTGCGGGCGTGATGGGTGCCTATTTTTACCTCTATCCGCATGCTCGAGTTCTCACGATCGTCCCCATCTTCTTCATCCTGCAGATGATTGTCCTGCCGGCGTCGGTATTTCTGGCCATCTGGTTCGTTCTGCAATTTTTTCAGGGCGTTTTTTCAGTCGGTTCCACGCGGGCAGCGGGCGTTGCCTGGTGGGCGCACATCGGCGGCTTTGTGGTTGGACTGGCGGTGGCTTTCGGATTAAACCAGATCCATTTTTTGCGGCCCAAAGTGGACAAGATTCGACCGCACACCGATCACGCGGGCTCGTACCGAATCTACCCGCCGCGTCCTTGAATTTGCTCAGCTCGCGGTTCTTTTGTCTGGCATCCCCAAACGTCGGCCTATCCCGCTTCCACCGCCTCTTTGTGTTCCATCAGCCGGCGGTTGTAGGCCGCGATGGCTTCTTTGCGCCGCAACATGCCCAGTAGTTTGCCCGCATCCTCCGTGTCCAGCACAGGCAGTTCGTCCAGGTTCAACGCTGTGAACCGCCGCAAGGCGGTATTCAAGTCATCGTCCGGCGTGACACTGACGATTTTGGTCACCATCACGTCGCGCGCATTGGCCAGCTCCCAAATGGCCTCGTCGTACAGATAGGAGCGCACATCTTCAGAGGAAAAGATGCCAACCATGCGGTCGTTTTCGTCGACGACGGGAAAATAGCGCTGGGTGGTCATGGCCAGCGTGTGCACGATTCCCTTCAGCCGCATGCCTTCCGGGATGCGAATCATTTTGCGATCCCGCTGGTAGACATCGTCGACTTGAATACCTTCCAGGACATCGACGATAAAATCACCCCGATGGGCTGGCGATTCCAGCCGGGTTGGCACCTGGTGGGGATAAATCGTCCAACGCTTGCAAAACAGAAAGCACAGCGTCGAGACCCACAAGGTGGGTAAAAGCAATTGATAATTTCCGGTCATTTCCATGACCATGATGATGGTGGAAAAGGGTGCGTGCGCCGCGCCTGCAAAGAAGCCTGCCATGCCGACAAAGGCAAACGTGTGGGGTTGCGTGACGACGCTGGGCCACCAATGATAAAAACCCTTTCCCACCGCGGCACCCAGGCATCCGCCGATCACCATGGACGGACCGAAAATGCCGCCAGAGCCGCCGGAACAGATCGTCAGCGATGTGGTCACGATCTTTGCCAGCGCGACCCCGACCAGGATCTGCAAGCCCACGCTGGTCTCGGGCCGGGTCGCTTCCTGCAAAGTGCCGTATCCCGTCGATAAGACTCCCAATACCAGGGGGTCCCGTCCCAGCAAGACGAACAGGCCGATGCCAAACAGGCCGGCCAGCACGGCGCCCAGCATCGGCCGGAACAGGGGATGCACGGGCAGGCATTCAAAAATCTGCTGGGCGCCTTGGTAGGACTTGATGAACAGAATCGCTGCCAGCGACAGCACAATGGCCAGCACGGCATAGGGGATCAGTTCGACCGGCGAACCAAACTGAATCTGCGTGACCTCACCAAACAGGGGGGTAAACCGCACGCTGGGAGGGAGGGAGAGTGAATAGACGCTGTATCCTACGATGGACGAGAAAGCGGCTGGTACGATCACGTCGGAGTCCAGGTCGGCCTCCCGGTAGAGTATCTCGCCAGCGAACAACGCGGCGGCCAGGGGGGCCCGGAAGATCGCGCCCACGCCGGCCGCCATGCCCGCCGCCAGCATGATCCGGCGGTCACGAGCGGAGAGGCCCAGCCGGTTGGCCAACAAGGCCCCAAAGCCGGCCCCGATCTGGGCAATCGGACCCTCCCGACCAGCCGATCCCCCGCTTCCCAGCGTGATGGCCGATGCCATCGTTTTGATGATCGGTACCAGCCACCCAATCTGCCCTCGCCGGTTGTGAAAAGCCGCCACGGCGGCGTCTGTTCCCGTGCCCTTCGCCTCCGGGGCGAAGGTATAGACCAGCCAACCCGAGACCAGCCCCCCCACCGCCATCACAGGCAGAATGGCCCACGGTAAGAATTCGCCGACGGGTTGAGCAAACAGGGGCTGCTCGCCCGCCGCGTCGGTAGGCACAAACCCGGCAAACCACGCCAGGCCCAGATGCTGGACGATTTCGACCAGCAATTGAAACGCGATCGCGGCCAGGCCGGAGACCAGCCCCACCACGGCCGAGAGCCCAAACCACTTGCCCGTGGTTCTTAAATCCAAGGCTTTGACAAACTTTAACAACGGTTCCATATCATCCCTGCATTCCCATTTTGCAGCATTCCGTGTCTCCACGTATCGTGCCGCCTGGCCGCTAGCCCGGATTTCTCGCCAGCCGTCTGCGGTGAGACGGCCCCGGCCTTGGCTGGCCGCGTCCGACGTCGCAATTTGAGGCTCAACGTATCATCCCAAGGCTTGCAATCGAATCGCGTCATCCTCCCGGCCAGGCAAAGACTTACCGTCGCTGGCTACGAAGTGAGTGGGAAATCCGGGCTAGCATGGCCGGATGGTAAAAGGTACCGATTTTAGGGAATTTTCTGGATCGGTAAAAGATTCCGGCCGAATAGCAGACTATGGCATAGATTGGCAGTTCGTGGAAGTGTCCACGGGCGGCCGTCATCTCAAGGCGATTGAAGGGGGGATCCATCATGAAACGTCTGTCGACGTCGGTAGCCGGATTGGTCATTGCTGCCGTCATTGCCGCTGGCACCAGCGGCGCGTCCGCAGAGGACGCGGACAAGGACAATCCTGTGCGGTTTGCCAGCTGGGACGAGGCAAACCAGCAGTTTTCAGAGATGCAGACCGAATTGGAGTCGCTCCGCAGCCAGCTGGATAGCGTTGCCGTCGCTGAGGAGATGGGTTGGGACGAGGGTTGTGCGACCTGCGGGACGTCTGATGGCTGCCATTGCCGAATCGGCTGCCGCTGGTACGCAGGCGCGGAAGCCGTTCTGGTCAGGCCATATTTTGAAGACGGTGTCGACAGAATCAATGACGTGCAGGTGGAACCGGACTACGACGTGGAAGCCAGTCCGCGGGTTTGGCTGGGCTATCATAACCACGCCGGCCTGGGCGTCCGCGCTCGCTACTGGATCTGGGACCACCTGTCGGCTTCCGGTGACTTCGATGATCAGTCGGCCAATGACACGCCGATGAAGTTGAAGGTTCAGGCCATCGACCTCGAGGTGACGCAACTGGTGAACTGGGGATCCGTGGAAACCAATCTGGCAGGTGGTCTCCGCTACAGTTCCGTGGAACATCGCGAGGCGGACGGGGAAGGCCACCATTTCGAAGGCTGGGGGCCTACGTTCGCTTGTGAATCGCTCCTGCCGATCAGCTGCACCAACTGGTCCTTCGTGCTGAACGCCCGGGGTGCCATGGGCTTTGGCGAAACCAAATTTATCGAAGAGCGGGGGGAGGTCTTTGTTGAGGATGACGACGACCTGTTGTGGACGCTGGAATCTCAGCTGGGTCTGCAGTACTCGACCGTTTTCTGCAGCGGCAGTACGCTCGCTCTGCGGGCCGTGTTCGAAGGCCAGTACTGGTCGGCGGCCAGCGAGGATCCGGATGACGACGTCCGCACCGAACAGGATGACGACCTCGGCTTCTTCGGGTTCAGCATCGGAATGGAATACCTGTTCTAACGCCCGGCGGACCGCCCCGGCGGACCGCGGTCGGTCGGGGAACTGGCGGGTCCTTCCTCCCCACCGGCGGTGGCAGGTCCCGGCGGCATCGGTCCGGGTTTGCCGGCAGGTCTCTTGCCAGGATCGCCGTGGAGGCAGCTGCTGGGCGGCGGACTTGGTGTGTCGGTGACGGCGGTACGCTCCGCCACTTTGCGGATCGCACGCCGCGGGGTCGGGCCCTGGCACCGTCCTTCAAATTCGCCGGGCAGCCGGGTACCCTTGGATGGGTTCGGTCGGCGGCTGGCCAGTGGGTGAGCCGTTTGTCGGGCCGCTTCCGTGCGGTCTGTTTCGTGTCCCCTCCGGTGCATGGTTGTGCAGATGTTGGTTGCTTCCCATCCCCCAGGTTACGACGACGCGATTGGGCTGCTGCTGGCGCGTATTGATTACGAGCGGGTTCCGCCGCGTGGCTATCGCACGCGCGAATACAAGCTGGACCGGATGCGCGATTTGCTGAGCAGGTTGGACGACCCGCAGCGGCAGCTGAAAGTCGTGCATATCGCCGGTACCAAGGGAAAAGGTTCGACGGCGGCCATGTTGGCCTCGATGGCGGCCGCCGCGGGCTTGCGGGTCGGCGCCTTCACGTCTCCCCACCTGGACCGTGTGGAAGAGCGGATTGCAATCAATGGCGAGGCTTGTTCGCCCCTTCAGCTGGTCGAACTGGTCCAAGACGTTCGTCCGGTCGTGGAGGCCATGGACATCGAGGCCAGCCGCTTGACGTCTACCGCAGAGGAGGCGCGCGGCCCGACCTATTTTGAACTGACGACGGCCCTGGCCCTGCTGCACTTCGCTCGCCAACAGGTCGATCTGGCCGTCTTGGAAGTCGGCCTGGGCGGACGGCTCGATTCGACCAACGTCTGTCAGCCGCTCTGCACGGCGATTACCAGCATCAGCTACGACCACACCCGACAACTGGGCAACACCCTGACAAAAATCGCTGCTGAGAAAGCGGGAATCATCAAAGATGGGGTACCGGTGGTCAGCGGTGTCACGTTGCCCTTGGTGAGCAAGGTGATTGCGGACCGGGCGGCAGAGCATGGCGCTGAGCTTGTGCAGCGGGGCGCGGATTTTGACTTTACCTACCACCCCCCCCAGGACCGCGGTCGGCGGGAGGCGGCTGGGGAACTGGCGGGAAGCAGGCTGCCGGAAGGGGACCGCTGGTGCGGCAGCATGGATTATCGAGCGGGACAGCGCGGTGGGGGCCGGTCGTTTGCGAGGCTGCGGTTGTCGCTGCCGGGCCGCCACCAGGCGGCTAACGCAGCCGTGGCGCTGGCCCTTGTGGGTGTGCTTGAGCGTCAAGGTTTTTCGTTTCCCGAATCGGCGATCCGCCAAGGGCTGAGCTCAACCATTTGTCCCGCTCGGATTGAACTGCTGCAACAACATCCCACGATCGTGGTGGACGCCGCCCACAACGCCAGTTCGATCGAGTCGCTGGTGGAAGTCCTCGACGAGTGTTTCCCGGTGGGCGATCGCGCGCTGATTTTCGCCTCGACCGTCGGCAAGGACCTGCCCGGCATGCTCAACCGGCTGGTTCCCCACTTCGACCAGATCTTCGTGACGCGGTACGTCAACAATCCGCGGGGGGTGCCGGTTGAGCAACTGGCGGTGCTGGTCCAGAGGGCGGCAGCCGCTGCCGGCTCGCGGGTCCAAAATGTGACCGTCTGTCACGATCCCTCGACAGCCTGGGAGGCGGTCCAGAGCAGCGTCCCGATCGACGGCTTGATCTGCGTAACGGGCTCTTTTTTCATCGCAGCCGAAATGCGGCGTTTGATTGATCCCCAGGCAGGTCGACAGGCGTGCGGCTTGCCGGTTCCGGTCCCCCCGCTGCCCGTAGCGAGCAGGGACAAATAGCTCTTTGTTCACCCTGAAATTTCTCCCTTGCCGCTGTCGTGAGCGTCGCCACGACTTTCTTCTTTTTTCGCTGGCAGGGATTGCCGAAACTCTTGGCGAGTTGCGCTGTCTGGAAATCGCCCGTTGACGGACCGCGGGTTGTCGAGCTATTCCCCATCGGCGTCTTCCTGCCGCAGCCAGATCGGGGCCCGGCCAGGAAGCTCGAAGTCCAGGGTCGCGTCGCTTGACAGGGGCCACATTTCGCCGCTGGGAGCGGTCCAGCGCGGCCGGGTCCGCCAGCGTGCCTCCCACGGCGACCGACGTTCGTCCCGCACTTCACGCTGTAAACGCGCGATCAGCCGGGCAATGAAGGGATCCACCTTCTTGCCGGATCGGGTCCCAGGTTGGCACTCCTGTGGCTCACCCTCGCCCGGTTCCTCCCTGACTCGGAAAATATAGATATGAAAGTTGTTCATGGTCATGATGCCTGCCCATCCAAAGAGAAATTTTGAAAAGAAGGGAAACGAATCGTGTTGGGTCGCACCGCCTTGCATTCTGTGTGCCTACCGCGCGACTTACTAAGTATTACGCACGCCGCGGGCCAAACGACGAAAAATTTTCGATAGGGACCAGGCATTCCGCGGAATGGAGTTGGCGAACATACTTTTTCAGCTTGATCAGCAAGTTTTCCCCAAGCTGAAATGTTTCGCTGATCGCCGCGACGGGATGGCAGCATGTACGATTCGTGGCCAATTTTCCCCGACCGCACGACCCGCACCCTACCCAGCGTTGCTAGCACTTGTTGGGCGGCATGCGGGAAGCGCTGGGCAGCTGGCCGTGTGGGTCCCGCCCGCCGACTGCCTTGGGCGAGTTTTTTGCGGGCACGGGCCGGAAGAATTCGGTTCGCGGGATCTGCAGCCCCAGTTCGATTTCCGGCCAGCCGTGGTTGAGCAACATGGGCGGGTTAGCGGGTCGCCAGCCCGCCCAGCTGTGCCTGTAAATACTCGACAGCTTTTTGCAGTTGCAGATCGGCCTGTGGCAAGGAGGGGGTGGCGGATTCGTCGGAGGTGGGGATCCGATCGCGGTAGCGACGGTCGCTGGTGCGTTGCTGCTCTTGTTCAGCCGTCAGTTTGACCTCCCATCCCTCGTCGGGCCGGACGCCCCACGTGTCCTCCGGTTGGGCGTTCTTCAGCCGGTGGATATTCTCGCCGCTGGGCCGCCAATAGCTGGCCATCGTCAGTTTCAGCAGGCTGCGATTGCCTTCCAGGGGGATCATTTGCTGGACCGATCCCTTGCCGAAAGTGCGTTGGCCGATGATCGCGCCGCGGTGGTGATCCTGGATGCAGGCGGCGAGGATTTCGCTGGCGCTGGCGCTTTCGCCGTTGACCAGTACGACCATGGGAAAGCCAGTGTATGTGCCTGGGGCCTTGGCCATGTAGGCGTCCCTGATTTTGCCATTGCGCTGACGAGTGGAGACGATTGGCCCCTCGCGGACGAACAGGTCACAGATCTCCACCGCCGTTTCGAGGTAGCCGCCCTCGTTGTCGCGGACGTCCAGGATCAGGGCCTGCAGCTGTTTCTGCTTGTCCAGTTTCTCCAGCACTTTCCGCAATTCGTCGGCGGTCCGATCGCCGAACGTGGTGAGCCGGATGTAAGCGATCCGGGGATCGACCGTCATCCGAAAACGCCAGTGGCCGTCGGCGTCCCGCGCGTCGCCCAGGACGGAGTCGACCGCGATTTGGGACCGCATCACGACGAGATCCCGCGGTTGCGATTCTGTCTCCCGCAGAATGGTGATGACCACCGGTTCGCCGACGGGCCCGCGAATCCGCTGGACGGCCGCGGCGTAAGGTTCGTCCTTCACGGGCTGGCCATCGATAGCAACGATCCGGTCTCCCCGGCGCATGCCAGAGTCATGGGCCGGATGCGGCATGCCCACGATGGTGTCTACCACCACAATATCTTTGGTCTCCCGATCTTGCTCGACACGAATCCCAATTCCGCTGAACTGCTGTTCCAGTTCCGATTGATAGCGTTCTTTCAGCTTCCGGGTGACGAAGTTCGAATAAGGGTCATGCTCCTGTGCCATCGCTCGAACCGCGGCGTCGAACAAGGTTTGCCTGTCAATTTCTTCCAGTCCGCGCCGGTGGATCGTTTCCAGCGCTTGGACGAAGTAGCGGCCGTAGGGATGGATATGCACCTCGCTGTAACACAAGAAGGAAAACAGCGTGGTCAGCCACAAGAGGTTCAAGTTCAAGCGGGTCATGGCGATCGTCAAAGGGGGAAAGGGGATGTAGATCGGGAGCCGGCGTCTGTGGGGTGCGGGTCCGCGGAAATCCCTGCTTATCGTTCTCTTCAGTATATCGGATAAAGACCGGTAGCATATCCGATGGAGACGGGCAGCCAAGATTCAGGCGCTGCCGTGCGCGGCNNCGTGCGCGGCGAAAGATCGCTTGTGCCAGGTCGCGTGGACGACCAGCAGCAGCCAGGCCAGGATCAGCAAGAGGCCGCCGGATGGTACGATCGCCCAATGGCCCAGGTGGCCGGTGAGCGCGATCAGGCTGAGTCCGCCGCAAAACAGCACCATTCCCAATACGAACAGCCATTGGGAGGCGGCGGTCCAGCGGGAAGGGAAGCCGGTCGGTGCGGTGGCCAGCGCCAGCAGCGTCACGGCGTGCACCAACTGGTAGCGTACGGCGATCTGGGCGCTGGTCACGCGACGAGTAACCGTGGTTGGGGGGAGTTCCGCCTGGCGCAGCCTGGTTTCCAAGCCATGCGCCGCGTAAGCGCCCAAAGATACGCCGCTAGCGCCGAAGAGGGCAGCAAGGATCACCGCGATGCGCGCGTTCACGAAAACGACCTGACTCGTTCGGATTTTGTACAAACTTCGTAGCCAGCGACCGTAAGTCTTTGCCTGGCTGGGAAGACGAGGCGATAAAACCGTGGGCGCAGAGATCCTGGGTTCAGCGTCCCATGGCGACGTGTGGCGCGGCCGGGCAAAGGCTTGGCCGGCGGATAACAGATGGCTGGCGAGAAATATGGGCTAGGGTCCATACCGTTGAAACGCCTACCGTCGCTTGGCGACTCGTTTTCCTGTGCGATTCCCGACCTGGGGCTCGCGCTCCAGGCTGTAGCCTTTCGCCGCGTTGCGGCTGGCGGCCAGGCCGGTCATGGCTGGAAGGGTAGGGGGTTTAGGGTGCGGCGAGCCCCAGATTTTCCTCTTCCTCTTCCTGAATAATGATTCGCGGCGTGACCATCAACATCAGGCTTTCCGTTTCGCGCCCGATGCCGACGTTCTTGAACAGCCGGCTGACGTAGGGGAGTTTGCTGAGGAAGGGGGTGCCCCGTTCGGTGCGCGATTCGCGCAGCCTTTTGATACCCCCCAGCAGGACCGTGCCGCCGTCCGGGACACTTACCGTCGTGGTCACCGTAGTGAAGGCAAATTCCGGTAGCTGCAGGGTGGTCCCCTCGGTAACCGTTTTGGTTTCCAAACTGCTGCTATTGTCACCTTGCCCCGGCACGCTGGTCGTCGTTTGGCTGCCGTTGAATGTGAATTCGTTGACGTCCTGGATCTCGCTAAAGAAGGGGACCAATGTCAAACGCACGAAGCGGCGATCAGGAGATATGACCGCCTGCACGGACAGGGTGGTACCTTCGGCCAGCACCACGACCACGGGTGCCTGGGCGGCTGCGAAGTCGCCCACAATGGGGGTCACGCTGATTACGAAGGCTTCCTGGACCTGGTCGGAAATGGATGCGGCCTGGCCGTTGAACAGCGTGACCTTCGGCGACTGCATGACGTTCGTGCGGGAGTCGCCTTGAGCTGCGCGGAGGACGAAAAAGGCTTCAATATCGCTGAGGATGGCAATCCCAAAGGTCGTGGCAAAGGCCGGATCGAAGCCGCCGAAGGCAGGCAGCGCCGGGAAATTGCCCTGCCGGACCTGGATGTCTTGAAAGCCATAGGGTAACGGCACGCCACCCGTTAGGGGATTGGAATCGAATAGGAAGTTAGTACCCGGTTGGGCAATCGCCCCCGTGGGAACGCCGGCTTGAATGTCCAGGCCCACCGTCCGGCTGGGTCCACCATCTTCTGGGGTGGTCGAGTCTNNTCCAGGCCCACCGTCCGGCTGGGTCCACCATCTTCTGGGGTGGTCGAGTCCAAGGTGGGGACGTTGTCGTCAATGTTAAAGTCGAAATCGATCCCAATCTGCTCGAAGAAGTCATCGCGGAGGGTGATAAAGCGGACTTCGATCGTGACCTGCAGAGACTGCAAGCGGCGCAATTGTTCCAGCAGGTCGGCGATCTGCTCGTGGACTTCCTGCGTCTGGCTGATGACCAGGCTCAGGTTGGTTTCGAATTCCGCCACGGTTCCCTGGCCGCCGACCTCGTCCCAGGAGTCCGGTTCGATCGTCTTGGTGATCAGTTCGATCAGCGCGTCAAAATCCGCGGACGAGGTTCCGCCGGGTCGACCGGTACTTAAGGAGGGGGTCACATTTTGAGCGAGGGTTCCTTCGGGGGTGGCCCCGCCGCTTTGCGCGACGCCGATCACCGGCGGTTGAAAGTGGCCGCCGCCGGCCAGGTTGCCGTTGGTCACGTCGTACCCCCGCGCCAAGGCGATGGGCAGCCCCAGTCGATCGTGGGGCACGAAGTCGGGAATCGGAATCACCAGATCGGCAACGTTGTAGGTTTTGGGATAGACAGTACGATCGCGTAATTGATCACTGGTGATCTTCAGCACCTCGTTGGTAATCACGTAATTCAGGTTCAGCGGTTGCAGGATCAGTTTTAGCGCGCTGCGCAGCGAAATTTCCTGGCTCAGATCAATCGTGACGGGCGTGGAGGGATGCACGCCTTCCTCAGCCAAACCTTGAGGATCGAGATAAATGTTGATGCCGGCGATTTGTTTTAGATGTGCGAGAACTTCTCCCAAGGGGGCGTCCTTAAATTTTAACGAGACCGGGGTTGTCAGTTGGCGTTCGATCTTCAGTTCGGCCGGGTGCCGCTCGCGGACGCTGTCACCCGAGTAGCGACTTCGGCTGAGGGAGAGCTGTTCCCAGTTTTCGGCAAAGCGAATGGGGTTGCGGTCGTCAAAGGGAACAGCGGCTTCTTCGGTGCTGTGCAACGCGGCCCAGACCCCTTCGTCCTTGTCCGCCTCCAGCTGGCTGTTGTTCACCACCCGCCGGTAAAAGCGGATTTCCTGCCACATTTGCGTCACCACCGGTTCGTCCGGCGCCAGCTCCCGCGCTTCACGTGCTTTGGCTTCCGCCTCGTAAAACCGCTGATCGTCACGCAGCTGGTTATATTCATCGACCAGCGCTGCAATGCGCTGTTGAACTTCGACTTTGTAATTTCGAGCGCGTTCCAGGTCGGCCAGTACCTCTTTGTTCTGCTGTTCATTTTCAATCTCAGCACGATGCTGCTCGATGTACTTTTCCGTCTCGGCAATCATGCGATCGATACGGCCGATCATCAGCTGTTTGTCGTTGGCATTCAGATCGGACTGGCTGACCAAGGCACGGGTCTTTTTCAGTTGATCCAGGGTGGCTAGCGGTTTGCTTTCGCGCTGGTCCAGCGCTTGTCGTGACTGGCGTGCTACCTCGGTCGCGATCATCCGTTTCAGCCGTTGCTGCTCGTCGCTGGTCTCTTGCAACAGATTCGGATTGGCCAGCCCCGTCGCCCTGTCGGGATTGGCCAGCATCGCAGCCGGGTCAGCTGCCGCCTGCGGCGGATTCGGCGGTGGCAAGGCGAGTGGCGGATTGACGGGGGGCGGGAGAAGCCGGCCCGTGGTGGGCGACTCGTCGGCGGCCGACTCCTTCACGGCCCGCAGGTTCAACGTGTTGTCTTCCAGCGGATCGTACAACGACCGCTGTACCGGGCCAGGCAGGTCGAGCGTGGTGGGGGGCAGTTCGGCCAGACGATGGCCGGGGGCCTGCGGCCCGGTCGGATCGAAACCGTGGGCGGCAGGATGGTCCAGCGGTAGCTCGGCCCGCCCGTGGTTCGCTGCCGGTGTACCCAGCTGAGCAGCTTGGTACGGCGGGTGGCCCTGGAGGAAGCTCCGGATGGCGTCCGCCAGTTTTTTGGGCGAGTCGTCGTCACGGCTGTAAGTGACCCGGAGGGCGGCGGCTTTTTCCTGCAGCGTGATGGCCGTCTTGAAATCACCCTTGGAGAGTGCGACACGCGCTTGTTTCAGGAGCTGCAAAGCTTGTTCCTTACTGCCGCCGGGCGCTTCTCCCGCCGCCGACTCTGCCTGCCGAAATGGATCTTCCTTGGGTTGCGTCTTGCGAAATCTCAGTTGCCCCATAGCGCTGCTCTGCGCCAGCCACGCCAGTGTAGAACTGGGGATGGCCAGTACCGGTTGTCCGCTGCATAAGAAAACGCTGGTCAGCGCGGCCGCGGCAACCCTACGCGCCACTTTTAGCCAGACCCGGTTTTGATGAAATGCAGATGTGTCATTCATGTTCGTCATGATGGTTTGGCACAGCGCGCTAGGAAAAGTTAGGAAAATACCTGGATCAAAATTACACCACTCAAGGGTGCCTGTGGGGGCTTTCGTATCGATTGCCCAAAGACAAACTTCCCGGCTAATGTGTCTCGCGACAGGTAGAGAAGAGGTCGGTTAATTACTGGTCGCGAGACGGTGGGTCAAGGCCAATTGGGTCGCAAGGAAGGTTCGGCGGCTGCGGTTCAGGGGGGGTCGTAGCCGCCGGGATGAAAGGGGTGGCAGCGGCAGATCCGGGCTACCCCCCGCAGCCCGCCACGCAAAGCGCCATGTTTGCGGACGCTGATCAGGAAATATTCGCTGCAAGAGGGGTGAAACCGGCAGCGGGGACCCAGCAGCGGGCTGATTGTCCATTGATAGCAGCGGACCCATAGCAGCAGCGCCAGCGCGGGCAGCCGGCCGATTCCGGTGATGGCACGCCAAAGGATCCGGGCCAGATCATGCTTTGGTTCGGGATCCTGCATCCGGCGAAACTCCGTTGTTCGAGGTGTCCATCTCCCTCAGCTGCAACTTGACGGCCACGCGGCCGGTCAGTCGACGCAGCGATTTGCCTACCCGTTCCAACGATGGTTTTGCAGCGGGCCGTGGAATCACCACCCAGTCCGCGCCTGGCGGCAAATCGTTCAAGTTGCCGCGAAACGCTTCGCGCACTAATCGTTTCCAGCGGTTGCGAAGAACGGCTCCGCCGAGTTTGCGTGAGATGGAGAGGCCCAGACGGGGGTAAGGCAAGCCGTTTTCACAGCCATAAACCAGCAACATCTCGTCGGCAGCTGACTTGCGGCGAGCGTAGACACGCTGGAAGTCCCTGGTGTGGCGAAGGCGAAATTTCGGCAGGAACCGCTGCCCGGACATGCACCCTCTCCTCGGCTGGTCTGGCGGGGCTACCATCTGAGATCGCTACGCGGTGGCCTTGTGTATTGCTGGTCCAAGCGCCGTACCAGCTCCTGCGTCTCTGCATCCAGATTCTGCGGCAACGCGATTTGTATTTCCGCCAACAGGTCTCCTGCCGGACGTCCGGCGGGCTGCACGCCATGGCCCTTGATACGCAGCTTTGCCCCGCTGGAGGTGCCCGGCGGCACGGTCAACGTGATCACGCCCGTTGGCGAAGGGATTTCCACTTTCCCACCCAGAGTCGCTTCGGCGATGGAAACCGGTACACGAATTTCCAGATTATTTCCGCTCCTCCGAAAACAAGGATGCGGGCTGACGCGGACCGTGATCAGGATGTCCCCGCTTTCCCCGTTCGCATCCGGCGACGCCTCGCCTTGACCGCGCAAACGAATCGTCTGCCCGTCGTCGACACCGGCCGGGATTTTCACCTGGATGGTTTCAATTCGGTCATCCGCCCGACGTACGCTCAGTTGGGCTTCGCCGCCGAGCACTGCCGAACTGAAGGGGATCTTCAGTTCGTGGCGGATGTCACGACCGCGCATCCGCCGCGGACGCGCTCGCGTGGCCCCGCGGGGTCCCCCGCCAAGGAAATCTTCGAACGACGTCGAGCCTGCGGGGCCTCCCGCTCCAAATCGTTCGCCAAAGAATTGACTGAAGTCAAATTCGAAACCTTGCGGGCCCCCGCCCGTAAAAGGATGCGGGCCCGTACCGCCAGCGCCCATGGATTCAAAAGAGCTGCCATAGCGATCGTACATTTCTCGTTTCTCGGGATCCTTCAAGACCTCAAAGGCATGCTGGACCTTCTGAAACTTTTCCTTGGCCGTCTTGTCGTCCGGATTCAGGTCGGGATGATGCTTCCGAGCCAGCTTGCGGTAGGCCTTCTCGATGTCCGCCTGCGACGCCCCACGATCGACTTCCAAAATTTTGTAATAGTCTTCCTGCATGTGTCGCTGGTCGTGATCACGGACCCCCTTCCACGCTTGCTGTCACCCCCCGCCAAGAGACAATTTCCTATTGTACGACCGGCTGTCAGGCCGCTTCAAGTTCACCGGCCAGCTTGATCCTGCCGCGAGCACAGCGTGCGCGTCCAACAGGAGAACCTACCGGGTGACTTTCGCGACATGCTGGCCGCATTTCCGCCGCGGCAGCGTGGGTTGTGGAAGCTGGAAAGCTTGGGCTGCCTTTTGCTGTGCCGTGTCCCACCGGTGAGCGTGACCGCCGCCTGTAAAAGGGGGTAGGGGGGTAGGGGCAGACTGCGATCTATAATGGAGTGTGAGCGGTTGGTGGCGGGGTGGGTTTTGGCTGACCGGCCGCTACCCATCCAGCACGCTTGGCGGAAGTTAGCAAAGAGGGTGGCGATCGTCGTTACCTTGCACTGCGACCACTTCCCGCAGGCCGGAGGATCGTCTTATTTTCACATGCTCTCCTTTGCAACCGACAACGTCACAACCGACAGGCCTGGTGGCCGCGAATTCGAACTTGGCAACCATCCGTAGACAACTTGTAGGCGGCCTGATCGTGGTGACGCTATGGATTTCCGCCGCCCCCGCCGCCCCTCCGGGCGGCGAATTTCGCTTGTCCGTCGTGGACGAAAAGACCCAGCAGCCACTGGCCTGCCGTCTGCACCTGACCAATGCCCGTGGGCTGCCGCAGAAGGCGGCCAAGCAGCCGTTTTTGCGCGACCACTTTGTGTTCGAAGGCCAGGTCCGCCTGACCTTGCGCGAAGGCAATTACCGGTTCGTTGCCGAATGCGGCCCAGAGTACCATACCCGCGTTGGCCACTTCACGGTCGGCCGTTTCGCCAGCGATCGTAAGACCATCACCATGCGACGGTTTGTCGATATGGCTGGTGAGGGCTGGTGGTCCGGTGACATGTACGTGCGAAGGGATCCCCGCGACCTCCAGCTCCTGATGCGGGCCGAAGACCTGTATGTCGCTCAACTGGTCACCTGGCCCCACGAAAAAACAAGGCGTCTGCCGCAACCGGCCGCCGGATCGCCGCTGGTCAAGTTTGACAATCGGCGATATTACCATCCGTTGGCCGGTCGCGATGCCCGGGCGGGCGGCGGGCTTTGTTACTATCAGCTGGAGGAGATTCCTCCCCAATTTGCCCGCGGTGCCCGGCTCGATCAGGAATTTCCATCCAGTGTGGAAATTGCCAGCCAACTGAAACAGGGCGGTGAGGTGTGGGTCGAAGCCGATATGGCCGGTTGCTGGGACCTGCCCCTTTGGGTCGCTCATGATCTGATCGATTCGGTGCGCCTGGCGGACCAGCGGTTTGGGCGAGATCGTTTTTTTGAAGATACCAGTGGCCAGCGGCCGCGGGACGCGGCGATCTACGGGGGCGGCAACGGGGCCGGCCGCTGGTCGGAATACGTCTATTACCAGCTGCTGAACTGCGGACTCCGCATCCCCCCCACCGGCGGCAGCGGTTCGGGCGACGTCCCCAACCCGCTGGGCCACAACCGGGTCTACGCCTTCTGCGGCGACTACTTCTCTTACCCGAAATGGTGGGAGGCATTACGCGCCGGCCGGGTCGTGGTCACCAACGGCCCCCTCCTGCGACCGTTTGTCGAGGGCCATCCGCCGGGGCACGTATTTCGAGCCGATCCTGGTGCCATCCTCCGTCTGAATGTCGAACTGCAACTGGCGACGAAAGAAAAGGTCGAATACTTGGAGTTGATCAAGAATGGCGAACTGGCCAAGACGGTACGCTTGGACGAATATGTCAATCGCCAGGGGCGCCTGCCAACTTTGGATTTCAAGACCAGCGGCTGGTTCCTGGTGCGGGCTGTGACAGAGGTCGCCAAGACCTACCGGTTCGCCACCAGCGGCCCGTTCTACGTGCAGTTTGGTTCCCAACCCAGATGTAGCCGGCGAGCGGCCGAGTTCTTTACGGGCTGGGTGGAACAGCGCGCCGCACAGATCGAAAAGATGAAAGACCAAGAACAACGGGAACAGATTCTTGGCTACCATCGCCATGCATCCCAATACTGGCAGCAGCGGGTGGAAACGGCAAACGCCGACTGACTCGGACAGGTGATGACCGCCATCCCACTGCGGCAGGAGGGTGCAAAGACGGGGCAACGACCCGCTATACGGCGTCACGCATGGCAGTTTTGGTGTGTGGTTGCTCCGTCAGCACTTGCAGCAATCGGCGCCAAGCGGCCGGGGAACCCGGGGTGAGTCTCCCCAACACACGGGGGGCGTTTGTTCCCGTAATGGCCTCAGGGTTGGCGGGTACCTGATCGACGTGTAGCGAGCCCAGTACGGCCACGGCCCACGCTTCCAGCACAATGTCCGGTGTGCCCCGTTCAGAGTATCGCGTCAGCACCTTTCCCGACAGGCGTGCAGAAAGTTCGCGCAGCAGCAATCCATTTTGCTGGCCGCCGCCGACAATCAGGACTTCCTCCACTGCGGGCTTTGTCGGCATGTGATTGGCGAGCGCCCGCTGGATCGATTCGGCAATGAAATGGGTTGCCGTGCAGAGCAAATCGCGGATCGACCAGCCGGCTCTCACAGCCATCTCGACCGTCTGATCCAGTTCGTCATCCGGCCGCACCCCCAGCGGATGCCAGCGTGGCGGAGGGCGGCGAAAATATGGGTCTTCCAGCCAATGCTCGATCAAATCGGGGATGCGGCGTCCCTGGACCGCCAGGCGGCCCCCCGGATCATGCGTGTACCTCCCCCCGCTGAACCGACCCGCCAGCTCGTCCAACAACAACGTCCCCGGCCCGACGTCAAAGGACCGTACCCCCGCCGAGCCGACCTTGGTAGGAGGGAGATAGGTCAAGCGGGTGGTGCGACCCAAGTCCAAAAGGGCTCGTGTCCGCTGCCGGTCGCGGAGGATCATCCACAATGGAAGGGCCGTCACCGGCCCCCCCTGGCCGCCGCAAGCCAGATCACGCGCCGGAAAAGCATCGATCACGCACAGCCCGGTGGTCTCCGCCAGGCCCGCTGCATCGCACAAGCCGACGTAACCGCTGCGGCCACCTGGAACGATGTGCCACAAGCCGCTGTCGTGGACCCCCAGGGCCGTCACCTCCTCCGCCGTAAGATGGCCTTGCGCCAAGAGCTGTTCGACCAGCCGGGCCTGCACCTCTGCCAGACCTGCCGCCAGCAATCCCACATCGCCCGGCCGTTCCAGGCGACCGGCCCGCAGATTCTGGTATCGCTGCACAACCTGGGGGGCCACCTCGTTGGTGTCAGCGGCCAGCAATTCCACGCCAGCGTGCAGGCCCTGGCCGGTGGTTTGCACCAGAGCACCGGCCACCGTCCGGCAGTCGCTGGAAACATGCAGGCCCAGCAGTCGTCGAGATGGCCCCACGCGCTGTCGCTGCGCCGAATTGCCCAGCGATAAAACCCGGTTCAACGCAATCCTCCGTGCGGCGCCTGCCGCAAGCAACGGCGGTCCGCCCCGAATTTCTCAACAGCCTTCTGCTGTGCGATGGCGAACGTCTTTGCCCAGCCGTGTCGGACGCCGCAATGTGAGGCTCAACGTACGATCCCTACCCTGGCACTCAAATCGCGTCGCCCCCCTTTGCCAGACAAAGGATTTCCGTCGCTGGCCAAGAAGTTTGTGAGAAATCCCAGCTACGCGACCATTTTCACCGGCGGGCTGATACGCACACCATCCACGAATTCGTCGAAAATCCGCTGGTCCAGCGCCGAAGCCGAACCCGCTTCAGGATGAAATTGCGTTCCGACGGCAAACCAGTCCTCCATCACGCTTTCAATCGCCTCCACCACGCCATCCGGCGCGGTGGCAGTTACGCGAAAACCGGGTGCGACGTCGTCGATCGCCATGTGGTGCATGCTGTTCACACGGATTTCGCCGTCGCCATACACCCGCTCCATCAACGATTTCGACTCGACAAGCAGCCCGTGTCGGTGAGCGCGGTCAATCGGATCNNGCCACCCTGCTGGACGTTCAGCAGCTGCATGCCGACGCCCACTCCAAAGACCGGTAGCCTGCGTTCGGCAACCAGGCCCATCAATCCGCGATCAAATTCCTCGCGCCGGTCGTCCAATGCGCGGACGGCCGGATGCGTCATGAAACCGTCATTGATCGGATTCAAGTCGGCACCGCCGACAAACACGACGCCTTCCACCAGGTCCAACAACTGTTCCATGTCTGCCCGATCGGCCAGCGGCGGTAAAAGCAGCGGCACGGCGCCGGCTGTGGAGAGCGCGTCATAATAGCCGTCGGCCAGGAACGAAAAAGCCGGTGCGCCGTTCTTGCCCGTACGGTAGTCAGCATTGAGTGCAATCAGCGGTTTAGTTGCCATCGAGTTCTCCTTGGGGGGTTTCGTCCATGAGCCCCGTGTACCACGCCCAGCGGTCCCTTCCCGGAAATCGCTTCGCCGGCCAACCATTCGCCTGGCACCTGGAGGCTGAGCACTTTGCGGTAGCAGCCCGAACGAGCTCTGGCAGAGCGCAGAGGGTATCGAACGAGCGACGGTCGCCTCGATGCACGTGGCGACACGAGATGGGGAGCAAGAGCCTTCAGCCGGGGCACACGACGAATCGTGACACCAGTGCGACATCCATATCGGACGGCTTCGAACCTCCTTCACCAGCGCTGGCGCGCCGACCCAAATAGAGAATGTAAGTCGCGTGCTAAGATTAAAAAACTGAAGATCGCCGGCAAGCCTTTTTCTCGGTAGCTCGCCATTTTGCGTACCGCGTCCCGCCGCAACACTACATGTTGTGGATAAAGGATCGCTCATGGGATCCCAGGCCGGATGCCACCGACCAGTCGTGGCGGTTCGCCAGTCCGGATGCTGCACGCAGGGGGGACCCGTAGGATCGGCGGAGGCCGCCGCAGCGACCGCTGAACCTGCCAAGGGGCCCGGCCTTCCCGTACAGCTCGATGGCTCCGTAACCAGACTCGTCAAGAGTTTCGCCCATCCCGGTGCCTCCGCAAGTCTTGGCGACTTTCGCTATCCTGCTCTAACGACGACCTTTGCGGCTTCATCGACCTCTGAGGCGCTGAGGGTTACCGTTCCAGGCGGGGTGATCGGCCTTGCGGTCCCCGCTGCGGCGTTTTGCCCGTTTTTCGGCAGGGGGTGGCCCTGGCCGGGCAGTTGTGGCTGGTCTGCCAGCCGCCACCGGCCTAAGATAGGGCTCGGCGCCGCGACCCCACCCTCCATCTGCTAACCCGTATCCCACATGCTGTTCCAGCGCGTTTGTCTAGAGTCGATTGGCTACACGCTGCCGGAGGAGGTGGTGACGACGGCCGAGCTGGAGCGGCGTTTAGCGCCGCTCTACCGCCGCCTGCGGTTGCCTGAGGGGCGGTTGGAGCTGATTACGGGTGTCCGCGAACGGCGATTCTGGCCGTCGGGGATGCCGCCTGGTGACAAGAGTGTGGAAAGTGGCCAGCAGGCGATCGGGGTCGCGGGAATCGATCGCCTGCAGATCGGCGCGCTGATCCATGCATCGGTCTGCCGCGACCACCTGGAACCAGCGACCGCTTGCAGGGTTCATCATCGCCTGGATTTGCGGCCGGATTGCCAGGTGTACGACATCTCAAACGCTTGTTTGGGCCTGTTAAACGGCATGGTGCAGGTGGCCTGCCTGATTGAACTGGGGCAGATATCAGCGGGCTTGGTGGTGGGCACCGAGAGCAGTCGTTCGTTGGTCGAGACGACGATCGAACAACTGAATCGGGATACGTCGCTGACGCGACAAGACATCAAATCGGCCGTCGCGTCGCTGACGATCGGCTCTGGAAGTTGCGCCATCCTGCTCACCGATCGCGAAATTTCCTCTACCGGCAATCGTCTCTTGGGTGGGGTAGCGGCAGCCAACACAAAATTTCACCGCTTGTGTCACAGTGGGCGAGACGAAGCGGGCGGCGACGCGATGCGACCTTTGATGCAAACCGATTCCGAGCAGCTGATGGCCGAGGGAATTGCCACGGGGGCGGAAACGTTTGCCAGGTTCCTGCAGGAACTTGGATGGACTCGACAGGATGTGAATAAGGCATTTTCTCACCAGGTCGGTCCTACCCATCGTCGGCTTTTATTCGACGCCCTCCAAATAGACAGCGGGCTGGACTATCCCACCGTGGAATACCTGGGCAACACAGGCAGCGTCGCCTTGCCGCTGTCGATGGCCTTGGGGGTCGAGCAAGGTTGGTTGAACCGTGGCGACCAGGTGGCCTTGCTGGGCATCGGTTCGGGGATCAATTGCCTGATGCTGGCCGTCGACTGGCAGCGGGCCCCCGTCGAAGGGGGAAAGGTGGCCTCGCCCCATCCCTTAAGTGCCTCCCAGCGCGGCCAGTCGTCTTCCTTGCCAGCCGCGTTTCCCAGCCCGAATTCGCAGTAGATCGTCTGGACCGGTTGGTGGTTGTCGGGGTGAGCGACGCTGTTCTTGGCCCCCCTTTTGCGCTCTCTTTAGAAGTTCCTGGTGTGATGCCATCGCTCAATTTTCAGGTCGCGAAAACGCGCCCACAGTTTCCGTAATTCTGTCGCCGAAAGACTGGGGCGCGTTTTCATGAGGCGGGCAAGGGAAACATTTCAGGCCTGGCAAGAAAGGAGAGCCGTTCTTGATACAGAACCGCTGGGGACCGCCCGCAACGTGCGGATTCGCCTCCGCCACATCGGGGCGCGGACTCATGAGGAGCTCAAGCTGCCGGGGCATACTCCGGCCGGGCCAGCCGCCGAAGGCCCTCGGCCCGCAGCGGTCCACCCGCAAGATCACGGCAACCCGCTTCGCTGCCAGAGTCTCTGGGTTGTCGAAACCGAGTCGCGTTGTGGGACTTGCGACCAGACCCGCCTGACCTGGGGACCGGCTCACCTGCCGCAAACGTGCCGGCCAGCGCACGGTCGGCCGGGGATTTGATTGCAATCCCCTGGACCCACAATTATCATGAAAGGAAGGAGCCTCTCGGTTTTCTGCCGGTCTGGCCCATTTGGTTTACAGAGCAGAGGGAGTACGCATGTCTAGGAACATCTTGTCTTTTTCCGCTTGGCTCGTCTCGCTATCTCTTCTATCCGTTTCCCCCCTGCTGACCAGCAAGTTGTCGGCCGCAAAACAAGGTGCGCCCCAAGCGGACGCTCAGCATTGCGTGACCGAAGCGCTGCAGCGCGAAATTTACGGGCTGGACGAACAGCGGTCCGATCTGCTGAACCGAGCCTTGCAGCATGCGCCTGACCACAAACCGGCTCACTGGCACCTGGGGTTTGTCGAGATGGATAAAAAGTGGGTGCGTATTGACGACGTCCCCCAGATCAACAGCGAGGACAAACGCCTGACGCGCTATTTCCAACTTCGTGCCGAGGCCCCCGATACTGCCCAGGGGCAGTTGGCACTGGCCGACTGGTGTGGGCGAAATGAGCTGCCGGACCATGAACGAGCGCATTTGACGCGGGTGCTGACGATCGATCCCGACCACATTCAAGCTCGCCGCCGCCTGGGGTTTGTCCGCACCGACGATCAGTGGTTATCACGCGAAGACATCCGACTGGCTGGTCAGCGGGACCAGAAAATCCGTGCGGCGCTGACCACCTGGCGGCCGAAGATCGAATCGATCAAGCGCCGCCTGCAGAGCCGCGGGCTGAAGCAACGTGAGTATGCCCAGCAGCAGTTGCGCGAGATCGACGACGCGGACGCCATCCCGGCGCTGGAGGCCCTGCTGGTGGTTGAGAGCGAACCGCTGGCGAACCTTGTCGTGGAGGTGTTGGGCGGCATCTGGGGGCCCGAGTCGTCCTTGTCGCTGGCAAGGGTCGCCGTCTTTTCGGAGTTTGCCAGCGCGCGGCGCCATGCCGCTGAAAAGCTGCGTGACCGATCGCTGGACGAATACGTGCCGACACTGCTGGCTGCCATGCACACACCCATCCAGACGCAACGGGAAGTCGTCCAGGGACGCCGCGGTCGACTCTTGTATCGACACGTCATGTTCCGTGAAGGTCAAGACGATCTCGAAGTCGCTCGGCTGGAAACCAGCTATCAGCGGGTTGCCATGCCCGGCGGCAGCCGGCGGAATACCCTCCGCCGCGCGTTTGACGACATTCGTGGTCGTGCCGAAGACCACGAAATGGATGTGGCTGAGGCCAATCGTCGCACGGTCGACCTCAACGATCGGATCATGAACGCTCTGGAGGTGGCCACGCGGCTCAACCTCTTCAATACCCCAGGCCAATGGTGGGCGTGGTGGAATGAGCACAACGAAGTCTACGTCAGCGTGGACAAACCGATTCGCGAAACCATTCGCACCGAACAAGTCACCCTGGTCGATCGGGCGCCATTGGCCTCTGGGCCGACGGGCGTTTCCGGACCGGCCGCCGGCCAAGGCAGCGGGCCACTCGATTGTCTGGCCGCGGGAACGTTGGTCTGGACCGAACGGGGGAAACAGGCCATTGAAGAAATCGTGATCGGGGATCGGGTGCTGTCCCAAGATCCGGTCACGGGCGAACTCTGCTACAAACCCGTGTTGCAGACAACCGTTCGGCCACCCAGCGAACTGGTGGTGGTGACGGTGGGTGACGAGCAGCTGCAGACCAGCGGCGGACATCTCTTTTGGGTCGCCGGGGATGGCTGGGTCAAATCGCGGAAGCTGAAGAGCGGTCTGTCGATTCACGCTGTGGATGGTGCCGTGCCGGTCAGCCTGGTCGAAACCGGCACTCGTGCCCAGACCTACAACCTGGTGGTCGCCGACTACAACACGTACTTTGTAGGTGAGAGTCGCGTCCTGTGTCACGACAACACGATTCGTAAACCGACCGATCGTGTTGTGCCGGGTCTTGAGCGATGAAGTTTCTTGTCCTCCTCAGCTGCCTCTGTGCCGCCAGCGGGCAGGCGGGGGAGCCTGCTGCCAAAAGCGACCCCCGCACGGAGTTGCCGTCGGCCATCCGCCACGCTCGGCAACTGCTGGAAAAAGAAAAATACGCTCTGTTTCTTAAACAATTCGCGATTCCCGCCGATTGGAAACGGGCAGTCGAGAGCCACGGCCGGGAGGAGCTGGCCTCCGCGTTCGCCAAGGAAAAGGCAAAACCTTTGCTGGCCGCGTTGCAGCAGATCGATCAGAGCGAGCCGGATTTGAGCGAGGATGGGATGCTGGCCACGTATGCTGTGAAAGTCAAAAATTTCCCGCACCAGAGTATCGTTTTTCAGCAGATCGAGGGGCTCTGGTATCTGCGCAATTGACTTATCAGCGGGTCGCCTTGGTGACGATCTCCCGGTCGAAATAATTGATCGACATGCCGGCGTCCACGATGATTTGTTGAGCGTTGATGCCGCTGGAGCGGGGGCTGAGCAAAAAAGCGGCGACGTTGGCCGCTTCCTGCGTGGTTACCGCTCGCTTCCGCGGGATCACCTGTTCGGCATACAGGTACGAGTCGACGTAGCCGGGAATGCCCGCTGAAGCGGACGTTTTCAGCAAACCCGGTGCGACTGCGTTGAAACGTACTTGCGAAAACCGGCTGAACGACTTGGCCAGGAAGGCCAGTGAGGAATCGAGCGCGGCTTTGACGGGCGCCATGTAACCGTAATTCTCGCTGGCCATCCGCGTGGTCGATATGGAGATCGTGACAACCGAGGCATCGTTCGCCAGCAGCGACTCAAATGCGCGAGCGATCGCCAGCAGGGAAAAGCAAGAGATGTCGACGGCTCGCAGGAATTCTCGTTTCGTCGTCTCATGAAAGGGCTTGATACCCTCCTCGTATTCGGCGAAGGCGATCGAATGGACCAGGCCATGGAGGGGCGCGTGGTGTTGAGCAATTTCGTCACGCACACGTTCGATCTGCTGTTCGTGCTCGACGTCGCACACATAAATCGGCGCGTCGGCGACCAGCTTGCTGACCTGCTGCCGGCGCTCGGGCGTGCGAACCACGTAAACGACCCGCGCCCCCACGTCGCTCAACACCCGCCCGATGTGGTACGCCACGCTCTTCCGGTTCGCCACGCCGAACACAACGATTGTTTTCTCACGCAACTCTAAAAACGGGCTCATTCAGTCCTCCAGCCCAGCCATGGTGCAGGCAAAGTTCAGGCGCACGGCCAGTTGACCCTCCACGCTCACCTTGCCTTTAAGGTAAAACGCGTTGCTTACCTGGTCGGTTATTTCCACTTCCAGCTGGACCGTATCCCCTGGCCGGACCATCTTTTTGAACCGCACGTCGTTCATCCGCGTGGCGACCGGTACGCCGGGGCTGCTTTGCATTTGCTGAGCCAGCAGGATGGCGCCGGCTTGCATGGCGGCTTCGCACAAGATCACCCCGGGCGTCAACGGATGGTCGGGGTAATGGCCGGCGAACCAGAATTCGTCGCCAGTGAACGTCTTGCGGCAGACGATACGTGCCGCATCACGCTCCACAATTTCATCGACCAGTAAAAACGGTGGGCGGTGAGGGATCGCGTCCAGGATGGAGGGTGTGGTCATTGGTTTTCAGGTTGGGGGTTCCGTGTCGAATTCAGGGTTTTCGGCTTTTGCATGTGGCGACCGGACCGCCGGCGGGTTGCACCCCGCCGCTACGCATTCACGGGCGCTCGGACCGACGCCGATTTCATCAGCAGGGAGTCGATATCGTTGGCCACGATCACGCCGTAGTTGATTGCCCCCAGCCAGCCGGACATGATGATCCCCACACTGCCGGCGTGATAGAGTCCTTGGATCTGCTGTGGCAAGCCGCGGCTGACGGCCAGTCCTTCGAATTTGGTCCCGAAGCTGGCCCCGTGCACGTGACGCGTGTAGTGTTTGAACGTCAAGGGCGTAGCCGCTTCGACATGATCCAGTTTCTCCCGAATGCCGGGCACGTACTTGTCGATGGCGTCCAGCGTGGTTTCGATCAGGTCCCGCTTGCTGGCTTCATAGTCTGCCGTTTCCAGGTTGGCCCAGTCGGAGTAGTTTGCATTGGTGCTGGAGACGATCAAGCAGCGGGGCCGTCCTTGGGGGCGTGTCCGCGGGTAATAAAAGGAAAAAGTGCGGCTGGTGATATTGCGGTTCAATAAGAGGTCCGTCCGGAATTCGGGCGCGGTGGAACTGAACAGCAGATCCCCCGTGCTCTCCTCAATCCGCTCGTCAGGCTTCAGAGCCATGTAAACCTGCGTACTGGAGTTATTCAAACGGACCGCACGGGTCTGTTCCACGAAGTCCTTGTCCAGGTTTTGTGAGCCAATCAGGTTCAATACCGTGGCTCGCAAATTGGCGTTGGAGACGACTGCCCGGGCGCCGACGAATCGGTTATTGACCGTGACCCCGCTCACCTTCCCACGCTGGACGTTGATCCGGGAAACGTCACAGCGGATGCGGATATCGACGCCATTGCGCCGCATTTCCTGCTGCATCAACTGGACCAGGTGGTCCGTCCCTCCCTGGAAGGTGAAGACCCCCTTGGACATGAAATTCGAAAACACGATGCCGTAGGTGATGGCAGGGTCTTCCAGAGTGGAACCGTTGGCGTAGGTGATTGGTTCCATCAGCAGCCGGATGACGTCCTTGCGTCCCGGAAAAAACCGCTCGAACAACTCACCAACAGTGGTCGTCTGGTCGTCGTAAAAGTTCATTTGCCGAGCGGTGTTGAAGAACGCGTTGACCGAGTCGGCTGGCAGGCCGAATTTTGTGGTCAGCAGTTGCGTGAAATCTTGGCGATTGTAAGTGGTTGTCAGGGAGAACATGGGGTTGTCAAAGCGGATATGTTTCAGCTGGACAACCGCGTCAGCAATTTCCCCGGTCCAGTAGCGCCGGCAGCTTTTGATCATCCCGAAGGGGAACCCGTGCAGGGAAACGTCAAAAATGTGACCGCCGGGTCGCTTGAACCAGGTGGCCATGCCCCCCAGCTTGTAATGCTGTTCCAGCAGCAAGACACGATGCCCGTTGCGGGCCAGCACGTTGGCGGCGGTCAGTCCGCCCAGGCCACTGCCGATCACAATCACGTCATATTCGTCGGCAACGTCTTTGAGAAAATCGCGGGCCATGGTAATCCCTGTTATCCGCCGGGCGCCGTGATCAGGCAGCGGTTGGCCATCGAGATGCCGCTGAACATCGCCCCGACAATGCCGACGAAACCCTGATCCGTGCCGCAAATGTGCAGATTGTTCAGGTGGGTCGAACCGTCGAGCCGCTTGGTGGGGGCGCCGTAAACCGCGCCGTTGTCGTGCCAGGTAAAACGTTGGATCGTTTTGGGAGTGAACATGTCGGTGTCGATGATGTGATGGCGATACTCGGGCACAAAGCGGGCGGCGGATTGCTGAATTTTCTCGTACCATTTCAGCTTTTCCAGCTGGTAGTCCTGATCGGACAATCCGCACCAACGGTCGAAATTTGCCTGAGCGGTGATGCGGAGGACGTTGTCGTCTAATTGGCCTTCGGGATAGGCGAAATTGTTGGGCGAACAGATGACACCCGTGCTGACGTCGCACAACTGGCTGGGCCGCTGCCAGTGGAATCGCTGGGAATCGTTGAAGAAGACCAGCGTGCGGTCGATACCCAGCTGCTTCGGTGGCTTGTCCAGGATGGAGATGGTTTCCACAAACGAGAGCTTTCCCGCCTGTTTTGTGTCGACTTCGGTAATATCTTCGCACATCCGCATCGTTTCCACCCAGCCGGCAGACGAGAGGATCTGGCGGCTGGTGAGCTGCTGGCCGTCGTCCAGCACCACCCCCGTCGCTCGATTCCCCTCCACCTCGATCCGCCCCACACCANNCCACACCGCTGCGCAGTTTCAGCTCGCCCCCCAACTCGCGAAAGCGTCGCACAAGCTTCCGCAGGATCAAACGCACGCCGGCCAGGGGCCGAGCGAGCCCTTCCAGGAAGATGCTGCGGAACATGATGCAGAACATGCCAAAACCCATGTCATGTTCGCGGGGGTTGCCATACCACATCAGCGGGCAGAACAACATTTCGATCAGCAAGGGCTCGCTGATGGTTTCCTGCAGCACTTGGCGAGCAGAAATGTTGAAAAGTTCTTGATCCAGGTCGTCATACTCGACGATCCGCGTGAGCAGCCGTTCGAATTCGGCCTGCTGGCCGGGGAAGGCCCGCCGGACTTCACTGCGAAACAGTTCAAAGTCGTTGCCAAACCGCAGAGTCACGCCGGGAAAACGGATTTCCGAACCGAGCTGTGGCACCAGCGCGAAGTCTTCCCAGCGGAACCGCAGCTGCCGCAGCAGCCGCGCCAGGGGGCCCTTGCGGGTACCTTTGGGAGTGAAATTCGTGACGGCATGCAACCCCACGTCGTAGTTGCGTCCCTGCAGACGGTAAAAAGAATTCAAGCCGCCAATCGTCGTGTGGCGATCGAGAATGCAGACGCGCTGGTTGTAATGAGCCAAGCGAATACCGGCGGCCAGTCCCGACATGCCGGCGCCGATGATGATCGTGTCATACATGGATCATCCGCCGCTGTGGCGGCGACCCCGCACCCTAAGCAACCTCGACGTCCTGCATCTTGGGCTCCAGATAGGTCACCGTGCTGTGCATGCTGGCCAGCTGGCCGTAGTCTTCTTCCGGGACCTCCACGCGATAGCGCTTCCGCAGCTCCATCACGATGTCCAGAAAGTCCATGCTGTCCAGTTCTAGCTGGTCGCGAAACGCCACGTCGTCCTTCAGGTCGCTCAAGTCGTCATCCGGCGCGATGTCACCCAAAATATCGATAATCGCTGTGCGAATCTGCTCGCCCGTCATCTCGTTCTCCGTCTTGACCTTAGCGCCCCGTCCGGGGCGGACCGGGGGCATCTACGAACCCTTTTTTTGGCAATCACACTCGTTTAATGATCACCGCCGAATTGATTCCTAACATACCAAACGAATTGTTCAGGAGGTAATCCACCCGCTTTAATTCTCGTGGTTCGTTGTAAACCAATCCGTCCAACGCGCAATCCGGGTCCAGCTGCTCGACGTTGATCGTGGGATGGCAAACGCCGTCCCGGAAGGCCGGCAGGTTCCCGGTCAGCTCCAGGGCCCCGGCGGCCCCCATCGCGTGCCCTATGAAACTTTTGGTGTTATTGAAGTACGTCTTGCGGCTGTCACCGAAGACCTGACGCAACGCCATCGACTCCTGAATATCGCCGCTGGTCGTCCCGGTGGCGTGCGTGCTGACAATGTCGATCTGCTCGGCCACCAGGCCGGCCCGCTGCAGAGCCAGCAGCATGCACTCGGCCTGACGCTCGGGATTTGGCAGCACAAAGTCGCTGGCATCGCTGTTGATCGCGTAGCCGACCAGTTCGCCGTAAATCGATGCCCCACGGGCCTGGGCGTCGCTGAACCGCTCCAACACGTACAGACATCCCCCCTCGGCGACCACGATCCCATTGCGGTCCAGGTCAAACGGCCGCGATGCCTGCGTGGGATCGTCGTGCGTGGCCAGGGCCCCCTGGCTGTGGAAACTGGCGAAAATCCCAAAGGTGTGGATACTTTCCGACACCCCGCCCGCGATCGCCAGGTCGCAATCCCCCAGGCGCAGCATCTGCGCGCCTTGCACAAAGCCGGCGTTCCCGGCGGCGCAAGCGGCCCCGATCGAATAATGGGGGCCCGTGATACCCATGTTTAACGAAATTTCACCAGCCGGGTTGTTGGCGACTGTCCGCGGGTTGTGGTGATGCGACCAGAATTGCGTGTCGTAATCGTACCCCTTCAACTGGAAGACTTCGTTTTCTGTTTCCACGTTTCCGTGTTCGGTCACACCCACGTAGACACCCACGCGCGACTTGTCGACGTTCTCCCAATCCAAACCGGCGTCGGCCACTGCTTCTTGAGCACAATAGATGCCGATGCTGCCTGCCCGCGTGCCCCGCCTGACCGCCTTCCGCTTCTGGTAACGCAGTTCGTCAAAATCGCAGATGCCGGCCAGCGTTTTGCCAAAGTAGCGAATCTCGTACGGACTGACACCACTGCGGCCCTCCAGAAGGCTGGCGCGGTATTCACCCAACGCATTGCCATTGGGTGCGGTCAGGCCGATCCCGGTGATGACGATCCGGTGCGGATCCGGAGGAACTGCAATCATGGCTTGGCTGCCGGCTCGGACGTTGATGCGAACCTCTGAGCGTATCGAGTTTTTCGCCCTTTTACAAGGACTTGGCCCTCCCACCGCCGATGGCTGCCAGGAAATCGAGGCTAGCTGCAATAGGGTTTAAACGCCTGCGGTCGCTTAGCCACTCAATTTTCCGGGGACATCCCGGACCGGGGGCGGGCGGCCCCGGCTTTTTCCTGTCGCCGCAGCGCCGCTGGTTTTTGGTCGGATCGCGGTCCCTGGGGCTGGGCCTTCCTGGGGCTGGCGGGCCAGGCTGTAGCCTGTCGCCACTAAGCGGCGGCAACCAGGCCGTTCCTCCAGGGAACGGTCCGGGGGCTAGCTCGCCAAATCGGCCGCCAGGCGCCGCATGCCCTCGGCGGTCGAAACCTGGGGCTGGTAGCCGAAATCCTCGCGAGCTCGTCGAATATCAAAGAAATGCGAAGTGCCCAGCTGGGCTGCCAGAAAACGTGTCATCCGCGGTTCTGCCCGGATGCCAAAGATGCGGTGCACGGTTTCCAGCACGGCTCCGATCCGCCAGGCGGCGGCCAGCGAGATGCTGGACTGCAGCGGCGGGAGGCCGACCAGAGCCAGGATCTGGTCAATCCAGTCCCAGCAATTGACCGGTTCGCCCTGGGAAATAAAGTAGGCCCGGCCGGCCACGGGCGAGCCGGCTTGGAGGGCGTCGGCGGCCCGCAGGTGCGCCTCCGCCGCATTTTCGACGTACACCATGTCGATCAGGTTCTTGCCGTCGCCGACGCGACGCAGCTGTCCGCCGCGTGCCCGGGCCACCAGCCGAGGAATCAAGTGTCGATCGCGCGGGCCCCAGATCAGGTGGGGACGCAGACTGCAGGTCAGCAAGCCGTTCCTGCCATTGGTCTGCAACACCTCTTGTTCTGCCAGTGCCTTGCTGTGCGGATAGTGACACAGCCAGCGATCCGGGTAAGGCGCCGATTCGTCGACCCCTTCCTGCGATCGACCATCAAACGTGACACTGGGACTGCTGGTGTAAACCAGCCGCCGCACGCCATGCCGCAGGCAGCCCTGCAGGACATGCTGCGTTCCCAGGACGTTGGTCGCGTAATAGTGCTGCCAGGGGCCCCAGATCCCGGCCACGCCGGCGACGTGGTGCACTATCTCCACGCCCTCACACGCCCGAGCTACCAACTGCCGATCGCCCAGATCGCCTTGCACGACCGATACGCCCAGTTGGTCCAGATCGGCGTCGGGGCGGCGGCAGAGGGCCCGTACCCGATCGCCACGGGCCACAAGACGCTCCACAATGTAGCGGCCCAAAAAACCATTTCCGCCAGTCACCAGGACGTCCTCAGCGATGGTTCAGTCTCCCTGCGTGCTCGTACTGCAGTCAAAGAAGAGGTCGTGCCGCCGGCCAGCGGGCGATGCCGTGCCAGCCCGACCTGCCCTTTGGGTTGGAAATTCGCAGCGGTCCGCGGCCATCGNNCCGTCCTGGGGGTTGGAAATTCGCAGCGGTCCGCGGCCATCGGTCGGCTCCGCCGCTCAGCTCCTCCCCCCGCCCCTAAGGTCCGCTCCACTTCTTGCTCCACTTTTGCTCGAATTCCTTCCCCCACCGACCGCTCAACCTCGCCCCCGTTCCAGACGGGTCGCGGCCCAGGGACGCAGCTTTTCCCGAAAAATTTTGGCATTGTGGCGAATATCCACCGGCAGCGATCGTCGCAGCAGAAAATCGTCGATCTGGGCCGTGTGGGGATGTTGTTCAGCGATCTGGCGTAATTGGGCGACCAAGTCCCGGCGGTCCTGGGGTGTGGTGGGAAAATGTTCCGCCACCGGTTCCACGACCAGCACCGGCCGCTGGCGACCCGCAGCACCGACCCCCACCAGGGCCGACCGGTATACGGCCGGATGCGTATTGAAGACCGCCTCGCAGGGAATCGTGAACAAGGTGCCGGTCGGGGTGCGGACACGATGAGCCATCCGTCCGCAGAACCAAAAACGTTCCGCGCTATCAAGGTAACCGACGTCACCCATGCGGTGCCACAGCTGCTGGCCGGCAACGATCTTGCTCAAGGCATTGGCCTCCCGACGGGTCACATACTGATCGGTCACGACCGGCCCGCTGACGATCAGTTCGCCAATTTGTCCTGGCTCAAGGATCTGAGCATCCTGGAAACTTGCCAGCGGGCCGTCGACGATTTCGATGACGCGCCATTGGATCCCCGGAAACCGCCGGCCCACGCAAACGCCGCTGCCTTCGTCCGTTTGCGCCTGGGTCTGGTCCAGGACCTCGCTGGCCTCGATCGTGGCCACTGGCAGCGCTTCGGTAGCGCCGTAGGGAGTATGAATTTCCCCGTCTGCGGGCAGGGCGGCTTTCAGGCGGGCCAGTACATGGCCTGGCACGGGCGCGCCGGCTGAAAAGAGCTTGCGAAACGTCGGCATCCGCACTCCCTGACGCTGGCAATAGCGGCCCACCTGGTACCAGAGCGCGGGTGAAGCGAACGATTGGGTGGCGTTCCAGTCGTTGGCCACGGCGATAAATTTTTCCGGATCGGCGCTTGCCGGACGCGTGGCGTCCATGTCCGGCACGACCGTGGTGACGCCCATCCCGCTGTTGAACAAGCCGAACAAGGGAAACGCCGCCAGGTCGACGGCACCTGCTTCGATGCCGTACCGCTGCTGGATCTCCGTCACTTGTTGGTCAAAATGGGAGTGCCGGTAGAGGACACCCTTGGGCACGCCCGTACTGCCGGTGGTAAAGATGATTGCCGCCGGGTCCGCGCCTCCGTGGGTCATCTCCAGCGGCGCGGCGGAACCGATACGGCGCAGCTGGTTTAGGGTCACACCGCCCCAGAACCAGCGTCGCCCGGCGGTGACGTGGAAGCGGGATTTGGGAAATCGACGGCGCAGCAAACTGCGGACAGCGTGCACCGGCGGCACGGCAATAAAGCCCTCCGGCTGCGTCTCCGCCAGGCACCGCAGCAGATTTTTGCGTCCCATGCCGGGATCGACCAGCACCGTCACCGCCCCGTTTTTCAAGAGGGCGAAGACCAGACAGACGAAATCGATGCCCGGTTTGACCAGCAGCACCAGCCGCGTGCCCGGCTGCACGCCCAGTCGGGTTAGCCCCGATGCCAGGCGGTTGCTCTCCTCGTCCAGTTCTCGATAGGTGATTTTTCGGTAGCCATATTTCCCCGCGGCGTTCCGCCCCACAGGCTGCACCACGGCCAACTGGTCGGGCGCCTGCCGCGCGTACGCCGACATCCGCTGAGCGACATTCACCATTCGGGCTGGCGTCACGATGCTCATCCGCAGCAAGACTCCAACAGCTTGAGCACCAGATCGGCCACGTCGATGTTCCATGTGCGGGCGACCGCTTGCCAACCCGGCACGCCGTTGACTTCCAGGGCGTACAGGCGGCCATCTTTCGCCGGCAACAGGTCGACGCCGGCCAGCGGTGCCCCGACGGCGTCCGCCGCGCGTCGAGCCAGTTCGACCAACGGTTCGGTCACCTCCAGCGGTTCCGCCACCGCGCCACGGCTGACGTTGGTACGCCAGTCCGTCGCGCTGCGGCGGCGGATTCCCAACACCCTGCGGCCAACCACCAGCAGCCGCAGGTCGAACCCCTCGTGTTCGATAAATGGTTGCAGGTAAATCACCGCGCCCAGCTGTTCCAACATCCGAAAAGCTCGCTCTGCCAGCGCCGGGTCGCTGATCCGCGTGATCCCGCGGCCTTCCCCCCCGAACAGCGGTTTGACCACCACATCCCCCCCCAGTTGGGCAAACGCCCGCAGGGCATCGTCGGCCAGCTGCCCGCACCAGGTGGGCGGTACGTCCAGGCCGGCAGCGCGAAGCTTGGCGGTGGCCAGGTATTTGTCGACGGCCGTCTCGATGGCGCGGGGGGGATTTACGACAACCAGCCCGGCTTCGTGCAACCGCCCCAGGGCGTCCATGCGAAACACGACCTGTTCTAAGGAACCGGGCGGCATGGTACGGACCAGCACCGCATCGGCGCTCAGCAGCTCGCCGTCGCCGCTCAGTACGTCCAGCGAAGAAGGAGAAAGGTTGCTGGCCAGTCCGCGAAAGGTGTGCGGCGTAATGATGTGCCGTCCTGCGGCCGCGCGCCGCAGATCTTTCACATACCAGCTTTCCAGGGAACCGAGGACGATAATGTGCACGGGATTGTGATCGGTTGCAAAATCGATTTTTCCGCCGGAGGCCACCCACAGCCCGGCTGCGGTAGCCACAAAACGTGTTGCTCAACGCCGACTACGTGCCAAACGATAGCCGCACGATTTCAGGATTGGTTTTTCCAAAGCGAAAAGTTGATCCCGTTTCGACGTTGATCAACTGGACAACCGCCGGACTGAACAGCTTGCGGTCGATCTTGTAAAAATCGTGGTCGTACCGCTGAAAAATCTTCGCAAACGGCTCACCGTAATCCGGGGAACGGATGCTGGGGATTTGGGGGCCGATTTCTTTCCAAGAGGCGTCTTCGCCTGCGACCCACAGCGTCACCTGGCTGCCGTAAAGAATCGCGTCGTTGGTCCGCCCGATGGCGGCCAGGTCGTCGGCGGCTACCGGCGGCAGCGGGGCGGTGCCGTATCCGCTAAGCACCCGGGTCAGGTCGACATTCAGTTCGTAAAGCTTGTGCAGAGCGGTTTCCACACTTCGAGCCACGATTTGTACGTTCCCGGCCAGGCTGGCCGTGGGGGCGATCAATAGCGTGACCTGGCCGGAGGGCACACCGCACGATTCGGCAAGGTACCCCACGACGTCGTCGTCGGGAAAGATGCGCGTCTCCAGGACTCCCAACACGGCCGCTGCCGACTCGGTGTGGCCGATCGCGTTGAAAATTTCCTCGCGCCCGGCCGCGGCCCGCATCGGTCCGGAACCCATCGCAAAGAAGTCCCGGACCTTGATTTCCCAGCCGGCGTATTGAGCGGCCATGCAGGCGGCCAGCGGCTGATCGGTGCGGACCTGGAGGGTGGGGCCCGGACCCAGCTGCGGGTCTCCGGGCACAAATCGCACCTGACCCAAACCGGCCATGCAGCATTCGGCCAACAGCCGTCCCGCCTCCAGACCGCCAGCAGCCCGCACACCGCAATCCACCAGACGAGCGCCGCTGGCCAGCCTGATCGACGCGACGCGATAAGCGGTGCTCGACTCCAGAATCCGCTCACCAATCCGCAAGGCCCGCTGATTCAGCTGCAGCGACATCGGTAGCTCTGGCCTCCTAGAGGAAAAATTGAATGCCACGTCGCCTTATCATGGCCCACAGCCGGGGCCCTCGCAATGCCCGCTTCACCGCTGATCCGCTGCGGGATTCATTGTTCTCATCCCCCCGGCTTCCTAAAATGGGTTTGGCCGGATGGACTTACGTGAGGGTGTCCGCGAATTGGAAATCCTCCCATTGTGAGCCGCATGCCGCTCGCCAGCGGTGAAGAGGACGCGACCAGCTGGTCGGACCACCGGCTGGCCCGAATTGCCGACAAGCCATCGGCTGTGCGACGGCCAGGTCTTTGCCTGGCCGCGTCGGACGGGGCCAGATGAGGCTCGACGCAGGATCCATTGGCTGAAATGTCCAATCGCCTCGTCTCCCTAACCAGGCACAGGCTTCCCGTCGCTGGCTAGGAAATGGGTGAGCGATGCGGGATCGTGGCTTGTCCACGGTCGATTTGCAAATGAACGTAAACGCGTCAAGACCTTGAGCGGCAGAGGCATGACCGAAAGTCTTGGCGACTTTCGCTACCGCGGGAAGAGCGAAATTTTCGGCCTGAGAAAAAAACGAGCCTCGCCCGCTCAGATAATTTCCAGGCACCCTTATTTGTTCTTTTATTTACGCAGCAGGGAGTCTTAACCGGTGCCCAGCCTCACCGTCGAAAACTACGTAAAGACGATTTACCAGATCTGCAGCGAATCGGGTGGACGGCCAGCCGCGACCGGGAAAATCGCCGACTCCCTGGGCGTCTCCCCCGGAACCGTTACCAGCATGCTCAAGACGCTCAGCGATGGCCGGCTGGCCACCTACACGCCGTACGGAGGTGTGCAGCTGACTGCGGCTGGCGTGGCACTGGCGATGCGGGTCCTGCGGCGCCATCGGCTGATCGAGCTGTTTCTGGTCCACACGCTGGGGCTCAGCTGGGACGAAGTCCATGAAGAGGCGGAAAACATGGAGCATGCGGTGAGCGACCGTTTGGTGGATCGGATCGACGAAAGTTTAGGTTTTCCAGAGGTCGATCCGCACGGGGATCCGATTCCCAAGGCCGACGGGTCGTTACGCAAGACCCGCGGACAAAGCCTGGCCAAGTGCGGTGACGGGGACACATTCCGCCTGACCCGCGTCCGGGACCAGTCGGCTGAATTTTTGCGCTATCTCAGTGACCACGGCCTGTCTCTGGGCGCGCGGGGACGGGTCATCCGCAATTCCGACGAAGCTGGCGTGGTCACGATCGCCGTGCAGGGGGCCGAAACGACCTTGGGCCACGATGCGGCAGAGAAAATCGTCGTGGCCGCGGAAAACTAGCCCCCATACCGCCCCCCGGATGACCGGTCTGGTCGCCATCCGCGCAGCGGTGAGAGGCCACGGCCTGGGGCGCCAAGCCCTGATCCGGGATGCCCTTGGAAATATCGAGCCGCCAAGCGACGGCAGGCGCTTCCACCGTAAGGGAACTCGCCCGGATTGCTGACNNGGATTGCTGACAAAACTTTTTCACAAAACTTGCTCACAAACTTGCTCACAAACTAGCTCACAAACATTTCAGCCAGCGACGGTAAGTCTTTACCTGGCAAGGAAGACGACGCGATGGGACGGCACGCGTAGGTATCATACGTTGAGAATCAAATGGCGACGTCTGACTCGGCCAGGCCAAGACTCGGCCGTCGCCCACTCGATCGCTGGGGAGAAATCCGGGCCAGGCCAGCCTAAAACCGAAGCCCCCCGCGGCATGGGTCCAGGGCTTGGCAAGCCGTCAATTGACGTTCGCGCGGTGAAACCCTACAAATAGGGCACGCGGCGGCGGCCAATGAGAGGCCCCCGCAAAGGGGACCTGTGAACCTGGTCAGGGACGAAAGTCAGCAGCCATTANNCTCGTTTTCCTTCGATCCGGTTTCTGTCGACCCGTACTTGACACCACGGGTCTCGTGGCAACCCCATGTCGCAATCTCCAAACCACGATCACCCGGCGGGGACCCGCGGCGAGCAAACCGCGGATGACCCGCACTACGTCGTGGTCGCTCGGCGATACCGCCCCCAGACGTTCGAGCAGCTGATCGGGCAGGAGCATATTGCCAAAGCCTTGCAAGGCGCCATCGCCGCTGGCCGGGTCGGTCATGCCTACCTGTTTACCGGGGCTCGTGGAGTGGGAAAGACGTCCGCCGCGCGGATCCTGGCCAAGGCGCTGGACTGCCAGTCGGGTCCGGCCGCCGTTCCCTGCAATGCATGCGAGATCTGTCAGGGTATCAGCGCGGGGGAAGATGTCGACGTGCTGGAGATTGACGGGGCCAGCAATCGAGGTATCGACGAGATCCGCCAGTTGCGGGCCAATGTCAATATTCGTCCCAGCCGAGCGCGGTTTAAGATCTACATTATCGACGAAGTCCACATGCTGACGCGGGAAGCGTTCAATGCGCTGTTGAAAACGCTGGAAGAGCCCCCTGAGCATGTGAAGTTCATCTTCTGTACGACCGAACCGAACAAGATCCCCGTCACGGTGCTCTCCCGCTGCCAGCGTTTCGATTTCGCCAGCATTCAACAAAACGCCATTGTGCGGCGGCTGCAGCAGATCGTGGATTCCGAAGGGGTCACGGCCGATAAAGAAGCGCTGGATCTGCTGGCGCGGCGAGCGGCGGGGTCGATGCGAGACAGCCAGTCCCTGCTGGAACAATTGCTGGCCAGCGGCCAGCCACACCTGACGGCCGCCGAAGTCAACCAGATGCTGGGGACCGCGGATAACGCGAGGCTGCTAAGCATGGCCGGCCAGATTGCCGGGCATGACGCGGCAGGGATGTTGCAAGAATTGGACGCGGCCCTCGCCGAAGGTGTCGATATCGGACAGCTGCTCGAACAGTTGGTGGGCGTTTTTCGGGACGCCCTGGTGGCCCTGGTGGGCTGTGGCGAAGAGACCTTCCTCCTGGCCGGCTCGCGGGACGAGCGGGCGGCGATCGGAGAATTGGCCCAGCAGCTGGACCTGGAAACCGCGCTGGCCTTGATCCAGATCCTCACCCAGGCAACCACGGGCCTCCGCTATACGACCCACCGACGCCCCCTGGCCGAAGTCGCTCTGGTGCGGGCCTGCAACCTGGACTGCCTGGCGGATCTGTCGGGGCTGATTGCGGAACTGCGCAGCGGCGAAGGGGGGATGGCCGTTAGCGGCCAGCCGGAGGGGGAACGCGGTAGCCGTCCAAAAAAAAAATCTGATGCCGCGGAAAAGGCCGCGGTGGCGGCCGCGGTCAGCAGTCAAGCGGGCGGTCCCACAGGTTCCGCCGGAGGGATGGCCACGGGAGGAGCGGCCAGCAACGAGCAAACCGTTCCGGCTGCAGGCCAAACACAACCCTTGACCGAGGAAAACGCTCGGCAAATTTGGGAAGCGGCCCTGGCAGAACTTTCCGGGATGGTTACCGCCAAGGCGAAGGAATACCAGGCGATTTCACTGCCCGCCCCCAACCGGCTCGAAGTCCACTTCGATGCCACGTACAATTTCTGTAAGTCATACTGCGAACGGCCCGAACCGGCAGCCAAGATCCGCGAGGCCCTCCGCCAGGTGACCGGCGAGGATGTCCAGGTGGTGTTTACTGTGAGCCAGGTGGAAGGGGGGGTGACGACAGCCAGCCCGCGTGCCTCCCGCCAACAGATGATGGCCGCCGTGGCGGCAAATCCGCTCATGCGGCGGGCCAGCGAACTGTTCGGTGCCAGACCGGTCGATGTCCAACCGCCCCGAGAGGGTTGATTAAAAAAACCGTAACCGAAACTATCCGCAAACCAACCGGCCGGCGATACCATCGAGATCTGCCGAGCGGCCCCACGACTTGCCGGGGCCCCCGCCATCGCCGGCCTGTTGAACCCCGACGCTCGACAGGAGAATCTCATGCTGGGTGGAATGGGCAACATTGCCAACCTCTTGAAACAGGCCCAACAAATGGGCTCGCGGATGCAGGAAATGCGATCCGATTTGCAGAACCTCCGCACGACCGGTGCGGCCGGCGGAGGACTGGTCGAAGTCGAAGTCAACGGCCTGGGGGAGATCCTCCGCGTGACCATTGATTCGTCGTTGATCGAGAAGCAGGATCGCGAGCTGATCGAGGACCTGATTCCCGCGGCGGCGAATCAGGCCCAGGCGAAGGCCAAGGAAAAGCATGCCGAAGCGATGAAGGAAATGACCGGGGGTCTCAACCTGCCCGGCCTGGAGGATGCGCTCAACTCGCTGGCCGATAATTCCTCCAGTGACGATCGCCCCCCGCAGGGACCGGCCGGCCAGACCTGACAGACAGCCAGACCGCACAGACAGCCAGACCGCACAGATAGCCAGGACGCACAGACAGCCAGGACGGACGGTGATGGATCAAGTGAGTGAATCGGTGGTCCAGCTGGTGGAACATTTCGCCCGCTTGCCAGGGATCGGCAAGAAAACGGCGGAACGGCTGGCGTACCATGTGCTGCGGATGCACGAAACGGAAGCCCTCGCCCTGGCCGAAGCGATCCAGCGCGTCAAGCAGAACGTGCGCTATTGCCGGACGTGCTGTAATCTGACCGAAGAGGACGAGTGTGCGATCTGCCGGGACACCGGTCGTGACCGGTCCCGCCTGCTGGTGGTGGAACAACCGCGTGATCTGATCTCCCTGGAGGCGACCGGTGCCTATCGGGGTCTCTACCATGTCCTGCTGGGTCGCATCGCGCCCTTGGACGGGATCGGGCCGGAACAGCTGACGATCGATTGCCTCGTCCAGCGGGTGAGGGAAGGCGAATTCCAGGAGGTCATCATGGGAACCAATCCCACCGTGGAAGGGGATGGGACCGCCTTGCACCTCTCCAATATTCTGGCCGAATTTCCCGTGCAAATCACACGATTGGCGCGAGGCGTTACATCCGGAAGCGTGCTGGAATTCGCCAACAAGGAAATGCTTTCCGATGCCCTCACAGGGCGGCAACCGTTATGAGGCGTGACACGAAGGTACATTGCGTACTACACTTGTAGGTAGCTTTCACGGTTCCGCAAACCGCCTTCCCCCGGAAGGTT
>JABAOH010002612.1_pt1 | contig 41281 bp, 44 predicted proteins | sample 7062181 | NCBI WGS metagenome assembly JABAOH01 (sample SAMN14538630, study PRJNA623070) | marine sediment metagenome | biome: marine biome [ENVO:00000428]; feature: marine pelagic biome [ENVO:01000023]; material: deep marine sediment [ENVO:00002113]; isolation source: pool of 5 deep marine... | reverse complement strand
CCGATCCGTGTTTCAATTTACTCTTTATGTTAAACTTTCCGTTCTGTGAAAAAGATTTTCTTGCTTCTACTATGTATTTTGCTTTATTCTCTGGGAATCTTACACCTGTTAATTCTTTCAGTATTTGTTTTTCATTTCCATGGAAAAGAATACCGTTTTTAACCATATTCCTTATGGCTTTATCAGCCAGCCTTGCTTTTGATTGAGGAACTAATAAACAAAAGCATAATTCAACAAAAATATCTTTATCTGGTTTTTTCCAAACTTTCCTAAAATCTTCCAACCTTTCTTCTATTTCAGATTTTTTTTCCATGTAGGACTTCTTCAATTCAAATAACTGCATAATTTAATATAGCATTAGAATAAATTCATATTATGATCGAAAGAATCACTTCTGGCATCCCGGGATTGGATGAATACATGAAAGGTGGTTTTGTTAAAAATTCTGTTAATCTTCTTTCTGGTGCCACTGGTACTGGTAAAACTATCTTCGGTCTGCAGTACATTTGGCAGGGCTTACAGAAAGGGGAGAATGGTGTTTATATTACCCTCGAACAAGAAGCATCGGATATATTCGCCGATGTTGAAATCTTCGGCTGGGATTTTAAAAAATATATAGACCAGAAAAAGTGCGTTATCGAATACCTTTCATCATGGAATCTGGAAGAACTACCATTAATAGTCATGGATAGAATAAGCGAGATCAATGCTAAAAGATTTGTTCTAGATACCATAAGTCTTGTTGCTTCTGAGTTAGAGCCCGAAAGGATTCGATCAGAAATATCAGAATTCTTGAATAAACTCAAACACTCTGGTGCTACAAGCCTTTTGATATGTGAAATACCTGAAAATTCCAAGGCTTTGAGTACGTTCGGAGTAGAGGAATATCTTGTTGATGGAATCATAGTCTTAAGCTATCTTGAATTTGCTGCTGGTGGTTCTCCTAGGAGCTTACTCGTCAGAAAAATGAGAAGAACAAAGCACGGTTCGGACATTTATCCGTTTAAAATCACAGATAAAGGCATTGAACTTAAATAGAGAATATTAATGAAAAATGAAGATTTTGAGTTACCACTTAAGAAGAAAAAGAAATATAGAAGAAGATATAAGAAAGGATTTACCAGAAAGTATAAAAAGTATCAAAAATAAACAAAATGCGGGGATTATATGGAGACTATTAATAATTTAGTTAAGGCATTTATCGGTGAGAGTCAAGCAAGAAATCGTTATAAGTTTTATTCAAGCATCGCTGGAGGAGAAGGCTTTGAACAGATTTCCGAAATTTTTCTAATTACTGCTGACAATGAAAAAGAACACGCCAAAAGACTGTTCGAGCATATAAACGAATTGAAGAAAGACGATAAAAGTTTAGATGAAATCAAAGTTGAGGCTGTAGCCCCAACAATTCTTGGTAGCACTACCGACAACCTAAAAGCCGCGATTGCCGGTGAAAACTATGAACATACAAAAATGTATCCAGGATTTGCTGATGTTGCTGAAAAAGAAGGCTTTCCTCATATTGCTAAGAGGTTAAGAGCGATTGCTGTGGCAGAAAAACATCATGAAGAGAGATACCAGAAACTTTTGAAAGAAGTAGAAGCAGGAACTGTCTTCAAGAAAGAGAAAGAAGTATGGTGGGTTTGTCGCGAATGCGGTTATGTTCATTCCGGAAAAGAACCACCAGAGAAATGTCCTTCATGTGACCATGATAAGAGCTTCTATCAAATAAAATGTGAGGAATATTAAAGGGATAACATGACAGAAATAAAACAAATCTACAAATGCAATATTTGCGGAAACATAGTTGAAGTTCTACATGCAGGCGTAGGAACGCTTGTATGTTGTGGTCAACCGATGGAACTACTTAAAGAAAAGATTGAGGATGTCGGTCTAGAAAAACATGTTCCTGTGATAGAAAAGACAGAGACAGAAATAAAAGTTAAAGTTGGATCAGTACCCCATCCGATGGAAGAAAAGCATTATATCGAATGGATAGAAATAATCACCGATGGCAATATTCACAGAAAGTTTTTGAAGCCTGGAATGGAACCAGAAGCAAAGTTTAATGTAGAGGCAGAAAAAATTGAAGCAAGAGAGTACTGTAACATCCACGGGTTATGGAAATCGTCTTAGTGTTACTTTTTTATCTTAATACATTGAACAGGGCAGACATCAACAGCTTCTTGATTACATCCAATCTCATTCAGCTCAGTTTTCTTTGCATGTGCCTTGTCCCCTTTCATCTCCCAGTTATCTGAGCAGACTGACGCACAGGCACCACAACCTATGCAAACGTTTTTATCATGTTCAATTTTAAACTTAGCCACTATACCACCTCTTAATTATTTATTCAAACCCCAACCTTTTCTTTGCTTCTTTCGACATCTTATCCGGAGTCCAAGGTGGATTCCAGACGAGTTCAACTTTAACTTCTTTAACACCCTTTACTTTCTTTACTTTTTCTTCTACATCGTTAACCATGAAAGCATGCATAGGACAACCAGGAGTAGTAAGAGTCATCTTGATATGGACCTTATCATCCTTGACTTGAACATCATATATTAGACCCAAATCAACCAAACTTACCCCTATCTCTGGATCATAACAATTCTTCAAAGCCCTCATCACATCTTGTTTAGTTACCATACAATCATTTTTGCATTGCTTGTATAAATCTCTCTATCGATCTATCATAAGTCTTCTCTACTTCAGGCGGAAAACAACAAGCGGGCAATTCTCTGTTTTCTAGATGATGTTTTAGACATTCGCAGCACATACCTTTTCTACTACAGTTTGGATAAGTACACGGACAATCTTTTACGTTTTCGGGTCGTTTACATTCCATTCCATCACTCCTTTAAATATTAATTCCAGATATTAATTTTATGAATTCCTCAAAAAAACTTATTATTTTATCTTCAGTATTTTTTATTCTTATATTTTTAAATATCGAGGTCATATCTGCAAAATCCTATTCTTACCCATACATAACTATGTCTTTAAAAATTGGTAGAAATGGTTCAATAATCGTTTCTCAAGAAAGGGCATACGATTTTAGGGGTGATTTTTCCTGGGCATTCTTAAATCTTAAAAAAGAAGGCGCGAGTGACATAGATTTCATAGAAATAAGAGATTTAGATACAGATGAATTACTTCAATATGATATTGAAGAAGATGAAAATCACGTCAAGGCAACATGGAATTACAAAGCTAAAGATGAAATAAAAAAATTCCTAATCGTCTATGAGATAAAGGATGCAGTCAAAAGATATAATGATGTCGCTGATTTTTACTGGAAAGTTATAGAAGATGAACACGAATCTATAAGAAACTTCAATGCCGAAGTCAACCTACCAGAATCATCACCAGATCTCTTCAAATTATTCGTTCATAGTGCGACTAAACCTGGGACTATGACCTTTTCTGATGATTACAAGAAAGTATCGGTTGTAATGCAGGATATTCCCAAAAATCGATTCGTCGAATTCAGGTTGCTCACTTCACCTTCTATTTTCAGTGATGTTAAATTGATCGAAGAGAAAAAATATGAAAGCGTACTCAATGAAGAAAAGTTAAATCTTATTCAAAGCTCAATCTCTGAATCCGCTGGTAACATATTCTTTTACCCGATTCTCACAATCCCATTGATAATCGTCTTTCTTTATTTTTATTTCAAGTATGGTGTTGAACCTAAGGTCAAATACGAAGGAATTTATGAACGTGACCCTCCTATGAAGATTCCTCCCATGGCTTTAGCTCATCTGGTAGGGGGAAGATTTGAAAAAAAAACAAGAGGTTTTATAGCCACGATCTTTGATCTAGCAAGAAGAAAATACCTAAACGTTAAAGAGGAGAAAAAAACACAACTTAAGTTTTTTGAGAAAAACGAGCAGAGGTTCATCCTCACGAAAAAAGGAGAGAAAGAATTGACTTCTCCCAAAAAATTATTGGATTTTGAGTTATCTGTCCTGAAATTCCTGTTTCAAGTCGTACCATCTGGTAAGAGTATAAAAAAAATCATGATTTTAAAAAGGATCTATCCAGAAGTAACTTCATCTGACATCATTGATTGGAACAGAAAAAAAAGGTTAGGATTATCTTTTATAAGTTCATTACATGGACAGGCGGTTTCTTGGTTTGAATCAAAACATTTTAGAATTTATACAAAGTTGAGTATGGCCAAAAGAAATTTGTTCTTGATAGTTTCTATAACTTACCTTGTCTTAATCAGTGTTTTTTTAATACTAATTAAAGCAGTTTTTATCCCTTGGATTATAGTTGGAGGCCTGATAGTTGGATTACTTTTAATTTTTGCTTCAATCCCCATCTTAAGAAAAACTCCAGAGGCAACCCTGGAATTAAAAAAATGGAAGGCCTTTAGAAGATTCATTACTGATTTTTCGGCGATGAAAGACGCTCCAACCACTTTAATACATATTTGGGATGAATATCTTATCTATGCCGTTGTGTTAGGTGTTGCTGTAAAACTCTTAAAAGTTTTGAAAAGACTAGCAGAGGAACAACATGTAACTTTTGCTGCTGCTGGATGGTATTATGGAACTGGGGTAACAAGAGCCCCGACAGGATTAATGTCTCCAGAATCGTTCTCTTCACTCGTGAGCAACCTATCCGGAACTATAAGTGCTTTGAGTTCATCTAGTTCAGTTGGAGGAGGATTCTCTGGTGGAGGTGGTGGTGGAGGTGGTGGCGGAAGTTCTGGTGCAGGGTGAAATTTAAACCCCTCTCACACCTACAGATTCAAAATGGGGTTTCATTATTTTAGCGAATTCCTTTAATTTATCGGGCGGATAAGGTTTAATTCTTCTGAAACCCCTATCAATATTGTTTCCTGATACAAACTGTTGGAGATAATAACGCTTCGACCCCTTCAACCATTTACCTATGGCTATAGCATCCTCCTTCTTGAAAAATCTAGGTATTACCGTGGTTCTGAACTCATAATTTACATCAGAGTTACGGATGGCATCGATGCTCTTCTGTATATTCCCTTTGTTCACCTTTTTCCCAGCCGCCCTCTCGTACTTCCCTAAAGGGGCTTTGATGTCCATTGCTATGTAGTCCACTAACCTCGGATCTATCAATTTCTTTATCATGTTTGGGTCGGAGCCATTAGTCTCAAGCATTACCGAGAAACCCATGTTCTTTATCTTCTTTGCGAATTCTGGTAGATCTTTTTGAAGGGTTGGTTCCCCCCCTGTTATTGCTACAGCATCGAGTAAACCTTTTCTCGTTAACATGAAATCTATGATTTCCTTCTCAGATATGGTTGGCATATTCTTGTAGTTCAAGACTATATCTGTGTTGTAACAGAAAGGACACCTGAAGTTGCAACCGCCAGTCCAGATTACTACAGATAGTTTACCAGGGTATTCTATCAAGGACAGTTTTTGAAAGCCTTTTATAAGCATGTTAACAACAGGAATAATATAATTTGGATTAATTTAAATATTGTTTCTAATTTCATTTTTTTATTACTTAACAACAAATTCCTTTCTGTCCTTAAACTCTTTCTGCTTTCCTTGGTTCCATGATTGAACCGGTCTGTAATAACCAACGACTCTGGAATAAACTTCACAAGGAACAGCAATCTTTTCTTTCTTCTTCTTTTTCATCTAACCACCCGTCTTAACTCCAAAGTTTTTTAATTGTCCTTTAGAGTGAGGAAATGGACAATGAAAATGTTCCCCACTTATATAACCATGAACAGGACATATGCTGAATGTGGGAGTGATAGTGAAATAAGGAAGACAGAAGTTATCAAAAACTCTCTTTACGAGAAGAGCAGCAGCATTACCACCATCTATCTTCTCACCGATAAAACCATGGAGAACTGTTCCCCCTGTATAGAGTACTTGAAGATCATCCTGATGTTTTAATGCCTCAAAAATATCACCCGTGTGATTTACAGGCAGATGAGTAGAATTAGTGTAATAAGGGGTACCGTTACCAGCTGTTATGATATTACGATAATTCTTCTTGTCTATCCTTGCCAGACGATAAGAAGTTCCTTCTGCTGGTGTTGCTTCAAGATTGTATATATGACCGGTCTCGTTCTGGAATTCCACCAATTTATCCCTCATGAACTCCAGGACTTTTATAGCAAACGTCTTACCTTGTTTTGTCGCTATGTTCTGGCCGAAGAAATTCAAACAAGCCTCGTTCATTCCGACTAATCCTATAGTTGAAAAGTGATGGTTTAAGTGACCCAAATATCTTTGAGTGTATGGTAACAATCCCTTGTCAAAATTACTGTTTATAATTTTTCTCTTCATTTCGAGTGAGTTTTTGGCCAGAGTCATCATCTGGCTCAACCTCTCAAAGAACATGCTCTCATTCTTCGACAGGTATCCAATCTTGGGCATGTTTATCGTTACTACTCCAAGAGAACCTGTCGATTCTCCAAAACCGAACAAACCACCAGTCTTCCTCCTAAGTTCTGTCATGTCCAACTGTAACCGGCAACACATGGATCTAACATCCCCAGGCCTAAGTTTACTGTTAATAAAGTTCTGGAAATAAGGCAAACCATACTTTCCAGTCATCTTGAAAAGAAAATTAGAGTTCTCAGAATCCCAATCAAAATCTTTAGTAATGTTATATGTTGGGATAGGAAAAGTGAAGACCCTACCGTTCTTGTCCCCCTCTATCATCACGTCTATTAACGCCCTATTGACGATATCCATTTCTTTTTGATAATCTCCATAAACATCATCTTGTAATTTTCCTCCGATCGTAACAGGATCATTCTTCAGATCTATTGGAACCCTCCAATCCAGAGTTATGTTGGTGAAAGGTGTTTGGCACCCCCATCTCGACCCAATGTTCAAGTTGTAAACAAATTCTTGGAGCATTTGTTTTACTTGTTTGTAGTTCAACCCATCATTCCTCACGAACGGAGCAAGGTAGGTGTCAAAAGATGAGAAGGCCTGCGCTCCAGCCCATTCATGCTGTAGAGTGCCGAGAAAGTTCATCATCTGACCCAATGCCGTTCTGAGATGCTTTGGAGGCCGCGATTCAACTCTGCCAGGCACGCCATTGTACCCTTCATGTAATAATTGTCTCAAACTCCAACCAGCACAATAACCAGCGATACTAGCAGACAGATCATGGATATGAAAATCACCGTTGACGTGAGCTTGAGCAATTTCCTTAGAATACACAGAGTTTAAGGCGTAATAAGCCATAACACTTCCAGCCACATGCCAAGTTAAACCAGAGAATGAGAAACCCATGTTGGCATTTTCTTTTACTCTCCAATCCGTTTTGCTCGTGTAAGTGTCAACCACATCTCCAACATTCAACAATAATTGTTGCATATCCCTTATTTTTTTATGCTCCTCTCTGTAGAGAATGTAGGCTTTAGCTGTCTTGGCATGTCCATTCTCGACTAAGACCTTTTCAACGATATCCTGTATCTCTTCAACAGAAGGAATCTTATGAGTGAACTTCTCTTTCAATATTTCTACAGTTTCATCCGACAGCAGCTCTGCTAATTCCCTGTCCTCGCCACCAACAGCCTGGGCTGCTTTCCATATGGCTTCTGTAATTCTGTTCTGATCGAAAGGAACTACTCTCCCGTCCCTCTTCTTTACCTTGGTTATAGAGCGCCTTTTTTTAAGTATTTTTAACTTCTTTAACTCTTTTTCAAAGGTTTTAAAATCAGTGAATTGTTTGTAGTGTGCGGCAAACCTGACGTAAGCCACTTCATCCAATGGTTTGAGTTTTTTGATAATGACCTCCCCAACGTCTCTACTATTCACTTCGTCTGTGTAATGCCTTCTCACATCAGCTTCAACTTCATCCACGAGTTTTTCTATCTGTTTAATACTTATGGGTCTCTTATCACATGCCTTTATGATACCTCTTTTTATTTTATCCCTGTCGAATGCTTCCCTACGTCCATCCTTCTTAATAATCATCAAATCTGTCATTTCAACGCGTTCGTATGTTGTGAATCTCTTACCGCACTTCAGGCATTCTCTTCGTCGACGATTACTCTTTGCATCAGAAATCCTCTTATCAATAACCTTTATTTCGCTTGAAGAACAGTACGGACACTGCATTTAAACACCAAAATACAATATATAGTAGTTAGATTTGTCACTGACTACAACATGTGGGTTTAATAATTACCCAGAGGATATTTTAAGATTTTGCATGAACAGGAATATAGTTTCAGAAATAACTTACCGAATTTCTATAAGATAGTAAATTGTTCGACTATATCTTATGATTTCTTCTTCTCTTTCCACTCATCAAGTGGTACAGAGAATTCTTTTTCTATTTTTTCTCTCCATATGGTGTTATAAGTACAGAATGGAATTACACGACCATCTGGTATAGCATAATGAATACAACACCTGCAAACTCTGTCTGTATCCAGGTTGTAAGGATCTTGAAAATGCATACACCCTATCAACAAAGACCTGACATTTTTACTATGGAAGTCATCCAATACTTCTCTAGTACCATGAATAACTATATTGAAAATGAGTTTTTTTAGATCAAGCCACTCAGGTTTCATTTTGTTATCGATGAATTTACCTATATTCGTTAAGATTTTAAAGCTGATTTTTGTCTTTTCGAACTTCGTATCTTGATACTCTTCTAACAAATCATTCATGAACTCATAAAATCCTTCCGCATCAAAAAACCTTGTGATTGGGATTATTTTACCATTTTCGATAAAAACATAAGTGGCGGCACCACAATGAGCATGACATGTAAATTCAGTTTGTGGTGATTCCTTTAGAATAGTCAATAAACGGGACATCGGGACTGCCCAAGGAACTGGGTAAAAATCTTCTTTAGTTATGACACCGTCAGTTTGTTCCTCGACAAGATTCATGAAGTCAGGTATCGTTATCCTCTGTTCTCTTAATTTCGTTTTATCAATTCTTCCAGTGAAAGATACCGGTTGAACGTTCAATCCTCTTACAATGTCGATATTCTTGGCCGAAAAATCGATCATACTCCCGATTTGATCATCATTAACTCCTTTGATTAAAGTTGGAACTAAGACAATTTCTAAACCAACCTTTCTACAGTTTTCGATCGCCTTAAGTTTTGATGGATATGCATTGAATCCTCTAGTTTTTACGTAAGTTTCGGGTTTAACTCCATCGAACTGTAAATAAAGAGTATTCATACCAGATTCTTTCAATTTTCTTGTGAAATCTAAAGATTCAGCAAGTTTCAAACCGTTTGTGGCTGCTTGTATTTGAGTGAAACCAAATTCTTTTGCCATCCTTGTGATTTCAAATATATCCCCTCTTATCAGGGGTTCTCCACCCGCAAACTGAACTGCAGGGGTTGATGCTGGTTTTTCTCCTCTGAGAACTCCCATCATTTTTCTAATTTCTTCTAAACTTGGTTCAAACACGTAACCTGCTTCAGCCGCATTAGCAAAACAAACAGGACAATGCATGTTGCACCTGTTAGTCAAATCAATGTTTGCCAGGACAGTGGTGGTATAATGTTCACTACACAAACCGCAATCCATGGGACAACCTCTATCCCTCTTTGTAATCGGGTTATTTAGTTTCTTACCATCAACATGAAATCTATTGAATCTTTTGTATGACTCGGCATCCCCCCAGTAAATATCCTCAAACTTGCCATGTTTTTTACAGGTTTTTTCGTAAATTATTTTACTATCTTTCTCATTTATAGAGGCCTCGATAACATTGACTTTTTTATCCTCAAAGAAACAATCAGGGCAAATCGATTTAGTTTTTTTGATCAGTTGCATAACTTTTAATAGTTTTTAAAAGTTTAAATAGTTGATTGTCACAATATCAAACATGGGTACAGAAAAAATAAGGGAACAGATATTCTCAACGTTTGCAAATATAGCTAAGAGTCTTGGTTATTCTGAAGTTTATGGGAGGATAATAGCGTGCTTACTTGTTCATCAAGAACCCGTTGCATTAACTCAAGTAGCAAAAGAGACTGGTTATTCATCTCCAATGGTTTCTTTGAGCATCGATTTCCTGGAAACAGTTGGTATGGTCAAGAGAGTGAAAAAGTTCGGTGACAGAAAACTCTACTTACAGTCAAATGGAAGTCTTTTAGATGGATTAAAAAAAGCCATTCTGGTTAAGATATCGAAAAATGTTTCCACGAGCTTGCAAGATTTCGAAAAGTATAAAGAACAATTAAAGCAAATAAAAGGGAAAGAAAGAAAAATGCTGCTTAAAGGGATAGAAACTTTGGAGAAAGAGATTAAAAGAATGGACAGTTATGTGAGAGTTCTATCAAAGATTGGGTTGCCTTAACTACCACCATATATTCTCTTCTATCATGAACTTGTCGATGAACATATGGATAACAACACCAATCATGAGTAATGACATTTCAAAAGAAGGAAGAGTGAATAAGAACCCAGCAGCAATTGCGAACATCACTATTTCATCCCAACGACTCAAGACTTTCCATGCCCTAGTTCCCACTATTTTCTCTGCATTCAATGTTTTGTATTTCGCTAAAAAGGCAGGGATAAAGACCATATCTGGTATTACGTTACCTAGAATAAAGAAGAATAATGGAAAAACTGTGATAAGACCTTGGAATAATACAAAAATTATCATTGACAAAATACAAGCAATTATGAGATGTCTAAAAACCCCAGCCATGAAAGATATATCGTTCTGTAGGCTATTTCTAATTTATGGAAATTAATGAAAAGATGATATTCGTATCAATTCTTGTTATCAATATTATACTCCTAATTCTTAGACCGTTTGAACTGGATGAATCCTTATACATACTCATAGGAAAAATGATTCTACAACAAAGGATGAACCCATTTTCTTTAAATTATTTGAGCCCATATTATTCGAACCCATTTAGTTATGTATTCGGAAGTCCTTTAGTACCTATAATCTATGGGTTCTTCTATCTGATCGGTGGATTCATGCTGTCTAGGATAGTATCTTTGATATTTGTTTCCTCAACTTTAATCCTAATATACGATCTAACCAAAATACTCTTCAACAAAAAAATAGGAATGATTTCACTCATAGTAGCAGGTATCTCCAATACAACTATACTCCTTGCGACCAACTCATTATTAGATTCTGTTGGAGTTTTCTTTTTCATTTTGGCTTTATACCTTGTATACAAAAAGAAACCTTTTTATTCCGGCTTGAGTTTTGCTTTATCAATTTTGAGTAAATTCATTGTTGTCCTACCAGTACTCGTAATAATTACCTATCTTTACAAAAAAGGATTCAAAATACAAAATTTACTGGTCGGTTTACTTATTTTAGTCGTGCCTTTTTTTGTGTACGATTTTGATATATTAATGGCACTTTATAATTTTTTTATTTCAGGGCATATTCCTTCTGATTTATCTACAAATTTAGCTTTTTTAATCAATCGCTTTCTCGCCACGATACCATTGCCGTTTCTACTTTACTTGATAGACCGTAAAAAAAGTTTTATCAAAAATAATTATCTGTTAATAATTCCTTTCCTCTCCATCCTTTTCTTTCATGTAGTTACATTAAATTACATTTCCATTTCTCATACCATACCTTATGGTTTGATTCCTCTTTCTGTTTTGTCAGGAAAAACTATTAGTAATATGAAAAAAAGGATACAGTTTTTTATTTTATTTTTAATTGTTATTTTGAACCTAAGGATGGCAGTTGGTTATGTTTTTGCAATGCCATCTCATATTCCAATTGTCGACGATATCAGAAAATTAGATGGTAAAATTTTGGCGGATAACCCATACATGATTCATCTTGTTAAAGGTACTGATTTGAGAGACGATTATGTTTATAACTTCTTCTACTTTGATTTTAATCGTGATGGGAAATCCACAAAAGAAGATTATGAAGAATTAATGAAAAATGACTTTTTTGATTATATAATAATTCCATCTCAATTTACCATGGAATCAGAATATTCCGAAATATGGGAACTTGTTCCAAAATATTATTGTGTATATAAAACTTCTGCTGGTTCAAGATTAGAAATGATAATTTATAGCAAATGCGCTTCAAAACAAATCTAAAAATTTACTCTTCTGAAACTCTTGGTGCTAGAACAAAACCCAAGCTAACTTTATCAACAGAGGCGAAATCGATTCTTATTGGATAATCCTTTGACCAACGTAAGTTTATCTGATCCGCGAGCTTGGATGCTTTTATAATCTTCTTAAGGTAATCTAGGGGATATCTGGCCATAACAAGACCAGTGGCATTCAAATCCAAAAGACCATCATTACCCCTTTCTAGTGTCAATTCGGTGGAACTTATATCCCCACTAGCTATCAAGTTGAACCCATCTTTGTGTGCCTGAAAAACGACAGAATCACTTACGATGTCGGCATCCTCGATACCACTCTTTAAAATATCAGACTTAACTTTAACCCTAGCTTTAAAATCTAACTGATTGATGGGTGGGATCTCTTCTTGTGTTATGTCCAGTAAAGGAACCACGAATCTTCTGGTTGACGCGTTCTTCATTCGTATTTCTAACTTGTTATCCTTCAATTCCAACTCAAGCCTTTCGTTACCTCCAACCCTCTTCAAGACCGATACTAAATTTGTCATGTTGACTGCAATGTTCTGTTCTTTATCCACTTCAAACTTATCGAACACTGTGGCTGGCAGTTTGAAATCTACAACCGCAACCATGGCCCTATCAGCGGCTATCAACTCAAGCCCATTGTTGTTAACCTTAAAAATACCTTCATCTATCAATTCCCCGATAGTAGCGATAGAATCCCTCAGTAGACTACTATCAGACATAACTGCTTTAAACACGAATCACACCCCCACTTTATTATATAATTCCTCGACTTTTTTATACAGATTTATATTCAAATTCGATAAATCTTGGATTGCATCGACCTTTATCTCAAAACCATCTTCTGTTGGTAAAGTTGAGCCGAATACTCTTATCAACTGATTTATGTTGAAACTGTCAAGGAGATTCGTATCATCGACAAAAACGATTACCTTACCACTCCCATCATCGACCATAAGAGTGTTTTCTTTCTTGTCGACGACAAAACCTAGAATCTTCACTTTTAAGTCAACTTCAGGGTTTATCTCTGGAATTTTCCTCTTAACATAATGGTTTCTGAAAGGCATAGAAAAAGTTTTGGCGTTTAAATATTAATAGACTAATATTCTCGCCATCTATGTCCGCATTCAGTGCAGCAATAGAATCTTGTGGGAGGTTCATCACCTGACCTAGTCTGTTGCATGAACCAATAAGCCTCGTTGTTCTCACATTCAGGACAAATTATCTTAGTCTTTGGGTAGGTACTTAGAGCATCCTTCTCGTCTAAAACAGGGATTATTTCTTTTTCAGTTTCTACTTTTTCAAGAATTTTAGTCGAACTGACTTTTCCATAAGAGGCATGACCGCATTTTCTACAAACCCACCTCATTTTTTTTCTTCCCTTTTCTGCAATCATCAAATTCTCACATTTATCACAGAACTTCATCTTAAAACACCCCCCAATGTTGTTGTTAACAAAAGCTTTGGCCACCCTAAAAAGGGTATGACAGTAACAGCCTTTCCATGAATATTACTTGGTGACCATGGATCATGAGAAGGGTTATGATCCCCTTTAGTTGTTATCTTTCCATCTTCTATTTCAATTATTCTATGAACGATTGGAGTACTTTGACCTTCTATATCGTATACTATAACATCACCGGTCTTTAACTCCTCTGCCTCAATCCCGACAACAACCAACGCATCTCCTTTTAAAAAACCTCCAGTTATCGGCCAAGAATCTACTTCTTCTTTTGTGTAACCATACTTATCCTGAAGATATTCATAATGTCTTAAAGGTGTAGTAACATCATGCGTCATGGAATCTGAAACAACAGCAACGACAGGAAGATCTGTCCCTAAAACCAGACCCAGACCAAAGTTTAGCAAATAAGCCGCAACAACCCCTAAGGCAATGTAACCGACAGTTTCTAACAATTCTTTGTTTGATTTTTTCAAGCTCTTCCCCCACTCTCACCTTTTATCAAAGAGGAAGCAATCAAGTGTGCGATCCTCAATGGTTCCGGTATCAAACTTCTTGTACAACTTAATTTTATAATCTTTTCTGTTTCTTCTTTTGATAAACCTTTAAATTGATAGTAAATATTTTTATTCTTTTCTATTTTCATCTTATGTATTTTTCCCGCATGTTCAACACATTCCCATCTTTTTTCAAAATCTTTAAAATGTTTCAACGCAGTTTTTATTTTCTCGAGGTTGGGTTTCCTTCTGTTTACTACTATTACTGGCAACTTGGTTTTATCATATAGTCTGGAGATATCTACCATATTGAACCCACCAAATGATATGCCTTTCAGCATTATGACTCTCAACTGTTCTTTATGTCTGGAATTATTGAGTAATTTTATCAGAATCTTGGTAGCATCCATACCATCTATACTAACTTCTGTCTTAAATGCTCCGTCTAAATAATTTCCACCCCTGAACACCACACCGATTACAGGTACTTTACCTTTTGCCCTTGGAATGAAAGGACCATCGTCAAAACCCACGATCCTGATCTCCCTTTTAACAGACCTCATAATACCATCTATAGATTGGAAAACAAAAACCTTAAATCGTTTATGTTTCATCGTTTTAGTGGTTGTATGTCGGTTAGAGTTGAAAAGGCGAGAAGATTGATGAGAGTTAGATTAGCGAATCAACCCCATGTCATCAATCATATTGAAATGGTTACTAAAAAGGCCCTTGAACTAGGAAGGAAATTAAAAGAAAAAGGGCCTGATGTGGATTTAGAACTTCTTGAAGTTGGCGGTTATTTACATGATATTGGAAGAAGCGTAACTCATGGTATCGGTCATGCTATCGAAAGCGTTAAGATAATTAAAGTATTAGGGGTTTCCGATCCCCTTATAAAATTGGTTGAGAGACATGTTGGAGCTGGAATAACTGCTGAAGAAGCTGAAGAATTAGGCCTGCCGAAAAAAGATTATATCCCTGAAACATTGGAGGAAAAAATTCTTTCTTATGCCGACAAGTTTCTTGAAAGCGAACTCGTATTCAAAACAATTAATGGAGAACAAATCGTGGAAAGAAAGGATGTTGAGTATGATACGATAGAACCAACCCTGAAAAGATTCAGAAAGAAGTTTGGCGTTAATAACCCAGTTGTTTTGAGGCTAGAAAAATTAAGAGACGAAATGGAGGATCTGATAGGCAAATATTAAATTTTTAACTACCAACACATATTTACTTTAGAGGATTAAAATGGTGAAAAAAACTTTTCCAGAGGCAATGCAAAGGATATACCATAGAGTATTCGTCTGTAGGAAATGTAAGAGCAAAATTAGAGCGGATTACATAAAAGTCAGGGAAGGCAAGATCAAGTGTAGAAAGTGTGGATCTAAATCCCTAAGACCAAAAAGGAAGGAGAAGAAGGTATAGCCATGGATAGTAAACTCGTCAAACGATGGGTTGAAAAGGGACTGAGTCCTTCAAAAGACTTCGAATTCTTTACTAGGAGAGAGAATCTTATCGTTGGCAAGCTAAGAGACCAACCAACTCAGGTCGAATACAATTGTCCTTTCTGTGGTTTCTACGAGATAAAAACGATTGAGATGGAAAAGGGAAAGAAAAAATTCAAAAGACCAAAATTCAAATGTTCTAAGTGCGGGAAAATGATATTGGTTTCTGATTTGAAGAAGAAATGATTCTATGAAGAGGGAAGAAGCAGTTATTTTGGTTAAAGAAAACATCAAAAAAGAATACCTATTTAAACACATTCTGGCTGTAGAAGCGATAATGAGAGGGATTGCCAAACATCTAAACGAAGATATTGAAACATGGGGAATGGTAGGTTTACTACATGACATAGATTATGGCCAGACAGAAAACGATCCAAAAAACCACGGAATAATTGCAGAAAATCTACTCAAAGATAAGGTTGATGAGAAAATTATTCGTGCGATAAAATCCCATAACTTTGAGAATACTGGAGCCACGCCCGAAACAAAAATGGAAAAGGCTTTGATTGCAGCAGATGCTATTTCAGGATTGATAGTTGCAGCTGCTCTGATAATACCTTCTAAAAAATTGAAGGATGTTAAAGTAAAATCGATCAGGAAGAAATTCAAGCAGAAAGATTTTGCTAGAAGATGTAGTAGAGAAAATATATTAGTCTGTGAGCATGTTGGTATTCCAAAAGAAAAATTCTTTGAGATAGCTTTAGAATCAATGCAAAGGATAAGTGAAGAATTGGGTTTATGAAAAAACCCCCCAACTAAGAGTAAGCCATTCTAAAATATTAAAAACAAAAGAAAAAAGAATCAACCAACTTTCTTTATTTCCCCCTTTCTCGGGACATTGAGTTGCAACTCTCCCCTAAACTCCGTTACATAACCGTTTTTTATTTCTACAGTGTCTCCCTCTCCGATCTCGTCGATCTGTCTCCCCCACAGGGTCAGCAGTATCTTTCCAGAATCATCTTCGATCGTGGCAGTAGCAACTCTAGTCTGGTAACCGAGTTTAGTTCTCACGTTTCTAGGTTCAGATACATCTAAAACTTTGGCAGTCAAACTAACCTCATTCGTTCCAAGTTTCAGTTCATTTATCTTCAACTTTTTTCCCCTCTAATTTTTCTGGTTCTTTGGGTTTTTTTCCCTTCTTAGGTTTTTCTTCCTTAGGAGCTTCTGCAACTTCTGCTTCCCCAACCTTCTCTCCGATTGCAAATCTTCTGGCAACTTCTGTTATCTTTATTTTGCATTTATCTCCCTTTTTCGCGTTAGCAACGAAAACGACAAAATTCTTAACTCGTGCTATTCCATCCCCTTTAGAACCAGTCTCATTTATCTCAACATCGTATGTCTCCCCAACTTTTACTGGTTTTTCAAATCTTTCAAAACCTCGGTCCCTAAACCTGGGTCTTGAAAACCTTCTTTCCATAATACAACCTCCTTAGTCATCCACAAAATCTCAAGGATTAGTCACACCTTAAGCATTACCCCCTTCAATAAAACAGTTATTCAAAATCAAATTTAAATAATTTTCTTAACCCACGTATCCAAGTTCTTTTTCTTCAGCCTTCTCTTTTTTCATGACCCTCTTCTTGAATCTTTCATCAAACTGTTTGTAAAAATCAACGATCCTTTTACTTAAGCTTGGCTTAATTTCGTTCAAGGCCCTATCAAAGTGGCTCATCGTCACTTGCTTCGCATTTTTATTTTCTCTCAATGCACGCATCGCTGCTTCTCTGGCCAAGTTCTCTAAATCCGCTCCAGAAAAATCATCAGTTATCTTAGCAATTTTTTTCAGATTCACACCTTTCAAAGGCATGCCCTTTGTCTTTATCTCTAGAACCTTCAATCTGGCTTCTTCATCTGGCTCTGGTACTAATATCTGTCTATCAAACCTTCCAGGTCTTAACAATGCGGCATCGAGCATATCAGGTCTATTCGTTGCAGCAATGACAACAACATCATGTAAATCCTCCAAACCAGATAACTCAGTTAACATCTGAGAAACAATTTTTTCTGTAACATGTTCTCCAAAGCCTAAACCTCTTCTCGGAACCATTGCATCTATCTCGTCGAAGAATATGATTGAGGGTGAGACTTGTTTAGCTCTTCTGAACAATTGCCTGACCTTCTTCTCACTCTCACCAACCCATTTGCTAAACAATTCAGGTCCTTTTACTGCTATGAAGTTTGCACCCGATTCAGTCGCAACAGCTCTTGCCAACAAAGTCTTTCCACACCCAGGCGGTCCATACAATAAAACCCCCTTTGGCGGATTTATTCCCATTCTTTTGAAGGCATCAGGGTTGGTTAAAGGCCATTCTATCGACTCTTTCAAACTCTCCTTTACTTTTTCTAAACCACCAATATCATTCCATTTGACGTTAGGAGTTTCAATGAGAACTTCTCTCATCGCAGATGGTTCAACTATTCGTAATGCATAATCAAAATCAGCTTTATTCACAGAAAGTTTTTCTAGGACTTCAGTCGGAACTTTTTCCTCTTCCTTCCATTTTATTTTTGGTAAAAGTCTTCTCAATGCACGCATCGCTGCTTCTTTAATTAACGCACTGATATCTGCTCCCGTATAACCGTATGTTATCTCCGATAATTTATCTAAACTAACACCTTTTGCAAGGGGCATCTGTCTGGTGTGGATTTCAAGGATTTCTTTCCTTCCTTTTTTATCAGGGATGCCTATCTCTATTTCTCTGTCAAACCTCCCTGGTCTCCTTAAAGCGGGATCAAGTATGTTCGGGACATTTGTCGCGGCGATAACAATAAGTTTCCCTCTTGCTTTCAACCCATCCATTAACGTTAACATTTGAGAAACAACTCTTCTTTCAACTTCTCCATGTACTTCTTCTCTTTTTGGTGCTATGGAATCTATTTCATCGATGAATATAATCGATGGCGCGTTCTTCTCTGCTTCTTCAAAAATTTTTCTCACGTTTTCTTCTGATTGACCATACCATTTACTCATCACTTCCGGTCCAGCAATAGAATAGAAGTTTGCGCCCGATTCATTAGCTACAGCTCTTGCCAACAAAGTCTTTCCACACCCAGGCGGTCCATACAATAAAACCCCCTTTGGCGGTTCAATACCAAGTCTGGTGAATAATTCAGGATGTCTCAGAGGAAGTTCTATCATCTCTCTGACTTTTAGAATTTCTTCATGCATTCCACCAATATCTTCATAAGTAACAGATGGCACAGCTCTCTGTTCTAACCCAAGACCTTTCGGTAACCGTCTTAGTATTTCAAGCCGAGTCATATCAGTTATCTTGACAATTCCGCTCGGATCAGTATTAGTTACGACAAACCTAGTCTCACCAGTAGGAGTGAAGAAAAAATCTTCAATGTCAAAACCAAAAGCTTGGAAAATATTTGGGGTTCTACTCATATCGCCCTTCCCTTTAACAACTGGAGAAGGAACGATGATATCACCTTTAGTTACAGGACGATAATAGATGTTTTGTTTCACGAGATTAGGACTGATCTGAACTATCATGCCTTCTTGAGCAGGAGCCAGGGTAACCTTCTTGGCTTCTTTAACATCAGCCTTTCTTATTTTTACAATCTCACTAACACCAGCGCCAACATTCCTTCTAACCAAACCATCCATTCTTGCGACGTTCAAACCAGCATCAGCAGGATAAGACCTTACAGCTATTGCACCAGTCTTTCTTGTTCCTTCTAATTCAATTACATCTCCTTCTTTTATTCCCATACTCTGCATACTGCTAGAATCTATTCTCACTATTCCTCTACCGAATTCCTCCCTCTGAGTTAATTCCCCAATCTTCAATTCAACTTCTTTTTTCTCTTTCATCGATTCACCCTCTCAACATTTTTTCCCTTTCTTTATCGAGTAAAACATCGAACATATCCCATTTAATTTTATCTTCCCATTCATCTAAAAACTTTCTCATTCTATCCATATGCCTTTTCATGATGATGAACATCGACCGATCCACTCTGATGTGAGGCATCTCATCTAGTAAACCATCTCTTCTGTAAACGTACCTCTTCTCCTCTTTCTTAACTATTTGTTTCCAACCGTATAACTCTTTGTAAAATTTGTTTCTCTCTGAGTTGCTGTCAAATCTATTGGTTTTTACTGTGAATGTTATCAGTATTGCCCTCTTTTCAATCATGTTCATCATTTAGTGTTTATTTAAACTAAAATATGCTCAGGAAAGTTTATAAAATTATCGTTTTAAAGAAATTGAGATTAAACAGGTTTCCATCTATCCTTAAGCTTCTCTTTTATCTTCGGCATACTAGTGTATTCCATATCATGCTCTGGTAATCTATGCGGCTGGAATGGTCCATGCATTCTCATGTAATCTGCTATTTCATTGGCTTTCTGTCTGGCCAGATCAAAAGATTTATCCTTGAATAAATCAACAGGCCCGACCAACTTTCCATTCCTTAGAATGAAACCTAAAGCAATAACTCTTGGTGGACCATCAAACCTTGTTGGCATTGAGTCTTCACAACTAACTGGCATGAACGGTCCTACATGACTCCCCCTATTCCATCCTTCTACCAAGAATGGAGTGGCATAAGGTTCAACTAATTCCCCAACATCTGGCAAACCATGTTGTGATCTAACTATAGCAACAGGGTCATCTTTTCCCACATACTTTCCAGCGATTAAATTAAGTCTACTCGTACTAGTTGAAGCACAAATCAAGTTATCCGAATTCCTAAAAATATGTTTTATAACATATCTTCCTGGTGTTCCTATGAATGCGAGTAAATCGTACATATCTTCAGGGCACTTGAACTTTATTTTTTTATTTTCTACGACATCATGCACTTCAAATGTGAATCCTTGATTCATTGTAGGCGAAATAACTAAACCAGGGTTCGTGAATGCATCAGCAAAACTTTTGAACAGAGGAAAATTCCATGCTCCAGGTTCGGTCTTATCTGCAGCGAATATAACTACAGGCTCACTCTTTCTCTCTTCGAAGCTTATTTCTGCAACACCAGGACCCATACCCTTAACATTACCAGAGAAAGTATCCTTCAACATATCCTGTCCAGCCCCATACAGTTTCAACTCCTTTGACCTATCTGTACAGGCTTTAAAGATGTTCCAGGCCAATTCATGAATTTTAGGATCCTCAACAGGTTTCTCATGCGTCATCACGAGCTCCAAGTCATCCCCACAATGGAAGACATAGTAATCGATTATATCTTTCCTGCTCTTTGCCATCTCTAATTGCTCTTTAGCGAGTTTTATCAGTTCAGGATGGACCACGTTATGGCCAACATAGCTGCCGATATCAGCTTTTATCACACTTAACGTTATTTTCATACAAAATCACGTAGTGTTAAATTAAGAGGTCAAACTATTAATTTTTATCTTCTCAAACCATATAACACTTCATATGACCCCGAAAAAGCTCCTTTTTGTCATACTAGACGGCATCGCTGGCAGGCCTCGTTCAGAGTTTAATGATTTAACGCCTTTAGAGGCTGCAAATACCCCAAACCTGGATTATCTGGCAAAAAACGGTCAAACAGGGGAAATAACTATTATAGACGATAAAACACCACCCCAGTCCGATCCTGCTGTTCTAGCTCTGTTCGGGTATGACCCTATTATATATAGTAAAAGTAGAGGTCCGCTCGAAGCCATTGGTTCAGGTATAAATTTTAATGAGGGTGACCTCGCTTTAAGATGTAACTTCGCTACGATTGAAGGTGAAAAAATAATCGATACGAGGGCAGGTAGGATTAACAGTGGGACAGCTAAAAAATTAGTCGACTTCATTCAGGATAATTTGAAACTAACCTCGTTCCCAGTTGACATGAATTTTATCCATACTTTAAATTACAGAATGCTTTTGATATTACATCCCAAAGAAGGAAAGTTGTCGGACCAAATATCAAACACCAATCCTGGGTATGAAAGATTATCGGGTTACATGGAACTTCCTAAACCTCAATTAAAAGAAAAAATATTCGAGGAATGTAAGCCATTAGATGATACTGAAGAATCTTTATCATCTGCAAAATTAGTTAATGAGTTCACAGAAAAAAGTCGTGCGTTATTAAAAAATAATGAAATAAATCTGAATAGGATTAAACAGGGCATAAATCCAGCAAACATTATTTTGATGAGAGGTGCTGGAACAAGTTTACCAAAATTAGAAAACTTTAAAGAAAAGTTTGGGACAACTTGGTCATGTATTGGCGACACGCCTGGGGAAAGAGGCATAGCCAAATTATTGGGGATGGAATTACTCAAAGATCTACCCGAACCCCATATTGATATGCTCTCGAAAAAAAGTTCTATGGAAGAGATTGATGATGCAATAAAAAAAGATATGGAAATGAGAATGAAAAAACTACTCGATAATTTTGAGAATTATGATTGTTTTTATATACATATCAAGGGCGCTGACCCATTCGGTCATGGGGGATTACCAGAATCAAAAAAAAGAACGATCGAAGGAATAGACAAATGGTTCTTTGATGAACTCTTGAAAAAAATAAATTTAGAAAATACAACAATTTGTGTTACTAGTGATCATTGTACACCATGTAGTTTGAAAGCACATTCAGCCGATCCAGTCCCCTTATTAATTTATGGTAATAATTTTAAACCAGATTCAGTTGAAAAGTTTGGAGAGAGTTTTTGTAAGAATGGTAGTATTGGAAAAATTAAAGCAACTGAATTAATGTCGATTCTAATGAAGTGACAATATGACTGAAATAAAAAATATCAAAGCAAGAGAAATCCTAGACTCAAGAGGCAATCCTACAGTTGAAGTTGATGTGGTCACAAACAAGGGTTTATCCCGAGCATCAGTCCCTTCGGGTGCAAGCACAGGCATTCATGAGTCTTTGGAATTGAGAGACAATGATAAACGTTTTTTAGGTAAAGGTGTATTGAAAGCGGTGAATAATGTTAACAACATTATAGCAAAAAAATTGATAGGTTATGATTGTACGAAACAAAAAGAAGTAGATGAGCTGATGATAGATTTGGATGGGACTCCTAACAAATCTAACTTGGGAGCAAATGCTATTCTTGGGGTCAGCATGGCTGTTTGTAAGGCAGCTGCACTTTCGAATAATGTCTCTCTGTACAGATACATTTCTAACATAACAGGTAATAGTAAGTTTCTACTACCAGTTCCAATGATAGTCATCTTGGAAGGGGGAAAGCATGGAGATGAGTCAACGGATTTCCAAGAATTTATGATCATGCCGAACGGAGCACCTAGTTTCAGAGAAGCACTGCGATATGCTACTGAAATTTATCTAACCCTTAAAAATGTTCTGAAAAAGAAACATCATCATGTGAATGTTGGTTTAGAGGGAGCTTTTACACCAAATCTCAAGTCAAATATAGAAGCAATCGAATTAATTCTAGAGGCTATAAATGAGGCTGGTTATGAGGTAAAAAAAGAGATATCAGTTGCTCTTGATGTGGCAAGTTCCGAATTTTTTGATAATGGTAAGTACGTTCTAAAGAGAGAAGGAAAGGTCTTAAATTCTGATGAAATGATAGACTACTATGAAGACTTGGCCAAAACTTTACCAATAATTTCTATTGAAGATGGGATGGCAGAAGATGATTGGAATGGGTGGCAATCATTAAACCAAAAATTAGGAAACAGAATCCAGATAGTCGGTGATGACCTTATTGTTACCAATATAAAAAGAATACGTAGAGCCATAGAACTTAATGCCATCAATTCAGCATTAATAAAAATAAACCAGATAGGAACAATAACAGAAACCATAGATGCAGTAAAAATTTTATCTGATAATAAATTTATCCCTATTGTATCTCATAGGGGAGGTTCTACTGGAGAAACATTCATATCAGATTTTGTCGTTGGACTAGGAACAGGACAATGTAAATTTGGTGCACCCGCGAGAGGTGAGAGAACATCTAAATATAACCAGTTGTTAAGGATCGAAGAAGAACTAGGAAATAAGGCAAAATACTCAGCGTTTAATTAGAAACTTCTATTAATCAATACTACAGAATGGCAATATGAGGTTTTTATCGAATAAAAATCTTTATATGAATTAATCCAAAATTATTGTATTATCGGGATTAACATGGATAAAAAACGGCTATTATTGATTTTTATTCTTGTTTTAGTGGCACTTGTTGGTATCGCTCTCATAATAAAAGGATATAATGCAACACCATCTTTATTGAAGTTGGATCTGAGTTCGATAAAAATAAATTCTACACAAATATTGGGAATAATCGTCAGTATCGTTGTCTTACTAGCTCTAGTCGTGTTCTTGTTTGTTCGGTTTCAAGCTGTGAAGAGGATAACTTAGATTTTTGATTAGATTTCTATAAGATAGAAAATCTTTATATTCCGATTTTTCCATATTTATTTTTGTTCGAAATGAAAAAGGAATGGATAATACTTTTTTTTGTTTGTGTTTTAGTGACACTTTTTATTAATGCCAATGCAACCGCATTCGAGATCAATGGAACTGTTTATGATAGCAATTCTACTGCTTTGAACGGCGCTAATATTAGTGTTGTCCTTAAAGATCAAACTTGGACATCTCTAGGTACTAACACTACATTGTCAAACTCAACTGGATGGTTTAATTTGACTCTTCCTGACAACGCGACATACTCGTATCAGTTATCAATTACTCATAACGATAGTACTGGTGTTGTGAATTATGTTGGGCAATCCCTTCCTGCATTTCCCTATTCCGAATTTTCTCTACTTTCGAGTGTCAATTATTATCTAAAGGAAGCTGGAACGATTAATATTACTGTTATAAATAGTTCAGGAAATGCAACCAACTTTGATCATCAGGTTAAAGATGTTAAATTGGGATATTCTATCGGGGGCTGTACTCAGAATCAACAACAGACCGAGACTATTTGTTATGTTCCTAGAGATAGAAATTATTCTATAATGGTTTTCCCGGCGCGACAACCTCAAACGCAATTTGTGCCAGTAAGCTATAGCTGGGATAATTTTACTGCAACACAAGATTACAATATTGATAGTTTATCTAGTTATAATGCCACGACAAAGACATTACAAAAACAATTTAATATAACAGAAGGTTATGGAAGGATATCAGGATATATTAATGGCTCTTTAGTCGATATTGCTGGTTGGGACGAGTTAACAGTCGTCCCGTTCGTGTCAGAACCTGGGAGCATGGTTTTCATGACCTATGGAAAGCTTCCATTCAATGGAAGTGTAATTAGTGGTGGGCTATATGCCACTGATGCATATAACCTTACGACAGGAACTTATAATATAACTTTACCTTATGCCGCCTCTGAAACAGTTCAGTATATCCTATTTGCAGCAGCAAAAAATGGTTCAACATATTATGGGGGTTATAGGAATGTTACTGTAACCGGTAACGCAACAATCGATTTCACGATGTATGGTATGTTGGGGAGCGATTCAATTATTAACCAGTCTTCTTTTAACGGTGGTTATCGTATTGTTAATACCTCTAGACAAGAGTTTAGGTTGGTTAATGGGACAACTGGATCAAATAATGAATCATTGGATAATAGTAATGCACATATAGAAACAACCGTTGACTATACCAATTATGGTGCGATAGAATTTACTTTTATGGAAGATCTTTCAGGTGCCAATTATGGAAACTTTTCCTTACCTTTGATAAACGTTACAGGATTCAAGGAGATGAATGTATACGATATGAACAAAGCCCCAAAAAGAGTTCCTACAAGAACCGTGGCCCAAATAAATGCAAATAATAATATTTCTATGACTCCATTTAACCCACAGGCTCTTGACGGTACAACAGGAGCAAGCATTAGTATTGCACTCTACAGATCCAATTCAACTTGTGATGTTCCTAATCCTATAGTAGGATGTAACTTGACGAGTACTTCCAATATGAATGCATTTAATCTGTTACCCGTAGTAATTGGAGGAGGAAAAATAAGCTTCAGGATGGGCATGGGCGATGTTTTAGTTCATTATGTCGATGTCGACATGTTGGCTTCTGGTCCACCCGATGCATCTTTCGAAGATAACAATGACATAACGGAGGGTACAACAGACGGATTCAGCAAGGCGATGAGATTTGGTTCGAATGGACCAACGATTTATGATTATGTACTTATTTCCATACCTTATACAGAAGGAAGTAGTTCTGCAACAGGATTGAGTGAAAGCGCCGAAGTCAACGTTTCTATTCCAGTATTTTATGATGAAAGTTGGAATATTATTTGGAACACTAGTCTTAATGGAACTAACGCGGCTCTCTTGGCAGGGAATGATTCTCATTATTCTTTATATCAATCTGAATGGGGAACTTTGATGGGTAATAATACTTGTATAGCTACAACCACAGGGACTTCTGAGATAAATTCATCATATCCTTGTGTTATCGATACCACGCTCAACAGGATTTGGCTTAGACTCCCACATTTCTCTGGAACAGGTACTGATGTGGATGGAACTGTTATTTTTGCCTCCTCCGATGATGGCGAGGACTCTACTGGTGGCGGGGGAGGAGTGGGTGGTGGAACTCCTGCCAATAAGACTCACAAGAAAACCCAATACTGGTCGAAGATAACACCTGGTTCCGTTGCAATAATGAAGATTACTAATCCTGAGATTGGGTTCAAGCAGATTAATATAACTGTTATAAATCCTGCACAAAAAGTTACTATAAGCGTAACCAAACTAGCTGGTCAACCAGCTTCAGTCGTGCATGTGATAGAAGGCAAAGTATACAAGTATATTGAGATAACAACACAAAATATTAACGACACACATATAAAAAGAGCGAAGATACAGTTTGAAGTCAACAAAACTTGGATTAACGATAATAACATTGATCCTGATACTATTGCTTTACACAGATATACTAATAGATGGGAGAAGCTATACACTAGAAGGACCGGTGAGGATAATGGTTTTGTCTATTATGATGCTGAGACACTCGGCTTTTCAGTTTTTGCCATAAGTGGTGAGGTAAAGCCCGGAGTCACGATAACTACTGTCCCGGGAGCAACAACAACTCCTACAGGAGTAACCACTGTACCAGTGACAGAGGCTGTGGTTGGATTCTCTCCATGGCATATAGTCATCATAATAGTTATAATCGTTGGAGTAATTGGTCTCTGGATGTACAAGAGGAGATTAATTATTAAAAAACGTTAAGGTTTATTTCTTAGAACTTAGCAGGTCTTCATAACTAATTCTTCGTTTACATAAATTGGAGTATTTGTTCTGACTGCTATTGCCACACCATCACTCGGCCTTATGTCGACTATGAACAAACGATTCCATTCTTGTAATGTCAATTCAGCAAAGTATGTGTTGTCGGATAAACTGGTGATTTTAACCATGGCTGGTTTTATCTCAAAGCCTTCTAAGATATCGACTAATATATCATGTGACATGGGTCTAGACCTTGTCACTTCGGATAAACCGTCTTGTATTGCTAAAGCTTGTTCTGAAGAGATGAAAAAATTGAGTTCTGTGCATTCTCCTTTAAGGATAACGATATGACGATCCATGGTTGAGACGACTTTATCTACTTGCATCGGAACATAACCTTTTGTGGTTAAGACAGCTTCGAATCTTGTGAGGGCGTAAATGGAGTATAGGAGTAGGGCTATAATAACTATGGCAACAAAAGTGAAGAAGTATGTCATCCTTCTCTTCCTTCTCGATCTGAAGCTATACATGGTATCTTGAATAAAATTGAGGATAAAACTATAAATCGTTTTAATTGTTGAAGAACTCTTTTATCAATCTATACAAAATTATAAGGCCATGCCTTTTTCTTAACTTTTTCGTACCAATTCTCTTCTTGTAACTGATTGGAATCGTTTTTATTTTTAATCTCTGTCTAATAACTTGTGTGAATAAGTTCATCTCAAGATCGAAGTTTTTAGCATTTATTTTAATCTTTTTCAAGGCATTTTTTGAGAATGTCCAATAACCTGTACAAACATCTTTAGGGTCTTTGAGACAAAGAATCATGGCAACAAATGTTAATATCTTATTACCAAAGTAGGTTGAGAATGGCATTACTTGTTTTATATTTTTATTGAAAAATCTGTTACCCATTACAATATCTGCTTCATTGTTTAGAACAGGTGAAACCATATTTCTGATTTCTTTTGGATCATAAGTACAATCACCATCGAGCATCACGTAAACATCATACTTTTCTAGATCAAACCTATCAAGAAATGTTTGAAATGCCATGCCCTTCCCTCTACCGTCCTGATATATGACTTCTATATCACAGGCCGGTTTATTACAGCTCTTTGCCATGTTAACTGTGTTATCAGAGGAATTTCCATCGATGACGACAATATCACTCACGAGTGGGTTCGGTATGCCGTCTATTACTTTCTTTATACTTTTTTCCTCGTTTAGAGTTGGCACTATAGCACATACTTTCATGATGACCCCAATCTTTTAATTCCAAGCAAGCTATTTATAGACATTAGTTTCAATAAATAGGAAAAGCCTTTCTATATCGTATAAAAATGATTTCTACGTGATTCCAATGAAAGCTTTTATCTTTTACTACTAAATTATAGTAACGGTGTTAGAATGGTGATTTCATGGCGCTTATCCAGATGACATTCTATTTTGTCGTTTCACTACTAGCAACAGTATACTTCGGATACTATTCCTTATGTTATTACACAGTGCATAAAAAACCGTTAAAAATAAAAAAAAATAACAGTTTTAGACCAACTGTTAATATCATAATTCCTACATGGAACGAAGAGAACACGATAGAAGGAAAATTGAAAAACACTCTGGGACTGAGATATCCAAAGAATAAACTAGAAGTGATGGTCATAGATTCTGGCTCTACTGATAATACAAAAAAGATCGTTAAAAAATTTAAAAACGTTAAGTTAATGACTGAAACTGTTAGAATGGGTAAAGCTTCGGCATTGAATAAGGCCTTCAAAAAATGTAAGAACGATTTGATTGTAATTACAGATGCAGATTGTAGATTGAAGAAAGATGTTTTGTTTAAATCCGTACCTTATTTTGCTGATGATTCTATAGGAGGAATAACAGGTAGACAAAACATACCAAACCCATCAGAGACGACTACTACAAAAATTGAAAAGAATTATAGGAATTTCTTTTATTTCCTAAGAGAAGCAGAATCTAGGATGGACTCGACCTTTATTTTTGATGGACCTTTCACAATCATGAGAAGGAATTTATTGGATGATATATTTGAAGATAGTGTGGCCGATGATTCTGAGATCGCTCTGAGAATCAGGAAAAAGGGTTATAGAACATTGTCAATAAAAGAAGCAGAATACACAGAATATGCTCCTAAGAAAATTGAGGATAGAACAAAACAAAAACAAAGAAGAGCACAAGGCCTCATACAAATAATGACAAGGTTTTTCGGCACTTTCTTTTTAAACCCGAAATATGGTTTATTTGGATTAATTACATTCCCAGCCGAATTTTTCATGCATGTAATTTCCCCCTTCCTTTTAGTTGTAATAGCAATAACTTTATTCTTCTTGCCATTTCATTTACTGGTTTTAATAGCTCTTGGTCTTGGTTTAGTACTTCTGATTAAAAAAACACGAATTTTTTTGTTCACATTCTTACACTCTCAGTATTCCTGTCTTAAAGGAATGTTTTTTTATCTCTTCCAGGGACCATCATACAGCTGGGAAAAAATACACGGAACGAGGAGGTATAAAATATGACTACTGTAGTCCTAATACAACCACCAGATCCAGAAGATATGATTGTACTTAGAGATCATGCAGGAAAATTTGGCATAGTTGAAAAAAAGACGTCCTTGGTTAGATACGATAAACTACCACCTTTAGATTTAGCCTATTCCGCTGCTTTACTGGAAAAAAATGGATTTGATGTTAGTATAATCGATTCGCCTACCCTCGACCTAGAAAAATCAAAAATCTTGAAAGAGACCATGAACAAAAATCCAGATTTAATATTTGTGAATACAAGTGGTGCATCTGTATCAAATGACCTAGATTTCGCTAGTTGGTTGAAAAATAAATCTGGAGTGGAAACTGTAGCATTAACTCAAGTTTTCTCGCCAGAGGATGTTTTGAGGAAGAAGGATATAGAGATTTTCGTCCGTGGCGAAGTAGAATATACAATACTTGAGTTATGCCAGAAATATCCTGATATCAAAAAAATTAATGGAGTCTTTTTCAAGAGAGGTGATGAATTTTTCTATAACCCAAAAAGATTTTTAATCAAAAATATGGATGAACTTCCATTTCCGGCATTCCATTTATTGCCGATGGGCAAGTATTCTCACCATATGTTCAAAAGAAAAAATTTTACTACAGTTCAAACGAGTAGAGGATGTCCATTTGGTTGTATATATTGTCCATATCCTATTGGTTATGGTAATATTTGGCGTGGTAAAAGTCCTGAAAATGTTTTGAATGAACTGAAAATTCTTGCTGAAGAATATAAGGTCAAGAGCATTTTGTTTAGAGATCAAGTGTTTAACTTCTTCCCTAAGAGGACTGAAAAAATATGTGATGGGATAATTAAGGAAGGTATTGATATAACATGGAGATGTGAAGCTCGTGTTGAATTACTTTCAAAAAAATTTATGAAAAAAATGAAACAAGCAGGTTGTGCTGGTGTACATCTAGGTGTAGAATCAGGTGATCCAGTTATCCTGAATAAGATCGCCAAGGGCGGCGTCTCAGAAACGCATATCAGAAAACTTAAGAAAGTGTTCAGCGATGCAAGAGAAATTGGTTTGGAAACAGTGGCATTTTTTATGATCGGATTCCCAGGTGAAACTAAAAAATCTATTTCGAAAACTTTTGATTTGGCAAGAGATATTAAAGCAAACCGTGCATGGTTTTGCTCGGTTGTACCCTATCCTGGAACAAAACTATATGAATTGGCAGAAAGAAAGGGTTGGCTCCTCACGAGGGATATAAGAAATTATACAGGAAGAAGTGTTGTGATGAGAACTGATTGTTTAACAGGGGAAGAGATTAAGAAAGCAGTAGATGCCGGCAATTTTATGTTCTCAAAAGATGATGCCCGGTTTTGGAAAACCATATTTAGTTTGAAAGGTATATCCTCTGCATTTCTGGATCCTAAAAAAGCATTAAAGTTTACACTAGGCAGGTTCACTAATAAAAAAAATCTATGAAAAGGTTGCTATCATGAAAAAAAATATTTTGATAATTGGTTCACATGAAACCGGTGGAGGGAAAGTTCAAAGGAATATTCTTTCCAAGATGCTCAGTAATCATGGATACAACATATTCAGAGTATCCATGGGTATTAATAGAAATTTTCAAATCTGCGATGAAAATGGAATAAAAACCTACAAAATAGGGAAATTTAAAGAAAATAGGAGAGGGACTTTAAATCCATTAGATGTATTGAAATATTTAACGATTGAAATTTTCAATCCATTGATATTCGTTTTGACAATATTCTCGATACTTCGACATAGAATCAAAACAGTCATTATAATGACATACAATCAAATTTCTCTCTCCCCGTTAGTTGCCTCAAAAATTCTAATGAGAAAAACGATTTTAACTATGCACACCCAGGAACTTATTTGCTCCTATTCTGCCATAATGCCATTCTGTTATGGCATTAAAAAAGGTAAGTGTGGGGATTGTATGCTGCTATATCATAAACTACCAAAAAATTTTGAAAGATTTAAAAATATTATTCTCGGTTTTTACAATTTTATCACCAGTTTTATTGTTTTTCTTAAATTGCAATCGTCAAACTTTTTAGCTGATAAAATAGTGTTCCCATCAGATCATTCGAAAAGATTCCATATAAGTTATGGGATAAAAAAAGAGAAAGCAATGGCAATCACATGTCTTATAGACAACCATGAATCATCTTTCTTTGAAAATTATGAATTGAATAAAGAAACTGTAAATAAATTTTTAAAAGATTTTAGGCTAAAAGGAGAAAAAATAATCCTTTATCTTGGTAGAATTGAAAGAGAAAAAGGAATACAAGTATTGCTAGAAAGTCTTAGTGAAGTTTTGAAAATCAATAAGAAATGGAAATTATTCGTAGTGGGTAATGGGAAAGATGTTGAGGAATTGAAAAACTCAACACACGAATTAAAAATCGATAAATACGTTAAATTCGTGGGCCATGTACCACGTTCTGATATATACGCATATTATCATATGTCAGATATTGTAGTTATTCCCTCTTTATTTCCTGAAACCTTTGGAATCGTTTTAACAGAAGCTTGGTTGGCAAAAAAGATTGTAATTGGCAGTAGAATAGGCACGCTTGGAGTGAGGATCCAAGATGGTGAAAATGGTTTTTTAGTGGAACCTAACGATTCCAAGGAGTTAGCAAAAAAAATTGTTTTCGTTTTGAATAATTACAAAAAGTTGAAAAATATAGGTGAAAAAGCTTATGCCGATGTGAAATTAGAACATGATTCTAGTCAAAGCTTTTCTCGATATTTACAAATCATTGAGGGTGATTAATTGAAAATAATACAAGTTTCTCCAAGATTTTATCCGTATATTGGAGGTATTGAAACACATGTTCTTGAAATTTCGAAGAGATTAGCAGAAAAACATGATGTCTATGTTTTCACGACTGACCCTTCTGGTAGACTTCCCAGAGAAGAATCTATAAAGGGTATAAAGATTAAAAGATTCAGGTCCTTTGCACCTAATGAAGCATTTTTCTTCTCTCCAGAGATTTATTCGACTTTGAGAAAAGAGCATGCTGATATTCTACATATTCATTCTAATCAATCCTTATCTTCCTTAGCTGCATTTATGGGGATGAAAAAAACTAACATAAAAAAATATATTTTTACACCACATTACTGCCCACGAGGTACAACTCCCTTAAGAAGAGTTTTACGCACCATTTATGACAGAATTCAGAGTGGAATATTCTTTGGAGCAGATAGAATTATTTGTGTTTCTGATTATGAAATGGAGCTATTAACCAAAGAATTAAAAATTCCTCGGGAAAAATTAGTTGGAATTCCAAACGGAATTGATATAAAAAAATTCAGAGATATACCAAAAGTTAAAAAAGAACATAATTTTCAAATTCTTTTTGTCGGAAGATTAGAAAAATATAAGAGACCACAATGGGTTTTACATGCTCTCAAAGGTTTGATAAACAAATTTCCTGATAAAGATATCCATTTTGTTGTTGTAGGAAAAGGGCCATATAAAAAGGATTTATTATCATTACGTAAGAATCTTGGTTTAGAGAATTATGTCACCTTTAAAGAAGGTTTACCCTACGATGAATTATTAAAGGAATTTTCTAAATGTGATGTTTTCGTTTTCCCCAGTGCTTGGGAAATTTTTGGTATCGTTGTTTTAGAAGCATTGGCGTTGAATAAACCGATAATAATTAGTAGCGATGGTGGTGCTTTACCTGAATTGTTTGGAGAGTATGGTTCTGTTATTAGTTCGATTAAAGACCTAGAAAGATCTCTTATTGCCCTAATTAGAAATTCGAATCAGGCTAAAACCGATTTTGATATTAAACAATATACCTGGGATAGTGTAGCATCCGAGATATTGAAATTGTATAAAAAGGTGTTACTAGAATGAAAATAGTTAACAGATATCAAAAAATCTATTTACTACTGTATTTTATTTCTTTAATCATTTTTCTAATAAATTTGATATTTCAAGGGCAAATAGTTTTTACTAATTATGATGTTTTTGGGCTAATATTAAAAATGAGTCCAATCTTTTGGATTGGTTATCTGTTCCTCTTAGTCTTGATTGTCTTTCAATTTGCCAATTTCAATAAAATTGACCAAAAATTTGTTTACTTAACTCTCATACTATTGGTCGTATATCTGATTTGGACCCCATTCATATATGAGCATTTGGCTAGGTATCCAGATACATGGACACACTCCTACCTGTCCCAAGAGATTTTTGAGACCGGAAAGGTTGTTAATTATCTTAGTGGTTATGAGGAATATCCCGGAACCTTCTTGGTGTACGGACTCTTATTTCAGTTTTTTCCGCCCTACTTGATCATGAAGTTTTTAATTCCAATTCTTTACATATTAGGTGTCGTAGCGATTTATTTACTGTTTAAACATTTTTTCGATTCTAAAGTTTCTTTTTTGGCGTCAGTGTTATATTTATTCTTCAACTGGACAGTTGAAGAAAATCATTTATCCCCGCAATTCTTGATTTTCAATTTATACTTAGTTTTCATGCTAGTCCTAATAAAATCCTTTAGTTCATCAAAAAAAGATAGAATACCTTATTTGTTTTTGTTATTTTTACTGACCCCTGTAATCGTCTTTTCACACCCAGGAACCCCAGTATTCTTGATTCTTATTTTGGGTTCGATATTGTTTTTATGTAAAAGAGTCAGGAGTTTAGAGTTTTATTCCGTTTTCCTATTCCTGATCTTAATTTTTGTAACTTATACTTATTATCAATCGATTTATATCGAGTTTTACAATACCTACATAAGCCGCTTTTTTAACATTCTACAATCTGGTGAATTCTCTGGCACTACACAAAGACTCGTTACGACTCTTCCAAGCAGAACAATATTTCTAGCTAGTAGAATAGTAATTACAGTTTTCTCTTTCATCATAGGATCAATGGGCATTTTTATCCTTCGTAAAAAGAAACATAAAGCCGAATCAAGTTTATTCATCGGTTGGATATTTTCTATGTTGTTCTTCACTGTTTTTGTGAGTGTAGGTCTAAAAGGAGAATTTTATGAGAGATTAGTTCTGATTTCATCCTTACCTCTTGCGGCTGTTGGAGCATATTTTTTAAGAGAAGTAAAAGTCTCTGGGATAATAATTCTGATCATTCTGTTGTTCTTGACACCATTATATTTTGTCGCTAAATATGGGAATGAAGGATTTGAGAGTATATCACTGGAGAAACTAAGGGTTGAATGTTTCTCTGATAACTTTTATGATAATTGCGATGAAAAACAAGAAATCATAGAGTTTGAGTTCGGTTATAACTTTGATGTTTTCGATACCCCTCTTTTAACAGTCTCGAGGGAGAGTATATTATCAACTTCTATTTATCAAGGTATGAGTCAACAAGATGTAAAAGATAAATTGGAAACCATTTTTTCAGACGGAAAATTTGATAAGATTTATTCAAGCGATAATGCGGCAGTCTACAAATAGGATATTAAATCCTATCAACCCAGAAATAAATTTCATTTTTTTCTTGAGTCATCAACGAGGATACTACAATTTCTATTTTATACGATCCCTCGGTTGTTAGTGTAACATTGAAACTGGAAACTAACTCTTCGTTTGGTTTAAGATTGAAGATTTTAGTTTCAGTCAGGTTTGAGTCGACTGATAAAGTTACGTCAAAATCTTGCGCCTCAGCATAATGTGATTTTATTACAAAATCAACTGTGAAGTTCTGTTGACTTACGTTTTTCGGATAATTTAACCAATAAACTTCTACAAACTCTTCTTTTGACGGCTGAACAGACGAGATATAGATTGTCAGGGATAGAATGATTAAAGTGAGGATTAAACTCAAATAAAATGTTCTGTCATTTCCTTTCATATTCCCACTCGATGTAGTTTTTTTGTCAATAATACATTTTTAAAGAGATTTAACAGGCCCAGGATTAAGCTCAGAATTATAACCGGATGTAAGATATTTAAAACACTTATCTCAGATCCAGAGAAGTGTACACTCATAGCAAATAAAATAAATACACTAATGCTTGTTGCCATACTTAACACAAGAATTTCAGGAATCTCAAAATTTTTATTGAATAGTATGTTTACAATAGAATAACCTGGTAAGAAAAACATGATAATTAGGGTTAATATACCGTTTGTTAAAGAATAATCTGGAGTAAAATTTAAAGAAAACAAGAGGAAAAAGGGCAATCCAATAACAAAAAAGAATTTAATTAAACCCCAAAATGTTGTATCTTTTTTTCCCATACTATCGTAGTAGAGATAAGAAGTGAGATTTAAATATCCTATACATCTCTTAACTACGATTTTCTATCTTATAGAAAAACAAATGAATTTAAATCTCACCTTCTATTGCTCATTAGAAACCATATCATGTTCATCAAACAACAAAATAACCAAAGAGACCCTTAGAAACCAAAGACAAAAAAAATGTCATGCTTAGAATTAACACTATGCTTCTCCTTGAAAAAACTTGATGAAGGGTCTACAGTAGTTCCTGACTTCAAAACTTGATGTCTTGGGCCACTCACTTTTTACTTCACAGGCGTTGATGGAGTAGTAAAAAGTGGAAAACACAAACAACAGAAGTAAGGAGGATGAAATTCTGAAAAAGAAAACAAGACTAACACTATCATTGCTAACGATTGTCATAGCTTCCTTTTCTCTGATGATGATCATTGTACCGGCGAACGCCAAAGCAGCTCGTGGAAGAGAAAATCACATTACAATCACCTCTCCAGCTCATGGTTCATTCACAGGAATACAAGTCGACGTGGAAGGGATATTCAACAGACATATTCCTCATCTTGACGAGAGATGGTGGTTACTCGAGGGATTCTGGCTGTTGACAAGTCCTATGGATTCAAATCTGACACATCCGGGCGCGCCTATTGATTTCTTCTATGATAGAAAATGGGGGGGTGAATGGAGAGGACGACATTCCGTATACTTAACCGGTGACCCTGCGCAACCAACACAGCCATTCAAAATACTGGTAGCGAAAGTGACTCCAGAAACACATGCCTTGTACGTATATCGGCTACAGAATGAGATATACGACTACATCGAGATGCAACCCGGCACCATTGTCTACGACCACATCATAGTCAACAGAGTGAGATAATCAGGAGTCTCACTCACCTCTATTTTTTTTGTTTTTTATTTATAGTATATATACATTAAAATATAGATTTTATATTTCCCATCTAACCGTAATTTTTAATAATCATTAGTTACTTTTACCTTGGGCATTCTGGGCATAATATTTTCGCATAATGTAAGAACACATCATACTGGGGTTTGGTATCAGAATAGGGCCAATCCCCACCTATCATTGCTAAATGACCATTTGCGCAGTGTGAGCCGTAACAAAACTGATGGGCCATCAACAGATGATTATTATTTTTGAATTCCTCGATCATGATGGATGAGAAATCAGAAATGAATTCTTCATCTAAATCCCTGTAATCTCCTTGGAGATCCGGATTAGGATTCCAATTCCATTCTGTAATTACAATGGGCAAACTGTAGCCAAGCGTGGTTATTATAACATTATTTTCTACGTCGTCAAGACATTCACTAGTTTGATAAGCTTTATCCAATATTTCCTGGTCTGATGTATCTACCCCACCAAAATACATGTGCCAACTCACAAAATCGGGTTTTGGATTCGCTTTTTGTAAGAATGTTCGAATGTATGACTTTCCACTGTCGTAACAACCATGAGAATAATACGCTGGTCCACCCACCTCTATATTCGGATCTATTTGTTTCAACGAAGGAACAACTTTATTCCATGCCTCTGCGTATTCTTGAGCTGACCATTGTAACCAGAGCGATGGTTCATTCCCGAATTCATAATATCTTACCCTACCTTTGAACAGGTTGACTATGTGTTGACAAGACGAGGGATTCGATATATCAGGAAGCACCACTAGAGGCTCAGCATCCACTTCTTCTATTTTGTCCAATAAATCTAATAACAACTCGTCCGGTATCAAATCACTCGTGCACCCTTCGGTTTCACAAGTTGGAGATATTCTGAAACTGCCTATAACACCTCTGGCCAATTGCCTTTGTACAGGATTTGTAGCAAAAGGTTCATCTATTTCTCCAGATTCCTTAACCCCCCAAGTACCAAGATTACTGCCTAGTACCAAGAGTTTTTTCTCTGTAACTGGTCTTGGTATCGAGAGAAATACCAATAATAAAAATAAAATAATTAAGATCGGGTACATTATTCCTCTTGTCTTCTTCTCCATCGATACCACCCAAATAATTTTTTGAATTGAATGATCGTGATGATGAGATAGAGAGCTAATGCCACGACATACCATCTTGGGATTAGAATTAAAGGGGTTGGTTCACCTAAACTTCCAAGAAAAGGAAAATGTTGAGTGTACCAGTTATTGAATGGTAAGAATTTACAACCCCTGATCAATGAACGCCAAACATGGCTCGAGAAGTCTTCTATTGTTATACCTAGAATTATCAGTCTGACTAGAGTTAACGGGGATTTGTAAGTGAACGGGATTAAAATAAGTATATAGACCACAAGGACTACCATCCAATATAAGTACATTCCTGGAGGGCCTGAGTAAAAACCGGACACGAGAACAAGGTTGAGTAAAGGTCCTAGGACTGCGATGGTGAGAGCTATTGTGTGAGCTCGTGATTCATATTTTTTATCCCTTCTTCTCATGGATTTAGGATTCGGATTAAATCTTTTATACTTTCTCATCGCTTATGATATTTATACCGAATAGAAATCTTTATTCTAAAATATAGTAAAAATCTTCATTTTTTTTAGAAGAGCCACTAAATAGTAGACATTTACCTATTCTACATTAAATGGAAATCTTTTTCATAGAAAAAGGCGAATTAAATCCTATGAAAAGAATGAAGGACCCGGGTAATCTTTTGAAAAAGGGGAGCCGGATCAAACCTAAGACGAATCAATTCAACCATTTCTGGGAAGTTGAGTGTCCTGAGTGCGGTGAGAAGATTGATTTAGAGGTCTTAGTTAATCAATTGAAGAATAAAAAAAATTAAAGTAACTATTGAAAAGAAACAACTTTTCTTGGATTTAAAATCTAGATTTTCTCTTCATAAACGGTTTATATAAAACATTAGCATAGGATATTATTGAGTTATTGATAACTCTACCTCCATTATTTTTATAAAAGAATGCATGTTGATTCGATGGCGTCAGAACAGTTTGATGAATTTTGGGAGATAAGATGTACTAAGTGTAAAGAACCGATAAATCTTGAGATTCTGATAAACCATATGAAAAAGAAAGTTGAAGTAGCTACTAAGAAGAGATAACTATTTTGACGATTTCTATTTATAATTTTTTTCACAATTATCAGTATTGTAGCAAAAAAATTACAACATTGTAGTAAAAAATAGGGGGTGTTTCTGTGGATATGAAAACTGAAAAATTCAGGTCTAAATTCAATAAAAGTTCTGTTGTGTTGAAATCATCCCTCATTATCATTGTATCAATAGGGTTAGTACTATCCTTCGTATCTGTTTTACCCACTTTTGCCAACGCAGACACTATTCAGGTGACGGTATTAGATGGGGAATGTTATCCTGGAACTACACAGCCCTGTGGGACAGGACTATGTTTAGGGGAACAGACTTGTATCGATGATGATCCTGACTATTGGGGACCATGTGATTCAGAAGGATATTATTGTGGTGAGTGCCAGGATAAATGTAATGTAGATGCAAACCTTGATACTTATGATTGGTCTACAGATGCCAAATATTGTGATGATCAAGGTAATTGTGATGCTTCGAGTTGTACTTATGAACATTATTGTGCAGATTTAATTCTATTGGATGGCTATCCTTTGGTCGCAATTGTTGGTTGTGACGCAGAATGTGATCAACCCGGGGAAACGGATTGTCCTAATGAATGTGTAGATAGCAATACAGTAAAGAAGAATGGAGATTGTAATTTAGTGTCTTGCGAATGTCAATGGGATGAGGAATATTGTCCTGATGACGATGATTGGTATGACACTAATAATAAAGACTGGTTTGATGATCCCCAGAATGAATGTAAAGAAATAGAAAAGAAAGAGCAGGAATATAGAGAATATTATTGTAGTGAAACGCCATCCCCAGATTGTTATTATTCAACTACTGGAACTCAATGGGTTCCCACGGGCGAAGAAAGAAATAAACCAGACGGAACAGATTGTCCAGGCACTCCAGGTATATGTTGTTCAGGTGTTTGCGACGACGATGGCACAACGAGTGGATCGGGTTATGATGCAGATTGTAGAACCGGGCCATCATGTATAGGAGTAGGAGATTGGGGTTATACTACTGCCTATGAGGGTTCATTGTGCGAAGGTTACAATTGTAGAGAATGTAGTTCTGGTTATTGTAACTATGATGATGATTCCCGTTGTATAGGTAACTGTGATTTCTGTGACGGGGACTGTGTTCCTGATGACACTACATGTACAGGAGACTGTGATTACTGTGATGGTTCAGGGAATGAATATAATTGTGCTCCTGATGAATCAATATGTGAAGCTTTGTATTGTGCTGACTGTACTGGGAGTGGAACTTCTTTCAGTTGTACTTATGACGAAACAGAAGATGATGACTGTTCTTGGTATGATTGTGACCCACTAGATGAAGATTGTACTGATTATGACGATGTCCGATATTGTAAGGGATTGAATGATTGTGCTGATGCGGACGAAGATTGTACTGATTTTAGTTATATGGACACTGCAACATTGTGCAATCCAGCATGGAAATGTTCAGATAGTTTAGGTGGCGACAACAAGTACGATGCCTTTGATTATAAAAAACCAAGCCAAGGATACTGTGATGGACAAGGATACTGTGATTGGGCCATAACAACAGGAACTCCATGTGATTTACCAGAAGGAACTGGTCAAGAAGGAACTAGTTTAGATATCTGTGTTGACGATGAACCATCCTGTATAGATACTTGTACTGATACTTTGGATAATGATGGGGATGGTTGTACTGATATGGATGATTCGGACTGCGGAGGAACAGAGAATATTTGTGATGATGAAATAGACAACGATTGCGATGGATATGTAGATTGTAGGGACCCAGATTGCCATACACCACCTATAACAACAAAATGGTATGAGCCAGAACCATACGAATATGATGGTGCAGAGTGGATAAGTTCAACATATTCAGTGGGATTTAACGTTGATGATCAGGATATTTGTGAAGACGAGACATACACAACATACTGGAACAACACTATCGTGGATGATGCGAATTGTTGGGATCGGGAACTCTGCCAAGGAGAGGAAGGCGGAGTAGAATTTAATATTTACGATATACCATTCCACAAAACTGAAGAGTCATGCCACTTGATTATATACTACAGTGTTGACGAGTTTGGTCATAAAGAGGAGGATAAAAAACAATGTGTATTCGTAGATAACACAGGACCTACACCGATAAAAGAAGTTTACGAACCAAAGGCAATATGGGACGGAAACGATTCATATTTCTATCCATGGATAAAAGATTACTGCTGGAATGGTCGGGGAGATCAGATAGATTGCTACAAGGTTACTCCACTGACAGAAATTGATATGTATTGTAATGATACAGGAGACCATCCAGTTGGGGTTAAAGAATTATGTTTTAATGTAGAAATAGACGGGGACGATGCAACTGAAGGCTATTGTTTGGGCCATTGGGCCGGAATGAAATGGCATCCAGGTTATGGAGATTATATGAACGACGGTTGGTGTTGCAAAGAGGGGGACATAATCGAAGGATTTAAATTCTCAGAAGAAACAGAACACAACTTGAAATATTATTGTGTCGATGAATTGTATAACGAAGGCCCAACAGATGAAGAGAAATTCAAAGTCGAAGGGACCATGTTTGAAATCCCATTATTCAAAAAATGGAATTTAATATCAGTGCCATTTGTAGTATTGGATGAGAATCCAGAAGTAGTATTTGAAAATGTTGATGAATACGTAGATTCGGTTTGGACATACGACCCATTAACAGAATTATGTGATACTGGGATC
>JABAOH010017923.1_pt2 | contig 41293 bp, 51 predicted proteins | sample 7062181 | NCBI WGS metagenome assembly JABAOH01 (sample SAMN14538630, study PRJNA623070) | marine sediment metagenome | biome: marine biome [ENVO:00000428]; feature: marine pelagic biome [ENVO:01000023]; material: deep marine sediment [ENVO:00002113]; isolation source: pool of 5 deep marine... | reverse complement strand
GACACGGTCTCGGTGAGCTGGACGGACAACAAAGGCGAGAGCGGCGGCACCGAAGCCAAGGTAAAATAGAGAGGCAGTTTACACTCCCGAATAACGACAGCCAGGAGATTGAAATGACCCAAAGTAGTCTGATCGCCCGTGCCGTAAGAGCAACCGCCACCGTCGTGGGGGTCTCGTCGCTGCTGGCCCTGCCGTCGCTGGCGGCCGCCGATGGCAAGGCCACCTACGAGGCCAGCTGCCAGGTGTGTCACGCCGCCGGGGTGGCCGGTGCGCCCAAGCTGGGCGACGCCGAGGGCTGGGCTGCGCGCATAGAGCAGGGCCTGGACCTGCTCGTCGAGCACGCCATCAAGGGTTATCAGGGAACGGCGGGTTACATGCCCCCGAAAGGCGGCAATATGAGTCTGAGCGACGAGGACGTCAAAGCCGCGGTCGAGTACATGGTGGAGGCGGCCACGGCGGCCCAGTGAGTCGCTGCCTCTGCCACAGCTGAGTGGAGGGCTGGGCCAGGGCCGGGGTGTCTGACCCCCGGCCTTTTCTTTTTCCTTAGTTGCAGCCGGGCAGGACTCAGTTCGACCCGTAGAAGGGACCCGCGTCGGCCTGACTGCGGGCCTGCTGCTGACCGAGCACCGCCGCCTCGGCGACGCGGGTGGCGATGCGCAGCGCCTCGTCGAGCTCGCCCGCCGCCTGTTTTTCCTTGGCGAGCTTGAGCAGTTTGTCGATATCCACGGCGCCGCCTCCCGTCGCGGGATCGATCAACCGCCACACCGAGCCGACCTCGGCGGCGGCCGCGACCTCGGTTTCCGCCGTCTTGATGGCGTCGCTGACCTCCGTGGCCTTGTCGGCCATGCCGGTGCTGGTGGCGCACCCGGTCATCGCAAAAAGGGCCATGGAAAACAGGGTTTTCTTCATCTCTCTCCTCCAGTAGGCCGCTGACGGGCGGTCCCGGGCCGGAACGTGTCAGCCGCGCTCGAGCGGTGCGCCCTCGTCTCTGCTCTTGTCGAAATATACAGAAAGTCGCGGCGGCCGTACAATGACCCTATTGGGGATAGGGCTGCCAGCCGAGCCCGGGCGGCGCCGCGACAGCGGCGGGTTGCCCGCACGCCGGGGCAGCTGCGAACGGCTCTGATGGTGACATCGCTCAATCCGGTGCTGCTCAATGTGGTGTACGCCATCACCGGCGGTGCACTGACGCTCGCGTTCATGTGGCTCGGCTGGAGACTTTTCAATTTCCTCACTCCTTTCAATGTCAACGAGGAGCTGCGCCGCGGCAACACCGCCGTTGGCATGATGGTCCTCGGGCTGCTCGTCGGTATCGGCGTCTCCATGGGCCTGGTGATCGGCCTCAGCATGAACTGATGCGGCCCAGAGCGTCGCTGGCCATGCTCACCGGCGTGCTGCTCGGGGTGTGGGCCGCGCTGGGGCACCGCACCCTGCCGGTGGACGACGCCGCGTGGAGCGAGCGCTTCGACGGCTATTTCCGCCACACCGCCAAGCACTACTTCGGGCCCGGTTTCGATTGGCGCTGGCTGAAGGCACAGGCCATCGCGGAATCGAGTCTGCGACCGGAAGCGGTCAGCGCGGCCGGCGCGCGGGGGCTGATGCAGATTCTGCCGAGCACCTACGAGGATATCCGGCGGGGCCACCCCTACTTCGACGCGATCGACGACCCGCGCTGGAACGTCGCTGCCGGGGGATTCTGGCTGCGCCGCCAGTACGAAAAGTGGTCCGGGCGCGTTGCCACGGAGCATCGGCTGCGTTTCTCCCTCGCCAGTTACAACGCGGGCTTCCGCCGTATTCTCGATGCCCGCAGGGGCGCACGTGCGCAAGGCGGCGACCCGCGCGACTGGTCGCACGTAGCGCGCCATGCGCCCGCGGAGACGCGGGTCTATGTGGCGCGCATCCGCCGGCTGATGGGGGAGAGACGTTGAAAGGGGCCGAGGCCACCGTCCGCGCCGAAGCGCGCCGATGAGGCCGGCGCTCTCGCAGTTCCTGCGCTCCGTGCGCGGCAGCGCGCGTGATCTCGCCCCCATCGTCGGGGTGATCGCGTTCTTTCAGATCTTCATCCTGAAACTGCCGTTGCCCGGCGCGGCCGAGTTGATCGCGGGCGGCGTCTCGGTGGTGCTGGGGCTCACGCTCTTCGTCTACGGCCTGGAGATGGGGCTGTTCCCCATCGGCGAGTCCATGGCGGGCGCGTTTGCGCGCAAGGGCAGCCTATTCTGGCTGCTGGCATTCGCGTTCGCCCTGGGTTTCGGCACCACCGTCGCCGAGCCCGCGCTGATCGCGGTGGCCGCCGAGGCCGCGGACGTCATGGCAGACGGCAACGTCATCGACGATGCCGAGGGTTCGCGCGAGCGCTACGCTCTGGGGCTGCGCCTGACCGTCGCCGTTGCCGTCGGCCTCGCCATCGTTCTCGGAGTGTTCCGCATCCTCAAGGGCTGGCCGATCCATCTCATGATCATGTGCGGATACCTCCTGGTGGTGGCGATGACGGCCGTGGCGCCGCAGGAGATCATCGGCATCGCCTACGACTCCGGCGGTGTGACGACGTCGACCATCACCGTGCCGCTGGTCACGGCGCTCGGCATCGGCCTGGCAACGCAGATCCGCGGCCGCAATCCCGTAGTCGACGGCTTCGGTTTGATCGCCTTCGCATCGTTGACGCCGATGATCTTTGTCATGGCCTACGGGATGCTGTACGCGTGATCGCCCTTAACGGCATCGCCCAGACGCTGCTGGCAACGCTGCGCGACGTCCTGCCCATTGCCGTGATCATCGTCGGCTTTCAGCTGCTGGTGATACGCCAGCCTATTCCCCAACTGCGCCGTGTGCTGAGCGGTTTCGTCTACGTCCTGGCGGGTCTCGTCCTCTTCCTGATCGGTCTCGAGCAGGCCTTGTTCCCGATCGGGCGTCTCATGGCGGAGCAGCTCACCGAGGCGGTGCTGCACTCGAGCGCGGACGCCGGAACGGTCGTCTGGCACGACTACTACTGGGTGTACCTGTTCGCCTTCGCCATCGGCTCGAGCACCACCATCGCCGAGCCGGCCCTGATCGCGGTGGCGCTCAAGGCCAGCGAAGTCTCCGGCGGCGCCATCGGCGCTTGGGGGCTCAGGGTGGCCGTGGCTCTCGGGGTCGCCGTGGGGATCGCGCTCGGCACCTATCGCATAGTGGTCGGGGCACCGCTGCACTACTTCATCATCGCCGGCTACGTCGTCGTCGTCGTGCAGACCTACTTCGCGCCGAGAATCATCGTCGGCCTCGCCTACGATTCCGGCGGCGTCACCACCTCGACGGTGACGGTGCCCCTGGTGGCGGCGCTCGGGCTCGGTCTGGCGGCGTCCGTGCCCGGCCGCAACCCGGTGATGGACGGCTTCGGCCTGATCGCCTTTGCCAGCCTTTTTCCGATGATGACTGTAATGGCCTACGCCCAGCTGTCGGAGCGTCGCGCCCACCGAAGCTCAGGCCGCGATGACACAAAGGGTCCGGACAGTCGCTGACTCTTCAGGGAGATAGAGCAATGCGGTTCAAGTTGATCATCACGTTCGTAGTGGACAGCAAGACGGAATCCGTCATGGACGCCGCCAGAGAGGCGGGTGCCCTCGGAGCGACCGTCATCACCAGCGCCCGCGGCGAGGGAGTGGAGCAGAGCCGCACTTTTCTCGGACTTGCCCTGGAAGCCCAGCGCGACGTGTTGCTGTTCCTCGTGGAGGAGCATCTGAGCAGGCGCATCCTGGAGAAGATCCGCGACGTCGGCGAGTTCGACAGCACGCCGGGCACAGGCATTGCGGTTCAGATCGACGTCGAGGACGCCGTCGGCGTTGCACACCAGGTCAAGGCGTTGCAGAAGGTCGTGGAGGAGGAAATATGAGTACGCGCAAAATCACCCGGGTGCGTGAGGTCATGCACTCCAAGTTTCAGATGGTCGACGGGCTGATGACCCTGCAGCAGGCCTTGCGCATCTTCAAGCAAGACAAGGTAAGCGCATTGATGATCAACAAACGCCACGCCGACGACGAGTTCGGCATGCTGCTGCTCTCTGACATCGCCAAGGAGGTGCTCGCGAAGGACCGATCGCCGGAGCGGGTCAGCGTCTACGAGATCATGGCCAAGCCGGTGCTGTCCGTCTCGCCCGGCATGGACATCCGCTACTGCGCCCGTCTGTTCGAGAACTTCGGCCTGTCCTATGCGCCCGTGATCGACGATGGCGAGATCGTCGGCCTGGTGAGCTATGCCGAAATCGTGCTCGATGGCCTCGTCGACATAGACTGACGCCGCCTGCGCCGGGACAGCGCCCCGGCGCGTGCTTCACCACACGGGATTGAGCCGCTTGAGGCGGGCGGAGAGACGGTGCCGGGCCTGCTCGCGGCGCACCACGCCGGCCTCGGTCACCCCGTTCGGCTGCATCGCGCGACGCGATCCGCTACAGCGGGCATGAGCGTGGCCTAGGTGTCGGCGCGGATGAACTGTGGCAACACGAGACAGGGGAATGGCTGCGACGACAGGGGCGCGCTGGCGAGCTTGTCGAGGTTCAGGACGGACATCGCACCGGGGTCCTGTCGGGGCATGCGCCGACGCGGCACCGCAGCGCCGCGAGGTCAGCGCGCCGAGGATGCCGCGCCCGTCTCATGAGGCGTCGAGCGCCTTTGCGCGACGCGCGCCCTCTTCGGGGTTGACCAGTGCGAGCAGGAAGCCGCCGGCCACGAAGAGCACTACGATGGCGGCTATCCCCATGCGGGGCTCTCCGGAAACGAGCCCGACCCAGCCCATGAGCGCCGGGCCGACGACGGCGGCGAACTTGCCGAGCATGTTGTAGAAGCCGAAGAACTCGGCCGCCTTGTCCTGGGGGATGATCTGAGCGTAGAGCGATCGGCTGAGGGACTGCACGCCGCCCTGCACCAGGCCGATGGCGACGGCAAGAGCATAGAACTCCTCCACGCGGTCCATGAAGTAGCCCCACAGCGTCACCAGCACGTAAACGGCGAGGCCGATGAAGATGCCGCTCTTGGCGCCGATGCGCTCGCCGAGCTTGCCGAAGGCGAGGGCGCAGGGGAAACCCACGAACTGCGTGATCAGCAGCGCCACGACGAGCGAGTTGCCGTCGAAGCCCAGTGACAGGCCGTAGTCCACCGCCATGCGGATGATGGTGTCGACACCGTCGATGTAGAGCCAGTAGCCGGCCAGGAAGAGGAACACGGTGCGCAGCTGGCGCACGTGGCGGAAGGTGAGCGCGAGCTGGCGAAAGCCGGACCGCACGATGCCCGCATGCGCCCCGGCGCGTGCGCCGGCGGGCTCGTCCACGAACAACAGCACCGGTATCGAGAACACCGCCCACCACACGGCCACGCTGACGAAGGACCAGCGCACGGCCTCGGCGGCATCGGCGAGACCGAACGCCTGCGGCCATTGCGTCATGGCGACGTTGCAGGCGAACAGCAGACCGCCGCCGAGGTAGCCGAGCGCGAAACCGAGACCGGAGACGAAGTGCAGACGCTCGTCGGCGGCGACGTCGGTCAGCAGTGCGTCGTAGAAGATGTTGCCGCCCGAAAAACCGATGAGCCCGAGGACGTAGAGCGCGATCGCCGCTGCCCACTGACCGGCGGCGACGAAGTACAGCGCGCCCGTCATGACGATACCCATGGCGGCGAAGAACAGGAGAAAGCGTTTCTTGACGCCGCCGGCATCGGCCATGGCGCCCAGCGCCGGCGCCAGGGCGACGATGACCAGGCTCGCCACCGAGTTGGCGAGGCCCAGCCGGAACGTGCTGAGCGTGACGTCGGCGGCGGCGTTCCAGTACTGCTTGAAGAAGAGCGGAAAGAACCCGGCCAGCACCGTGGTGGCGAAGGCGGAGTTGCCCCAGTCGTACAGTGCCCAGGACAGGGTTTTGCGGGTCTGCGGCGTCATCGACACGGCGGCGGCGGGGCCGCCCCGCGCGCCGCGGCCCGCGGCGCGCCGGCAGCGCCGCACGGCTCAGGCGCCGGCACCGGCAAGGTAGTCCCGCAGCACGCGGTAGAGGTCGTAGCCGTCGCGGCGCCCTGCGAGCTCGCGAACGGAGTGCATCGCCAGCTGCGGCACGCCCACGTCGAGAGTGCGCACGCCGAGGGCGGCGGCGGTGATCGGCCCGATGGTCGTGCCGCAGGCGAGATCCGCGCGGGAGACGAAGTGCTGCACCGTCACGTCCAGTCGCTCGCAGAGCTGGCAGAAGAGCGCCGCCGTGTCGCTCGCCGTGGCATAGCGCTGGCTGGCATTGACCTTGACGACCGGGCCGGCGTTCAGCAGCGGCCCGTGGTTGGCGTCGTGCCGGTCGGCGTAGTTGGGATGAACCGCGTGGGCGTTGTCCGCCGATATCAGCGTCGAGCGCTCGACCAGACGCGCGAAGTCTTCGGGCGAAGGCGCCAGCCGCTCCAGCACCGAGCGCAGGAAAGGACCGTCGGCGCCGCAGGCGGAGACGCTGCCGACCTCCTCGTGATCGTTGCACACGAGCAGCGTCGCGGCTTCGCCGGGAGCGTCGGCCAGCGCCTGCATGCCGATGTAGCAGCTCAGGAGGTTGTCGAGCCGGGCCGAGGCGATGAATTCCTCATCGAGGCCGACCAGCGCGGGCGGCTGCACGTCGTAGAGGCTGAGCTCGAAGGCGAGCACCGCTTCGGCGTCGGCATGCTGCGCACGCAGCTCGCGCAGGAGCACGTCCTGCCAGGGGCTGTTGGCATCGCCGGGGAGACGACACACGATGGCGGGAAGGTGTTCCTGGGCGTTGATACGGCGCCGTTCGTTGACGCCGCGGTCGAGATGCACGGCGAGGCTCGGGATGACGGCGATCGGCCTGGCGAAGTCGAGGTTGGCATTGCCCAGGGAGCCGTCGGCACGGCGGTAGCTCACCCGGCCCGCGAGCGAGAGGTCGCGGTCGAACCACGGGTTGAGCAGGGGGGAGCCGTAGACCTCGACGCCGAAGCGCAGGTAGCCGCCGGCGCTGACCTCGGGTCGCGGCTTGAGTTTCAGGCAGGGGCTGTCGGTATGGGCGCCGACCATGCGCAGCCCGGTCTCCGCCAACGCCGCCGCGCCCAGCCGGAAGGCGATCAGGGAGGAGCCGTTGCGCGTCACGTAGTAGCCGCCGCCGGGCTCGAGCCGCCATCGGTCGCCTTCGTGCAGCGGCGTCATGCCCCGCCGCTCCAGGCACGCGGCTATGTTCTGCACGGCATGGAAGGGCGTCGGCGACGTACGCAGAAATTCGAGCAGCGAGCGGGTGAAGTTGTCTTCCTGCATGATCGTTCCGGGCACCTGACCGCGAGCCGCCGCGGGCCAGGCGTCGCCACAGTCCGCGTCGGCAACGGGGCTCAAGTATACCGAAAAGGGGGCGCGCCCCCGCGCCACCGCACCCGAGGTACTGCCGACGGCGACAGTTTTGATGCATCATGTGTCCCGGTTCCGTCTAACCGCGAGCGGAGGCTCAGGAGGTAGCGACACATGAACCCAAGCAATCGAGACCGGCGACGGCTCCTCGGCCTGCTGGCGGCGGTGAGCGGCGCTACGGCGCTCGGCGCCAGCCCGGTGGTGCGGGCGGCGCAGCGGCTGCTCACGCCGGCGCAGTCACGCGGACCCTTCTACCCGCTCGAGATTCCCCTCGACGCCGACAACGACCTGGTGCAGGTATCGGGACGCACGGGGCTCGCCCGGGGAACCCTCACCAATATCGTCGGTCGCGTGATCGACGCGCGCGAGCGGCCGATCCCGGCGGCGAGGGTGGAGATCTGGCAGTGTGATGCCAACGGGCGCTATCACCACCCCGGTGACCGGCGTGCCGCCCCGAGGGACCCCGACTTCCAGGGTTACGGCCGCATGCAGACGGGTGACGACGGGGCCTACCGCTTTCGCACGATTCGACCGGTGGCGTATCCCGGCCGGGCGCCCCACATCCACTTCGCCGTCTCCGGACCGGGCATCGAGCCATTGGTCACCCAGATGTACGTGGCCGGTGAGGCGGACAACGAGCGTGATTTTCTGCTCGGCCGGGTGCGCGACCCCCAGGCGCGGGCGAGCCTGATCGTCGAACTCGGTCCCGACGCGGACGCCTCGGCCGAGCTCATTGGCCGCTTCGACCTGGTGCTCGTCGCCGACGGGCGTTTTGCCCGCGCAAGCGACGATCCGGCTTACCGCGCGCGCTTCCCGCTGGTGCGAAGAAACTCGGTGTAGTGCCGCGCGCAGCGGTCCGGTTGCTCCAGCATGGGCGAGTGCCCGCACTCGCCCATCACCACCACACGGGCATCGGCGAGGTGCTTGGCGAACACCTGCGCGCTGGACACGTGCAGCACGCGGTCGCGCTCACCCCACAGGACGAGGGTGGGCATGGTCAGCTGCGGCAGCACGTCGACGACCTCCACGAGATGCGTGACGATGTCGTCCCAGATGCGTGCATTCTGCGGCCGGCGCCGGACGTACAGACGGGGCAGCGCCCGAGCCGCCGGCCAGGGAAACGATGGGGGCTTGTGGAACACCATTGTGATCAGCGTGGCGAAGTCTTCCGCGCGTTCCACCAGCAGCGGGTTGCGCCCGCGGGCCAGCATGTGCTGCAGATCGCTCGGGGTCGGTGCAAACACGCCGGCGGCGTTGAACAGCCCCAGCGTGGCGACACGTTCGGGATGGGCGGCGGCGAACAGGGTGGCCACCCAGCCGCCGAGCGAGTTGCCGGCAAAATGCGCACGCTCGAGCCCGAGTCCTTCGACGATTCGCGCCAGCCGCCGCGCCAGGCTCGCGGCGTCGTGGCCCGATTCGGGTCTGAAGTCGCTGTCGCCGTGCCCCGGCAGGTCCGGGATGATCAGGCGATAGGGCGCGGGTGTGTTGCGGGCGAACAGCAGCCAGTTGTCCTTGCTGGCGGCGTAGCCGTGCAGCAGCACGACGGTCTCCCCGGTGCCGCCCCGCTCGAGATAGCGGATGGACTCGCCGTCGAGCCGCAACGATTTCAGGCTCAGGCGTGCCCGTGAGCGTGCCGCCTTCACAGCGCAGCCGAAAAGCCAGTCCTCCAGCCGGTGCAGCGCGGCGAAATCGCGCGTCGCCATGCGCCGTCAGCGCGTGGCGCCGCGGGCGAGTTTCTGGGCGCCGATGCCGAGCCAGTCGTGGTGTCCGGGTGCGGCCCCGGAAAGACCCTCGAAATCGAAGAGGTCCCGATCCGCCAGCTGTGACGGCGCCACGTTCTGCATGCTGCGAAAGATGCTCTCGATACGGCCGGGGTGCTGGCGTGACCAGGCACGCAGCATCTGCTTGATGGCGCGGCGCTCGCTGCTCGGCTGCGAGCCGCACAGCTGACAGGGGATGATCGGAAAGCGTCGCGCCTCGGCGTAGCGCGCGATGTCGCTCTCGCGGCAGTAGGCGAGCGGGCGAATGACGACGTGCTTGCCGTCGTCGCTGCGCAGCTTCGGCGGCATGGCCTTGAGTTGTCCACCGTGGAACATGTTGAGAAACAGCGTCTCGATGAGATCGTCGCGGTGGTGACCGAGGGCGATCTTGCTGATGCCGTTGCGCTCGGCGAAGCCGTAGAGGATACCCCGGCGCAGCCGCGAGCACAGGCCGCACGCGGTCTTGCCTGCAGGGACGACGCGCTGCACGACGCTGTGGGTGTCGCGCTCGATGACGTGAAAGGCGACGCCAAGCTCGCGCAGGTACTGCGGCAGCACCTCCTGCGGGAACCCGGGTTGTTTCTGGTCGAGGTTGACGGCGATCAGCTCAAAAGACACCGGGGCGCGCCGGCGCAGGTGCAGCAGCAGGTCGAGCAGGGTGTAAGAGTCCTTGCCCCCGGAAACGCACACCATCACGCGGTCGCCGGCTTCGATCATGCCGAAGTCGGCGATGGCGCGGCCGACCTCGCGGCGCAGTCTCTTGAACAGCTTGTTCTGCTGCAGCTGATGCTTGCGCTCGGAGTCGTGCACGGGCCGGTCGAGGTTCACAGGTCTGGGGCGGAAGCGATCTTGGGGTACAGGGCTAAACAGTGTCGCCGTCGATGTGGCCTGCCTCGGCAAGGCGTCTCGCATCGGCCGCGATGGCAAACGGCCCGGCGGTGGCGTGCGGCGCTCACGCGACGCCCACGGGACCCGGCGGCAGGCCGGGTCCCGGACGCTCATGCCTGCGTTATCTGGCGGTCAGGTCGATGATCTGCACGCGGCGGTTCTGCGCACGCCCCTCGCGCGTGTCGTTACTCGCCACGGGCTGCGACTCGCCGTGACCGACGACGTTCATGCGCCACCATTCGATGCCGTTCTTCTCCATGTAATCAGCCACGGCTTGGGCGCGGCGCTCTGAAAGCTGCTGATTGTAGCTTTCCGGTCCGGTGGAATCGGTGTGGCCGGCGATCTCGACGCGCTTGACGCCGTGAAACTGCAGGCGCGAGACGACGCTGTCGAGGGCGGCTGTCGCGGCCGGGCTGAGATTCGCCGAGTCGAAAGCGAAGTTGACGCCGCTCAGCTCGAGAATGATCTCGCAGCCCTTCGAGTCGACTCTCGCGCCGGCGCGTGTGCCGGGGCAGGCATCCTTGTCGTCGGTGACGCCGTCGCCGTCGGCATCGGCGCTCGCCATGGCCGCCGGCGTCGCGGCCTGCGGTGTCTGCTTGGCGGTGGCGCAGCCGACGAGGGTGAGCGCAGCCATGACGAGTAAGGCCACGAGACGGCCGGAAAGACGGAGCAACATGACGGATCTCCTGTGCGCTGGTTGGAAGGTGCTCGACACACCGAGGGTGTGTCCGGGGGGCACGATTTTAGCATCGCCATCGCCGTGGGGAAACATGTCAAACGGTGATCGCGGCCGGCACAGGGTTCCCATCGCGCGGCCGCTTGGGGTAGTGTGCCGAACAACGGCCCGGTACCGGGCGAGGGGACCGACACGGATCGAAGAGACTGTCGCCGTATGCTCAACAGACTGATCGAGCGCATCGGCCTGCTGCGTTTCCTGCTGGCGCTGGGCATCGTGGGCCTGAGCGCGGTGGCGCCGTTCTCCGGCGGAGGCGTGCGCTATGCGGGCTGGGAAATGTTACCCACCCTGATCGTGCCGGCCATCGTGCCTATGTTGTTCTTCGTGCTGCCGCTCGACATGGTTATGTGCGGCGTGTACATGTCGGGCGGCAACGCCGCCAAGCGGCGTCGTTACCGCTTCATCGTGGCGATGGACGGGCTGCTTTTCGCGGTCCTGTTTCTCGCCTGGCTGCCTTTCTTTCTGGAGCTGCTGCGTGGGTAGCCAGCGCCGGCGGGCTTACACGGGCTCTTGGGCGAGGCCGTCCACCACCGTTGTGTTCGGCGTGCGCGCGAACAACTCGGGCGAGACCTTGATCTTGGAGGAGCGGCTGCCGCCGCCGAGAATCACGAAATCCTGCTCCATCACCCGCCGGTCCACCCACAAGGGCACGTCCGCGGGCAGTCCGATGGGGGTGACGCCGCCCAGGACCATCCCCGTGACCGCCCGCGTTTCCTCGGCGGAGGCGAACGACGCTCGGCGCACGCCCATGCGCTTGCGCACGGTCTTGTTCACATCGAGACGCGTGGACGCCAGCACGACGCAGGCCACGTAGTGCTTCGCGCCCGTCTTGGAGGTGACCAGTATGGTGTTGGCGCTGACACTCAGCGGGTAACCGTAGTGCCGACAGAAGACCTCCGTGTCGGCGAGCTCGGGTTCGCACGCCATCGCCTCGTATTCGATGCCGAGATCGTCGAGCGTCGCGGCGATGCGCTTTTCGGGGTCTGTGCTCATGGGTTCGCCCTGCCGCCGGTGCGCGGCGCCGCCGCGAGTCCGGCGATGCGACGCGGGGACCGGGGTCGCGGGGCTTTAGTATAACCCCGGCCAGCGTGCTCGAGACCGAAGCCCTCCGCCGATGGACGTCGCCGACAAGATCGTCGCCGTGACCGGCGCCGCCCGGGGCATCGGCCTTGCCCTGGCGCGTTGCTGTGCCGACGCCGGGGCAAGGGCGGTGGTGATGGTGGATCGGGACGCGCCGGCCCTCGGCCGCGCCGCCGCCGCCGTCGGGGGGCACGCGCGGACGGCGGACGTGGGCGACGAAGCCGCGATCGGCGCCGTCATCGAGGGGGTCGAGGCCGACGTCGGCCCCGTAGACCTGTACTTCTCCAACGCCGGCATTGCGCGCCTCGCCGAGCCCGACTCCGCCAACGAAGTCTGGACGCGGTGCTGGCAGGTGAACGTCATGGCGCACGTCTACGCCAGCCGCGCGCTGGTGCCGCGCATGCTGGCACGCGGCGGCGGCGCCTTCGTCATCACCGCCTCGGCCGCGGGTCTGCTGACGCAGATCGGGTCGGCCAGCTATGCGGTCACCAAGCACGCGGCGGTCGCCTTCGCCGAGTTTCTGTCCATCACCTACGGCGATCGCGGCCTGGACGTCTCGGTGCTCTGTCCGCAGGCGGTGCGCACCGACATGATCGCAGACGTGCCGCAGGGCGGGGTGGCGGCGGTCGACGGCGTGCTCGAGCCCGAGGCCGTGGCCGAGCACGTCCTGGGCGCGCTGCGCGAGCGTCGCTTTCTCATCACGCCCCACCCGCAGGTGCTCGAGTACCTGCGGCGCAAGACGGCGGACCACGACCGCTGGCTCAGGGGCATGCGCCGCCTGCGACGGCACTACGGCGACTGACGCGCCGGCGCGGGCGGGCCGCCCCTCAGACGTCAAGCAGGATCTGCTCGACGGGTTTGCGCACGCTCACCGGGACCTCGGCGGGGTAGCCGTACCAGAGCAGGGCCACCACCGTCTCCAGCGCGGGATCCACCCACACCGCGTCGTAGAAGCGCGGGTCGCGCGTGACGTCGCCGGTGGTCCACTTCACCCCCACGCCCTTGGACCACAGATACAGCGACAGCGAGTAAACGGCGCAGCAGCAGGCCGCGTAGTCCTCGCGCTGGCGCAGTTCGTCGTCGCCGCGGTCGCACGTCACCACCATCCATCCGGGGATGGTCTGCCAGCGTTTGCGCTTTATCTCGGCCGCCTTGTCGCCGCGTGCGGCGCGCACCAGCTCGGTGTTGAGCTCCACCACCCGCGCGACCGTGTCGGCGCTGAGCAGGTAGAAGTGCCAAGGCTCTGTGAGGTGGTGATTGGGCGCCCAGCGGGCCGCGTCCACGGCATCGACTATCAGCTCGCGGGGCGGCGTCCCGGGTTTGAAAAAATTGATCGTACGCCGCGAGCGGATGGCCTGCGCCACGGCCGAATCGTGCTCGGTGCTCTCCTCGGCCGTGGGCGCGTCTGGTGTCATGAAGGGTGTGTCCCGTCGAAAATCCAATTGTAATCTCTGTGTCCCGGCGCCAGCGAGCCGGCGGTTGGGCCCGGGTACGGCGTCGCACGCCGTTGCACGACGGTGCCGCGGCGGTGCCGGTCGTAGAGCTCGCGCCACACGGCGGCGGGGTCGGGCGCAAAGACCCGCTCCGCATCCGCCGGCACGAGGAACCAGTCGCCCTGCTGCAGCTCCGCCTCCAGCTGCCCGGGCGCCCAGCCGGCGTAGCCGGCGAACACCCGCAGCTCCCGGGCGTTCCTGCGCTCGAGCAGCGCGGCGAGCGCCTCGCGGTATCCGCTCAGGTAGATGTCGCCGACGACGTGCTCGGACGGTACCGTCGCCGGCATTCCCCGCGCCAGCAGCGCCAGGCGGTCGAGTTCCACCGGTCCGCCGAGGAACAGGACGTGCTCCGTGGCGCCATCGCTTTCGAGCTCCGGCAGTGCCCGCGCCAGGCTTACTCCGGTCGCGCGGTTGATGATAAGTCCGACCGTTCCGCCCGCGTCGTGCTCAACCAGCAGTATCACCGTCTCGCGGAAGCGTGGATCGGGCATGCTGGCGTCGGCCACCAGGAAGAGCCCCTTTGCCGGCGCCTGCCGCACCGTGTGCGCGCCCGGCGGCGGCGTGGGGTGCGCGCCGGCGATTTGCGGTGCCGCCAGCAGCGTCAGCAGTACGCAAGCGCTTCGGTACACGGAGCCAGCATCACGATGGCCGGGCGACGCCCCGCGCGCCGCGCCGTGGTGGTGCCACTATAGCACCTCGACCCCCTGGCGGAGCGGCGCGCCGTGGGAATGCGCGTGGGCGGCACGTTATAATCTTCGCGGCGCGACGCGCAGCGTCTGTGTGCGCGCCGGGGGTGTCGCGATGAGAGCGCTGTTGATTGACGGCATGAACCTGGTGCACCGCATCTACGCCGCGGTACCGGGCGATGCCGATTCCGACGCCCATTTCGAGGGCGTGTTGTCGTCTTGCGTGGCGTCGCTGCGTCGGGCGCTAGAGCGTCACCGGCCCAGTCACGCCGTGTGCGTGTTCGATGCGGGCGCGCCCAACTGGCGCCACGATGTGTTTCCCGACTACAAGCGCGGACGACCGCCGATGCCGGGGCGGTTGCGCCGTGGCCTTGCCGAGATCGAGAAGGCGTTCGCCGGTGAGGGCGTGCGTTCGGTGGCCGTGGAGGGTTTCGAGGCCGACGACGTCATCGCCACCTTCGCCCGCAAGATTGCGGCACGCGAGGGCAATGCCGTCATACTGTCCACCGATAAGACGTTCTGCCAGCTCCTGGGCGATCACATCCGGGTCTTCGATCATTTTGCCGATCGCTTTCTCGACGAGCACTACGTCCACGAGCGTTTCGGGGTGCCGCCGCCGCGGCTGCCGACCCTGTTCGCGCTGGTCGGCAATCGATCGCTGAACGTGAGCGGCGTGAAATCCATCGGCACCCACACGGCGGCCAAGCTGATCGAGGACTACGGCGACCTCGACGCCATTCTTGTGGCCGCCGATACGATTCCGGGCAAGCTCGGCGCCAAGATCCGCGAGGGCCGGGAGCACGCGTTGCTGGCGCAGAGGCTCCTGGCGCTGCGCACGGACGTTCGCGTCGGCGTGAACCTCAGGGAGCTGCGCTACGCCGAGGCGCAGGGGTGAGTCCTGCATGGAAAAAAGAGCCGCCCGGTGGGCGGCTCGAGTGGGGTTTGCGGGGACTAAGTGAGTGCCAGGAAATCATAGGGGGCGGAAGTGGCCCGGCAAACGCCGAGTCATGGCAAAGCGGTGGCTTCTCAGCGGCGAAAGCCGGAAGTGCGATGGCAGGCGGCGCCTTTTCCGCGACCGGCGGCACGGGCCGTCCGGCGCGCCTGTTCAGATGACTTCGTCGTCGCGTGAGGTAGTCTCGCCGTAGCGGCTGAGCGCCGGCGCGCGCAGCCCCCGATAGAGCGCTTCCAGACGCGCGCTCGTCTCGCGGTTGGCCTGCTCGAACAGGCTGTTGCCCTCGAGGTCGCTCTCGACCAGGAACGGACCGAAGCGCTCGACCTCCAGCACCCAGATGGCCTGGGCAATGCCGAGCTCCTCGAGCCAGTGAACGCTGCGCACGCGCTTGATGCCGCGCCCGAGCAGGGCGCCGGTGCCGTATCCCACCGTCGTCAGATAGACGGCCCCGTTGGGCACGAAGAGCTGCGTGTAGTCGCTCTGCGACATCCCGCCCTTGCCGAGAATCAGGCGGCAGCCGGAGTAGTCAAACCAGCGCTGCATCCACTGCGAGAACCGGAAGCTCGCCGTTGCCGTGACGGCGCCGATACGATAGCCGCCGTCGTCGCCGACTGCGGCCGCCGGCGAGCAGTGAAAGTTGACGTTGGACACGGCGGGCAGATCGATCGGCGGCGCGATGCCCTCGTCGAGCACGCGCTTGTAGACGCCCTCGCGCCCGGTGTAGAGCACGCCGCTCAGGTAGGCGACGTCGCCGAGAGCAAGCTGCTCGAGCTCGGCACCGCTCACCGGTGCGTTCAGGTGAATCTGCCGCGGCGTCGCCATGACGCCATCGTCGCGTGTGCTCACGTCACGCTCTCGCGCCGGTAGTAGGGCGTGAACCACTGCGGGTCCGCGCGGTACTCGATGCGGCCGTCGTCGTGCAGGCGCGCCACCGCGCGACGCGACGAGAGGCAGAAGCTGTGGATCGCCACGGGCATGCCGCCGGTGTGCGTGTGGGCGACCTCCACGTGGCAGTCGAGCACCATGGAGCGGCCGACGAACCCCATCGGCCCCATGCCGATGTCGTTGCCGAGCTGCTTCAGTTCCTGCTCCAGCCTGGCGACCTGCGGGTCGGGATTGCGGTCACCGACGAGCCGCAGGCAGGCCGCCTGCTTACCGAGCACCATGCAGGTGTCCTTGCTGCCGCCGATGCCCACGCCGACAATGGCGGGCTGACAGGCGAGCCCGCGCCGACCGAACTGCACCATGGTGTCTAGAAAGAAGCGCTTGATGCCGTCGATGCCGTCGCCCGGAAACAGCATGCGGTAGTCGGTGCCGAACAGACCGCCCTTGTGCACCGTGGTGATGTCCAGCCAATCGGCCTCGGGCTCGACGGAGTAGTCGATCTCGGGCGCGTGCGCGCCCACGTTGTTGTTGTGGTCCCGGCGTGTCAGCGGGTGCACGCGGTTCGGGCGCAGCGGCACCGAGCGCGTGCCCTCGGCCGTCGCCCGGCGCAGCGCCCGCTCCAGAGCCACGAGTCCGCCTTCGATGCTGGCTTCGTTGCCGAACTTGACGTAGAAGCGCGGCAGGCCGGTGTCGGCGCACATCGGCCGCCGGTCGCTCTGCGCCGCCTCCCAGTTCTCGAGCATGGCGTCGAGGACGAAGCAGCTCAAGGGACCCGTCTCGGCGTCGCGCATGGCCTCGATGCCGGCGCGGTAGTCCTCGGGAATGGAGATGGCGGCGCGGCGCGTGATCTCGAGCGCCGCGGCATAGATGGTCTCGGTGCTGATCACGGGCTCGACGGACGAAACGGGGACGGCATACCTCGCAGTTTACTCCTCCGCTGCGCGCGTGGCGCGCGTGCCCCGGGGGCGGGGAGCCGCCCCGGCGTCGGCGGGCGGGCCCCCGGCCGGCGGCAGCCCGTCCTCGTCGGGGTGTGCGCGGGTGAAGCGCACGGGCCGCGAGGATACGCACAGCTCGTCGTCGCGCAGGCTGACCCGGGTGTAGCGCGACGCTGCCAACGGACCCGAGTGGGGGTGCTCCTCGCGGTAGTGCGCCCCCCGCGAGTCCTCCCTGGCGAGCGCCGCACGCGTGATGGCGCGTGCCACGAGGATCTGGCTCTCCAGGTTGAGCCAGTCGTGCCAGGCGAGGTTGAAAGCGCGACCTTGCTTCGGCACGCCGGCGGCGTTGAGCTCGTCGGCCAGTGCGCCGAGAGCCGTGTCCGCGCGCGCGAGACCGGGGGCACTGCGCACGATGCCGGCATCGTCCCACATGACCGACCAGAGCCGCTCGCGCAGTGCCGGCAGATCCCCGGCGGGACGCTCGAACGGCGCGAGACATCGCGCCACCGCCGCGTCGACCACCGTCGCGTCGGGCTCCGCGAAGGCGCCGTGGCCGCCGGTCGCGCGGCCGATGTGGTCCCCGGCGAGCGCGCCGAACACGGTCGAGTTGGCGACACCGTTGCCCCCGAGTCGATTCGCGCCGTGCACGCCGCCGGTGTCCTCTCCGGCGGCGTAGAGACCGGGCAGGGCGGTACTGCCGTCGGTGCCGAACTCGACCCCTCCCATCATGTAATGCGCTGTCGGCGTGACCTCGACCAGCCCGGCGACGAGATCGAAGCCGACGTCGGCGCAACGCTCGACCATGCCCTTGAACTCGCGCCGGACCCTCTCGGGATCGAGGTGACGCATGCTCAGAAACACGCCGCCGTTGGGGCCCGTGCGCCCGTCGCGCATCTGCTCGAACATGGCGCGGCTGACGATGTCGCGCGTGGCGCGCTCGGCACGCTCGTCGTAGGCTTCGAGAAATCGCCGCCCGTCGCCGTCGAGCAGGTGGCCCCCCGCGCCGCGCAGCCCCTCCTCGATGATGGTGCCGGTGATGCGCGTGTGACCCCCGGCGAGCAAGCCGGTCGGGTGGAACTGAACCATCTCCATGTCGCGCAGCGTGAGCCCGGCACGCAGCGCCATGGCCATGCCGTCGCAGGATTTGTCGCCGCTCGGCGTGTGGTAGCGGTACATCGTCGGCCCGCCCCCGGCGGCGAGCAGCACGGCCTGTGCCTGCACCAGGCAGAACTCACCGCTGCGCATGTCGATGAGCAGCGCGCCCGCGACACGCTCGCCGTCGCGCGAGGGCACCAGCGCCACCGCACGGTGATCCTCGAGCCGCCGGATGGGCCGCGCCCACACCTGCTCGGCAAGCCGGTTCATGATCTCGATGCCGGTGAGGTCGCCCTTGTGCACCGTGCGATCGAACGACTGCCCGGCAAAGGCTTTCTGGTGCACGCTGCCGTCGGCGTTGCGGTCGAAGAAGCAGCCGAACCGGTTCTCGAGCTCGTGGATGCGCTCGACGGCGCCGTTGACGAGCAGCCAGGCGAGCTCCTGGTCGTTGAGCCAGCCGCCTCCCCGCAGGGTGTCCATGAAGTGCTGCTCGACAGAGTCGCCCTCGGCCAGCGCCGCGTTGTAGCCGCCCTGCACCATGCGTGTGCACCCGCACTTGCCCAGCAGTCCCTTGACGGCAACGGTGATGTCGAGCCGCGGGTCGGCATCGAAGGCGTGCAGCGCGGCGAACAGGCCGGCGCCGCCGCTGCCGAGCACCAACACATCGGTGCGCAAACGCACGGGTGCGGTCACGGCGGCCCCCGGGTCAGCTCAGCAGGTAGAGCAGCCCCACGGCGGCGGCGAAGCCGAAGCCGGCCGCGATGCGCAACTGCTGGCGTTCGCTCCAGCCGACGAGCTCAATGAGCAGCAGCCGCAGGCCGCCCGCGAGGTGTGCAGCCAGCGCCGTGACCAGGAAGCTCTCGGCCAGCTTCACCCCGGGGTGCGCCGTCCAGTCGAGGAAACGGTCGAGCGCACCGTCGCTCTCGGCGGCGAGACCCAGCACATACAGATGCAGGGGCACGAACAGCGCCAGGGCGACGCCGGAGACGCGATGGACGACGAACGCCCAGTAGCCGCAATGGCGGTGCACGGCGGCCGGTCTCATGTGAGGGCGGCGAGGGCGCGTGCGCCGAGCAGGAGCACGCCGACGAGATAGATCACGGCGGCGATGTCGACGCCGCCGCCGCGCCAGGGGGTCAGCTCGCGCAAGACGGTGCGCGCGCCGATGGCGCCGTGCACCCCCGCGGCGCACACGAGCAGCGCGTAGAACGCGGCCCAGCCGGTATGGCCCTGCGTACGTGCGAGTATCTCCGCAGCGCTGATGCCGTCGCGGGCGGCCCAGAGCATCGTCGCCAGGTGCACCAGCATGAGCGGGACGAGCAGCATCGCAGTGGCGCGCTGCAGCAGATAGAGCCGGGCCGTCACGACGCGCGTCTTCGCCGCACCGCGGCGCGCAGCAGGCCGCGAGCCGTCTCGCGCTTGAGCCCGGCGATGGCGGCGGTGGGACTGATGGCCCTGGGGCAGTGCCGGCTGCAGCTCTCGTGGGTGTGGCAGCAGTGACAGCCGTCGTCGCCGCCCACGGCCCGCAGGCGCACGCCGCGCTCGGCGTCGCGGACGTCGTTGACCAGCGTCCAGGCGCGATTGAGGGCGGCGGGCCCGAGATAATCGGGAGACCACGCCACGACGTCGCAGGCGGCATAGCACACGGCGCAGTTGATGCACTCGATGCCCGCGTCCGCGGCCCGGCGCGGGGCGCTTCCCGGCGGCACGCGCGCGAGGCCGCGCGGCGCCCGCTCGCGCGCGCGGAACACGCCGTGCGCCCGTTGCCACTTGTCGAAGAACGGCGTCATGTCGACGACCAGGTCCTTGATTACCGGCAGGTTGCGCAGTGGCCCGAGGCGCACGCGCCCATCCTCGGCCACCGCAGCGGCGTGCGTGCGGCAGGTCCAGCGCGGCACGCCGTTCACGGTCATGGCGCAGGAGCCGCACATGCCGACGCGGCAGGCGAAGCGATAGGCGAGGCCGGGCTCGAGATGGCGCTGCACCCAGGTCACCAGGTCGAGTACGGTTTGCCGCGGCGCCCGCGGCACGCGATAGCGGCGCAGCGGCGCACCGTCCCCGCTACGCTCGATCTCGACGCGCCACGGCACGTCGTGCATCGGGGGGGCTGCCGTCGGCCCCTGCGATGGGGGGTCACCGTGCGCCACGGGCGACACCGCTCAGAAGACGAAGGGCTGCCGCCACACCGACGCGAAGGACCCCGGAACGACGATGCGCATGCTGCGGTCCACCCGGCGTGCGGCGGCGAGGCCAGCGCCCGGGCCGGAGACGCGGCGCTGCCCCGCCCGCACGCGTCACGGCGCGCGCCGCGGGTAGAGCTCGCGCAGCAGCGCCCGCGTGTGCGGAAAGCGCCACTGCTGTGCGATACGCCGGCCGTCGTGGTTCACCATGGAGTGCGGGTCGATGACGAGGACCTCGGACACCTCGTGGGCGTCGACCGGCGCGAGGGCGGCGTAATCGACGATGGGCGCTTGTGGGGCGCACGCGAACAGATGCACAGCGCCGCTGCGCCAGGAGATGATGTGCTCGCCGACGTCGACGGCGATACCGGTCTCCTCACGGGTCTCGCGTGCCGCGGTCTGCCGGGGCGTCTCGTCGCCGCGGCGGCGTCCCATCGGCAGCTGCACGGCGTCGAGGGCGCGGTTGATGTTGAGCACCACCCCGGCCGGCGTGGTGATGAGACAGCCCGCGGCGACGAATTCGCCGTCCTCCGCCGCCGGCCCGCTGGCGGGTCCGAGACCGGCGCAGGCGACGACGAGCCCGGCGAGCGTGGCGCGGCGGCGGGCGCGAGTGCTCACGCGGGCCCCGGGCCCGCGAACCGGCGGTAGTCCTCGCCGACATCCGCGACGGCGGCGCGATAGAGGCGCTCGCCGTGCTCGACGCTGGCGAGGCTCGGATCGGAGCCGATGCGACCGTCCGGAAAGCGCCGTCGGTAGTCGTCGGCGTCGCCGAACTCCCCGCGCGGCGCGATCGGCGGTTCCATGGGCACCTGTTTCACGCAGTCGGGGTGGATGAAATAGGTCACAGACACTTCCGAGGGCGTCGCGTGACTGCCCTCGGCGTCGCCGAAGAGCCGCTTCGACAACTCGGCGACGCGGGGGCCCCGCCACCAGTTGAACTGGCGCAACGCCAGCGATGGCCTGCCCGACGGCTCCGAGCGCAGGCTCGTCTGGGCGTGCAGCTCGGAAAAAGCGGCGGAGACGGTGGCGATGTTGCCGCCGTGTCCGTTGAGGAAATAGAAGCGTTCGAAGCCGTGCTGTGCCAGCGAGTCGACCACATCGGTGATGACGGCGATCAGCGTCGACGGCCGCAGGGTGATCGAACCGGCGAAGCGCATGTGGTGCTGTGCCATGCCGATGGACAGGGTCGGCGCCACCAGCACGTCAAGGTCCGCGCCGACGCCGCGAGCGATGGATTCCGGACAGATGGCATCGGTGCCGATGAGCCCGTTGGGTCCGTGCTGCTCCGTAGAGCCGATGGGGACGATGATGGCGTTGGAGGCCTGGAGATAGGTCTCCACCTCGCGCCAGGTGCAGTGGTGCAGCTGCAAGGCGGGCGACTCCCGGTGTTGAGAACGACGCGAGTTTAACCCAAGGCAGTGCGGGTCGCGACGCCGGCGCGGGCCGGCGTTGCCGCCCGGCCTCAGGCGCCCACGCGTCCCGCGGGGCCGACTCGCGATTCCCAGTAGATCACCAGGGTTGCTCCGAGGACGATGACGGCGCCCCCGGCCCAGGTCCACGCATCCGGCAGTTCGGCGAAAGCGAGATAGCCGAAAAGGCTCGCCCACAGCAGGCGCGTGAAGTCGAGCGGCAGCACCACCGTGGTGTCGGCGACCTTGAGCGCCTTGGTCATGGCGAGGTGGCCCGCGGTTCCGAGAGCGCCGATGGCGCCGAGCCATAGCAGCTGCACCGCGGTGGGCGACTGCCACACCATCAGCGCGGGCGGCAGGGAGGCCACGGTGATGGCGATGGTCATCCAGCCGACAATGGCCACGATCGAGTCGGTGCGCGCCAGGCGTTTGACGACCACCGTCGCCGAGCCCCATGCCAGCGCCGACACCAGCACGATGAGCACGCCGCCGTCGATCTGCTGCCAGCCGGGACGCAGGATGAGCATGGCGCCGGAGAAGCCGAGCAGAATTCCCACCCAGCGCGTCAGGCGCATCGTCTCGCCGAGAATGAGCACGGCGCCGAGGGAGGCGAAGAGCACCGCCGTGAACGACAGCGCCGTGGCCTCGGCGATGGGAACGACACTGAGGCCGTAGAACCACGTCAGCATGGCGGTCACCGACAGCAGGCCGCGCACCCCGTGCAGGAGGGGCTGGCGTGTCCTGAGCCCGGCCCAGCCGCTGCGCAGCAGCAGCGGCAGCACGACGACGAGGCCAAAGAGGTTGCGGAAGAAAGCGATCTCGAAGGGGTGCAGCTCGGCGCTGACATGACGCACGAGGGCATGCATGCCGGCGAGCACGGCCGTTGCGGCCGCCATGAGCAGTACGCCCAGCGTGTTGGAACGGCGCGTGGCGAGAGGGTCCGCGCCGCAGGGCGATGCGGGGGCGTTCATGCGCCTGCGTGCTCCCTGCAACGTCGGTATGGCCGGGGGGCGGGCGAGTGTAGCACGGCGGTGCTGCGCTGTTGTGCATGAGGCGCGGCGCGTTGGATACTTGCCGGCCTGATGAGACGTCGGCCGTGGCAAACGAGGGGTGCGCACGCGGCGCGCGGGTCCGCGCCCGCCCCGGCGACGCCCCCCGGGGTCTCGTCGCGATGAGTGCCGCCAGCGAGGTGCTCACCCCGCTCGCGGCACTGCTCGAGCGCATTCCCGACGGCGCGTCGCTGGCGCTGCCGCCGGACTACTCGGGCTGCGCCATGGCCGCCGTGCGCGCGCTCATCCGGCGCGGAGTGCGCGATCTCGATCTCATCGCGGTGCCGCAGATGGGGTTCCAGGCGGACATGCTGATCGGTGCGGGCTGCGTGCGCCGTGTCGAGGCGGCCGCGGTCACGCTCGGCGAGTACGGGCTGGCGCCCCGCTTCACGGAGGCGGTGGAGCAGGGGACGCTGCGCATGGTGGACTCGACCTGTCCCGCTATTCATGCCGGGCTGCAGGCGGCGGAGAAGGGCGTGCCGTTCATGCCGCTCAGGGGAATCATCGGCTCCGACGTCGCGGCCCACCGCGAGGACTGGCGGGTCGTCGACAACCCTTTCGCCGCGGACGACCCCATCATGCTGTTGCCGGCGATACGACCCGACGTCGCCCTGTTCCACGCGCCCCTCGCCGACCGCGATGGCAATGTCTGGATCGGCGTGCGTCGAGAGCTCATGCTCATGGCCCACGCGGCGCGCGAAACCGTGGTCACGGTGGAAACGGTCACGGACGACAACCTTCTCAACGACGCGGGCCTCGCCGCCGGCACCATACCGGGGCTGTACGTGTCGGCGATCGCCCGAGTCGAGCACGGTGCCTGGCCGCTCGGGCTGTTCGGACGCTACCGCGCCGACGCGGGGCATCTCAAGCACTACGTCGAGCTGGCCGGGAGCGACGACGGCTTCCGCCGCTACCTCCACGAGGTCGGGGCGGCATGACGGCTTGCCGCCGCGAGGAACTGCTGATCCACACCATCGCGCTCATGCTCGACGACGTGCGCCACGTCGCCGTCGGCGCGCGCTCCCCGATTCCCGGCGCCGCCGCGCTGCTGGCGCGCGAGCGGGCCGGCGGGGCGCTGCGCGTTTCCCTGCTCGGCAGCGAGAGCCATAACCCCTTCACCGACGGCGGGCGCGAGCTCTTCGACTGCGCCGCCCAGGGCCGTATCGACGCTTTCTTCCTCGGCGGCGCTCAGATCGATGGCCGCGGTAACATCAACCTCGTGGGCATCGGCCCCTATCCACGCAGCCGCACGCGTTTCTCCGGTTCCTTCGGCTCGGCCTACCTCTATTTCCTCGTGCGCAAGGTGATCCTGTTCACCCTGGAGCACTCACGCCGGGTGATGGTGCCGCGGGTGGATTTCGTCAGCGCGCCCGGCACCAGCGCGGGCAACGTCTTCCGCCGGGGCGGGCCGCACGCGCTGGTGACGCCGCTCTGCGTCTTCGAGTTCCTGCCCGCAGAATCGCGCTTTCGCCTGCGCTCGGTCCACGCCCACAGCAGCGTCGGCGAGGTCCGCGCGCGCACCGGCTTCGACTTCGACTGCCCCGACGCCGTGGCGACGACAGCGGCGCCCGATGCCGCAACGCTTGCCCTGCTGCGCGGCCGGGTTGCCCGCGCGCTCGGCGAGACCTACCCGCGCTTTGCCGCCGCAACGTGGGGTGTCGAGGCGGCGCAACCGGCCGCGCGCCCGGCGCACCGGCGCCCGGCGCTTCAGCGGCTGCGGCGGGCGTCGTCCTCGCGAACGATGAAGCCGTAGAGCTCGCGGTAGCGTTGCTCGACGACGCCGCCGAAGAGAGGATCATCACCGAGATCGGCCGCGTCCAGGGCGACCGCGGCGGGTTGCTCGGCGATCACCTGCTCGGCCAGGGGCAGCATCTCTTGTTCCTCGCGGCTCATATGCTCGCGCAGCCGGGCGATGTAGTCGCGCGCCTCGGCCTCCATGTCGAGCCAGGGAATGAGCTTCTCGTGCACTACGGCCCCGAGGTCTTCCAGGAGCTTCTTGCTCATCGAGGTGATCTGGTCGTGCTCCTCCAGCAACGCATCGACGAGCGGCTGTGCGCTGCGGTCCCCGCCGAGAATGTGGACGAAGAGCCTGTCCTCGAAAGGATGGTGGAACATGTCCGGATAGTGCGTCATGTAGTGCATGATGTCGCCCATCATCTCGTAGTCGGGACGCGCGCCGGCGGCGACGTCGTCGACGTGACGCTCGAGTATGTCGAGAAGGCGCCGGTAGTTGCCGTGATCCCGCAGGATCCTCTCGCTGATGGGAGACATGTCCGCCCCGCTTGACCGCGAACGGCTATTGTAACCCGGGCCGCCGGGGTGCGCGGTTCTACGGCGGCGCGGGGGCGAGTGCGGCGGCCGGCAGCTTGAGCTCCAGCTGCTCGGGCGGCAGGCAGAGCCGGTCGCTGCAGGCCTGTATCCTCAGGCTCGCCGTGACGATGGGGGTGGGCGGCGTCGCCGTGCCGTCGCGGGTGAGCTCGGCGCGCAGGCTGAGATCGCCCCGGTAGCCCGCCAGCGGCTCCTCCTGAAACGAGACGTCGACGTTCTGCGGTGCCGGGTAGGCCACCGAGCGCAGCCGCCACGCCGGGTCGGCAATCGTGAGCTGCATGGCCGTGAGGTTGGGCTGCCGCAGACCGTGGGCGGTGACGTGCCAGCCCTCGCGAATGCGCAGGCGCACCTCGACACGGGCGCTGTCGTCACGCCACGGCGTCGCCGCGGCGCTCACGGCCACTGCGCCCGCGGCGGCATGCTGGCGCAAGCCGGCGCGTCCGTGCGCGAGCTCCTCGGCGCCCAGGAGCATGTAGCCGAACGCGCCCGGGAACTCGCCGATGCCGTCGGCGAAAGCGCCCAGCGCGGCACGGGCGCGATCGGCATAGGCGGCCTCGCCGGTGCGCGCCGCGAGGCGTGCCAGCACGCGCACCGCAACGGCGTTACCCGAGGGCACGGCGCCGTCGGTGGGGCTCTTGGGCCGCACGAAGAGGTTGGAGTCGGCCACCGCCGCGTTGAGAAAAAAGCCCCCGGAGGTGTCGTCCCAGAAATGCGCCAGCATTGCGGCGACAAGCGCGCGCGCTCGCTCGAGCCACGGCCCGCCGGGCTCGGCGTCGTCGAGCGCCAGCATCGCTTCGGCGAGGAAGGCGTAGTCCTCCTGGGCGGCCGCGACGGAGCTTCGTCCCGCGAGCAGCAAGCGCCGCAGCTCGCCCGTGGCCGTGCGGGTGTTGCGCCACAGGTGCTCCGCCGCCCGCGTCGCCGCCTCCAGGTAGCGCGGGCTGCCCAGGCTCTGGTACGCCTCTACCAGAGCCGTGATCATCAGCGCATTCCAGGCCACCAGCACCTTCTCGTCGCGCAGGGGATGCTCGCGCTCGGCACGCGCCGCACGCAAACGCTCACGCACGGCGTCGACCCGGTCGCGGAGATCGGGGACGGGCACGCCGCGCGCGGCGGCCTCGGCCTCCAGCGGTCTCGACAGGTAGAGGACGTTGCGGCCGTCGAAACTGCCCTGCACGTCGACGCTGAAGAGCTCCGCCGCGAAGGCGCCGTCGTCCGGTCCCAGCGCGGCGAGAATCTCATCTTCGCTCCAGAGGAAGAACGCTCCCTCGCGCCCGGAGCTGTCGGCGTCGGTGGCCGAGTAGAAGACACCCTCGGGAGCGGTCATGTCGCGCAGCACATGTTCCAGCGTCTGTTGCGCGACGCGGGCGTACAGCGGCTTGCGCGTGAGCTCGAAGGCGAGCAGGTAGGCGCGGGTGAGCTGCGCCTGGTTGTAGAGCATCTTCTCGAAATGAGGCACGCGCCAGAGACTGTCGGTCGCGTAGCGGTGAAAGCCGCCGCCCACCTGGTCGTGCACGCCGCCGTGCGCCATGGCCTGCAGACGCCTCTCGGCGACGGCCAGCGCCTCGGCGTGCCCCGAGCGAAGCGCCGTCTCGAGCAGCAGCAGCAGCTCGGGCTCGTGGGGGAATTTGGGGGCCCGGTCCACGTCGGCCGCATAGCGGAACAGCAGCTCGTCCACCGCCGCCGCGACGACGTCGTCGCCGATGCTCCCGCGGCGACCCTGCGGCGCCGTGGCGCTCTTTACCGCGTGCGCGATCTCACGTGCCGCATCGGTGAGCGCCTGGCGCTGGCTGCGCCACACTTGATCCACGCGCTGCAGCAGCGCGGTGAACTCCTGCGGCGGGAAGTACGTGGCGCCGTAGAATGGCTCGCCGTCGGGAGTGAGAAAGCTCGACATCGGCCAGCCGCCGTGGCCGACGATGAGCCGCACCGCCGTCATGTAGATCGTATCGATGTCTGGGCGCAGCTCCCTGTCGACCTTGATGGCGACGAAACCCTCGTTCAGCAGAGTCGCAATGGCCTCGTCGTCGAAGCTCTCGCGCTCCATGACGTGACACCAGTGACAGGTGGAGTAACCGATGGAGAGGAAGACCGGCTTGCCCTCGCGCCGTGCTTTGTCGAAGGCGTCGCTGCCCCACGCAAACCAGTTGACGGGATTGTGGGCGTGCTGCTGCAGGTACGGCGAGTCCTCCAGGATGAGGCGGTTGGTGTAGCGCGGAGCGCCGTCCGCACGCCGGTGTCTCGTGCGCGGCTCGTAGTTCGGCCCCTTGGCCGCCAGCGCACCGCCCACGGCCGCGGCCACGTCCGCGGGCAGCGGCCCGGCGCCGGGCAGCACATCGAGGCGGACCGCCTCAGGGGGCGGCGCGGGCGTGTCCGCCGCCGCCGGCAGGCATGCGAGCGCCGTTGCGAGCAATGCCAGCGCGGCGCCGCCGCGCGTGCGCAGCGACGTTCGATGTGAACGCTCCCCGATTGCTCCGATCCTGCTCAATGTCGCCCCTGACCGGCCGCCGNNCCGCTGCCCCGGCGCAGAGCGCCCGCGGCCTGCGAGCCCGGCTCGACTTCAGACGCCCGCGCGGGCCGATGGTTTCCGCGGGCGGCGCGTTTTCGATTGTATACTGGGCCGAGAACAACACCAGCGGCAGGCCGCGCCATGAAACGATCCTTCCTCGACGCCCTCGCTCGGCAGACCGAAGAGCTCAAGACAAGCGGTCTGTTCAAGGCCGAGCGGGTTATCGCCTCGCCGCAGCAGGCTGCAATCACCGTGGCGGGCACCGAGGTCATCAACCTGTGCGCCAACAACTACCTCGGTCTTGCCAATCACCCTCAAGTGGTCGCCACGGCCAAGGCGGCCCTCGATCGTTACGGCTACGGCATGGCCTCGGTACGCTTCATTTGCGGCACGCAGACGGTGCACAAGGAGCTCGAGAGCCGCATCAGTGGCTTCCTCGGCACCGAGGATACGATACTGTACTCCTCGTGCTTCGACGCCAACGGCGGTCTGTTCGAGACCCTGCTCGACGAGCGGGACGCCGTCATCAGCGACGAGCTCAATCACGCCAGCATCATCGACGGCATCCGCCTGTGCAAGGCCCAGCGGTTTCGCTACCGCAACAACGACATGGCCGACCTCGCGAGCAAGCTCGAGCAGACACGGAGCTGCCGCGCGCGGCTGATCGCCACTGACGGCGTGTTTTCCATGGACGGCACCTTCGCCGATTTGCGCTCCATCTGCGATCTGGCCGAGCGCTACGACGCGCTGGTGATGGTGGACGACTCGCACGCGGTCGGGTTCGTCGGCGAGAGGGGACGGGGCAGCCACGAGCACCATGGCGTCGCAGAGCGCGTCGACATCATCACCGGTACGCTGGGCAAGGCGCTCGGCGGCGCATCCGGCGGCTACACCTCCGGTCGCGCCGAGATTATCGGCTGGCTGCGGCAGCGGTCGCGGCCCTATCTTTTCTCCAACACCGTCGCGCCCGTCATCGCCGCCGCCTCGGTGACGGTGCTCGACATGCTGGAGAGCTCCGATCAGCTGCGTTCGAAGCTGTGGGAGAACAGCGCCTACTTCCGCAACGGCCTCGCCGCGCTCGGCTTTCCCCTGGCCCCGGGTGCGCACCCCATCATTCCGGTGATGCTCGGCGACGCGAAGCTTGCCGGCGACATGGCGGATCGCCTGCTCGAGCACGGTGTCTACGTCATCGGCTTCTCCTACCCGGTGGTGCCGCAGGGCCGGGCCCGCATCCGCACGCAGATGTCGGCGGCGCTCGAACGCCCGCACCTCGACAAGGCGCTGAGGGCCTTCGCCGAGGTAGGTCGCGAGCTGGGCGTGCTCGAGGCCTGAGCCTGTGAAGGCCCTGGTAAAGCAGCGCCGCGAGCGCGGCATCTGGCTCGCGGAGATGCCCGAGCCCGAGACGGGTCCGAACGACGTGCTGGTACGCATCCGGCATACGGCCATCTGCGGCACCGATCTGCATATCTATGCATGGGACGATTGGGCGAGCCGCACCATTCCCGTGCCCATGACCATCGGTCACGAATTCATGGGCGAGGTGGCGGCCGTGGGGGAAGAGGTGCGGGGCTTCGCCGTGGGCGATCGGGTTTCCGGGGAAGGGCACATCACCTGCGGCCACTGCCGCAACTGCCGCGCGGGCAAGCGCCATCTGTGCCGCAACACGACGGGTGTCGGCGTCAATCGTCCGGGCTGCTTCGCGGAGTATCTGAGCATACCGGCGGCGAATGTCTTCAAAGTGCCGGCGTCGATTGACGACGACATCGCGTCGATACTCGATCCGCTCGGCAACGCCGTGCACACGGCGCTTTCCTTCGACCTCGTCGGCGAGGACGTTCTGATCACCGGGGCCGGTCCCATCGGTGTCATGGCGGCGGCCGTTGCACGTCACGTGGGAGCGCGCCACGTGGTCATCACCGACGTCAACGATTACCGCCTGGAGCTGGCGGCGCGCATGGGTGTGAGCCGGACGCTGAACGTGGGCCGCGGCACGCTCGAGGACGTCATGAAGGATCTCGGCATGCAGGAGGGATTCGACGTCGCCATGGAGATGTCGGGCCACCCCGAAGCCTTGCGCGGGTTGCTCAAGGCGATGAACCACGGCGGCCGTGTGGCGTTGCTCGGGATTCCGCCCGCGGAGATCGCCATCGACTGGAACGACGTCATCTTCAAGGGGCTCATCTTGAAGGGTATCTATGGCCGGGAGATGTTCGAGACCTGGTACAAGATGGCGAGCATGCTGCAGAGCGGGCTGGACGTCTCCGCGGTGATCACCCACCACCTGCCGGTCCAGGACTACCTGCGCGCCTTCGAGGTCCTGCAGTCCGGGCACTCCGGCAAGGTCGTGCTCGACTGGGACGGGCGCTGACAGCGCCCGCGCCGCCGGTGTCCGTCGGCTCAGGCGCCCTTGCGCCGCAGGGTGCTGCGTATCTGCCTCACGTTCTCACCGTTGCGCAGGCGCGTGAAATCGAGCTCCAGACCCGCTTCGGAAAGTGTGCGGCGGTAAACCTGCATGTCGTAGCCGCCGTCGTCGAGGATGATCAGCGCGAAAACGCTGAGGGTGTCGCCGGTGATGCGAGCCCAGACGTAGGGATCTCCCTTCATGGGATCGAGCGCCTCGCGCCCGCCGAAGATGTTGCGCTTCATTGCCGATGTGTAGATGTTCTCACGCTTGCTGGGCAGGAAGTCGATGGAGTACTTGCTGGACTTCTCCTTGCCGGAGGGTTTGTAGGTCGTCGTCGTCCAGGAGAGGTTGAAGCCTTCGTCGGTGAGCTGGATCGAGACTCCAAGATCACGCTTGTGCTCGGCGCCCTCGCTCACGAAGGTCGCCTCTCCGACGTACTCGCCCACAAAGCGTGCGTAGTCCGGTGCGGCGGCCTGGGCTGAATGCGACTGCGCGAACAGTGCGAGCGCGATGCACGCAGGGGCGATTAGGTATGGGGGCTTCATGCTGTCGGGCCTCGTGGTTGAGCCGCGGGCGGCGGCGGTCATCGGATTATAACGCCTTCGACCCGGCGCCGGGTCAGCGACCGCCCGGGCCGGGGCGGCGCGAGGCGCGAGCGGTCCGCCTCAGTCGCTCTCGAGCATCTCGACGCGATCGGCGTCGCCGAGCGTCACGGCACGGCCATCGAGCGTCTCGAAGCGGCGGCCCTCGATGCTCTTGCGATATGCCTGGTACGAGGCGGCCTCACCGGTCGCCGAGTTGATCACGCGTATGGTGACGATGCGATGCTCGTCCCGCCAGTGCAGGTAATAAACGAGCGCCGAGACGGTAAGGATGATGCCGACGAACAGGTAGGCGATCAGCTGCGGCGTGACGCGACTGTTCCCCTGTGGCGCCGCGGCCGCGGACGGCGATTTCACCGCCCGGGTGCGCACCCGGAAGAGCATCGCGACGATGACGATGACCAGGGCGGTGAAGAGGACTTTCGTCAGCATGCCGGCCGCGTGCGGCCGGTGCCCCGGCCATATGCGTTCATCGAAGATCTCATGCTGCCGGCATCGGTGTGCTCTCTAGGACGGGTCGATGGCCTCGGGTCTCGGCGGCAGCTGCAGGTAGTAACCCGCCTCGCGCAGCCGCCGCCGCACCCGGGCGACGTCGGCGCGGGCGAGTCGCCGCCGCGCGCCGAGGTCCAGCGTCATCACCGGCTCGAGAGCGCCGAGCCGCTCGAGCAGCGGCCGCGGCACCCGCGACAGCCGATCCTGCTCGGGCACGTAGAGGTAGGTCTCCGTGAGCCGGGTGCTCTTGTAGACGATGCACCTTGGCGAAGCCGGCGAGGACGGCGCCACGCTCACGCCGGCCCCGCCCTGCCGAGGCGCGGCATGCGCTCGAGGCCCTGGCTCGCTTCGACGTCTGTCCAGCTCGGCCGCGGCAGTCGCATGATCTCGCCCAGGCGGGCGTAACCCGATCCGGAAAGGCGACAGACGGGATCGAGCAGCTCAACGGCGACACGCCCGTCCCTCCACACCGTGGGACTGATGTGGACATGCAGCACGCGACCGATCACAAGGCGGCCGTTGCCGGCCTGCACGATCTCTACCGTCTCACACTCGAGATGGCCCTTGGCGGCGGCGACCCGCGGCGGGCGCACGCGCACCGAGGGCGCCTTTTCGAGCCCGGCCCACGCGAACTCGTCCTGATCGGCGGGAAAATCCGTAGACGTAAAATTCATCTGCTCCACAAGGTCCATCGTCACGATGTTGACGACGAACTGGTTGTTCGCGCGTACGTTGCGCAGCGTGTCCTTGGTGCCCGATGAGCTGAAGACGACGTGAGGCGGGTTGTGGGCGATCACGTTGAAGTAGGAGTAGGGGGCGACGTTGTAAACGCCTTCGTTGGACACGGTCGATATCCAGCCGATTGGTCGCGGCACGACCAGCGAGGTCATCAAGTAGTAGACGTCGAGCGGGCGCCACTGCGAGGGGTCGAGTTCCAGCGGCTCGTCGAGGCGCTGCGGCGGTTCGGGGGGTGTCGGGCTCATGCGGCAATGGGTCTCGTCGGGTTGGACCGGATCGGCACATCGGTCGCAGAGGTTCGGTGCCTCGCAGAGGTTCGGTGCCTCGGTGTCGCCGCACGGGAGTATAACGTGACGCCGGGCTTGATGTACGCTCGCTGCCCATGCGCAACCCTGTAGCTCTCTTGGTGACGCTGTGCCTGGCCGAGATCCTCGGCATGGCCACGTTCGCGACCTATCCCACGCTCATCCCCAGGTTTCAGAGTGAGTGGAGCCTGTCGAACACGCAGGTGGGTTGGATCGGTGGGATCTATTTCGGAGGTTACGTGGTTGCCGTCGGTGCCCTCACAGCGCTCACGGACCGTGTCAGTCCGAAGAAGATCTACCTGTTCTCCATGGGCCTCAGCGCTGTCGCCGCCGTCGGCTTCGCCGTCACCGCCACGGGCGTGTGGTCGGCAAGCGCCTGGCGTCTGTTGCAGGGGATCGGCCTGGCGGGCACGTACATGCCGGGCTTGAAGGCGCTCACCGACGTTCTGCCCGAGCGCCTGCACGGGCGCACCGTGGCGTTCTACACGTCCTCGTTTGGCATCGGCACGAGTTTCTCGATCTACCTCTCCGGGCATCTCGAAGCCGCCGTCGGCTGGCAGTGGACGTTCGCGCTGAGCGCACTTGGCCCGATATTGGCGCTGGTCGTGGTGCTGGTTGCGCTGCCCTCGCGGCCGCCCCAGGCGCATCCGCCCGTGACCCGCCTGCTCGACTTCCGGCCGGTGCTGGCCAACCGCCGGGCGCTCGGTTTCACGCTGGCCTACACGGCGCACAACGTGGAGCTGTTCGGCTTTCGCAACTGGATCGTGCCGTTCATCGTCTTCAGCCAGGGGCTGGCGCAACCGCAGGCGCTCGGCACGGGCCTGAGCGCCGCCACCGTCGCCGCCATCGTGATGCTGGTCGCACTGCCGTCGAGCGTCATCACCAACGAGTTCGCCCAGCGGCTGGGCCGTGTGCGCACGCTGATCGTGGTCATGAGCGCCTCGGCACTGACCGCGGTGGCGCTGGGGTTCTCTGCGCCGACGCTGCTCGTAATGCTGGTGCTGCTCGGGTTATACGGCGTGACCGTGACCGCCGACTCGTCGACCATAACCGCCGGGCTGGTCGAGGCCGCGGACCCGCGTTACCGCGGCACGACCATGGCGATGTACTCGCTCATCGGCTTCGTCGGTTCCTTCCTGGGGCCCATCGCGTTCGGCGCCGTGCTCGATCTGGCGGGCGGCGAGACGTCCCCGCGGGCCTGGGGACTCGCGTTCAGCAGCATGGCCCTGATCGTGCTCATGGGGCCGCTCGCCGTCGTGCTGATGTGCCGGGGCCCGCGGCGCCTCGAGGACGCCGCGGGCCCCTAATCGGCTTGTCGGCGCAGCGCTTCGCTCGCCTCAGCCCTCGCGCGATCCTTTTTTCGCCGACTGACCCCAGAGCCAGTTCCAGTTCGGTTTCTGGCTGTGGTTGCGCACGTCGACGGCGGTGAACTGTCGCGGCCGATGTCCGGTGAACAGCTGCCGCGGGCGGCCGATCTTGTTGTCGGCATTGCCGATCATCTCTTTCCAGTGCGCGATCCAGCCCACCGTGCGGCCGATGGCGAACAGGACCGTGAACATGTTGGTGGGGAAGCCCATGGCCTTTAGAATGATGCCGGAGTAGAAGTCCACGTTCGGATACAGCTTCTTCTCCACGAAGTACTCGTCCTCGAGGGCGATCCTCTCGAGTTCCATGGCGATGGCCAGCAAGGGCTCATCGCGGATGCCGAGTTCGTCCAGCACCTCGTGGGCGGTGGCGCGCATCACCTTGGCGCGCGGGTCGTAGTTCTTGTAGACGCGGTGGCCGAAGCCCATCAGGCGGAAGGGGTCGTCCTTGTCCTTGGCGCGCTTGACGAATTCGCCGATGCGATGCTTGCTGCCGATCTCCGCCAGCATCGTGAGCACCGCCTCGTTGGCGCCGCCGTGGGCGGGGCCCCACAGCGAGGCGATCCCGGCGGCGATGCAGGCAAACGGGTTGGCGCCCGAGGAGCCCGCCAGCCGCACGGTGGAGGTGGAGGCGTTCTGCTCGTGGTCTGCGTGCAGGATCAGAATTCGATCCATGGCCCTGGCAAGGACCGAGTTCACCTCGTACTCGGCGGTGGGCGTGGCGAACATCATCTTGAGCAGGTTCTCGGAATAGCTGAGATCGTTGCTCGGATAGATGAAAGGCTGGCCGAGGGAGTACTTGTAGGCGTAGGCGCCGATCGTGGGCATCTTGGCGATGAGGCGGTGGGCCGCGATCATCCGTTGCAGCGGGTCGTTGATGTCGGTGCTGTCGTGATAGAAGGCCGACAGCGCGCCCACCACGCCGACCATCACCGCCATCGGGTGGGCCGCACGCGTGAAGCCCCGATAGAACTGGGTCAGCTGATCGTGCAGCATGGTGTGATAAGTGATGGAGTGCTCGAACTCGGTCTTCTCCTCGGGCGACGGCAGATCGCCATGAAGCAGGAGGTAGCACACGTCGAGGTAGTCGCTGTTCTCGGCGAGGGCATCGATAGCGTAGCCGCGGTGCAGCAGGACGCCCTGCTCGCCGTCGATGAAGGTGATCTCCGATTCGCACGATGCCGTCGACGTGAAGCCGGGATCGTAGGTGAACATCCCCGCCTCGCCGTAGAGCTTGCGGATGTCGATGACACGCGGGCCCATGGTGCCCTCGATCACCGGCAGCTCGTACGACTTGCCGGTCATGTTGTCATAGAGCGTGACGTAGTGCTTACCCTCGAGCTTTTCGGCGCTTTCTTTGCTCATGCAAAGCCCTCAATCTTGGCAATGTTCACTATTGATCAAGCTTATAGTTCGTCGTTGCATTAACTCAGTATATTAATATTTTTGGCTAACCTGAAAATCGCGCCGACATGCGGCAAGCCGCGCCGCGCCGCGCCGGCGCCGCGCCCGACGGCGCGGAGAGATTGGACGCGCTACCAACTTTTTTCAATAAAAACAATGAATTTTGAGCCTCGGCCCGCATCGGACGTGCGCCCGTGAGATTCGCCGGCTGGCGCGCCCATGTAGCCCCCACGCTGCGCCTGGCGGTGCCGGTGATGTTCGCGCGCGCGGGCGCGCTCGTCATCGTCGCCGTCGATGCCGCCATGTCCGGGCAAGCGGGCTCCACGGAGCTCGCGCACTACGGGCTCGCGAGCGCGCCGCAGGTGCCGCTCATGCTCGTGGGCATCGGCCTGCTGCTCGGTATCGTCATCCTCACGGCGCAGCTCGACGGCGCCGGCAGCGGCGCCGAGTGCGGCGCGGTGTGGCGCGTCGGACTCGTGCACGCGGCCGCTTACGGCGTCGTGCTTGGGCTGCTGTGTCAGGTGGGCGAGGAATTCCTGCTGCTGACGGGGCAGGCGCCGGAGCTCGCCCACGGCGGTGGCCGGGTGCTGGCGCTGTTCGGCTGGGGCATGCCCGGCATGCTGCTGTTCATTGCCACGATTTTCTTCCTCGAGGGCATTCACCGCCCGCTGCCGGGTATGGCGGCGATGCTCTGCGCCAACCTGCTCAACGCCGGCCTCAACTGGGTCTTCATCTACGGCCACTGGGGCTTCACCGCCATGGGGGCGGAGGGCGCCGCGCTCGCCACCACGCTGGTGCGCTGGTTCCTGTTTCTGTTCGTAGCGGCCTACGTCCTGCTGCGCGTCGATCGCGATGCCTACGGCATTCTGCGCCCGATCACCGAGCTGCGCGCGCTGGGTCGGCGCATGCGCCGGCTCGGTTATCCCATGGCACTGGGACACGGTCTCGAGTCCTCGGCGTTCTCGACCATGACCCTGTTCGCAGGCCTGCTCGGCGCCGCCCAGGTGGCCAGCTACACCATCGCCATGAACCTGGTGGCGCTGGTGTTCATGCTCGCGCTGGGATTCAGCACCGCCGCGGGGGTGCGCGTTGCCAACCACGTCGGCCGCGGCGACGCCCATGGCCTCAGGCTGGCCGGTTGGGTCGCCGTGGCCATCGCGGCGCTCGTGCTCGGCCTAGTGAGCCTGGTCTTCGCCAACGCCCCGGGCTGGCTCGCGGCCTGGTTCTCCCGCGACGCCGCGGTGGTGACGCTGGCGGCCTCGACGATTCTGGTCGCGGCTCTGGCGCTGGTGCCGGATGGCCTGCAGGCGGTGCTGATCGGCGCGCTGCGGGGGCTCGCGGACGTTTGGCCCGCAACGTTGATACTCATGACCGCCTTCTGGGGGGTCATGGTGCCGCTGGGGTACTGGCTGGCGGTGGCGCAGGGCGGCGGAGCGCCGATGCTCATGCTGGCGGTGTTCGGCGGCGCCTTGGTCGCCGCGGTGTCGTTGGCGTTGCGCTTCGTGCGCATCGTCAGCGCGCGCGCCGTCGGCACGGCGCGCTGAGGGCGGCGCCGGTGAGGCTATAATCGGAGCATGCCGTCCCCTTTGCCTTGGTCGCTGCGCGAACACGTCCGCGGTGCCCGCAAGCGCTGCGCTCTGCACACGGCGCGCGCGCGATGAGGTCTTCGTCCGCACCGGCCCCGACGGCGCCGTTCGCGCCCGGCGAGGAGATGGAGCTCGATGCGGCGCACCTGCGCCTGGCGGCGCTCGGCTGGGGGCCGAACTCGCAGCGCCGCGTGCTCGCCCTGCACGGCTGGCTCGACAATGCCGCCAGCTTCATCCCACTGGCGGGTCGGCTGGGTCCGGCGCGCTGCGTCGCGCTGGATCTCCCGGGACACGGGCGCTCGCAGCACCGACCCGCCGGCGCGGCCTACCACTTCGTCGACTATGCCGCCGTGGTGCTGGCGGCCGCCGACGCCCTCGGCTGGGAGCGTTTCACTCTGCTCGGCCACTCGTTGGGAGCGTCCATCGCCTCGCTCGTGGCGGCAGTGGTGCCGCGGCGCGTCGAGCGCCTCGCCCTCATCGAAGGCCTCGGACCGATGACCGCCGATGCCGCGCAGGCGCCACAGCGTCTGCTGAACTCGCTCGAGCAGACGGCGTCGCTGGCGGGCAAATGCCCGCCGGTGTACCCGGACCTCGAGGCCGCCGCGAGCGCACGTCACGCCGTCGGCGGCCTCGGTGCGGCGGCGGCCCGGCTGCTCGCCGAGCGCAACAGCCGGGATACGCCGGGCGGGTTCACCTGGCGCACCGACCCGCGCCTGCGCGTGGGCTCGCCGCTGTTCCTCACGGAGGAGCAGGTGCTCGCGTTTCTGCAGCGCATCGAGGCGCCTTCGCTGCTCGTTCGGGCGAGCTCGGGCAACCTTCACCCCCGCGCTCATATGCCGGCGCGCTACGCCTGCGTGAGGGATTTGCGCATCGTCGATGTCGAAGGCGGCCATCACGTCCACATGGACACCCCCGAGCCGGTGGCGCAGGCGTTGCGGGCCTTCCTGCAAGCCTGAGCGGGCTCGGCGCGGACGCGCGTGGGCCGCCCACGCCTACTGCTCGTGAACCCAGCGCAACAGGGCGTCCTGGACGGCGCTGCCGACGCCGTGATGGATGCCGGGGTGATTGAGCAGCAGCACCACGACGTAGCTGCGGCCGCTCACGGCGTGCACGTAACCGGCGAGGGCGCGCACGCCCTCGAGCAGGCCGGTCTTCACATGCGCGCGACCGGCGAGCGGGTCACCGCGCAAACGCCGCGACATGGAGCCGTCCGTTGCCGCCAGCGGCAGCGAGGCGACGAACTCGGACATGGTGGGACTGCGGTAGGCCGCCTGCAGCAGCCTGCCGAGTCCGGCGGCGGACACGCGCGTGCGTCGCGAGCGTCCGGAGCCGTTGTCCATCACCAGCGCCGGCATGTCGATCCCGGCGGCATCGAGCCAGGCGCGAATCGCCGCGGCGCCCTTTGCCGTCGTGCCCGGCGGGCCCTGACGCTCGGCGCCGAGGGTCAACAGCAGCTGCCGCGCCATGACATTGTTGCTGAACTTGTTGACCGAGCGGATGATCTCCCCCAGGGGCCGGGACTCGTGCGTGTGCACGAGGCGGGCGCCGCCGGGGGTGGGCGCGAGACGCAGCCCGCCCGTGAGGCTGCCACCGAGTTCGCGCCACAGGGCCCGGAACGTGCCGAGCAGATAGGCGTTCTGGGGCAGCACCGCCCGGATCAGTGACCATTCCCCGCAAGCGCGCGGATACGTGCCGGAGAAGGTCACCGTGGTCCCCGCCGCCGTGGCGCCCACGTGCAGGCGCACGTCGCCTTGGCGTCCGCCGCAGGGGCCCGTGGCGGCCTGCAGTCGATTGACGATGGAGAGCGCGTCGGCGGGCGGGTCGGCGAAGACGCGGATGCCGCCGCCCGGCTCGGGGAAGAAGACGAAGCGGGTGGCGCGGAAGTTGACCAGCAGGGCAGAGGGCGCGACGTTGTAGGCGCGATAGGGTCTGCCGTCAAAGTCGCCGCTGTCCTCCGCAGCGACGTCGAAGAGGGTGTCGTCGACGACGAGATCGCCGTCGACATGGGTCACGCCTTTGGCGCGCAGCTCCCACAACAGCTTCCACAGCGACTCCGTCACGAGGAACGGATCGCCGCCTCCCTGAAGGACGAGGTCTCCGCGCAGCCGGCCCTGAGCGAGCGCACCGTCCACATAGGCCCTTGTCTTCCAGAGGTACGCCGGGCCGAGCAGCTCGAGCGCGGCATAGGTCGTAAGCAGCTTGATGGTCGAGGCCGGTGCACGCGGCTCATCGACCCGGTGCGAGAGCAGCAGCCTGTCGGTGCCGGCCTCCGCGACCAGAGCGCTCAAGGACGTCGCAGGGACGTCGTGCTCGGCGAGGGCGCGCGCGAGCGGTTGCGGCAGGGTGTCGTCGCCGCACGCGGGTGTCAGCGAGGCCAGCAGCAGCCCCGCAGCCAGAGCGTGCGCGGTGTGGCGATGCGCGCGCCGCAAACGCCCCGGCGCTGTGGCGGCGCTGCGTCGTTCAGCGCGGCACCAGCGCATCGAGGCTCGTCACGGTCACGTCGGTGTACTGCGGCCAGCGGTGGTTACCGTCGGGATCGAGGTGCACGGTGGTGATTCCGGCGGCGCGGCCCGCCTGCAGATCGTAGAGAAAATCGCCCACCATGACCGCGCTCGCCGGCGCGGCGCCCCAGTGCTGCAGCAGCGCGTGAATGCCGTCCGGCTTCGGTTTGGGCGCGGCCTGCTCCCGCGCCATGACGGCGCCGCGCTCGAAGAAGGCGTCGAGCCCGCAGACCTCGAGTGTCGTCCATGCGTTGCGCAGGCTGTTGCGGGTGAGGATGCCGGTGCGCAGGCCGCGCTCGCGCAGATGCGTCAGCAGCTCGACGGCGCCGGGCCGAGCCCGGGAGACGAGCGCGATTTCCCGTTCGATCTCGTCGAGTCGTCGATAGCCGCGCGCGGCCTCCCGTTGCGGCAGGCGGTCGAGGTATTCGAGGATCGGCTCTCCGGAGGGCAGCCCGAGGGCGCTGCGAATGGCTTCAAAGTCGTGGACGGCCTCCGTGAGCGTGCCGTCCATGTCGAAGATCCAGTGCTCTGTGTCGGACAGGTTCATATAGTCGAAGACCCGCCGTGCGCGGGCAGTGCCGGCGCACAGGCTGGATATGGACATCCGTCGCGCTGCACGCTTAAATCGCGGCGGTTGTCAGGAGTCTGGCCATGAGCGGCACGAGAATACCAAAATCGGATCCCCTGTTGCGGCGTCGCAACGACAGCGGCTACATCGTGGCCTGGAAGTACAAGTACCGTCACGAGGCGGGACGCTTCGCCGAGGACGAGATGACTTACGGCCAGGCCTGCGAGCGCTGTGTGCAGTTGGCGATGCAGGAGCCCGACAAGACCTTCTGGCCGGAGCTCACCTACGAGGAGTGAACGCCGGCGCCGGCGGGCGGCGCCCGCGGCGCACCGGCCGTGGCGGGAAATGACCCCCGGCGCGTGTCGCGAAATCGCGTTTGGCGGCTTGATTTCCGTCGTCGCAGCCCCCAAGCTGGCATTCGTAATTGACTCTGGCCCGGGGATCCGATCTGCCCGGCTGAAGCACGACCATGGCCCACAAGAGCATCTACCGCGTCATCTTTCACAATCAGGGCAAAGTCTACGAGCTCTACGCGCGTGAGGTCAGCCAGAACGAGCTCTACGCCTTCGTGGAGGTCGGCGACATCATCTTCGGCGAGCGCTCGAAGCTGGTGGTGGACCCGAGCGAGGAGCAGCTCAAATCCGAGTTCTCGGGCGTCAAGCGCACCTATCTGCCGCTGCATGCGGTGGTGCGCATCGACGAGGTGGACAAGGAGGGCACCAACAAGATCATTGCCGCGGTCGGTGAGAAGGGCAAGGTCACGCCCTTTCCGATGCCGATTTCCCCTCCGGGCGGCAAGCCCGACTGAGCTCCCCGCAAGGGATCCAAGGCCGCCGCCCGCGTTCGACGCCGGGCCTAGACCCGGCGGCGGCTCTCGCCGAGCGTCACCGCGCTCGCGATCATGTGCGCCACGCGCAGCGGTTCGGGCATGCGGCCATTGACGGCGAGGCGCTCGAGCAGCCGCGTGACGTCGGCGAGCTCGATGCCGGCGCGCTGTACGAAGACCCCGCCGACGGCTTCCATCGGTCCCGCGCGCTCGATGAGTTGCCACTTGCGGCGTCCGCCGGCGACGCGCTGCAGCAGGGCCCGGCGTATGGCGGCAAGGTCGGGGGCTCTGCGCGCCACCACCAGCACGGGTATTTCGAGCTGCGCGTGCAGGCGCGCGATGTCGACGACATTGAACCCGGCCATGGCGATGCCCTGCAGCAGGATCAGCTGCAGGTGGGAGGCGAAACGCGATCGGCTGAGGGCTCGCGTGAGTTCGCGGGTCGCGTTGGCGCCGTCGCGCCTCACCTTGGAGCGCATGACGCCGTCGAGGCGCAGGCCGCTGTAGACGGCGCCGACGATCATCACGTCGCCGCGGTGGGTGCGCGCGAAGGGCGCGTCGTCGAAGCCGACCACGTGTGAGAATCGTCCTGCCAAGGTTACGCCGTCACGGTTCCGGGTCCTTCGGCCGGCAGTGTAGTTTGTAGTACCATGAACGCAAATCCCGCGACCGGCGTGAAGCATGAACGCAGAGGAGTTGATCGCGCTGCTCAGAAGTGCGGGCAGGTTCCGCGGTCTGGACACGGCCGCCCTGCGCCGCCTGGTAGCTCTGGGCGCGCCGTGCGAGTTTGCCGAGGGTGAGACCCTGTTCCGCAAGGGCGAGAGCGCGCTGCCCTTCTTCTACATGATCGTCTCAGGCAGGGCCGACGTGGTCCTGGCGAGCGGGGAGCGCGCCTCCTCGATGGGGCCGGGAGAGATCGTCGGCGAGATCGGTCCGGTGAGCCGCTCCAAGGTGCGCATGCGCACGGTGGTGGCGGCGGAGCCGCTGCACCTGCTGCGCTGGGAACTCCCCGCCATCGAGGCCGAATCGAGCGAGCTCCACGAGGCCGTGCTGCAGGCCATGAAGGACCTCGCCTGGGAGCGCGCCAATCCCGTGATCCGCAAGCTCGCCGGCGACAACGAGTGAGGCGCTGAGGCCGACGAGGCGGCGCGCCGCCGACGGCGAGCGCGGGCCCGTCGCA
>JABAOH010004116.1_pt1 | contig 41299 bp, 40 predicted proteins | sample 7062181 | NCBI WGS metagenome assembly JABAOH01 (sample SAMN14538630, study PRJNA623070) | marine sediment metagenome | biome: marine biome [ENVO:00000428]; feature: marine pelagic biome [ENVO:01000023]; material: deep marine sediment [ENVO:00002113]; isolation source: pool of 5 deep marine... | reverse complement strand
GACCCGGCCGCCGTCCAGCCACTGACGCCAGCTCGATGAGCGAGGACCGCAAGGCCCGCGATGCCCCAGACCTTCCCTGGGAGATAGCGCCCCAGGTTTGACAGACACCAGATCCGGGCGGCCGATCCATAGGGTAGCCGCTGCGCCCATCCTCGCAGGATGCGACGCCACGCCTCGATGAGAATGGCGTACGTCAGCCACACCGTGACCACCGCCAGGCCGACGGGTCCCAGCCGCAGGTCGAGTGCCAGTTCGAGGGACGTGAACTCCTCCCAGCGTCCCACAACGGCACGGCCCACAAACCAGGCCACGGCCACGACCAGCACCCCCTGCCCCACCCAAAGCCACCATCTACGCATTCTGGTGCGCCGCCTGGTCAGATACGCGGCGGTAGACGTCCTCGAAAGTGGCCGCCACGCGGCCCGGAGCGAGTCGCTGTTTCAACCGCCGACCCGCTTCGACCGCCAGCGACCGAGCTTCCGGGTCGTTCAGCACCTCGGCAATAGCCTGCGCCATTTGCCCCGGCTCACCTTCGGCCACGATTCGACCGGCACCCGTGGCGGGAACGATGTCCACGACGCCGCCACCACCCCGTGTCGCCACCACCGGGATTCCCAAGATGAGCGCCTCCGCCGCGGCGAGTCCCAGACCCTCACCCACAGCGGGAAACACAAACACGTCGGCGTCACCGATGGCGTCGGAGAGCCCTGACGGTTCCACCTGTCCCAGGAACCGGGTGGCATTGGCGATTCCCAGTCGCTCCGCATGCTCCTTGAGCGGCTCACGGAGGGGCCCGTCTCCGATGATCGTCAAGCAAAGCTCCCTTCCCTGGCGCCTGAGGCGGGCTAAGGCTTCCAACACCACATCGATGCGCTTCTGGCCCACGAGCCGCCCCACGGTCACGATGCCACCGCCGCCGACACTGGTCCGCGACAACTGCACGAGGTCGGCTGGCATGGGCTGCACTACGATGCTCTGTGGATCCAATCCGACGATGGCCGCAGCACGCTCCGCCAGATACGAGGAGACCGCGGTCACTGCAGCCGCACCGCGCAGCACCCGGCGCGCGAGGGTGCGTGCCAGGCGTGAGCGCTCGAGGATGGCAACGTCCGTTCCGTGGAGCGTAATCACGTAGCGCGGACCCTGAGCGAGCCGAGCCATCCAGGCACTCACCCCGCCAGGCACCCACCAATGGGCATGCACCACGTCCGTCGGCTCGAGCCGTGCTGCCCGCCTGATTGCCCGGGCCTGCGCGACCATCAGGGACGCGGCACGCAGCGCCCCGCCCGGCGTGGCGGCCTCTTCAACCATCGTGCCACGGTACGCCAGTGTTTCCCAGCGAGACGGTGCATAGCGCGCGCGAACGATCTCGACACCGTTGCGCTGCTCGCGGCGACGACTTCGGCCGTCCGCAGGTGCCACAACAGTGAGGGTATGGCCCCGAGCGCGCAGCGTGACCACAAGCCGTTCGACAAATGCGCCAGCCACGTCCCCGTCTTCGCGGGGATAGGCATGCGTGACGAAAATGAGGTGCACGTGGGGACTATGGTTTTCGACGCTGCAGTTGTGAGATGAGCTGGTCCAACGAGCGGCCAACTGCTCGCAGGTCTTCTCGTGCTCCCGCAAGCATTTCGCCCACGAACCCGAAGCCGAAGAGGGCTATGCCCGAGATGACGAGCACCATCACGAGGTCGAGCAGCGGTCGGAAGCCGATCCCGTAGCCGAACCTGAGCACCAAGGCAAGCACGCCGACGAGGAATCCAAGTGCGAAAAGCACCCCCCCTGAGACACCGAAGAAGAGCAATGGTTTGCGACCGAACCGGAGTTGGAACCACACCGAAAGCAGATCCATGACCCCGACTGGGATGCGACCGATACCGAACTTCGATTGCCCAGCGCGTCGGGGCAACAGCTTGACAGGGCGCCCCGTCACGCGAAAGCCGTCTGTGGCCGCAATCACCACCATGAACCGATGCCAGTCCGGACGGGCCGGTATTACCCCCATCACTTCTCGCCGGTACGCCTTGACCGCGTTGAGATCCGTGACCCGAATGCCGAAGAGCCACCGGCACAGACTGTTGTAGATACCGGAGACAAATGCCTTCTCGTACTCGCCTTGCTTGGTCCCCGTGACGATATCCACCTCGCCCGCGCGAATGGGCTCGACGAGACTGGGGATTTCCGCCGGCAGGAATTGCAGATCGGCCGGGTAGAATACGAAGATGTCCCCCCGGGCTACCTCCCCCGCAGACCGGAGCGCGTCGGCGATGCCGCGACGCGAGCGATGGGTCACGACGCGTAGGAAGTCATGCTCCGCCGCGAGCTGATCGAGCACCGCAGGGGTGTCATCCTCACTCCCGTCATCCACCACCACCACCTCGCAGGGATAGGAGACATCCCTGAGTGCGTCCGCACATTGGCGCACGAACTCGGGCAGGCTCTCCGCTTCGTCGTTGGCGGGAACGAGTATGCTGACTTCGGCGTTGTCGCCGCGCGCCAGTGTCATACGCGCTTTCGCATTCGCGCCGGTAGGATGGCCAACTGCTCGCGATACTTGGCGACGGTCCGGCGGGCAATTTGTACCCCGCGCTGTTTGAGCGCGCTGACGATGGCGGCGTCGGTGAGGGGATTCGCCGGATCCTCCTCAGCCACCAGCTTCCCGATCTGCGCCTTGACCGCTCGCGAACTCGCTTCCTCGCCGGTGGTTGTGCCCAGGCTCGAGGAAAAGAAGAACTTGAGGGGATAGACCCCCCGGGGGGTCTGCACGTACTTCTGACTCGTCACCCGGCTGACGGTCGACTCGTGCATGTCCAGCACTTCTGCGACCTCGCGGAGCGTGAGCGGCTTCAGGTGTTCGACGCCTCTGGCGAAGAAATCCCGCTGCTGGTCGATGATGAAGTGCATCACCTTGAGCATCGTCTGGCGCCGCTGCTCAATGGCCTGGACTAGCCAGGTGGCGCTGTTGAGCTTCTGGGTGATGAACTCCCGACTCTCCCCAACGAACTTCTTCTTGTCAGCCGCGATGTTCTTATAGACCTGGCTGATGCGCAGGCGAGGCATGCCACCGTCGTTCAAGAAGACGCGATACTGGTCATCGATGTGTTCCACCACCAGGTCGGGGATCACGTACTCGCCCCCGACGCCAGCGAACTGGAGGCCCGGCTTCGGGTCGAGCACCGCTAGCTCGTCGGCTGCAGCCTGGACGTCCTTTGGATCCACCCCATACCGCTTTGCCAGCTCAGTCCACCGGTGCGCGATGAGGTCTTCGAAGGCCTCGTCCACCAGCCGGTATGCCAGCATCCCCTCGTGCGCGGCCTCCTTGAGCTGCAGCAGCAGGCACTCCCTGAGATCACGCGCCGCAATGCCCGGTGGGTCGAGTTGCTGCATCACCTCGAGCAGCGCCTCCGCCTCGGCGAGCGTGAACGGATCGGCAAGCGCCGGGTCAGGAGCTGCTCCTTTGCCCTCCGCCGCGAGCGCTTCCTGGCGCCGGGCGTTTGCACCGCTGACGATGTCCTCCAGCGTCGCGCCGAGGTAGCCGTCGTCCCCGATGTTTCCGATGAACTCCTCACTCAAGAAGAGCTGGCGCTCCTCGAGATCCAGCAGCTGAAGCTGATCGCGGAGATGGTCTGCCAGGTCGCGTACCTCTACAGCCACCGGCTGATAGTACTCACGCTCCTCGTACTGTGCCCGGGCACCGCCCCCGCCAAGCCCATCCAGAATAATCTCCTCCCAGTCCACCTCCTCGTCCCGATCCGCTTCTGACTGCTCCGCCTCACGCTCCTCGACCGAGTCGGTCTCCTCGCCTTCCGCGAGTTCGAGGAAGGGATTGGTCTCGAGTTCTGCCTTGAGATGCTGCTGCAGGTCGAGCAGGGGCATGTACAGCAGATCCATCGCCTGGTACAGGCGCGGGTTCATCCGCAATTCCTGCTTCAGAATGGGGCTCTGCTGCAGCGAAGTCTTCACACCATCGCTCCTAGTCGCTCACGCAACCGCGCAGTGAGCGTGGGACCCAGGTACAGGTCAGCCACCTGCTCGTTGAAGACCAGCTCCCTCACCGTGCCCGACACCTGCACTTTCCCCTCAAACATGATGTATGCCCGATCCACAATGTCCAGGGTCTGCTCGACGTTGTGGTCGGTAATGAGGACGCCGATGCCGCGGCGTCTGAGCCCTGCCACAATCGTTTGAATGTCGCTCACCGCGATTGGGTCCACCCCGGTGAACGGCTCATCGAGGAGCAGGAACTTCGGCTCCGTAACGAGGGCCCGGGTGATCTCGAGCCGACGGCGCTCGCCACCCGAGAGCTTGTAGGCCCGAGTGTCTCGCAAATGCTTGATCGACAGGTCGTCCAGCAGCGTCTCGAGCCGCTCCCAGCGCTCCGCCGGAGAGAGCGGCAAGGTCTCGAGAATCGCCATGACATTCTCTTGCACCGTGAGCTTGCGAAACACCGACGGCTCCTGTGCGAGATAGCCGATCCCCCGCCGCGCACGCCTGTACATGGGTAGCACCGAGATGTCCTCCCCATCCAAATAGATGCGACCCGCCTCCGGGCGGACGAGGCCGACGATCATGTAGAACGTCGTGGTCTTCCCTGCCCCGTTCGGTCCCAGCAGCCCGACTATCTCACCCTGATGCAGCTCGAGATGCACGTTGTCAACGACCCGCCGCCGCCGATATGCCTTGGTAAGCCCCTTCCCAACAAGGGTGCTCCCGATTGGCACCGTTCGCGCCCCCACCGCCTCACTAGCCCGCACCAGCTGAAGTGCGAGCTGGAAGAGGCGATCTCGGGCTGATTCCCGCTCTGGTGCGTACTGATTCCACACTGCCGGCCGCAGCCTGATGCGCTCATCATCATCGATGGAGTCCGGCAGCAGATCGACGATGGCCTCGCTGGTGAGCCTCGGCAACACCGACGCCTGCAGGTGGCGGCGCACCTCATCCACCGACAACGCCCCACGCTGCCGCACGACCTCTCCCCACTCGAGCCGCTGCAGCTCCAGGTAGTCCTCTCGGTACGCGACAGCCAGATCCCGGAACCGCGCGGCGCCCGTCGCGTCTGCAGTCCGCAATAGAGCAGCGAGGGCCAGTGGCATGGACGGGTCGCTCCCCGCTAGCACCGTGCTCAAGGACTCAATCATGGCCGCCGCCTTCCCGGGGGTTCCAGATAGATGCCATCCCCGTCGACGACGTCGACGCGCTCCAGGTCGTCGTCCTTGAACCGGGCAGTAATCCGGACCCCCCGCGCGTAGTTGACGCCAGGTGTAAGGCTGCGATCATCCTCGTCATAGATGTGATAGAACGCTTGGGCGTGACCGCGTGCCTCGAGCATCACTAGCGCGCGAGTGCCGGCCTCCGTACTGTCGAACCGTGCGACGACGGTGTCACCCGCCATCCAATCAGCTTCCGTAGTCAGCGAGTCGGCGTGTGTGGTTGCACGGGCCGCCCCAAACCCCCGCACCTCGGTCAATACCTGGTCAGGCGCGTCCAGAGCGAGGGAATCTGCCACGATGGTGTGGGACTGCGACATCGCCCGCGGCCGGGTGGAATCGCCCCACACACCACCCCCCTGAATCAGGTCGTTGGCCACATTGAACTCGATGGTATCACCCGCCATTTGCCACTCCGCACTGGTTGCCTGAGCAAGGCCCTGCGCCTGTACCCAGCTCAGAGCGTCGTCAGTCAGCCGGAACGCGACTCGGCGACCACTGATAGTGTAGCTAGCAGAGTCCGTCCCCGCTGCCTCGGCGTGACCCATCAGGAACCCTTCGCCAAGCTCGGTATTGAGCGTCGCGCTGTCGCCCTGCGCCGCGAAGTCCTCGCGATCGATCGTCACGCTGCCCCATGCCGAGGCCACAGCGTCCCCGATAAGGCGCACTCGGTCACCCACGATCACGTACGGCGCCCCACTAGTATCCTGCGATGATCGATACTCGACTGTGGGGCGAGCAGTCGCATAGAGTTCCGTCGTGTCCCTCACCCCGGGGACCTCCCGGTAGTAGGTGAGATTCGGTCCCACGAGCACAGAGCCGGTCTGCCGATTCTCAAGCCGCACGTTCCCATAGGCCTCGAGGCGCTCGTCGACAGTGAAATACCTGGCCCGGTCGGTATCGAGGGCCGTGGCGGAGTCCCGGAACTGCACCGAGCCAACCAGGTCCATCCGATCCAGCTCCGAATACCACGCCGCGCTGTCCGCGTAGATCGTGGTGCGCTGGCCCAGGCAGCTGAACCAGACGCCGCCGCTACCCCCGAGATGAATACGCCCGGGCCCGAGTTCGTCGCGGTAGCCGTCTCCCCCAACGCTGTCCAGCTGGACCTGGCAACTCACCTCCTCCTGCGCCCAAGCAGCGCCTGAACCCAGGCACACCGTCAACGCGCAGAGCACGGCAGCGCGCACGCCAGCCTACTCCTATTGTCTTTCGGCCTCGGCGCGGCGAACCGTGCCACGCCGAGGGCGCTCCGTTCGTACCCGCTGGAAATCAGGATCGGACGTGAAACCGTCTCCTTCCAGGTGCTCACCCGGTCCATCGAACACGAAGGGCTCCGGGCCCGACAGCTCGTCCATGTCTGCGTCGTACTGGAGAATCGACGTCGTCAGCCGCCGGCCCTCCGGCGTCTCAGCCACCACGTCACCCCAGGCCTCCATGTTCTGGGTCTGCCATTCATAGGTGCCTTGCCGGGCCGTAATGGTCGAGGAAAGGGCACCCTCCGGCGAATAGAACTCTACTTGCACGCCGTACAGGTCAGCCGTCTGTGTTGCCTCGTAGTTGAACACCGTATCCGCCTCAAGCTTGATCCGCAGCACGCCATCGCTCGTCACCGTGTGCGTGACACCAAAGAGCACCTGATCGGCGCTATCAGGTACCGCAAGAGTGGTCGGTGGCTCGCCCGACGGGTCGCAGCCGACGGCGGCCAGCACGATGACGGTCGCCACCACCCGCGCCCTACGGCACGCCCGCGGATCTCGCAGCACCTTCCCCTCGCTCACTGAGGTACTGTCCCACCAACTCATCCCACTCGCCCCGGGATCTCAGTAATGCCTCGGCGAACTCGCGCACAGCACCGTGGCCGCCGATTGCCTGGGTCGTGTACTGTGCGACCTGCCGGACTTCAGGTCTGGCGTTGGCCACCGCCACCGGCAGGGCCACCCGCTTGAGGATCGGAAGATCCGGCAGGTCATCGCCCATGAAGGCGGCCTCTTCCATTCGGAGACCCATGCGCAGCAGAATCCCCTCAAACGCCGGGAGCTTGCGGGCAAGGTTGTCCTGTGCCACCTCGTGCACCTGGAGCTCCTCCGCCCGCAGCCGCGTGGCCTCGGACACACGACCACTGACCACCACCACTTTGATACCCCCATCACGCAGCAATTTCACCCCGACGTTGTCCTGAATGTCGAACCGCTTGAGTTCCACGGGCCGTCCGCCCACGGTACCGACGTACACCCCACCGTCGGTCATGACGCCGTCCACGTCGAACCCGACGACCCGGATCCGCTTGGCGATCAGCGGCTCAACCACGGCACCGTTCCCTTCTCACGTGCGGCATGCCAGACCGAGAGCGCTCGCTCTACCACCTCCTCGAGCTCCGCCAGGGGCCAAGTGGTGGCGGGGTCGCTCAGCGCCGATGCCGGATCGGGATGCGTTTCCAGAAAGAACCCGTCGGCACCGGCGGCCGCGGCAGCAGCAAGCAGTGCCGGCACATCGGCCCGGCTGCCGCCGCTGCTGCCGTGCGGCCCGCGCCCAGGCTGCTGCACGGCGTGGGTGGCATCGAAGATGACGGGCGCTCCGGTGGCCTCCCTGAGCCGCGCAAAGTTGCGCATATCGACGACGAGGTCGCAATAGCCGAAGAACGTCCCCCGCTCCGTCACCGCCAGGTCCACTCGACCCGCCCCTCGCACCTTCTCCACCGCCCCACCCATCGCCTCCGGTGCCATCCACTGCCCCTTCTTGATGTTGACCGGCCGGCCTGTGCGCCCCACGGCCCGGAGCAGGTCAGTCTGGCGGCAGAGGAACGCGGGTATCTGCAGCGCATCCACCACGGCGGCGGCGGCCTCGACCTGCCAAACCTCATGCACGTCGGTCAAGACCGGCAGGCCGCTAGCCTCCCGCACCCGACACAACGCTGCCAACCCCCGGTCGATCCCCGGCCCCCGGGGAGACCGAGCGTCCGCCCGGTTCGCTTTGTCGAAGCTCGCCTTGTACACGACGCGAAGGCCGAGCTTCGTGGAAAGCTCGGCCAGATGAGTGGCGATCACGAGATTGACCGGATCGCTCTCCACGACGCACGGGCCCGCGACGAGCACTGGCGCCGGCGACCAGAGTATCGTCATCTCACGCGTGAGTCTCCGCCAACTCAACCCTCGCACCCCGCTTCCGCTGGCGCTCCACTGCCGCAGCGACGAAGCTGGCGAACAAGGGGTGAGGATGCATCGGCCGCGACTTGAGCTCTGGGTGGAACTGGCAACCGATAAACCAAGGATGCTCGGGCAACTCCACCAGCTCAACCAAGGAACCGTCTGGTGACAGCCCAGTGCACCGCAGGCCATACTCGGCGAGGATGTCGCGGTACGCGTTGTTGACCTCGTAGCGGTGACGATGTCGTTCACTCACCTCGCCAGTCCCGTAGATCTTCTCGGCGCGGGATCCGGGCCGCAGCCTGCAGGGGTACGCCCCTAGCCGCATCGTGCCACCAAAGTCTTCCACTTTCCGCTGTGATTCCATGAGCGAGATGACCGGATTCTCACATTCGGCCTCGAATTCGCTGGAATTGGTCTCGGGGAGCATGCACACGTTTCGCGCAAACTCGATGATCGCCACCTGCAAGCCGAGGCAAATCCCGAAGTACGGGAGTCGATTCTCTCGAGCCCAACGCGCTGCCTGGATCATGCCTTCGATTCCCCGCTCACCGAATCCGCCGGGAACCAGGAGGGCATCGTAGCGGCTCAGCACCTTACCCACCGCAGCCTGGTCCACGAACTGGTCGCTAGGGACCCACTCGAGATCCACACCCACGTCGTTGGCGATCCCACCGTGTAGCAGTGCCTCACGGATGGAGGTGTAGGCATCGGTCAGCTCGGTGTACTTGCCCACGATTGCCACCTGCACCCGACCCGCCGGCTCAAGGGCCCGCTTCACCATAGCAGCCCATGGCCTGAGGTCAGGTTCCTTGACTTCGAGTCCGAGCCGTTCACACACCAGTCTGTCGAGATTCTGCCGCTCAAACAGAAGGGGAACCTGGTAGATCGTCTCGACATCCCGGTTCTCTATGACGCAGTCGTGATCCACATTGCAGAACAGGGCAATCTTCCGCTTGATGTCGTCAGACAGGGGTCGCTCAGACCGACAGATCAAAGCGTCCGGCTGAATCCCGATCTCCATCAGCTCACGCACGGAGTGCTGTGTCGGCTTCGTCTTGAGCTCGCCGGTTGCCGCGATGTAGGGAACAAGGGTGAGATGGATGAAGAAGGCATTGTCCCGCCCAACCTCCTGGCGGAACTGTCGGATGGCCTCCAGGAACGGCAGGGACTCGATGTCACCCACCGTGCCGCCGATCTCCGTGATGACTACATCATGCTCGGGCGCGAGTCGCCGCACCGCCGACTTGATCTCGTCTGTAATGTGTGGGATCACCTGTACTGTGCCGCCGAGATACTCGCCACGCCGCTCCTTGGTGACCACAGACAGATAGACCCGACCCGTGGTCACGTTGTTTACCTGGGCAAGCGACCGCTCGATGAACCGCTCATAGTGTCCCAGGTCGAGATCCGTCTCGGCGCCGTCGTCGGTGACGTACACCTCGCCGTGCTGGTACGGCGACATCGTGCCGGGATCCACATTGATGTACGGATCGAACTTCTGAATGGTGACCCTGAGCCCGCGTTCGGTCAGGAGGCGACCTAGCGACGAGGCGGCGATGCCCTTCCCCAGCGAGGACACGACGCCGCCGGTGATGAAGACGTACTTGGTGCTCATCAACCCACCCTCTGGCTTACACTGTCCATGTATGCCTCTGCACGTGCCAGATCAGCTTCGGTGTCAATCCCAGGCAGCGGCGGCGCCCCGACCTCAGCCACACCCACCGTGATGCCGTAGGCCAGTGGCCGGAGCTGCTCCAGACCCTCCTCCAACTCCTCCGGCACAGGCCGCAATGCGGCCCAGCGAAGCAGCGCCTGCTTGCTGTAGGCATAGACGCCAATGTGCTGCATGACCTGAACCTCACACGGCCACGCCCCCGAAGCCGGAAACGCACGGGAGAACCGCAACGCATGGCCAGCCCGGTCCACTACAACCTTGACCCGATGGAGCTCCGCCACGTCCTCTGCACGGAGGGGTGCCGCCGCAGTGCCCACCGGATCGCCGATGCGGACCCTGTGCACGGCCCCCACTGCCGCCTCGACCGCAACGAACGGCTCGTCTCCCTGCACGTTGAGTACCATGTCCATCTGCGCATAGCGCGGCAGCCGCGCAACTTCGGCGACACGTTCCGTGCCGCAACGGTGGTTCGGGCTCGTGAGCACGCCTTCTACTCCAAGGGACGCTACCGCCTCCAACACCTGACAATCGTCGGCGGCGACGACGACCGGTCCTAAGTCCAGCTCGAGCACCCGTCGAGCCACGAGGCGCACCAGGGGCTCGCCGGCGAGGAGACGAAGGGGCTTGCGAGGGAGGCGGGTGGAACCTAGACGGGCCGGAACGACACAGAGGACATGCACAGCGAAAGGTAACACTCGCTCGGGGTTGGTGTCAAAAGTTGTGCCACGGTGGCATGGTACACCAATGCAATCACCGTAAGTCGTTGGCGGATAACGAGTAGAGGGCGACAGATGACGGCAGGAGCGGCAGGCGGTGGTCGCGGGATAACGGCGGAGGGGCCTGATGGGGTGGCTCGGAGCACCTGCCTTTCTGCCACTCGCTGCCGTCCCCTGCCGCTGTCTCCCGCCATCAACCGGCACACTGGCGCCCCCTGCCACCATCCGCCGCTCCTGCCAACTCCTCTGCCCCCGCCGCTTCCCACAATCAGCCCACTATCTCGAGGAAGTTGGCAACGATCTTTTTTCCCTCCGCTGTGCCGATTGATTCCGGATGGAACTGCACGCCAAACACTTCGAGCCCCCGGTGCTGGATCCCCATGATCTCGCGCCCCTGCGGCTTATCAGCGGTCCAGGCCGTCACCTCGAGCTCCGTCGGAACGGTATCTGGCTCCACGAGCAGCGAGTGATAGCGCATGGCGGTGAGTGGTGACGGCACGCCGCGAAACACGCCGGTTCCGGTATGTTCCACAGGGGACATCTTCCCGTGCATCAGCCGATCTGCCGGAACAATCCGCGCGCCAAACGCGACACCCACCGCCTGATGACCCAAGCACACACCGAGGATCGGCCGCCGCCCTGCGAAGGTCCGCACCAAGGGAACGCTGATCCCGGCCTTTTCCGGCACCCCGGGGCCCGGTGAGATGACGATCCCAGCCGGACTCAGGCACCCGACCTCGTCCACCGTCACCTCGTCGTTTCGGCGCACCAAGAGGTCTGCCCCCAGTTCGCCGAGATACTGAACCAGGTTGTAGGTAAACGAGTCGTAGTTGTCGAGCACAAAGATCATGTGGCTAGTAGCACCACGGCAGGACGGATCGAGGGCATGGGCGAGCCAACATGATGCCGTCTTGCCATTGTCCCCTCATGCCCTGGGATGATACGTCTTGTGCACGGTACGAAGGTACTCCCGATCCACATGAGTATAGATCTGGGTCGTCGACAGGTCGGCGTGACCCAGCATCTCTTGCACCGCGCGCAAGTCGGCACCGCCCTCGAGTAGATGCGTTGCGAATGTGTGCCGCAGGGTGTGCGGAGTGACGCGTTTCTCGATCCCGGCCCGTTCCGCACATCGCTTGATGATCCCCCAGGCGCCTACCCGACTGAGTGGCCCACCCCTGGCATTGAGGAAGAGCTTCCCACGGGCCTTGCCCCGGTCCAACGTGGGGCGAATCTCGCGGACGTAGAGGGCGGCAGCGCCCAATGCCCGCCGACCGATGGGAACCAGACGCTCTTTGGAACCCTTGCCCATCACGCGGACCAGGGCATCATCGTACCAGATGTCTTTGACACCGAGGCCGATGAGCTCGGAAACCCGGGCCCCTGTTGCATAGGCCACTTCCAGGAGCGCCCGGTCCCGCCAGGCCAGCGGCTCATCCGGATTCGGGACGGCGAGCAGGGCCTCGACCTCCGCCGGGCTCAAGACCTCAGGCAGGGTGCGCCAGGCTTTGGGGAGCTCCAGGCGGTCACTCGGATCCTTCGTGGCATGGCCCTCAGACACGAGAAACCGGTAGTAGCTTCGAATCGTCGATACCTGGCGCCTAATGCTCGACGCAGCCAGGCCAAGGTCCTTCAGGTGATAGATGAACTCCCGGAGCAGCCGTGGTGTAATCGCCCGGGGCTCTCGGATACCCCGGGAAACGGCATAGGCCGCCAGCCGCCGCACGTCCCGACTGTAGCTTTCCACAGTGTAGGGGCTGCATCCCGCCTCGAGGGCGAGGTAGTCCTGGAACCCCTCGAGCCAGAACGCCCGGTTCAACTCGGCCTGTTTCGTACTTGCCGGCATCATGCCGTTATGCCGTTATGGCATTATGCCACCTGGCCGTCATGCCGTATTGCGTGCCCGCCACCGCACGTAGATGCCCCACGCGATGCCTCCCCCGAGGACCAGCGCGACCACGATGGCTCCCCAGTTGAGCCCCGCCACAAGGCGCGCAACGTCCTCAATCTGGCCCGCCATCTTCGCCACCACGTAGGTCAGCACACCGTACCAGATCCCCGAAGCCATAGCCATGGGAACGAGGGCCCGCACCGCGCCGAGCTTCGCGATGCCTGCAAACGGCGGCACCACGGCCCGGACCCCTGGAATGAACCGGCTGAGGAAGATGCCCCAGGCGCCGTGGCGCCTGTAGAGCTGCTCCATTCTGCGAAGGCGCCGAGGATGGAGCAGCCGCCGCCCAAGCCGTCCCCTGAAGAACTGCCGCCCGAGGGTGCGGCCGGCGAGGTAGACTGCGGTCGCGGCACCCACATTCGCCGTCCACGTGATTGCGAACACGGCACTGGCCACCACGGACCCGCGGTGCGACAAGAACGCTCCCACCCCGACGGCCGTGTCGGCCGGCACGGGCGGAAACACATTCTCCACCGCTGCCAGACCGCCAATCAGCGCGTACACGGCAACGTCGGGAAGGCTCAACAGCCGCTGAAGAACGGATTCGAGCAGGTTACGCGCCTCCCAAGGAAGCGATGGCAAGGACTTGAAGCCCTTGTCCCTGCCCCACCGAATCCATCTTCTCGTTGGTTTTCGCCTTGATGGAAACAGCACTGATGGGGAGGCCCAGGGCTTGGGAGACGTTCTCACGCATCGCGTCGATGAACGGGGCGAGCTTGGGTGCTTCGGTGATGACGGTGACGTCGACGTTCACGACCGTGTAGCTGGCCGCGATCACCCGGCGCCTTACCTCACTCAGCAGCTTCATCGAGTCCGCATCCTTCCAGCGCTCGTCGTCATCCGGGAAGTGCCGCCCGATGTCGCCCATGGCCGCCGCACCCAGCAGCGCATCGATTACGGCGTGGGCCACGGCGTCACCGTCGGAGTGCCCCTGCAGACCCATCGGATGATCGATCTTCAGGCCGCCCAGAACGAGTGGTCTGCCATCAACGAACACGTGCGAGTCGTAGCCGATGCCAAAGCGCTGACGCATGGCACCATCATAGGCAGTCAGGCGGTCAGGCGGTAGGGCGGGAAGTCGGGGTTCCCTTGCAGCCTCCGGGGACACACTACATCGTCTCCCCATGCCGGACACGGCGACTCAGGAGTTCCTCGCGCTGCAAGAGGCGCTGGCTGGCCGATACTCTCTCGAGCGGGAGCTCGGCCGGGGTGGGATGGGGATCGTTTACCTGGCGCACGAGGTGGCTCTCGACCGTCCCGTCGCATTGAAGTTGCTGCCGCCTGGCTATGCGGCTCGACCCGAGCTGCGGGAGCGATTCCTCCGGGAGGCGCGCACCGCAGCCAAGCTGTCGCACCCCAACATCGTGCCGATCTTCGCGGTGGACGAGGTCGACGAGTTCGTCTTCTTTGCGATGGCGTACATCGACGGTGAGGCCCTGGGCCACCGCATCCGGACCCGAGGGCCGCTGCCAGCTTCCGAGGCAGCCCGTATTCTCCGCGAGGTCGCGTGGGCTTTGGCGTACGCTCACGCTCAGGGCGTGGTTCACCGTGACGTGAAGCCCGACAACGTCCTCCTGGAGAGCGGGAGTGGACGGGCCCTGGTGGCCGATTTTGGCATTGCCCACGTTCACGAGCGGCCAGGGATGACTGAAGTGGGCGAAGTGCTGGGCACCGCTGAATTCATGAGTCCTGAGCAGGCGAGCGGGGAGGCGGTGGACGCCCGCAGCGACATCTATTCCCTTGGCGTGGTCGGTTATTACGCGCTCTCCGGCAAGCTCCCGTTCGAGGCGCCTACCGTCGCCGCGGTCCTGGCGAAGCACATCACACAGCCCGCACCTCCGGTCACATCGGTGGCGCCCGAGGCGCCCCACAGACTCGCTCAGGCGATCGATCGCTGCCTAGGCAAAGACCCGTCACACCGTTTCGCAAACGGCGAGGAGTTGGCTGAGGCTCTCGGCACATCCCTGGAAGTACGGCGCGAGTTGCCCGTTCCGCTGCGTGTGTTCATCAACAAGAACCGCGAGGCGTTCCGGGCATCGCCGCTCCTGGTGCTCTTCCTCCTGCCGATGTTGATGGGGCTGATCGCCGAGGTGGTCTCAGGCGACGTGGTAGCATCTACGATCCTTGGCCTGATCATCGGCGTCTTCATCGCCACCCCCATTGGGATGTTGGCCCACATGGCCCGCCGACTCCTCAAGTCGGGCTACGGTGTCGAAGACGCCGTGGCGGCGCTCAAGACCGACATTGAAAGGCGCCGAGAGGAGCTAGCATTCGAGTATGGCCGCAAGGCGTCGCTGGTCGAGCGCGTGAGCAAAGGCATCGCCGTGCTTGCCGCCACCATCTTCGGCCTGAGCTTCGTCGGGCTCGCCATAGACCCGGATTGGGTCGTGCCGATTGCCGCCATGAGCCTCTCCGCACCGGTCGCCATCGGCAGCGGCATCATCGCGGCGCACCGCTACGAGCGCCGCGTAGACCGCGCCGGCGAGCGTCGCTTCAAGATCTGGAAAGGTCGCCTGGGCCGCTGGCTGTTCAAGCTGGGCGGAGTCGGTATCAAACGCTTAGCCGGTGCCGCGGCCGCGACATACCGCCGCACCGAGCTCGCTATCGGGATGGCTGCCGACCGCCTGTTCGAGGAGCTTCCCAAGGAGATGCGCAGGAATCTCAAGGACCTGCCGGATGTCGTGCGCCGACTCGAAGCCGATGCGCAGAAGATGCGGAACCGAGTGGATGAGTTGAACGCGATACTCGGCGAGATCCGCGGGGAGCAGTTGGGGGGGCGTGCGCTCGCAGCCGCCGCTCAATCGAAAGGCCACGGAGCTCTGCTCGACCAGCGCGATGCACTCGCCGGGAACCTCGAGAAGACCCGTGACGCAGCGCAGCAGCGCCTGGCGGATGCCGTGGCGTCGCTGGAGACGATCAGGCTCGACCTTCTGCGGATGCAAGCCGGCGCTGGCAGCGTGGAAGGGATCACGACCGATCTCGCATCGGCACGGGAGCTGTTGGAAGACATCGAGCGGGTGCTGGAGGGACAACAGGAGGTGGAGCAGATGTTGAAAGGCGGTAGGACGCAACGGCGGTAAGACGAAAGGACGGTAAGACGGAACGACGCAACGGTCGTGCGGCGACAGCAGTGGTCACGTTCCGTCGTCCCGTCCTTCCGTCGGCCCGCCGGTCTCTTGTTCAGTCATTCCGCCGTAGCGCCTTCAGCCTCTCCGCGGCTTCCTTCAGCACGTCCACGGTCTTACAGAACGCAAACCTCACCAGCCTGCGCCCCATCTCAGGCTGGCTGAAGAAGCTGGAACCGGGGACCGGCGCCACCCCGACCTCCCGCGTAAGCCAGAAGGAGAACTCATCGTCCGGCAAGTCGCTGAGGTCGGCGAAGTCGGCCAGAACGTAGTAGGACCCCTCCGGTGGCTGGCACCGGAATCCAGCACCCAGCAGCCCGGCACATAGGACGTCACGCCGCTCCCGATACTCGGCGGCGAGAGTCTCGTAGTAGTCCTTCCCCAGCACCTCGAGTCCCACTGCGACTCCCTCCTGCAGCGGTGCAGGCGCGCCAACCGTCAGAAAGTCGTGTACCTTCCGGATCGCATCCGTCACGCGTACCGGCGCGACAATCGTACCGATGCGCCAACCCGTCACACTGAAGGTCTTCGACGCACCACTCACGGTAACGGTGCGCTCCCGCATCCCCGGGAGCGTCGCGATGGGGATGTGCTCGCCCTCGTAGTAGATGTGCTCGTAGATCTCGTCGGTCACCGCGTAGGCGTCGTATTGCTGACACAGCTCGGCGATCCCCAGCAGCTCTTCCCGCGAGAGCACCCGCCCGGTGGGGTTGTTTGGCGTGTTGACGATGATCGCACGAGTGCGTGATGAGAAGGCGGCAGCGAGCCGATCCAGGTCGATGTGTCCCGTAACCGGCAGCGGCACGTACACGGGCTTCGCATCGCAGAGAATAGTGTCGGGCCCGTAGTTCTCGTAGTACGGCTCGAACACGATCACCTCGTCACCCGGATCGACGATGGACATCAGCGTGGAGGCCATGGCCTCTGTGGCGCCGCAAGCGATCGTGATCTCCGTCTCCGGATCGATCTCCATCTCGTACCACTCGGCGTACTTCCTCGTGAGGGCATCCCGTAGATGCTTGGCACCCCAAGTGATCGCGTACTGATTGATGTCGTCCCGGATGGCCTTGGCGGCGGCCTGCTTCAGCACGTCGGGCGCTGGAAAGTTGGGAAAGCCCTGGGCGAGGTTGATGGCATCGTGCTGGTTGGCCAACCGCGTCATCCCGCGGATGACGGATTCCGTGAAGCCATGGGTACGTCGGGCGGTGTGCATGGCGTGCAAAGATAGCGAGGATCGGCGGAGCAGGCCTCAGGTTCTCAAGATTCGCAGTGCTAACAAGGCCGCATTCTTGGCATTCCCGATCCCCACCGTGGCAACCGGGCAGCCAGGCGGGAGCTGAGTGATGGCATAGAGAGCGTCTACGCCTCGCAGGGGGCCGACATCGAGAGGCAGTCCGATCACCGGCAGGTCGGTGAGTGCCGCGACCGCCCCCGGCAATGCCGCTGCGAGCCCCGCCGCCGCAATGATCACCTTGTAGCCGCTCTGCTTCGCGTCCTTGGCGATCTGGGCCGTCTGTTCCGGATTCCGGTGCGCGGACGAGACGACGAAGTCATAGCCGACGCCGGCGTCGTCCAGCACCTTGAAGGCCGGCTCCACCCGCTCGCGGTCGCTGTCTGATCCAGCGATGATGAGTATGTCCTTAGCCACTGTCCGCTCGGTGCCTGGGTTGTCGACTTTTCACCAGCCGTCGGCACCTGCCGTCATGCCGTTCTGGCTGCCGCTTCTGCCCCTGAGAATCCTGCCGCCCCTACCGTCCTCACAGCCCCTTCTACGCTGCCCCGTTCAAGCTCGATGATGGAGTAATCCTGCCGCCGTCGAGCCGGAGTGAATCCGGCATCGCGAATATGTCGCCGCATCTCGCCCAGGGACGCCCGATGCGTCGTGCCGGCTGCCGAGACCACGTTCTCCTCGATCATGAGCGACCCGAAGTCATTACACCCGAACCGCAAGGCGATCTGCCCAATCTTCAGCCCCATCGTGACCCATGATGCCTGGAGGTTCGGCACGTTATCCAGAATGATCCGGGCGATGGCCATGGTGCGAAGGTAGGTCACCGCGTCCGTCTTGGGTGTTCCCTCCATCTCCGTATGCTCGGGTTGCAAGGGCCAGGCGATGAACGCGGTGAAGCCACCAGTCCGCGCCTGAGCTTCTCGCACCCGCATCAGGTGCTCGATGCGATCCGCCAGCGTTTCGCCGAGGCCGTACATCATGCTCACCGAAGTCTTCATGCCGAGACGGTGGGCAGTCTCCATGATCTCCAGCCACCGATCGGCACCGGCCTTCTTCCGCGCCACGCGGTCGCGGATCTCCTGCACCAGTATCTCGCCGCCACCACCTGGGATAGAATCGAGGCCGGCTGCTTGAAGCTGCCGGATCACGTCCTCGGCACTCGTGCGGAACCGGCTCGAGAAGAAATCGACTTCCGAAGGCGAGAACCCGTGGATGTGGATCGGGTGGTGCTGCTTGATGTACCGCATGAGGTCGAGGTACCACTCGAACGGGATGTACGGGTTGTGGCCGCCCTGAATGAGGATCTGGACCGCGCCAAGTTCCTTGGCCTCGTCGATCTTTTGCCCGATCTCCTCGAACGACAGCACGTACCCCTCGTCGTGCTTGGGCCGCCGGTAGAACGCGCAAAACTTGCAGTCGGCAACGCACACATTCGTATAGTTGATGTTTCGGTCCACGATGTAGGTCACCACGTCCCCTGGGTGGAGTGCACGCCGCACATGGTCCGCCATCGAGCCCAGCTCGAGGAGCGGAGCACCCTCGTACAGTTCGAGGTACTCGCGGAACTTAGGGGAGTGACGGTCGATCATTCTCTGGCCTTCGATCTTCAGCCTTCAGCCTTGCGACGGCAATTAGCAGCTAGCAGCTAGCAGTCAACAGCTTCTTGTTTCCCCCCGTCCCCCGGTTCCCTGCTCCCCGCTCCCCATCTCACGCCACAGACAGGAATCGCAACGTCCCCTCCCGTACCATCCCTCGCGCGGCGAGGCGGCGGAAGAACGAGGTGAGGCCTTCCAAATGGCGATACGAGAGTGCGTAGTCGAGCCCACTGAGGTACTCGGTACAAGTCGCCAGCGAGATGCCGGTCTCACGTGACGCTTCGTGTGCCAGGCGGTCCAAGTGACTGAGTCCCCAATCCCGCGAGGCCAGCAGCGCCCGGTGCACCGCACCCACGCCGGCGCGATCCGCCTCGCGACGTGCCGCCCACACCGCGAACACGAACGGCAGTCCGGTCCACTCCTTCCAGGCTTCACCGAGATCGTATCGGTAGCGGTATGTGCCCCGTGCTGCCAACAGGAGCGCCGCATCCCCAATCACCATCACTGCTTCGTGTGGCAGTGCACCGAGACTCTCGATATCCTCAGCCTCGGTTCGGGCCTCGACGAACTTCGGCTGGACCTGCCAGACTTCCCCACAAAGGAGATCGAGCAGATGGACGGACGTACGGGAAGAGGCGGACACGAGCACCGTGGCGCCATCCAAGTCCTCGACGGCGCGCTTGCTGAAAAGCGCCACGCTCCGAACCGGACCGTCGCAGGAGACGGCGAGATCCGGGAGCAGATTGTAGGCGTCCAAGTTTCGGGCATACTCCACCGCCGAAACCACGGAGCTATCGAGCTCTCCCGCCGCCAGCAGACCGTTGAGCTCAGTGGGAGTACCCGTCACGAGCTCCGCGCCGGCCGTCACGATGCCCCGATCGATGGCACCATAGACGGGGTAGCAGTTGATGTAGCCGATGCGGCCAAGTCGCATCACGCCCTCCCCGCCCCCACCAATTGCACGAGTTCTTCACCCGCCGCCGCACCCATCGCCGAGCCTTCCTCGGGACGAAACATCGGATCGTCCGGACCAAAGCTGCGAACGGTCTCGTAGAGGGAGTTCCGCTCCACTGGCTCTTTCCCAGCACCTTTGATCAGTCGCACCAGTTCGCTGTACGACAGCATCATCGGCGTCCGCGCGCCAGCTTCGTGGTAGACCCGCTCGTACACCACGGTGCCCTCTACATCATCACAGCCAAAGTCAAGGGCGACCTGTGAGATGAAGGGCGTCACCATTGGCCAGTGGGTCTTCAGGTGCGGGACGTTGTCCAGATAGAGCCGGCCCACAGCGACATTCTTGAGGTCTTCAAAGCCGGTGGTCGCCGTCCCCTGCCTCCCCAGCTCCTCGCCCAACACGTTGTGGTCGGGATGGTACGCCAGCGGGACATGGCTCAGGAACCCACCCGTCTCGCTCTGCAGGCCCCGCAGCATAGTCAGATGGTCGATCCGATCTCGGGCCGTCTCCACATGGCCGTAGAGCATCGTGCAATTGCTCGGAATCCCCAGCTCGTGCGCCGCCCGGTGGACGCCCAGCCACTCCTCGGCGATGAGCTTGCGGTCCGCGATCGTGGCACGCACCGCCGGACTGAACACCTCGGCACCACCACCTGGCAGCGACGTGAGCCCCGCCGCCTTGAGTTCCCTGAGCACCTCGATGACCGACATCTTCTCGAGCCGGGCCAGGTGGGCGATCTCTACCGCCGTGAGGGCTTTGATGAGCACATGGGGGTGCCGCTCCTTCAGTCCCCGGATCATCTCGCTGTAGTACGAGAGTCGCAGCTTCGGGTGCAGCCCGCCGACAATATGGAATTCTGTTATGGGACTGTTCCGCACCGCCTCGGCCTCGGCAAACACCTCTTCGACGGTGCGCGTGTACGCACCGTCTTCCTTCGGAAGCCGGGCATACGAACAAAACACACAGGTGTTCCGCAACACGCAGACGTTGGTGGGATTGATGTGTTGGTTGGCGGAGAAGAACACCCGATCGCCATTCAACCGCCGGTTAGCGAAGTCCGCCAGCGATCCCAGGCCCAACAAGTCGGAGGTCTCGAAGAGCAACACCCCCTCTTCGGGGGTGAGTCGCTCGCCGGCTTCCACCTTCTCGGCGATGGGCTGGAGCCGATGATCGTTGATCAGGAACGCATGACTCATTCCCGGTAGCGTCCAACTGCGAGGGTGACGTTGTGTCCCCCGAAGCCGAAGGAGTTGGACAGCGAGATGTCAACATCTCGTTCAAGCTTGACGTTCGGTGCGCAATTGAGATCGCACTCCGGATCGGGATTCTCGTGATTGATGGTCGGTGCGACGATCCCGTCCTCCATCGTCAAGAGGCAGACCGAGAACTCGAGCGCGCCGGCCGCTCCCAACAGATGCCCAGTCATGGACTTAGTGGACCCCAAGATCAGCTTGTGGGCGTGCTCGCCGAATACGTCCTTCACGGCCTTGGTCTCTGCGATATCACCGTGAGGCGTGGACGTGCCGTGGGAATTGATGTAGTCAACATCCGTCGGCCGGAGTTTCCCGTCCTCTAAGCACTCGACCATAGCCCGCTTGGCTCCCTCACCACCCGGCGCAGGCTGCGTCATGTGATAGGCATCAGCACTCATCCCATAGCCGAGAATCTCACCGCGGATCGTGGCACCGCGGTCCAGCGCGCTCTCCAGGGACTCGAGGATCAGGACGCCCGCGCCGTCCCCAATCACAAAGCCGTCCCGGTCCTTGTCGAATGGCCGTGAAGCCTTCTCGGGCTCGTCATTACGGCGGGACAGGGCTTTCATGTTGGAGAACCCTGCGACGGCCAGCGGGGTGACGGCAGCTTCAGCGCCACCGGCAATCATCATGTCGGCCAATCCTCTCTGGATCAGCCGAAACGACTCGCCGATAGCGTGGGCGGACGAGGAGCACGCGGATACAGTGCAGTAGTTGGGTCCCTTCGCCCCGTATCGCATCGAGATGATCCCCGAAGCCATGTCGGGAATGAACATGGGGACGAAGAAGGGAGACACACGGCCTGGCCCCTTCTGGAGATACAGCTTGCACTGTTCCTCGAAGGTCCAGATACCGCCGATGCCGCTCCCAATAATGACCCCCGTCCGCTCTGGCACCGGCAGCGTCCCATCCAACCCGGCATCGCCCAGCGCCTCTTGGGCCGCTGCCACTGCGTAGTGGACGTAGCGGTCGGCTCGTTTCACCTCCTTCCGATCCATGTAATTCAGGGGATCAAATCCCTTCACCTCACACGCGAACCGGACGTCAAGCGCAGCGGGATCGAACCGCTGAATGGGCGCGGCGCCAGAGCAGCCTGCAACGAGGCGCTCCCACGTCACCGGAACCGTCAGCCCGACCGGCGAGATGAGGCCCAGACCTGTGACAACTACTCTGCGCTGCAACCGCTACTGCCCCATCTTCTCGCGGAGATACTTCATGGCATCACCCACGGTCCGAAGCTTCTCCGCCTCCTCGTCCGGAATGTCGATGTCGAACTCCTTCTCCAGGGCCATCACGAGCTCGACCGTGTCCAGGCTGTCGGCTCCGAGATCCTCCATGAAGGTGGCGTCGTCGGTGAGCTTGTCCCGTTCGACACCCAGCTCCTCCACGATGATGTCTCTGACCTTTTCCTCTAGTGCGGTGATGTCCGTCATCGTCAGTCCTCTAAAGGGGGAACGGTGAGTTACATGACCATGCCGCCGTCAACTACCACTACTTGGCCCGTAATGTAGTCGGCTAGGTCCGATACAAGAAAGAGCACGGCTTTCGCCACGTCTTCAGGGCTCCCTAGGCGTCCGAGGGGAATCTGACCCATCAACGCCTCGCGAACGTTGTCCGGCAGATCCTTGGTCATGGCCGTGTCGATGAAGCCAGGTGCCACCGCGTTTACCAGCACATTGCGAGAGGCGAGCTCCTTGGCCACGGCCTTCGTGAACCCAATGAGTCCGGCTTTGGACGCTGCGTAGTTTGCCTGGCCACGATTGCCGGTGAGCCCCACGACGCTCGCAATGTTCACGATCCGACCCCACCGCCGTTTCATCATGCCTCGCGCCACGAGCTTCGTCATGCTGAACGCGGCCTTGAGGTTGACCGCCAGAACGCTGTCCCACTCCTGATCACCCATGCGGACGAGCATGCCGTCCCGAGTGATCCCGGCATTGTTGATCAGGATGTCGATCGGGCCGAGTTCCTTCTCGACCTCGATCACCGAATGCTCCACCTGCCCGGGATCCGACACGTTCGCCGTGACACCGTGAGTCTTGCCTTTGCCCGAGAGTTCCGCAGCCGCCTCGGGTGCACCCTTGACATCGCTAATCGCCACGTGCGCGCCGGCCTCCAATAGCCGGCCTGCAATGGCGTGGCCGATCCCCCGGGCACCGCCGGTCACGAGCGCCACCCTGCCTGTGAGGTCTACTGTCATGCGTGCTGCTCCATGAATCGGGTCACTTGGTCGGCGGTGCCGAGGGGGGTGCACGGCGCACCGGACACCACTCTCCGCAGCAGTCCGGTGAGCACCGTCCCCGGCCCGATCTCGACGAACCTGCTCCCAGCGCCGGCTTCCTCTGCGGCCCGCTGCATGGAAGCCGCCCACCTCACTGGTGCCGTGAGCTGCTCGCCGAGGAGGCGCCGGGCCGTGGAGGCGTCGGTCACCAACTCAGCCGTGGCGTTCGCAATCACGGGAAACGACGGGTTAGCGAACTCGACACGGTCCAGCTCTTCCCGTAGCCCTAGTTCGGCTGGCTCCATGAGGGGAGAGTGGAACGCACCGCTCACCTTGAGGGGCAGGACCCGCTTGGCACCGACCTCCTTGAGGCGAGTTCCAGCCCGCTCCACAGCAGCCGGATCTCCCGAGATCACGACCTGGTCCGGGGCGTTGAGGTTCGCCGCCACCACCACCGCACCGTCCCCACTCGCCTCCCGACAGGCATCGACCACTCGTTCCGCCGGGAGCCCGATGACGGCTGCCATGGAGCCCGACCGCTGCCGTCCGGCCTGGTACATCAACTCCCCGCGGCGCCGCACTAGCCGCGCCGCGTCAGTGAGGGCGAAGGTGCCGGCAGCGACATAGGCACTGTACTCGCCGAGGGAGTGACCGGCACCAGCCACCGGTTGGAGCACGTCACGGACCACCGCATAGGCTGCAAGGGAGTGGGTGAGGATTGCCGGTTGTGCGTTGTGGGTGAGGGTCAGATCTGACTCGGGCCCCTCCCACATCAGGCGCGAGAGGGCAAACCCAAGCGCCTCATCAACGACCTCAAACACGTCTCGCGCCTGCGAGAACCGCTCGGCGAGATCCTTCCCCATCCCCACCTGCTGTGCGCCCTGGCCGGGGCACAGGAGCACAGCACTCACCACCGAACGACGACGCTTGCCCAGGTAAAGCCGGCGCCGAAGGCTACGAGAAGCACCAGCGAGCCGGAGCGAATCGTACCCGCCCGCACGCACTCATCGAGGGCGATGGGGATCGAGGCGGCAGACGTGTTCCCGAACCGATCGACGTTGACGTACACCTTGTCCATGGGGATGCCGGCGTGCTTCGCCGTAGCTTCGATGATGCGGATGTTTGCCTGGTGCGGGATCAGAACATCCACCTGCTCTCCGCTCACACCAGCCTGTTGCAGAGCCTGATCGCAGGCGTCCGCCATCGAGCGCACCGCAGATCTGAACACCTCCCGCCCCGCCATCTTGATGAAGTAGCTGCGGTCGTTGAGGAGCTGCTCGCTGGGGGGGCACAAGGCACCACCGCCCGGACGGTACAGCAATTCCGCCAGAGTGCCGTCGGACTTGATGTACGTCGAGAGAATCCCCCGGTCTCCGTCCACCGCCGGCTGCACCAGGGTCGCACCTGCGCCGTCACCGAACAGCACGCAGGTGGCACGGTCGGTATAGTCCGTGATCCTCGAGAGTCGCTCCGCGCCAACCACCAGTGCGTTCTGCACTGAGCCGCTCGCGACCAGTCCCTCCGCGATCGACAGCCCGTAGAGAAACCCGCTACAAGCAGCTCCCAGGTCGAACGCCGCTGCGTTCTTGGCGCCCAATTCGGCCTGGAGGTCACAGGCGGCCGCCGGAAGCAGCCGGTCCGGCGTAGCTGTACCGACCAAGATGGCGTCAACGTCCTGGGGCGTCAGCCCCGCTACCTCCAGTACTTGCTCGCAGGCCACCTTCGACATGTACGCCAGCGTCTCGTGGGATTCGGAGATACGACGCTCCCGAATTCCAGTCCGCTCGCGGATCCACTCGTCGGACGTCTCCACCATCCGCTCGAGATCTTGGTTGCTGAGAATCTTTGACGGTGTGTACCGGCCGGTGCCGACGAGCTGGACGATGGGGCGTTTCACACCACCGCCCCGTCGCCCGCCAGTTCAGCCGCGATATGCTGGCTCAGATGGCTCTCCACCGCCTGGGCGGCAACACCGATGGCGTTCTTGATAGCCCGCACGGGTGAGTTCCCATGACAGATAATGGCCACCCCCCGCACTCCGAGCAGCGGGGCCCCACCGTATTCGGAGTAGTCCAGGATCCTGAATACCCGGTTCATCGCAGTACTCTCGAGGACGCGCGGGTCGATCTCGTTCTTGAGAAGGTCGCTGAACAGTCTGGCCACCGACTCGTAGAACTTGAGGACCACGTTCCCCACGAACCCATCGCACACCACCACATCACACTCGCCGTTGAGAATGTCCCGACCTTCCACATTGCCCGCGAATCGAAGGCCACGATCGTTCTTGAGCAGCTCATAGGCGCTGCGCACCGCCTCGTTACCCTTCTCCTCCTCCTCCCCGATATTGAGCAGGCATACCGATGGGTTCGTGCGCCCGAGCACGTCTCTGGCATAGACGGAGCCAATGTGAGCGAACCCCCGCAGCTCGCGCGGGCTGCAGTCGATGTTTGCGCCAGCGTCCAGCACCAGCACCGGCTTGGCTCTGGTAGGAAACACGGTGCCGATGGCAGGCCGCTCCACACCAGGGTGGAGGCCGAGCAGGAGCGTGCAGGCCGCCATGACCGCACCCGTATTGCCACCCGAGATGAACGCGTGCGCCTCGCCTCGTTTCTGAAGCTCGACGCCGACCCTGATCGAGGACTTCCGCTTGCCGCGGACGGCGGCAAGCGGCTTCTCACTCATGTCAATCACCTCAGGGGCATTGACCACGTGAATGCGATCAGCCGGAATGTCGTGCTTGGCGAGGGCCTCGTGGACCTCCGCCTGCCGGCCAACCAGCAGGATCTCGTGAGACGCGGGAAGCTCCCGGACTGCTGCGACAGCTCCCGCCACAGGCACGTCCGGCGCCACGTCACTCCCCATCGCGTCCAACGCGATCCGGATCACGCTCAGCCTTCCTCGACCTCGATACGCTTCTCGCCCCCGTAGAACCCACAGCTAGGACACACGCGATGGGGAAGCCGTGGATCACCGCACCGGGGGCACGCCTGAATGGCTACAGCGGGCGCCTTGTGGTGCGTCCGACGCTTGCGCTTGCGGCTCTTGGAGGTTCGACGCTTGGGAACAGCCATTACTACTCCTTCTTCTTGGACCACCGCTGCTTGAGCTCCTCGAGCGCGGCCCAGCGTGGATCGAGCTCAGGACGGCAGGTGCAGGGGCCCTCGTTCAGGTCCTTGCCACACCGCGGGCACAGCCCACGGCACTCCTCTCGGCACAACACGAACTCCGGGACGGCCAGGATCAGCTCTTCCCGTACCATCTCACCGAGATCCAGCTCGGTCGCCCGCGGCTCAATGATATAGGCCGCAGGATCATCGGCACCGCTATCGTCGGTGAAGAGCACCCGGACGTCGGCACTGATCTCCACCGGCACGTCTGCCAGACAGCGGCGGCACCTGGCCGCGACCTCGGTCCCCAGCTCACCGTGCCAGTAATACCGCCCGGGGCCGCTGTCCGTCAGGCGCCCACGGACCCGCACCGGCTCTGCCAGGTCGAATTCAAGGTCGTCAAGAAGCGGGTCGTCCGCTGCCACGACCCCAGTGATTTCGATGGGACCTTCGTGCAGCGCGCGGAGATCGACGCGCAACATAGGGCATAAACCTATTCGGCACCGAGACTTGCGTCAACGAGCGTCCGCGCCCCACAGGCGCCGAAGCTCGCTCTCGGAGAAAAAGAAAGCGACCTCTCGGTCTGCGGTGTCCGGCGAGTCCGAGGCGTGGATCGCGTTCCGTTCCTTGGACTCGGCGTACAGCCGGCGAATGGTCCCCTCAGCAGCCTCCTCGGGGTCAGTGGCTCCGATTACGGAGCGCAGATGGTCTACCGCATCTTCCCGCTCTAGCACCATCGGGAGACAAGGCCCGGAGGTCATGAAGGCAACGAGGGAGCGGAAGAACGGGCGCTCCCGATGCACCGCGTAGAACGATTCGGCATCCTGCTGGGAAAGGCGGGCGAGTCTGGCACCCCGGATCGTGTACCCAGCCTCCTCCAGATGAGTAATGATCTTGCCGACCTTCTGGGCGGCGATCGCGTCAGGTTTGATGATGGCCAAGGTGTACATAGGAACGATGTGCGAGTGAGGGTCGTCAGCCGTCAGCCCAGACAGCCGTGTGCAATCGGCAATCCGTGAAGCGCGGTCCCCAACGATACTTCACGAATTGCCAACTGCAAACTGCTGATTGCTCGCGACGCTGACGGCCAGCGGACCTCTCACCTCCCTAGTAGTCTGCGGACGATATCCCCTCGGGTGAGGAAACCCACCAGCGCACCCTCCCGGACCACCGGGAATCGCTCGACGTTGCGATTCAGCATCATGGTCGCCACGTCCGCCAGCGCCTGATCTTCCGACACGCACAAAACCGTTCGATCCATCACCTCGCGGACCGGAATCTGGTGCGGGTCGACGGTCTCATCACCCCGCCGGGGCACGGCTCGAAACTCGCGACCGCTGAGCCGCTTGACATACAGCGGCAGCAGGTTCCGCAGCAGCTCCCGGTATGTAACCATCCCCAGCACCTCATCCGATTGCGACACCACGGGCAATGCTGCGACCTTGTGGGCCACCATGAGCTTCGACGCCTCGCCCAGGGTGGTCTCAGGCCGAACCGAGAGCCGCCGGCGCACCATTACATCGCGGACCGTGAGGTAGCCGGGCAACTCGATATCAGCGAGGGGAGCGGCGCCCAGAATATCCTCGGCCTCCTGGGCCGCGAGGATCGCCTCCGTTACCTCCCGACGGCTCAGCGCCCGGGCGAATGCACTGATCGCCTGGAGGTGCGCCGAACTCTCCTTTGGTGGGGCCGCGACGAGAATCGCAATGCGTGCCTCCTTCGCGGCATCCTGCTCTCGCCGAAGTGGCTCCGACGCAACCCCCAAAGCTGCCGCGAGCTGCTTGACGGCATCCGTCCTGTAGTGCAGCAGCAAGGCCTTCCCGACGGTTACGACCTCCCGGGGCAAGGTCGCCGCCACCGCCTCGCGCAGCCTTGCGGCACTGCTAGCGACGCCGGACCGCACCATCGCCTCGGCCAACTCGATGGCTGCCTCGCGCAGCGTCCTCGCTTTCAGAGGCACCACGACACGCGCAAGATCGAGGAGTTCGACGAGCTTCATAGCCGCCACCTAGCACCCCACACCCTTCATTCGCTCCTGTAGCAACGACACGACCTCCACCGGTCGCTCCATCACTCCGATCCCTGCCGCCTCGAACGCTGCCACCTTCTCTTTGGCGGTGCCGGACGAGCCTGAAATGATAGCTCCCGCGTGTCCCATGCGCCGACCCGGCGGAGCAGTCTGCCCGGCGATGAACCCCACAACAGGCTTGCGCACCTCGTGCGAGACATACTTGGCGGCCTGTTGCTCATCGGTGCCGCCGATCTCCCCGATCATCACGATCGCCTCGGTCCCCGGGTCTGCCTCGAATGCCTCAAGGCAGTCGATGAAGTTGGTGCCGACTATGGGATCGCCACCGATCCCAATACACGTCGATTGACCGAGCCCATGCCTCGTGAGTTGATGGATCACCTCATACGTCAGTGTCCCGCTGCGCGACACGACACCGATGGTCCCCTCCAGGCAGATCTGAGCTGGTATGATGCCCACCTTCGAAGCCCCGGGAGAGATCACGCCGGGACAGTTGGGACCGATCAGACGAGTGCCGCGTTCCTGCAGAAAGGGCATCACCCGCGTCATATCGAGGACGGGCACACCTTCAGTGATGCAGACGACGAGTTTGATCCCAGCGTCGGCTGCCTCAAACATGGCGTCGACCGCGAACCGGCTGGGGACGTAGATCACCGAGGTGTTGGCGCCGGTTTCCGCCACGGCCTCCCCGACCGTGTTGAAGATAGGCACCGTGTCTTCAAACCGCTGTCCACCCTTCCCCGGGGTGACTCCTGCCACGACCCGTGTTTCGTATTCAAGCATCTGCTTGGTGTGGAACGAACCGTCCCGCCCCGTGATACCCTGCACTACCAGCTTCGTCTGCCGATCAACGAAGATGCTCACGCCGCCTCCCGCGCCTGTTTGACCGCTTGCTGTACCGCCTCATCCATGTCCGTGAGCGCTTCAAACCCGGCCTTCTTGAGGATGTCAACGGCGATCGACTCGTTTGTCCCGGTGAGCCGGATGACGATGGGACGCTCGAGCTTGGTGTTCGCCGTCGCCGTCACTATGCCATTCGCAACATCGTCACACCGCGTTATTCCGCCGAAGATGTTGAACAGGATGCTCTTCACGCTGGGATCGCGGGTGATGATGTTGAGGGCGGTGATCACCTTGTGTGGATTGCTCGAGCCACCGATATCCAGAAAATTCGCTGGCTCACCACCGTAGTACTTGACCAGGTCCATGGTGGCCATCGCGAGCCCGGCCCCGTTGACGCAGCAACCCACGTTCCCGTCGAGCTTGATGTAGGATAGTCCCACCTCCCGCGCCTCGACCTCCGCTGGGTCCTCGGCCGCCGGATCGCGAAGCCGGGCGATGTCCTCCCGCCGTTCGAGTTCGTTGTCATCTATCACAATCTTCGCATCGAGGGCCACCACCGAGCCGTCGGGCGTGGTGATGAGCGGATTGATCTCTGCCAGTGACGCGCCGGCGTCGAGGAACGCCTGGTACAGTTGGCGCATGATCGTCGCTGCCTGCCGAACCTGCTGCGGCTCACGGTAGAGCTGGAACGCGAGGCTCGTCGCCTGGTGTGGCAGCAGCCCGTAGCGAGGGTCGATGGAAGCTTGGAAGATCCTCTCAGGCGTCTTCGCCGCGACCTCCTCGATGTCGACCCCGCCCGCTGGACTGACCATCATCACCGGCCGCTGCGACGCCCGGTCCACGATGACACCGACGTAGCTCTCCGATGCGATCTCCGCTGCCGGAACCACCAGGACCTTGTCGACGATCAACCCTTTGATCTGCATACCGAGAATCTTGTCGGCATGGACCCGTGCTTCCCCTGCGCTCTTGGCGAGCTTGACCCCACCCGCCTTGCCACGTCCACCCGCATGCACCTGCGCCTTCACGACGACTGCCCCTCCCATCCGCTTGGCGACCCCCTCTACCTCCTCCGGGCTCGTCGCCACATCTCCGTCGGGCACTGGAATGCCGGCCGCCTTCAGCAGGGCGCGGGCCTGATATTCATGGAGATTCACTCAGCTCTCCTGTGATTGCCGTTCCAGTTGCGCCACGGATGGCCGCCAGACCGTCGGCGAGGTCCGCAATGATCGCGCGTTTGCCACCACTCCGAACGAAAGCCACCGCCGCCTCGACTTTGGGGCGCATGCTCCCCCTGCCCAGTTCCTCACTGTTGAGCAGCTCCTCCGCCGCCTCCAACGTCAGTCGGCGCAGAGGTTCGGCGTGATCGGTTCCCCACCCCCGGTACACCGCGTCCACATCCGTGAGTATCAACAAGGTATCGGCCCCGAGGCGGCTGCCGAGAATGGCCGCCACCCGGTCCTTGTCCACCACTGCGTCCACCCCCTCCCAGTAGAGATGATCATCGAAGTACACTGGCGGACCACCGCCCCCCGCGGCGATGACGATCTTGCCCTCAGTCACCAAACGGCGTACGGCATCCGCCTCGACCACATCCAGTGGTTTGGGACTCGGTGCCAGGCGCCGCCAGCGACCGGACCCATCCTCACCCACCGGGACACCACGCCGCTGCAGCCGCTCAACGATCTCCCGCGCGAGCTCGTGCCCCACAGGCTTTCGGGGGCGAGTCGCCGCCGGCCCGGTGCGGTCGACCTCTGTCTGCGTGATCACGGTGAGCACTTCGCGCCGAATGCCCGCCCGCAGGAGCGCGTTCTGCAGCGACTGCTGAATCATGTAGCCAATCCACCCAGCCGTCGACGCGACCAGAACACCGAGGGGGAGCGGGGCCACGCGCTCGTAGGCAAGTTCGTTACGCTCCAACTCGTCCCCGACCTGGGGGCCGTTGCCGTGGACGATCGCGATGTGCCAACCCTCGCTCGCCAGCGCTACTACGGCGGCTAGCGACTCTCGGGTGTGACGGAATTGGCCGTGAATCGTTGCCCGCTCGCCGGGAGGAGAGAGCGCATTGCCTCCGAGGGCCACGACGATGATACGAGGAGACATCGCCACGGGCGCGTGCAACCTAGCCACACCCGGAGGGGGCAGCAACCCGCATCACGGTACGGTATCCGGCATGCCAGTGAGCAGACGGCGGAGCCGTTCGTACGCCTGGCCAAACGCCGTCCAATCCCCGGTCCGTCGCGCTGCATCCATGTACTCGAACCACCGCCGGGCCTCCGCCCACTGCCCGGCCCCCACCCCAGACGGTGGAGCCTGCGTCTGCAGGTTGTGGAGAGCATCTCGCAGGGTCGCGCCGGTCCCGGCTGCGCCCCCCCAACCGACCACCACGCCCGCCAACTGGGGTGCGACATGTTCGTCCCCCGGCGAGGCATAGCTGGCCTGCAGTGAGAGCACACCGTCAGCGAACGGGATAGTCCGCACGGCACCGGTCACCCCAGTCGGGTCGGGGCGAAGCCGGGTGAAGCGTACGGCCATCTGCGTCGGACCCGGCAGCTCAAGTGGCGGCTCCGCCTTGAGCAGAGCAAGGGAGTAAGCACCCCGCCGCACTACTCCTTCCACCACGGCCGCCAGCAGCGGCGGCTCACCCGTTTCCACTGCGGCCATCAGCCGCAACCGCGCCGCCGAGTCATGCGGTGCAGTGCCAACCCACCAATACGGCGCCAGGCGGTCGGACGCGGTTCCCGCGAGCCCCTGACCCAGAGCCGCGGTTTCGGGACCTGTCGGCTGGGAACGCCAGGACTCCTTGAGCAGTCGGATCTGGGTGGCGAACAACTCGGCCGGATAGCGAACGTGCCCGGCCAGGGCCGAGGGTATCTCGGCCGCAGGCCGCACGATCTCAGGTGCCAGCTGTGCCCAGGCCGCACTCACAGGATCCGGATCCCGAGTGAGATAGACGGTGGTGCTACCCGTTGCTGCCGCCACCACCCCCACCAAGCTGGAGCGCAGGTACCGAACCTTCTCACCTCGCCACCTGACAGCCGGCGAGAGCGGGAAGGCCTCCGCTGAGACCAGGCCGTTAGCAACCCAGTACAGCGCCCGGTCAATCACCACGGCGTGCGCGCCGCTGAACCGGGCGAACGGGGCGAAACGATTCAACCGCTCCGCCACCTCGCGGTGCCAGAGAATGAGGGCCGTATCCGTGACCGCGTCGGAGGCGACCAGCTGCGGGCTTTGGAGCACCCATGCGAGCGCCAGCCTCCTGAAGAGTCCGCCGGCCGGCACGCCGACCGTCCCGCGGTCGCCCGGCGCGACCACCGCGAAGTTGACTATGCCGGGCCCAAACAGCACCTCCGGATGCTCCAACTGGAGCTCACTCACGCCCGACACGGCCGAATCAGGCCGCGAGAGATCGGGCACGAAGAGCGGCAGTCCGGTGCTCGAGACCCGGTGTGCAAGCACCGCGACAGCGCCAGTCGCCGACGTGAACGGTCCTGCATGGACCCGATCCCACGACAGGTCGGCCCCACCTTGGCGCGCCGCAGATAGGTCCAGCTGCCGTGCTGCCACGTACACAGGAACCGGCCGGTCGTCACCGGTCCAATACACGTCGAGTGCCGGGTCGAGGAAGCGCGCGTGCGGATCCGGATCGGCTACCCGGTCGAGGAACACCCTGACGGCGAAGGCATCCCACAGCGGTGCCGGCTCGAGTTCCGGCTGGTGCCGGGCGACCGCCCGGGGCTCAGAGGACGCCAGCGCCTGGATTGCGACCTCCTCTGGAACCGCGCCATGAGCCGCCTGGAGGAATTCCCGGCGGCGTTCCTCCACCGCAGTATGGCGCAGCTCCTCAGGGGTACGCACCGCGCCGGCGAACGCCGGAACCACGTAGTGACCGGCGAAAGACGCAACCGCCAGTAGTGCCCAGGGAACGATCACGACCGCGGGCCGCGCTGTCCACATCCATATGAGGGAAGCACTGGCAACGACCAACGCAAGGGCGCTGAGCATCCGGGCCACCGGGATCCGCACTCCCGTCAGCACAGTGTCGGCCGGGACGTCGTGGATCCCCGCGACGTACTCGACGGGCTCAAGCCGGTAGCCCCAGAACAGGGCGAGAGCGAACGCCACGAGGAGGCCGGCGAGGTGCCACCGCGCCATGTAGGTCACGTGGAGCCGCCGCTTCGCCCAGCGGATTGCCCCCACCGCCGCGTACAGCACTGCGGTAATGGCAAGCATCACACCGCTCAGCAGTGTGGCAAAGGAGTGGAGGGTACGGTACCAGGGAAGTTGGTACAGGTAGAAGCCAAGGTCGCGGCCCAGCAGGGGGTCGACCGTACCCACCGGCACATCGAACCGGGTGAGCGCCCGAGCATACCACCATCCGTCGGCTCGATGGCTCAGGGCGATGGCGAGTATGAGGCCTAAGCCAGCGGCGGCAACCAATAGGTACTGGCGGGGAATCGCCTCAAGGATCTCCAGATCGCCGAGCCGGCGGGGCACGTGCACCGAACCGATGGACCGGTACACGAGATAGAGGTTCCCCAAACACCACACGGCTGCCGCGACGAACGCCGTGGCCAGGAGCGCTGTCTGAAGTTGCCGGATCCCGCCGTGCGTCGCGCCGACGCCCAATGCCTCGGCCCACAGTCGGCCGGCAGTGCTCACCACCAGCCAGCGGCCCCCAACGAGTGCGACGAGCACGGCGACGACCGCCGCCTGTATCCACCTGATCCGCGGCGCCATGGCGCTAGACCGCTACGCCCTGCTCCCGCAACCAGGTTTCGACCTCATTCCGATACTGGGCGAGGGAGTCTTCGGCGGTGGACTCGAACCGCATGACCAGCACCGGCTGCGTGTTGGATGCTCGGATGAGACCCCACCCGTCGGGATACGAGATTCTGGCACCGTCCAGGGTGAGGACGTCGTACCGCTGGGCAAAATGCCGCGCGGCGGCTTCGACCACGGCGAACTTCCGGTCGTCCGCACAATCAACACGGAGCTCCGGTGTGGCATACGTCTTCGGTAGGTCGGCCAGCAGCGTAGATAGTGGGCCACCGACCCGGGCGACGTACGCCAGCAGGCGAGCTGCAGCGAACAGGGCATCGTCGAAGCCGTAGTAATCCCCACCAAAGAACATGTGTCCACTCATCTCGCCCGCCAGAGGAGCCTGAAGCTCCTGCATCTTCGCCTTGATCAACGAATGGCCGGTCTTCCAGATGACGGGGCGAAGCTCCGCAGCAGCCAACGCTTCAGCCAGGACATTCGAACACTTCACATCGAAGATCACCGCATGGCCCGTTCCCGCCCGATCGACCAGATCGCGGCCGAACAGCACCAGCAGCTGGTCGCCGTACACCACGGTGCCTGACTCATCGACCGCGCCGATGCGGTCCCCATCACCGTCAAACGCAATGCCCAGCTCCGCACCCGTACAACGCACCGCGGCCCGAAGATCATCCAGGTTCTCCAGCACCGTGGGATCGGGATGGTGATTGGGGAACGTGCCGTCGGACTCGCAGTACAGGGGAACGACGTCCGCACCGAGCCGGCTCAGAACCGACTCGGCCACGAGGCTGGCGGTCCCGTTACCGCAGTCGACCACCAGCTTCACGGGGCGCTCGATCGGCCCGTTGCGGGAAACGACCGCGTCTGCGTATCGCGACAGCATGGAATCGTCCGCCTCGATGTTCCCGTCGCCAGAGTCCATCCCGTCAGTTTCGATCAAGCGCCTGAGCTCTTGGATCTCCGCCCCGTGGAGAGTGGACCCGGCAACGAGCACCTTGAATCCATTGAACTCAGGTGGGTTGTGCGAGCCGGTGACTTGAATGCCGCCGTCCGACTCGAGTTCGTGTTGCGCAAGATAGAGAGCCGGCGTGGGGAGCACGCCGATGTCCACTGCCCTGCCGCCCGCCTGTGCGATCCCGTCGCGCACGGCGCGTGCCAGCAGCTCACCGGAGGGCCGGTTATCCCGTCCAACCAGCAACCGTGGGTCGCGCGCTATGCGCCGTCGTGCCAGCGTCGTGACCGCGCGGCCGATGGCATGAGCCACCGGCGGCACTAGCTCGTCGCCGACCACGCCGCGAATGTCGTATTCCCGGAAGATGACGGAGGGCGTCTGCATGGGATTCTCAGCGAACCGTGCTAGCGTCGGCTAGACGGTTGCCGTGCTACGCCCAATGGAACCGCACACCGCGTACCGCGCACTGCTCACCTCGAAACCGTCACCATCACGTCGGGCGTGAGCTGCCGGCTTCCGTCCCTCGCCACGTCCAGGGCGCGATTCGGCCACACCCCGAACAGCAGGAGCAGCGCAGCCGTGGCACCCACGACCCAGCGAGCGGCACCACCGACCCGCGTGGTCTCGTGAGCCGCCTCGGAGATGGGCGGCTTCATATACATGGCCATGATCACCGGCAGGTAATACCCTGCCGAGACAATGCTGGCGCCGACGAGTACAACGGCGAGCACTGCCTGGTCGGCGTCGACCGCCGCGGACAGGATGTACCACTTCCCGATGAACCCAGCAGTCCCCGGGAAGCCGAGTAGGGACAACATGAACACCGTCATGGCGAATGCCAGCCACGGCCGACGCTGGGCGAGACCACTGAAGTCATCGATCAGCACCTCGCGCTCGCCACCGCGTCCAGAGGCTGCCAGGATCGCGAAGGCACCCACCGTCATGAGCGTGTAGGCGAATACGTAGTAGAGCAAGGCCGCGGCTCCGAGCTCGGTCCCACTTGCCACGGCGGTCAGCAGATAGCCCGCATGCCCAATGGAGCTGTACGCCAGCATACGCTTCAGGTGGCGTTGCGCCAGCGCGATCAGATTGCCGACCACCATGGTAATGGCCGCGAGCCACCAGACGGCTTCCGTCCAGACGGCATCCGCCGGCGCGAGGCCCTGGAGGAGCACACGGATCAGGGCCACGAACCCCGCTGCCTTGACCGCTGCCGCCATGAACGCAGTGACCGGCGTCGGCGCGCCGTCGTATACGTCGGGCGTCCACATGTGAAACGGCACCGCGGCAACCTTGAACCCAAATCCCACCAACAGCATCCCAACGCCCACGGACAGCATGAGGTTCGACTCAAGTCCGAGGCTCGTGACCTGGACGTAGATGAAGGTGAGATTCGTGCTGCCGGTCGATCCGTAGATCAGGGCGATTCCGTACAGGAAGAAGGCCGAAGCAAAGGCTCCCAGCAGAAAATACTTCAGCGCTGCCTCGGCAGCGAAAACACTGCGGCGATTGATGCCCGCCAGCACGTAGACCGACACCGACATGAGCTCGAGGCCGAGGAAGATGACAATGAGATCGGCCCCGCCACCCATGAACATCATCCCAACCGTAGCCAGAAGAAGCAACAGATAGTACTCCGGCACGACCATCCGCTCTCGGCCCAAATACCCCAGGGAGAGCATCACGGCGAGGATGCCCCCCAGCAGGAAGATCGTGGCGCTGGCGTACCGAAAGCCGTCCAGGGCCACCATGACCTCGAGGCCGACGGGCCCCACATCTCGGATCCAAAACCACACTACCGCCACCAGGGTGGTGACCAACGCGATGAGGGCCAGATGACCGACGAATCGCTGATCCTCCTCGTCGCGATGCCGCCATGCCACCGCCAGCATCAGCACCAGGCACCAGCCGGTGAGGATCAGCTCGGGCAGGAGCGCCACTGCGATCCCACCGGGCTCACTCAGGTCGATCCGCGGCCCAATCACTGCTCACCCCCCGGTGTACGCGCCTGAGCAACGGCCGCCTCGGGCTGGTGCACCTGTTCCACCAACGCCTCGACGGAGGCCTCAACGCGATGGAGGAACGGCCGCGGGTAGATCCCGATCCACAATATGCAGGCGACCAGCGGTCCGAGGACCAACAGTTCCCGCACCGACAGATCCGGCATCCTCGCCAGCTCCGGCCTCTCGAACTTGTTGTAGATCAGGCGCTGGAGCGCCCGCAGCAAGTACAGCGCTGCAAAAATGACACCCGTCGCGGCCACCGCCGTCGCCCAAGGGTACTCACCAAAGGAGCCGATCAGAACCAGAAACTCGCCAATGAACCCGTTGGTCCCCGGCAGTCCAATGGATGACAGCGCCACCAGGCTCAGCACTGCAGCCAGGGCCGGCACCACACGAGCGATACCGCCAAACGCGGCAACCTCTCGGGTATGCGCCCGTTCATACAGCATGCCCGCCAGGAAGAACAACGCCCCCGTCGAGATGCCGTGATTGATCATGATGATGATCGCCCCTTCTACGCTCTGGACAGTCAGGGCCCAGATGCCCAGCATCACGAAGCCGAGATGGCTGATGGAGGAATAGGCCACGAGCTTCTTGAAATCGGGCTGGACCATCGCCACCAGAGCTCCGTAGATGATGCCAATCAGGGCGAGAACGACGATGACGTTCACCATCGTTGGGTGAAGCGCTACCCCGGGGAAGAACGGCACGGCGAAGCGCAGAAAGCCGTACGTCCCCATCTTCAGGAGGATGCCCGCCAGGATGACCGAGCCCGCCGTCGGCGCCTCGACGTGCGCGTCCGGCAACCAGGTGTGGAACGGGAACATCGGCACCTTGATGGCGAAGCCGAGGAAGAAGGCGCCGAACAAGAGCAACGCAAACGGCCGCACCACTTCGATGTTGCGCAGAAAGTGGTGGTAGTCGAACGACTGCACGCCGGTCGCGCGGTACACCATGAAGTAGATCGTCAGGATCGCCACCAGCATCAGGAGCGATCCAACGAAGGTGAACAGGAAGAACTTGATGGCCGCATAGATGCGCTTGGGGCCGCCCCAGACCCCGATGAGGAAGTACATCGGGATCAGCATGATCTCCCAGAAGACATAGAAGACGAAGAGATCCAGGGCGACGAACACCCCCAGCATGCCGGTGGTGAGCACCAGAAGGAGCGCGTAGTACGCTCGTTCCTTGTCTCGGATGTAGTTCCAGCTCCCGAGGACGGCGAGGGGCATCGTGAACGTGGTCAGCAGCACCATGAAGAGGGAGATCCCGTCCACACCCACCCGATACGCGATGCCCCAGCCCGGAACCCACGGATGGACCACTTCGAACTGCATCGCCGCCGTGCCGGGCTCGAACATCCACCAGAGCGGCACGGACAGCAGGAATTCCACCACCGCCCCCGCCAGGGCGACCCGCTTGGCGAGGTGCTCGGGGCTGAGCAGGATCACCAGCCCCGCCAGCAGCGGGAACAGCAGCAGCGCGTCGAGCACCCAAGCGGCGTAGTTCATCGCGGTCACCGGATCACGGCGCGCATCAGTATGAGCACGCCCATGACGAACAAGAACAGGTACACGCCGACCGATCCCGTCTGGAATCGGCTGCCTACCCACCCGAGCGCCCGCGCCACAGTGGCGGAGCCGTTCACGAACGCTCCATCGATGACCTTCACATCCATGACCTTCCAGAAGGCACGGTCCGACATCCACATGACCGGTCGCACCACCAGCCAGTCGTAGATCTCGTCCACGTACCACTTCCGCAGGAGCACCCGCTGGATCCCAGTCTCGACCGGCGCTTCACGCGCCGGCTTGAGCTGGGCGGGCTTGAGGAAGTTCCAGGCACCGAGAATGCCTGCGGCGGCGACGACTGTCGCCAGACCGAGCAGCATCCACTCGGTGTCGCTCCCCAGGTGCAGATCCGGCAAATACGCTGCGCTCCCCTCCGTCACGGGCTCCAGCCAATGGTGCAGCCACCCACTGCCGGGAAGGATGGCCGGGAGATTGAGCAGCCCGGCGAAGACACTGCCGACGGCCAACACCAACAGCGGTCCCGTCATGACCCACGGAGCCTCGCGGAGATGGCCGCGCTCCTGCTCACCTGTGCGATTCGGGCCATGAAACGTGTACAGCATCATGCGCGTCATGTAGAACGCGGTGAGCAGTGCAGCTACCACACCTACCATCCACAACACGTAGAACGCCCCAGCGTCATGACCCCGGACAAAGGTCATGGCCAAGATCTCATCCTTGGAGAAGAAGCCCGAGAACAGCGGCACGCCCGCAATCGCAAGGGTCGCGACCCACATGAACCCGGTGGTCCACGGCATGGCACGCCGCAGTCCTCCCATGTTTCGCATGTCCTGGGCGTCCTCATGGCGATGGGTCGCATGGTAGGCGTGGTGCAGCGCGTGGATCACACTCCCTGAACCCAGGAAGAGCAGCGCCTTGAAGAAGGCGTGTGTCGTCAGGTGGAACATGCCGGCCGCATATGCCCCGACTCCCACGCCCATGAACATGTACCCGAGCTGCGAGACGGTTGAGTACGCGAGGACCTTCTTGATGTCCCACTGCTTGAGCGCGATCGTCGCCGCAAACAGCGCCGTCGCCGCACCCACCGCCGCCACCACGAAGCTCGACACCGGAGCGATGGCGAAGAGCACGTTGGTGCGGGCCACGAGGTAGACGCCCGCGGTCACCATGGTCGCGGCATGGATGAGCGCCGAGACAGGTGTCGGGCCTGCCATGGCATCGGGCAGCCAGGTGTACAGGGGGATCTGCGCCGACTTTCCGGCACACCCCAGGAACAGGGCTAGGGTGATCAGCGTGATGGTGGTCCCACCAACCTCGAAGGTCCCGGGTGCCGCCTCGAACACCTCCACGAAGGAGAGGCTCCCCACCGCGTGGAAGATCATGAACATCGCGATCAGGAACCCGAAGTCCCCGATGCGGTTCATGATGAACGCCTTCTTCCCCGCGTCGGCAAACGCGTTGTTCTCGAACCAGAACCCGATGAGCAGATAGCTGCAGAGCCCGACGCCCTCCCAGCCCACGAACATCACCGGGAAGTTGGCGCCCAGCACCAGCACCAGCATGAAGAAGACGAAGAGGTTGAGGTAGGCGAAGTAGCGCGCGTAGCCCGGATCATCGCCCATGTAGCCGACGCTGAAGATGTGGATCACCATGCTGACGCCGGTGACTACCATCAGCATCACCGCCGACAGCTGATCCACCTGGAACGCCAGGTCGATCTCGAGCCCGCCAGCGGGCATCCATTGCCAGTAAGTCAGCACGTACGGACTGTGCGGCGCCGCCGTGGCGACTCCACCAACCACCCCGACGGCGATGAGGAAGGAGAGCACGAGGACACCGACACCGATGGCGCTTACCGCTCGCTTGGCTTCGGGCCGCAGCAGGCTCAACGCACCGTTCGCGACGAATCCCGCGAGCGGTAGCAGTACGACCAACCACACCCACCCAACCGATGCCGGCATCATCCCCTCAGCAGGTTGATCTCCTTGACGTTAACTGAGCTCTTGTGCCGGTAGATCGCGATCATGATGGCGAGACCCACGGCCGCTTCCGCGGCAGCCACCGCCATGACGAAGAACACGATCACCTGCCCCTCACGGCCCAGCTGCTGCGCCAGAGCGACGAACGACAGATTGACCGCATTCAGCATCAGCTCAATGCACATGAAGATCACGATGGCATTGCGGCGGAGCAGCACGCCTGCCACACCGAGGCTGAACAGGATCGCCGAAACGCCGAGTGACGGGCCCAGGAGCATCAGAGTCTCCTCTTCGCGAGGACTACCGCACCTANNGAAACGCCGAGCGCTGGGCCGAGCAGCATCACAGCTTCCTCTTCGCAAGGACCACCGCACCTACGATGGCAGCGAGGAGCAATATCGAAGTGATCTCAAACGGCACGAGAAACCCGCGAAACAGCGGCTCGCTGATGACGCGCACCGCTCCTTCCTGTTCCGTGAGCTGCACCATGGCCCCCGTGGGGAGTTGCAGCTCCTCTGCGGGCACGATCCGCACGAGGACCCAGAGTTCCACGACCAACAGAGCGCCGACCGCAAACATCACGAGCCGACCCGCCCAGCCCAGCATGTCCGTGGGACCCGCCCGGCCGAGATTGAGCAGCATGATCACGAACAGGAAGAGCACCATGATGGCGCCGGCGTATACCAGCACCTGGATCGCCGCGATGAAATGGGCGTCCAACAGCACGAAGATCGCGGCCAGCGCGAACAGCGTGCTGACGAGCCACAGGGCGCTGGCCACCGGGCTCCGCCGCGTGATGCAGAGAAACGCGGAAATGATCGCGACGGCAGCGAAGAACCAGAAGACCGCTTCGGTCCCGCTCACGGCTCACTCACCCTTGGGGTCGGAGGGATCCCACAATGTCGAAACCGGATGGGTCTGCGCACAAAGCCGTTCCAAGTCGTAGACGAAGCGGTCGCGTTCATATTCAGAGTTCTCGTAGTGCACGCCCACGTGA